>Ga0068856_100007950_pt1 | contig 10355 bp, 12 predicted proteins | sample KBSCornC62_FD_66595 | JGI IMG/M metagenome (GOLD analysis project Ga0068856, IMG submission 66595) | Corn rhizosphere microbial communities from Kellogg Biological Station, Michigan, USA - KBS Corn C6-2 | ecosystem: Host-associated > Plants > Roots > Rhizosphere > Soil ... | reverse complement strand
AGCGTAAACAGACACCCCAAGATTCCATTTCCCAGATAGAAAAAGCGCAGCGGAACCTTTCGCGCGATAACCGGAAAGACAAAACAGCCCAGCAGCCCCGGTATGAACGCTCCCACACCACCCCAGAAACTCACTGCCCGCGCCGATGCGTGAAAGTCTGACCCTAGCCCGCCCATCAGATTCGGCATAACAAACGAGCTGCACGGCGAAAGGAACAGCAGCAACACCACAACCACCTCGCGCCGCTTCAACATCGCGATCACCTCGCGATTAAACTGCGCAAAGCTCTCACCAGCCAGCCGCCGGTCCGGCCCCGGGGCGGGGATGAGTGGAAACGCTACTGTAGGCAAGAAAACAAGCAGGCCCAGCAGCACCGCTGCCGGAACGATCCCCAGCCCGCGGACAAGTTCTCCGCCCAGTCCCACAATCAATCCCGTTCCGCTCACCAGTGCAATGTTCATCCACTTGCTCAGCGGATTCTTATGCTCATCCGGCACGATGTTCGAGAGCCATCCGCCCAGCGCCGCACTCGACATCATCGCTGCGGCATTGCACACCACCATCGCCATCTGGAGCACTGCCAGGTGATGCAGACTCAACACCGCAACTATTGCCGCCGAGCCGGACATCCCCGCCAGCAGGGCCGCATACCAGCGCCTGCTGAACCGCACATCCAGAATCGGCCCGAACAGCACGAACCAGAAATTCGGTGACACGGCAATTGCGGTGATGAGGGCGATTCTCGGCTCAGGAACATGCACGCTCGCCATCAACTGCGGCATCACGAAGTTCATGATTCCGCTGGCGAACCCCAGCGTGCCGTTGGCCAGGCCCATCACCCACAAGGGCGGAAGACGGCGCATCGTGCTCAGACTCGAACCTCCGGGAAGTGTCTTCATGCTACTCAGACAAGGTCGGCCTGACCAGCGGATTCCCAGAGGCGTTTCGCTTCTCCTTGATGGAAGAAGCCCGATGAAAAAAGCCCTGTCATCCAAAGGACGACAGGGCCTTGGCGCGCGAAGTTTCCCTACGGCTTCGGAATCATCACCGCCGTCGTATTTGAGGGCACGCTCTCCAGCCCCGCACCATCCAGGCTCGTTACGTAGTAGACATACGACGAACCGCTCTGCACATTTCCATCCATAAACGTTGCGGCAGACACTGCGGCGGAATTCACCCGCTGATACCCCGTGCTTCCGCTGACAGTTCGATACACGTTGTATCCCACTACTCCGCCTGACGAAGCAGCATTCCAGTTCAACTGGACTTTGTGCCCGTATCCGGTGCCGCTTAGCGCGATCGCAATATTGCCGCCGCTCGCGTTGCTGGCGATTGTGATCTGCCCCGAGAAGCTGCCCGCTGCGGTGGGCGTGAATTGAACATTCAGAATTGCGGTCTGGCCTGGATTCAGAGTCATCGGAGCCGTCACTCCCGAATCCGCGAAACCCCCGCCGGTGATCGCAATTGAACTGATTGTCACTGGCGAAGTGCCGGATGACGTCAGCGTGATCGACTGTTCCGCCGGCGAATTGATCAGAACACTTCCGAACGGAATGCTCGACGCATTCGCGGTCAGCAGTGTGCTGCCCGGCCCCAGCTGCACGCTGAAACTCTTCGCAATTCCATTTGCCGTCGCAGTCAGAGTAGCCGTCTGGCTTGTGCTCACCGCATTCACATTCGCAGTGAACGACGCGCTCATCGCACCTGAGGGCACTGTCACCGAAGCGGGCACCGTGACGGAAGAATTGTTACTTGCGAGCGAGACCGTGAATCCTGTATCCGGCGCAGCGCCGTAGAGACTGACAAGACAGGAGTTCGTGCCCCCACCTGAATAGGATTGCGTGTTGCAGGTCAAACCGCTGACCGAAGGAATGCCGCTGGCGGTCATATTGATAGTCGCAGCACCCGGGGCTGAATTACTTGAGATCGTCACGATGCCCGTGAAGGAGCTCGTGTGGTCCGAATAGAACTGAAGCGACAGAGTTGCGCTCTGTCCGGGATTCAAGGTTAACGGCGTGGTAACACCCGATGCCTTGAATAGCGAACCAGGCACGGATATCGACGATATCGTCAGCGGCGCATTGCCGGCCGACGTAATCATCACAGATTTCGTCGCAGTCTGCCCCACGCTCACCGATCCAAACGACACGGTTGTACTGCTGACCGAAAGAACCGGGCTATAAGCGTTCAACTGAATTGCAAAATTTGCGACTGAACTACTTGTATTCGCTGTGATACTCGCCGTCTGAGTGGTGCCCACCGCAGCGACGGCCGCTGAAAAGCTCGCAGTTGATGCGCCAGCTGCCACAATGACCGAAGATGGCACCGACATGGCCGCGTTGTTGCTGCTCAGAGCCACGTTGACGCCTCCGCTGGGAGCTCCCGTGTTCAACGTGGCAGTGCATGCCGTCGTTGCCGCCCCGGTAATGGTCGAGTTCGCACAGCTTAGCGATTGCAGCTTTACCTGCTTGCGAATTCTCAGCGACGACAGGGATTTGACTGCTAAAGCGGCTTCAGTGCCTGGGTAGATAGATGCTGTCTGGTTCAGAGCCGGGCCGTCGCGATGCGAACGTGGCTGGTGGCTGTTTACGACTGCCTCGTCAGTCGCGGCTATATCGTACGAGGGAGAAACTGATGCCCTGCTGCGATCCATCGCACTAGAGCTGTTCGCCTCTTCCAGTGCAGCCTCACCAGCGGCGGCCCGTGTCATCCCGGCGTAGGTGTTCACCCCGCAGCCCAAGAAACCTGCGCTCGTTCCCATCAGAGCAGTTATGACCAGGCTCTGCGCCAGCCGATTTGCTTTTTGTGGTTGAGAAGAGACGAAATACGAGAAATAATGATTTAAGGCCCTTATAACGTGCAATTTACATTACCCCTTAGCGTAGTAGCGGGCGTATCTGTCCTGGAGCTTCCTCTGAATCGAGAAATGCGCAGACAGCATCGGACCAGCGAGGGTAATCCTAGACGGGGTACTCTTATTGCCCTGTGAAGCGGGTCACCTAGGTGTTAGATATAAGTTACCTTAGTGTTATTGATACTGTTTTGGGAACGCTATGCCCTCAGACGCAACACATCCCCGGCGTCTGCACCGTCCGCGGAATTCAGCGGGACAAGTTCAGAGCTTGCCACCGGGGATGCTCAATGGCTGTGCCGCTATCGACCTTGAGGTTCGCCCTATTTCGAAAACATGCCGGAGCCGCTCCGGCCATATTCCGCCGAAGCTTTGTGCGCTGCCTTCTTCAGCATCTTGCTCAGTCGCTTGCTGCCGATTACCGGAGGTTCTGGCTCCTTGAAACCGGGGTTGGGAGAATTGTCGGCCGCGCCTTTCTCACTATCGCTGCGGAGATTTAGCTGAATAAAGCGTTCCATGGCTTAATCCTCCGCCTCCTATTGTGGCCCCAAAGCGAGTCGCCCGGTAAGAGAAAATGAACTTTTTCGACGAACTCCTGCTTCCGGACGGCCGCGCCAGCCTGGTGCCAGTCAACTACCAGCCAACTGATTGACCGGTCTCGCCGTTTCCCGTAAACTAACAACTTGCGAGGGTTGTCGTGTCGGTGTTCTGACCCGCGCCTGGATCCGCATCGGGGCAAGCACCAGGCCCAACCACTTTTCCCTGACAATTCAGGGCTTTAGACGAAGGAAGCATATGGCAAACCATGTATCAGCGCTGAAGCGCGCCCGCCAGACCGAGAGCCGCACAGCGGTTAACCGCAACAACCGCACCCGTGTGCGCACCAGTCTCCGCGCCCTGCGCGAGGCCATCTCCAAGGGAGACGCCAAGGCAGCCCAGGCGCAGTTCCGCGAGACCGTCTCCGCTCTCGACAAGAGCGTGCAGAAAGGCGTTCTGCACAAGAACACCGTCTCCCGCTACAAGGCTCGCCTCAACGCGCGTCTCAAGGCGATTACCGCCAAGGCATAACTCTTTTCCGGAAGCCGCATGGCAGAAGCAACAACGGCCGGGAAGCAATCCCGGCCGAATTCATTTCCAGCCAACCATTCAGCCCATGTCTATCTCCGCCGCTGTCCTGAGCGTGCTTTCAAGGATGGCGAAACGCGGGGATTACCACCCGATTAAAAGAGGTAATCCATTACTTCACCGCACTTGTTGAAGCGCTGGTGACGGGCTATTCTCTCTTTCACCTGCACGAGATTCCCCTTGCTCGCATCGCGAGTGCTGTCCTCATCAGCCTAAATTCAACGGAGTTGGAAGAATGTCCCCGTGTCCTCATTGCAGTTCGAGCAAAGATCCGGTCGAGGTCGTTGGCAAGCGTCTTCACACATTTTCAGATCGTTGGCTACCTTGCATGGGCAACGATCAGCCGGCAGCTAGAGTTCACATTTTCACCAAAGCAATCCTCTGGCTTCAGCTTGTTGTGCCCTTCCATCATGCGCATCATCTCTTACACTTTTTCAGATCTCGATTTTGAGAGTTCAACCGGCAGCCCTATCCAGCGCGCGGCAAAGACACGAGGTCGAACGGAGAAGGATTCCCGGCGCCGTGCAGTCTCTCGGGAAGGGCTGTTTCGCAATCCCCAAATAGGGGTAACGTGATTACCTTTGTTCATCCGAATAGTTACCCGATTATTCACACCAAATCTGGGTGAATATGAATCCATGCAGTCGATCTACTCCCTCTACAAACTCGTCGACAAATACGCCTCCGAGATCGAGAAGCTGAACCTCAACAACGCTCAGCTCGAGGAGTACAGCAGCGTCCTGCTTCAACTGCAAAGGCAAGTTGAGACCGGCGAGCCCAGCCACAAAATCGTGAACCAGTGGCTTGCGTACCTGTCCAAGCTGTCGGTGCCGTTCGCGGAAACCGTTTAGGACCGCCGGACACCTGAGCCTTCGGGCGGATCACTCCAGTCATTCGACAAGAGCCTCGCCTAGCCTTTCGACGAAACCTCTGCTTTCGGTATGGCGCTGAACTGTGCTCCGGCAAAAAGAATTAGGCCGGAGATGTAGGCCCAGAACAACAGACCCACTGACACAAAGAAGGGTCCGTAGAGCGCCTTCAAATCCATGTGCGGCAGGATAGCCACGTAAGCTTCCTTCGCGGCGAGCCATATCAGTCCGGTCACGATAGACGTGCGAATAACCTGCCGCGCAGGAATCCGGCGGTTGGGCAGAAGCCAGTAGATCGAAAAGAAGAAAAGAATCGACGCGAGGCCGGTGGTGATAGCCAGCCAGACGTAGCTGATGCCTTCGAAGACAATGTTCTCGGTGTGGTGAAAGAAGACGAAGCCAAGAAGCTGTCGCTGCCATGTGCTCAGGAAAACGCTGCCCATGGCCAAGAAAACCATCAGGATGGCGAGTCCAAAAGCGACCACCTGGTTGAGCAGGTAATTGCGGCTCTTCGTCACTCCCCACGCCTGGTTGAGCGCCACCTCCAGCGGCAGAAAAATTCCCGTGCACGAAATGAGGATCATGACCACCGACATAGCCTGCACGCCATGACGCGATGCCAGAGCGGCGGCATTCTCCAGGCGATAAGTGAGGAATCCCTGCGAGGCGGTCGTGGGCAGGAACTGCTCCACCAGCTTGGTGACCACGTTGGACATCTCCTGCGAATGAAAAACAGAGAGAGCCATGGTGTAGAGCAGGACGATAAGGGGAATGAACGAAATGATGGCGTTGGCGGCGACACTGAACGCGTAGGTATGCACCTCGGCGTCGAGCAGGTAGTCGATGATCGGGGCGCACCTCTTGCGCCAGCGATACCACTTTGACGTCTGTGCGGGCTGGGCCTGGTCGAAGCCGCGAGCGGCCGGAACGGGGTCGGCTACAGCGGGCCCGGGATTTGCGGCGGTTTCCAAACTAAATCTCCAAGGCAACAGGGTACAAAGTCATCCGTTGTCCCGCCTGTGCGCCCTCTCACGGAGCTCGATTTCGATACGGTAACAATTTCTGCCGGCCGGACCGCTGCGCTGCCGCCGCCGGTAGACCAGCTGGGTACTTCCCTCTTTGGGGGATGGAATCTGCCGCTATTTTTTCATAAGCTGCGGGAACCCGGTTGTTACCGAAGATCGTGAGGAAATTTTTCCTTGCTTTTGAGGTACATAGCTGGCATAACTTGAGCACGGCGTGCGGGAGACGCGCCGTTTTTCAGGGTTTCAGGAAGGCCATTGCAGTGGAAGTTTTGGTGTTTGGAAAGCACAACCCCAATCCAGCGATGAATCGAGCTGCCGCAGCGCTTTTGATAAGGCGCAATGGCGGCTCGTGGCGTTTCTGGGCTGGGTTCACCTTGCGCTAGCGGATCCTGCGGCATGAATAGATGGGAGCGCGAATTCAAGGTTTCCCCAAATGTGCTTACCGCAAAACAGAAGGAGAAGGTGAATGAAGGAGCAGGGCGTAGTTAAGTGGTTCAACGGGGCAAAAGGATACGGATTCATTCAACGTTCGAGCGGTGAAGACGTGTTCGTGCATTTCTCGGCCATCAATGAGAGCGGCTACAAGACGCTGAACGAAGGCGAATCAGTCGAATTTGAGTGCCAGCAGGGACCCAAAGGACTGAGCGCAGCCAACGTCAGCCGCGTGATCGCGTAGCAAGCTTTTCGGGGCCAGGAACGCGGGCCACGTTGTTTGTTTTGCTGATTTTGCCTTAGGTAGCAGTACTTCCCGGGGTCAACTCAAAAATCAAGGATTGCCTGCGGCGGATCGGGTGCAGCCGTGTGCGGTTGGAGTGTGTCTTCGACGCGGTCGTTTGCTGACCGCGCCGATTTCGAAATCCTTCGGCCGAACCCAGTTGCATTTCCGATCTGCTGAAGCGCCGTTTGTGCGGAGCTCGGACCGTCGTGTCCGTTCGTCACCGAAGAGACTTCAGCGCTGATTTTCGTGATTCAATGGGCGCTGAGGTCAGATCCGCTCCATGTTGAACTCCATTACTCCCTTTTTCATCGTTGATGACCTGGACGCCGCGATCCGGTTCTACGAGAGCCAGCTTGGCTTCGAAGTCCGATACAAGGGTGGCGGCGATGGAGAGATAGAGGATTACTGGGCGTTCGTCGGGCGTGACCGGGTGATGATCATGCTCAAGGCGATCGCACCGGACGTACATCCTCTCCCGAATGGATCACGGCACGAGTGGGCGCGATGGGACGCGTACGTGAATGTCGATGATCCTGACAGTCTGTACGCGGAGTTCGTCGACAGAAACGTGAGATTCAACGCGGAGCTCAGCGACACATCGGATCGCCTGAGGGCATTTGAAATCATCGATAACAACGGATATGTGATCTGCTTTGGCCGGCCGCTCTAAAGAATCGGTGGACCTGAACCTGGTTTGGTGTGATCGAGTCTGCGATGAGTGGCGGGACCTTTTTTGCTTTCACTCGTAGGAAAAGCGCGATAACAAAACAATCCCAATTACAACAATTCGAGCTCGCAAGAGTTCGGATTGGGCGCGTGCGAGCGCAGCCGATTTTTTCCCAGGGCAAACCCTAGGTGCGAGGCGCATCTAAATAGGCAGCAAGATCGGGCCCCGGATCGCGAGAGCTGTCAGGCCGAGCGCGATCCAGTGAGCGCCCGCCGCAAGGCGGGCGCTTTGCTTTTGCTGTTGCTTTTGGTTTTCGCGCGCTACGGACCGAAATAGTTCTGGATGGCCCTGCGCCAATCTGGCGAACGTGTCCAGGGGTTGCAGACGTGCGCAGCTTCGGGTGTCAGAAGATCGGCTTCTAGATCCACTCTGGCTACGGTGTAGAAGCATTGTTTGCAGATGGACTCGAATGTGCCATCGTTGCGTGCAAGGTGCATGAACTGGCTATCCACTGGGGAACTCACGGCAGACTCCAACACGTGAATGCGTGAGGCTCGACACTACTTCTGCTAAGTAGATCAAGCTGTGATGACCAATACATCGCGCGCTCGCCGTAAGTCGAGGCGGTCTAGGATGTCGTTCAATCTGCGGCCGCTGCGGGCGCAGAGGTACAGAAATTCCCCGCGCTCATGCCGAGCATGCGTTTACAGCGTCCCAACCCGGTTCATCGGCTGCCCGTGCTGGTCCGCTGAGGTGTCATCCTCCACCGGAGCGTACAGCAGGTCGGGTTCCTTCAGAACACTGAACTCCGTAATCAGGTGTGCAGCGAACTGTTGGATCCAACGAACCTCTTCCTCGCTAAGGTCCGGCGAATGCTGAATCTGTAGGACGGCGGTCTCAATCAGATTTCGGACTTGGATAGAGGGCAGCTGCATATTAAGCGTTTCCGATGCCAGCAGCTCTCCTGGGGTTTTCCCTAGTGGCAAAAAATTGCTACTTCCGAGTCGCCCACTGTCCCTGAAGACTTGAATCTTGCCTGGCAAGCGCTAGAATCGGCGCGAAGGCCAACACCTGGCGAGATACCCCGATGGCAACTGTTCAAGTGTCTGGAGGAGTCGTTCATGACCTCCCAGATGATCTTCGAAAGGCGCTCACGTCCGACGCCAGGGCACGCGCCGCGTGGGAAGACATAACGCCGCTGGCGCGCAATGAGTGGATCTGCTGGACCATCTCCGTCAAAAAAGATGAGACCAGGCGGCAACATGTAAAGAGGGTGTGCTCGGAGCTTAAAGAAGGAATGCGGCGGCCGTGCTGCTGGCCCGGTTGTCCACATCGATGAGCATCCAATGGGCCAGTCACCGGCCACTCGTCACTTTGACGATTCTTCGCCCACACCCAGTGCGATCCCTCCCCAACAAATTTGCGATCCGTCCCCAACAAATCTAGGACAGGCTCCCTGCTGGTTGGCGAAGATTGTATCTGAGTCTAGGAAGAAAAGTCGTGAGTTGGGAGAGCGATTCGACGAGGAACAGGCTTGATTGGTCCTTTGCATCGACAGCGCAGCATGTGGCTAGCAGCCCACCCCAGAAATCCTTCAGCCAAACTTCGTCAGAGCACGATCCGTCTTCGAGAATGCGGATAACGAGATTGGGGTTGACGCGCTGCTTGTCGCGAATGGGTTCGCCCGCCAGCAGATTCTCAGCCTTGAGTGCAATTGCAACGGCGTTCGCCAGTTTGTGCTTGCTCAGCCTGCCGTTTAGCAACTCTCGAACCTTGTCAGCCTCTCCCGGGCAAAGCCGGCTCAGGAATGCAACAGCTTCGACTAACCGGACCAGGCTCAGCATGTCTTCGGGCTTTGCCCGATCTATCAGGTGTTCTCGCAGGCTCGCCCATTGGCGCGATTCACTATCATCCTTCAAAACGAATGCGAGGCCCACGCCATCTTTCCCGCAGCGAACAACTTTGGCCTGCACCTCGATCCGGCGCTCAGGATTCATCTCAAGCGGACCTGGCCTTTGCAGCGTCAGAGAGAGCAACGTGTCAGTCGGCCAGCGCTCTTCAGTAAGAATGTAAAGTCCTGTTGAGCTGATGTCCTTAACCGGCTCTTGGGTCAGCCGGGAGCCGTTCCAGCGGAATACCGAGAAATTATCCGGCGGTGGTCGTCGCCCAGCAGACCGCCGCTCTACCTTCTTGGAAATAGGCTCTAGCAATGTCTTAAGCCCGATACTGCCTATCGTGGTCATAGGACCCCCAATTCAATATCGGATGAACTGGTTTTTTCCGATTCTACCTACCGTAGACCCAAGTCGAAGTGCCTGGAACGCAAGGGCAAATTCCAAAGTACCTTGAGATAGGCGAGGCTGAGGTCGAACTGCTCAACCTACCACTTTGGTGTTAGACGTCCTGGTTGTGGGGCGGTCGTGACGTGAGCGGGGCTTGCGCGAATTGTCACAACCTGCACTTGCTTTTCAGTTCGTGTCAAAGAATCTCTCAACTTCCCAGTTGCCGACCATCCGCCCAGATAGGGAGGCTCACTGCCCGCACGGTACGATGGATCATGCACTTCATCGATCAAGAGGTGTTTTGGGATGCGCCGTATCGCGCATACCTATCAAGCATTGGCGAGCGCCTCCCGATGGGGGTGAAAGCCTTCGCGATGCACGATTGGTACCACAGTCCGCAGGATCATCGTTGCCCGCATGACAGCTGGCTCCAAGAGTTCTCCATTTTGGAACCCGCTGAGGGCGACCGCCTCGAAGTGCGGAACATCGAAATCCGACTCTGCCTTCTTGGTGCTTACCACGACGGCTACATTCGATTTAGATACTCCAATGTTTGTGGCTACGCCTTGAGTACCCCAATCGAGCACTCAGTTAGATCGAACGGTTCTGTGGAACACGAAATCAAGTTTTCAAAAGGCTCGCGATTCCGGGTCGTCTGTTCGGATATCGACTTTGACTTCACTGCGCTGTCGTGAACGAGCGGATCACCGGCTACTCGGACGTTTGACGAACCTTCGCCTTTTCGTTCGGTTCGGCAACGATAGACTCAGGATGAGTGTGCCACGTCAGGAGCGGTGAGCGTGAAGGCTTCGGCATCC
>Ga0068856_100007949_pt1 | contig 10356 bp, 17 predicted proteins | sample KBSCornC62_FD_66595 | JGI IMG/M metagenome (GOLD analysis project Ga0068856, IMG submission 66595) | Corn rhizosphere microbial communities from Kellogg Biological Station, Michigan, USA - KBS Corn C6-2 | ecosystem: Host-associated > Plants > Roots > Rhizosphere > Soil ... | reverse complement strand
TCGCCAACTGGAACGACGAACCCAGGCCCTACGTCTGGCACAAGAGCGCCGATGAGATCCTCGACAGCCTCGCCTCCTACTGCCAACGGATCAATGACTCAGGTCACTAGGAGAGCTCGATGACGCTGCGGATCCCGTCCTGGGCCTCCATCAGCTCGAAGCCGCGGTTGACCTCGTCGAGGGCGATGCGGTGGGAGAGGAACGGGGCGACGTCGATCTCCCCTTTGAGGTAGCGGTCGATCAGGACCGGGACCTGGTCGCGGCCCTTGACGCCGCCGAAGGAGGAGCCGGCGACGCGGCGGCCGGTAATCAGCAGGCGGGGGACGACATCGAGGGTCTCGCCCTTGCCGGCGACGCCGGCGACGGTGCAGAGGCCCCAGCCCATCCGCGCCGCTTCCAGTGCCTGGCGCATCACGGCGACGCTGCCGGTCGCCTCGAAGGTGTAGTCGGCACCGAAGCCGTCGGTCATCTCGAGGATCCGCTCGACCGTGTCCTCGCCGCCCTCGAGCAGGTCGGTGGCGCCCTGGCCGCGGGCGAGCTCGAGCCGCTCGGGTGAGAGGTCGACGCAGATGACCCGCTCGGCGCCCTGCAGGCGGCAGCCGGCGACGGCGCCGAGGCCGACCATGCCGGCGCCGAAGACGGCGCAGGTGCTGCCGGGGCGGACGCCGGCGGTGTTGATCGCGGCGCCGAGGCCGGTCGAGAGCCCGCAGGCGAAGAGGCAGGCGTGCTCGAACGGCGCCTCGGGGTTGATCTTCGCCAGGGCGATCTCTGGCATCACCGTGTACTCGGCGAAGGTCGAGCAGCCCATGAAGTGGCGGACGTCCTCGCCGCCGCGGGAGATCCGCGTCGTCCCGTCGGGCAGGTGGCCCTTGTTCTGCTCCTCGCGGATCGCCAGGCAGAGGTTGGTGCGCTCGTCGCGGCAGTGGATGCACTCGCGGCACTGCGGCGAGAAGAGGGTGACGACGTGGTCGCCCGGCGCAACCGACCCGACCCCCTCCCCCACCTTCTCGACAACGCCGGCGCCCTCGTGGCCGAGGACCGCCGGCGCGTAGCCGGAGGGGTCGGCGCCGGAGGCGGTGTAGAGGTCGGTGTGGCAGACGCCGCAGGCGGCCAGCCGCACCAGCACCTCGCCCGCCCGGGGCTCGGCCAGCTCCACCTCCTGGACGACGAGCGGCTCCCCGAACCGCTCCAGCACCGCGGCGCGCATCTTCATCGGGTGAGTGTCGCAGAGGCGCTCAAGCCATGGCGCGGATGATGCTGAGCATGCCGGCCCCCGCCTTGGGGACAGCGCCGCGGGCGGCCGGGTGCTCGTCGCAACGGTGCAGCTCGACCTGCTCGAACCCGGCCGCGCACAGGGCGGCCTCGGCCGTGGCCTCGTCGCCCTCGAAGGGGTGGATGTCGCTGCGGACGAAGCTGCCGAGCAGCTGCTCGAAGGCCCGCTCGGCAAACCCGCGCCCGTCGCGGGCGAAGCGGAAGTCGGCGAGGTAGGCGCCGGTCGGGAACGGCTTCAGCGCCCGCGCCAACCGCGCCCAAAGCGCCTCCATGGTCTCGTCGTCGAGGTAGACGAGCAAGCCCTCGGTGACGATCGCCAACCCCTGCGCCGGATCCATCGACGCGACCAGCTCCTCGAGGCTGCCGGGGCCGCCGTCGCGGAGGAGGTCGAGATCCTCCACGCGGTGGTGCTCGCCGAGCGAGCCCATCCGCGCCAGCGCCTCGCGCTTGCGCCGGGCCATCGCCGGCAGGTCTGCCTCGACATAGGTGAGCGCGTCGCCGTAGCGCTCGCAGAACCGCCACCCCCGCGGCGACATGCCGCAGGCCGCCTCGATCACCTGGGTGACCCCTCCCTCGATCAGCTCCTCGAGCAGGGCGTCGATGACCCGGTGGCGCGCCAGCAGCATCGGTTCCAGGCTGGGACCGCCGAGCCGCCGGCTGACCGCGTTCGGCACCCTCAGCGCGTCGTAGAAGAGGCGGCCCTGCCAGGTCGCGAGCCGGGGATGGGAGAGCCCGTTCCGCACCCAGGTCTCCCCGGTGTAGTGGGCGGTCGGTGAGATCGCCGAGGAACCTTCGCTTGCAGCCATCGCCGCCTACGTTCTCACAGCCCAAATGTGGATTGACGTGCGGCCGGGCTGGGCCTACATTGGTCATGGAGGCAGGGGCGACGACGAAGGAGGATTTGCCGTGTCCCTGCGTTCCACGATCAAGCTGCTGTCGCTGGCGGCCGCGCTGCTTCTGCTGATCCTTCCCGCGAGCGCGATGGCGCGGGTGCTGAAGGTCCAGGCCGGCGGCTCGATCCAGGCTGCCGTCGACCAGGCCAAACCCGGCGACACGGTCATGGTCGCCCCCGGGACCTACACGGAAGCAAGCAGCGAGTGCCCGCCGCGGCCGGGACGCAGCTGCGCCGTCGTCGTCACCAAGGACAACATCTCGATCGTCGGCCGGGGAGGGAACGGCGAGGCCGTGGTGCTGAAGTCCGACGGCGATCAGGAGGAGGGGATCTCGGTCGGCCGCGAGTCCAGCGCCGGCTGCCTGGGGGACGAAAGCCTGCGCGTCCACGGCTCGCTGATCCAGAACATCACCGTTGAAGGGTTCGAGGACGACGGGGTCCTGCTGTCCTGCGTCCAGGATTGGCGGGTGACCGGTGTCGCCGCGATCGACAACGAGGAGTACGGAATCTTCCCCTCCCACGTCTTCGACGGCCGGCTCGACCACTCCTTCGCCTCCGGCGCCAACGACACCGGCCACTACATCGGCCAGTCGTTCGACTCGCGGGTCGACCACAACGTCGCCACCGGCAACGTCAGCGGCTTCGAGCTCGAGAACAGCGTCGGCATCAGGGCCGACCACAACCTCTCCTACGGCAACACCGGCGGCATACTCTCCTTCGAGCTGCCGTTCCTCGACGTCAAAGTGAACCGGGACAACGTGATCGAGGACAACATCGTCCGCGAAAACGACCGCCCGAACACCTGCCTGGAGCCCGGCGACATCGTCTGCGCCGTGCCCTCCGGCACCGGCATCCTCGTCCTCGCCGCGGACGAAAACCTCGTCCGGAGCAACACCGTGACCGGCAACAACTCCTACGGGATCGCCGTCGCGAACATCTGCCAGGCCCAGGAACTTCCGACCGAAGCCTGCGAAACCCTCGACATCGAGCCGAACCCGGACAACAACACGATCGCCCACAACACGGTCACCAGCAACGGCACCGCTCCGGACCCGATCCTGCCCCCGGTCTTCGCGGTCGACCTCGCCTGGGACCTTAGCGGCGAAGGCAACTGCTGGGCGAAGAATCGGTTCGGAACGGAGTTCCCGGAACCGCTGCCGAGCTGCTGAAGCGCCTCCGGGGCAAGCTCAGATCTTGGTTTCGCCGGCTACTTCGATGACTTTGGCGTCCGCCTCGTCGGCGCTGGCGGTCAGCCGCTCGACCGCGAGCGGGGCGACGCTCCAGGCGCGGACCCGGACCATGCCCGGTACCGGCTCGTAGATGAAGTCGGTCTCCTCCGCGGCCACGCCGTCGAGTTCCCGGACCTGCTCCAGGAAGTCGGTGTTCTCCTCGCGGGGACCGGCGAGGACGATGTCGCGCACGTGAGCGAGGTCGCCACCGAACTCGACCATCACCTCCGGAGCCTCAATGACTAGTCCGCGGTCATAGGAATGCGGGTTGATCGCGGCAATCTCCCGTGCCCCCGCCTCCACCACGGCGCCCGCCCAGTCGGCGAGGGCTTCCAATCGATCGGTGGTGCCCAACTGGGCCACGAGAGGGCGAAGGAGACCGTGGCTCGACTCCGCCTCCGTCAACTCCTCCGACCATGCGGCAAGGGCGAACATCGGACCGAGCACGGGGCCGAACGGAGAGGGCTCGTCGTCTTCAGGGTTGTCGACGGCCGACCGCGCTTTCAACTCCTCCCACTCGCCCTCCGTAGAGCCCGAACTTCCCGCCGGCTCTTCGGCCACTGCCAGGAGCCGCAGCAATCGACCCAGGAGGGCGTCCGCAGGATCCAGCTCCGCCAAGTGCTCTGGCGTCCAGGGCCGCAGTCTGGATCCCACCTGGGCCGCGACCCGCAGAAACCTCCGCGCAGCCCGGTCCGGATCATTGAACTCAAACCTCGGCAGCTTTTGCTGTTCCACCCCCGGTTCGTTGCCTTGGAGTGGCACGTCGCTTGCCAACTTCGGCCCATACATCCCGCGCGCCAGAACCTCGAGTTGAGATTCGCGGTATTGGATGATCAGCGCTTGCGGTCGCTCCAGGGAGATCTCGCTCTGGTCCGGCGGATCTCCGCACAGCCTCCGGTAGGTCTCGGTCCAGGGAAATTCCTCAAGAAGCTTGTTCAATTCCATGGCGCAAAGAGGCAGGCGAGCAGGTGGCCCAGGACCACCCGGGCTTCCATCAGCAGTGTCGCTTGCAGGTCGCAGTCATCGTCTTCCTTGCCGTGATCGGTGAGAGCATCGGTGGCCACCCTCATCACGATGACCTGGTCGAGGATTTCCAGCGATGTGGCGGTGCGAGCGATCCCGTAGGACTCCATCTCCACCAGGACATCCTCCCCGGACTCCTTGATCAGGCCCAGCGCCTCAGCGTAGGTCCACGGTGTCGACTCGTACTCGGCCCGCGGGGGGAGGTTTGCGGACCGGATCCGGGACTTTGCCGGGAAGCACGTGGATCACCTTGTCGGTCGCGGCGACGCGGGCGGTCCTCAGCGGGGCGAGTTCCTCAAGCGTCTGCGAGCCCTGTCGCACAAGTGGGAACCAGATCGGCGCCAGGGGCTCGACTCCCGAGTGAGGGTGCGTGTAACAAAACCATTTGTTTTTAAGAGTGACCTTCTCACCGCCTGTACCGGAATCGACGGTTCCCAGTGACAGGTAGTTGACGCCTTCGGCCAAGAAGACCGAACCCACTTCAAGTGTGTCCGGGACGCCGGCGCAGCCGTAAAACACCACGTAGTCGGGAGTGCCATCGGCGAGTCGGTACTGCCTGGCCAGCTCCGCTCCGGCGACCACGTTGCCCTGACCAAGCAGGGGAACGTGCTCGAGAATCCAAACGTCTTCGCCGCACTTCCGTGTGATGGCCCGCTCGCCGTCCCTGCCCCATCGGGAAACTCCATCGGCAAGATCGTTCAGCAGCGCTTCCACTGCTGCCTTCTCGTTCTCGTTGAAGGTCACCACGCTGATGTACATGGTGATAGTGACTCTAATTAAAAAGGCCCGCGCGAACATAAATTTTTGGCGGAACTCGCAGTGCCATAGGATCGGCCCGTGGCCTTCACGCATAAGAACCTCAAGGGGGACCTGGCGGACGTCGGCTCCAACTTCGACGGCCACCCCGACCTGGAGTTCCGGCTGGCGACCAAGGAGCTCGGGCTCGAGCGGTCCGGGCTGGGCTACCAGCGGATCCCGCCCAATTATCGATTCCCCTACGGTCACGTCCACGAGCGGCAGGAGGAGATCTATCTCGTCCTCGGCGGCAGCGGCCGGATGAAGCTCGACGAGGAGATTGTCGATCTGGAGCAGTGGGATGCGGTCCGCGTCTCCCCCGGCACCTGGCGCGGCTACGAGGCCGGCCCCGAGGGCCTGGAGATCCTCGTCATCGGCACCCCCAACCTCGGCGAGAACCCGCGCGGCGACGTCGAGGGCGAGCGCGACTGGTGGGGCGACTAGTCCTCGGGCTTGGCCAGCGGCGAGGTCTCGAGCACGAAGACGAAGTCGAGCAGGTCGGGTTCCTGCTGGCTGCTGCTGAGGAAGCCGCTTACCTTGCGCCCGGCGTGCCCTTCGACGACCTGCATCAGCGGGTCGCGGAGGATCTCGGAGACGTCGACCCGACCCTGGGCGACTGAGCGCGCCTCACCACTGTCGTAGAGCGTCTGCTCGCTGACGGTCTGGCCCTCGCGCAGGAGGACCAGAACGCACTCCTCGTTCAAATAGGTGCGCGCTTTCGTCGGCCCGCGGCCGACGTGACGTTTGAGGAGCTGAACGATCTCACGCGAGATCTTCGCCCCCTCTACCTGTAGGCCGGGCGCTTCCTCCATGACCGGCAAATGCTAATCAACATTCGGGCAGCGGGCCCAACGCGACCAGGCTCGCGGGCGTGGTGGGTGAGCACGAAGACCGGCGCGTGGTATGGCGGCTCCGGGCCCCACCACCCATCCCAGTCCTCGTCCCACGCCCCGCGAATCGGCCCGAACATGTTGCGGCCCATCACGTAGGCTCCGCGCGGCCGCATCAGCCAGCCCTCGGCCTTCGCGTTGGCCTCATTCGCGCGCTCGTCTCCGAGGTGCCAGGTGTGAACCTCCATACCGCGCTTCCCCAGCGGGTTGTCCCGGCTCTGGTCCGGCCCGGCGACGAAGCCGTCGAGCGAGATCGACATGTGGCAGGTGGTGTCCGACACCGACGTCCTCCGGAGTGGTTGCGACTTGCGGGCCGTTGGCACCGTGCCCCTCGTGCTAATCTGCAACCAAATGGTTGTAGATAAGAATCGCCCCCGCGACGAAGAAGAAGCCACCGACTTGTTGTTCAAGGCGCTGGCCGACCCGATCCGCCGCGACATCCTCCGCCGCGCCCACGAGGGCCGGCTCTCGGTCTCTGCCCTGGCCCGCGAACACCCGATCAGCGTCACGGCGATGCAGAAGCACGTCGCCGTGCTGGAGCGGGCCGAACTGGTGAGCAAGCACAGGGTCGGTCGCGAGTCGATCGTCCAGACCCGAGCCGAGGCCCTCGCCCGCGCCCGCGCCGCACTCGACCGTCTCGAGGCGGACTGGCGTGACCGGATCGAGCGGATGGAGCAGATCCTCGACAACGACAAAGGAGACAACTGATGCCCGTCACCGACGTAAAGAAGGACCTCGACGCCCTGACGATGACGATCACGGCGGAGTTCGACGCCGACGCCGAGCGCCTCTGGGAGCTGTGGGCGGACCCGCGCCAGCTCGAGCGCTGGTGGAGCCCGCCGTCCCACACCTCGACCTTCGAAGAGCACGAGCTCACCGTCGGCGCCCGCACCACCTACTTCATGACCGGCCCTGATGGCGAGAAGCACCACGGCCGCTGGCTGGTCGAGGAGGTCGAGCCGCCCCACCGCCTGCGGATCAAGGACGACGAGGTCGGCGAGGACGGCAAGCCCGCCGACGGAGGCCCCGCCGCGATGACCGTGACGATCGCCGAAGGCGAAGGCACTGCAACCATGTCAGTGCAAACTCACTTCGCCGACCGCGACGCGATGGAACAGACGATCGAGATGGGCTTCGAACAGGGCATGATCGAAACGCTCGGCCAGATCGACCCCCTCCTCGGCGCGGCGAGGGCCTGACCGAAAGGACGATGACCGGGATGCGCAAGCTCCAGACGCAGGGTGTCCACCACATCACCCTCACCGGCGCGGATCGCCAAACCTCGATCGACTTCTGGGAGGGGGTGCTCGGGATGCCGTTCGTCTTCGAGCAGCCCAACCTGGACCGCCCCGAGGAGAGCCATCTCTATTTCGACCCGGGCGACGGGCGGCTGATCACGATCTTCACCAACGAGGATCGCGCGGCCGACCCGTCCCCGAGGTCGCAAGACACCGGCCACGTCCACCACATCGCCTTCGCCCTCTCGAACGCAACGTTCCGCCAAGCCGTCGAGCGCCTAGACGAGCGCAACATCGAGCACAGCGGCGTCAAGGACCGCGGCTTCATGGACTCGATCTACTTCCGCGACCCCCTCGGCCTGCTGATCGAGCTGGCCTCTTACCGCTTCGAACCCCCCGCCGGCTACACCCACGCCGACGTCCTCCTAGAGGCCCACCTGATCCGCACCGAGCGCGGCGACTACAACATCGCCCCCGAGCACCTGGCCGACGCGATCGAGCGCCTGGTCGCCCGGTCTCAGCGATCGCTTTCCGAGGCCGACTAGGAAACCTGGAACCCGGCGAGGACGAGCATGAGCCCCGCCAGAGTGAGGAATCCGTAGAGCATCAACCGCTGCATTGACTTCATGTCGCCGCGCAGCTCTGCGATTTCACCCCGCAGGTCCCTGGCGGTCTCGCTCTGGCCGACCTCCAGCTTCTCCGTGGCCGTCTTCAGGTTCGCTTCCAGCTTCTCAGTTGCGGCCTTCTGACTTGCTTCCAGCTTTTCGGTGGCCGCCTTGAGTTCCTTCGCGCTCTCTCTTTGATCGGCTCGTAGTTCACGGATATCGGCTTCGACATGTTCGAACCGCTTGTCGATCCGGGCGAATTCGGCATTGACTCGGCCGAATTCCGCGTCGACGTGATCGAAGCGTTCATCCATGCGCTCTTCGAGGCGCTTGATCGTCGCGGTTGCCGATTGCTCTTCCATCGTCTGCATGAGCATAGCGGAACTTATCGTCTTCAGCAGACGGAACGTTCCTGATGCTCTAGAAGAGGGATCTGGGGTTCTTGGCGGCCGTCATCGAGCGACCCCTTCCACCGCTCCCGGCGCTGCGGCGCCGTCGGTGCCGGAGCCGATCCCTTGGATGTCGGGCGTCAGGGCGGCTGCGACCTCCCGACCGCCTTCCCTCGGCCAGTGGCCCTTGGAGCAGCGGCGGGGCTCGGCAGCACCTGGCCGGGCCTACTCACGTTGCGCTGAGAGTCGTCGCTCGTCGCCTTCCGGTCTCGCCGGGGGGTGAGACCGATGCCGGCGATGAGAAAGGCGACGGCCAGGATCATGCCGATGTCGAAGAGGTTGACGAGCCCGTCGAGCGGGTCGCCGGCGTTCTCTTCGATACCGCCGTGGCGGCCGAGGCCGATCCGGCTCACAGCGGTCCCTCTGCGCCCTGCTCGAGGACCGTCAGGTCCTCGGTGTACATCCGGGTGCGGGCCAGGGTAAGGGCGAAGGCGACGGTGCCGACGAGGAGGCCGACGACGGTCGCGCCGAAGGCGTCGCGGAGGTTCGCCGCCAGGGCGGTGACGTCGCCGTCGCCGAGCGCGGCGAGCCCCGGCGCGAGCGGGATCAGGGTCCCCATCAGCCCGATCGCCGGGCCCGCCCGCACCAGCAGCCGCGTACGGTCGAGTCGCCGCTGGACCTGCAGCTCGTAGCAGGCGAGGGCGTGCTCGCCGACCCGGCGCCGGTCGGCCCCCGGAGTCGTCGCGATATCGACCAGCGCCTCAGCGGAGATCGTGCCGGGGGCGTGGTAGGCGTAGGCGGGGGCGCTGGCGGCGGCGTGCGCACCTGCGCGTCGCTCGGCAACGCCCCGCAGCCGCTGGCGGGCGGTGCGGGCACGCAGACGTCGAGCCGGTTGGAGCGGATCACGCTCTCGACCCCGGTCGCGAAGTCGGTCGCCTTGATCCGGTGCCAGCCAGGCGTGGTGAAGGTGATCGCCGCCCTGCCGTCGGCCGCGGTCGTGACCGTCTCAGGGCTCGCGACTTCCACGCTCTGGAAGCCATTGGCGCCGGCGCCACCGACGGCGATCTTTCGGTCCCCGAGCGCGGCGATCTCCTTCTCCAGCGCTCCCGTGGCCAGGCGATTGCTGCCCTCGACGCCCGTCAGCGTGGTCGAGAACACGATCTTCTCGAGCGGGCGCCAGATCGCTGCGAACTCCGCCATCACCGGGTCGGCGAACTCCTCGGTGTCCCAGACGAGCATCGTCTCGTAGAGCCGCCGCCCGAGCAGTTGGACATCGACCGCAGCGACCCGCTCGTTGTGGAACCGGTGCAGCTCCTCGCTGGGCGCCGCCCAGTCGAAGCTTCCGTCGGATCCGGCGACGTAGCCGTCCGCCGAAAGCGTCATCGAATAAGTGACCACGAGAGGAGTGTTTCACTGCGGTGAGAGAAGGAGAGACTTGCTTAGGGTGAGGATGTAGGCGAGCCAGAAGGAGAGGATCGCGTTCGATCAGCAGCGCGCCCATGACGTAGCTGGTGCCGCTGAGGCCAAGGCCGAGGTTTCGTTGAGGTTGTCAGCGAAGGTCTCCCCTACGGTGGTGCACACCTTGATCACCCAGAAGTAGACGGTGATCTCGGGGACCTTGTTCAGCATCTTTCGCGCCCACCACTTGGCGGAGCGCTCAGACGGGGGGACATCGTGGCGGAGGTCATGGCGCGGCAGGCTGGATGAAGATCCTTAACCCAGGATGAGAGCAGAGCCCGTTTAAGCAAACTTTTAAGCCCCCGACGTCTCCGACTCGAGGTCGATTGACGCTGCTCTCATATTGAGTTCATCTGCGAACGCGACGCTGCGATAGACATCGCGTAGATGGCAGAGATGATCGCTCAACTGCTGGCCACCGATGCCGCGCGGGTCAAGCTAGGGGCGAGAGACATCTCGACGGCCGAGGCTGAGCAGCTACCGCGCAACCGCCACGCGACGGCGCGTAATCCTCGCGGCAGCGGTCAGGAGGGTGAGCGGCTGATGCTTATCGGGCAGACAGATG
>Ga0068856_100007948_pt1 | contig 10357 bp, 10 predicted proteins | sample KBSCornC62_FD_66595 | JGI IMG/M metagenome (GOLD analysis project Ga0068856, IMG submission 66595) | Corn rhizosphere microbial communities from Kellogg Biological Station, Michigan, USA - KBS Corn C6-2 | ecosystem: Host-associated > Plants > Roots > Rhizosphere > Soil ... | reverse complement strand
CAAATTGAATCACAGTCGAGAGTAACTGAGGTTAGGCGCGCGGCAGCATTCCCTGCAATTCGCTGCTACGCTGGCAAATTACAGGGAAAATCGATCCTACTGCGGCTGCGGAAAGGCGGCGTTTTGAGCGAAATCCGGCCCTTTTCGCGGAAAACTGACGGCTGGTCGGCCTATGAAAACAGGGAATTCAAACCGCGTGAGCAGGGAAACCTAAGCGGCCTAACAGCGAACCCATCTCAACCTGAGGAAATGCTCGAGGCTAGCCGCCCCAAAGCGCCTCGCTCCGTTCGCTGCCTGTTCGACATATGAGCGCGTTTGTTCTAAAGTTGCTCAGCGTGCCAAGGAGATCGGAAAATGTCGTTCCGTGCCGCAATTATCGACCGAGCAATCGACGAACTCAAGCCCTACCCGCGTAATGCCCGTACGCACTCGCGAAAGCAGATAAAGCAAATCGCTTCGAGTATCGAGCGGTTCGGATTCACGAACCCTGTCCTTACTTCGGATGAGTGTGAGATCATCGCCGGGCACGGCAGGGTAGAGGCCGCCAAGCTCCTCGGAATCAAATCAATTCCGACCATCACCCTCTCACATCTCAGTGAGGAGGAACGGAGGGCGTATGTTCTCGCCGACAACAAGCTTGCGCTCAATGCCGGATGGGATCGAGAGATTCTCGCTATCGAACTCCAGGCCCTCGTGGATCTCAATTTCGACCTTGAGGTGACAGGATTCAGCCTGGCGGAAGTAGACTTCGCCCTCGATGAATTCGCAGACTCTGATCCCGACGGCTTTGATAAGCCTGAAGATGTCGTTCCCGAAGTCAGGGGGCCGGCAATCACTCGCCAGGGCGACTTGTGGATCCTTGGGCGGCACCGTCTCGTTTGCGGTGATGCCCAAGATCAGAATTCATTTCAGGCACTCCTCGGCGAGGAGAAGGCGGATCTGGTGTTCACCGATCCGCCCTACAATGTGATGATCGATCGCAATGTGTGTGGTCTCGGTTCGGTCCGGCACCGCGAATTTGCATTCGCATCGGGAGAGATGAGCCGCGGACAGTTCACCGCCTTTCTCAAGACTACGCTCGGGAATGCTGCGGCCGTCATGCGCGATGGCGCAATAGCCTTCGTCTGCATGGACTGGCGCCACATGCGCGAGATTCTGGAGGCCGGCGAAGAGGTCTTCACGGAGCTTAAGAACCTGGTAGTCTGGAACAAGACCAATGGCGGGATGGGTAGCTTCTACCGCTCCAAGCACGAGCTGATCTTCGTGTTCAAGGTTGGAACGGCCGAACACACGAACAGCTTCGGTCTCGGGGAGACCGGCCGCTATCGCACCAATGTCTGGGATCATGCGGGGATCAGCTCGCTGGGGCCAGACCGCTCTGATCAACTGGAGATGCATCCAACCGTGAAACCCGTCGCGCTCATTGCGGATGCGGTTCGCGACTGTTCCAAGCGGGGAGAGATCATCCTCGATTGTTTCGGGGGTTCCGGATCGACGCTGATTGCCGCCGAAAAGACGGGCCGGCGAGCCCGCATGATCGAATATGACGAGCTTTACTGCGATACGATCCTGCTCAGGTGGGAGCAGCTCACTGGAAAGCGCGCCGTCCGTAGCCGCGACCAGTCCACCTTTGAAGATCTTGTGGAACTTAAATCCGTAGCTGCGGGAGGACGGCAATGACCTTCCGTTCCGACGACAATGGTGCTGAGGAAGCTCCGCCGGCACAAACCGCGTACGCGGTCGGGTACGCCAAGCCGCCCGCGGAACATCGGTTCAAGAAGGGAAGGTCAGGCAACCCGAACGGTAGACCCCGTAAGCCGAAGGGTCCCAAGAGGCCCGAGTGCGACACACAGCTCGCGAAAAAATACCTGCTCGAGGAAGCCTATCGGCCAGTGACACTTCGGGAGGGCGACCAGCTGATTCAGCTCCCGGCCATTCAGGCTGTATTCCGGGCAATGGGCGTCTCGGCGATGAAGGGCAACCGGTACGCCCAGCGCTTCCTGACCGAGCTGGTTCAGGGAGTCGAAGCGGAAAATCGAAAGAGTGAGCTCGAATACCTCGATGTCGCCATCACCTATAAGACCAACTGGGAGCGCGCGATCGATCAGGCACGCGAGCTTGGCGAGGTCGAGCCGCAGCCGATCCCGCATCCGGACGATATCATTCTGGACTTCGTGGCCGGGACGGCGACCGTTTGCGGGCCTATGACCAAGGAGGACAAGGCGAATTGGGACATGGTCCTGGGGATGCGCGACATGGCGCAGGGTTTGATCAGCGAGTTTGCCGGAAAGTATCGAACCACACGAAGCGATAAGAGGCCATTACTCCTAGAGGCATGGAAATCGGTGCAAAAGCGGTTCGATCAGATCAACGATGATTTGCCGAAGCGATATCGGAAGGAACTTCAGGATCGCTGTTGGCTCGAAGGCGCTTCACGGCCGGGATCGCAGCGGACCTGCAAGTGGCCCGGGGAAGACTTCTAGCGGCCCTGTCCCCGGCCAGACCGCGGTCGGCGTACAATGGAAGCTCTTCCCGGCCAAGAGCACGGGCGTCGCAGCGAGTGCGTCTGCTGGCGGGAGGAAATTCCAGCCGACTAATGCGATTGCAAACTTGGTCAGAAACTTCACGGGTTATCCCCTGAGCCATTGGGCAACGCCACCGTGGCGACTGCAGGTTCCACGACGGTGCTCGCTGAAGCTGTACGTACCATCTCGACAGCGGGCGCTGGCTCCCACCGGTGCTCGGACGGCCTTAATGGGCCGATGTACGCAGTGACCGCTCGAATTGATGTAGGAGTCCGATCCGCACGCCGCGGCTATCGGCCGCGCGTCGGCTGAAGCTGCCTTAGGTCCGAACGTTGAAACCGGCGCGGCAACCGCGAGGAGTGCCAACGCAACAATGCTCGGCAGCCGCATGGCAGCACACTCTCCCCTGCCTTTTTCCGAGCGCTGTCACGAAACTCCCGCGCTCCCGGCGAGTCAAGCTGATGGCAGCTCGTGCCGGATATTGCGGGCTATTTCTCTGCCTGCTCGACGCTGGGCAACCGGTAGTCCAATTCGAAATAAAGACTCCGGCACCTTCTGATCCGCCATTCGACATGGCGCCGCCATACCTTCCGGCCATCCACCAGGTTGACGGGCAGCCATGCGAAAGCGCGCTGCCACTCGTAATTCAAGATTTTCCCTCCAAGGGCCCATTCAGTAGCATTTGAAGCTCCTCACAGGCGATTCGGCGACGAAATTTTCTCACTGCTGCTGTTGGCTTCAAGCGGTCGGGCCAGCTTTCACTTAGGCGCCGCGGCTGAAGCCGAAGAGCCAGATCGCGTCGCCCTCTTCATAGTGGGTGCAGAGGAAGCGGTAGGCATCGAGGACATTGTCGTCGAGGCCGTAACCGGTCGCGAGACCGAGGAACTCGCGAACGCGCTGCTTGATCAGCTGCCAGCTGTCGTAGTCGCCCACCGTGCCGACGCCCGGACTGTAATAGACGAGCTGGTCGTCGGTCTTTTGCAGGACTCGATAGAGCTTAAGAACATTCGAGAGCTGGTCGTTGATCTGGTTACCAGTGCCGTCGCAGCAGATGACCGATATCCTTGCTCAACGCCGATCCTCGCTCACCCGTCGCCGCACGTCTTGATTACTCGATCCTGGGGCACGCCGTGACACTCGCAAGCGGTGGCGGAGCAATCGGCTGCGTGACGCCCGTTGCCAGCGCCCTCTCAAGCAGGTTGGCCAGACGTGCACCGGCAAGGGCTACCTGCTTTTCAGCTGTAGATCCCACCCGCTGCTTGTAGCGGGTCGTCACATAGTAAGGACCCTTTGCGGGGCCAATCGGGGACCGGTAGGCGACTGTCTTCGCTAGCTCGAGGCTCTCCCGGGCCCATTCTCCAGGATCGGTGATCTGGGCCGCCGCGTCGTCGGCGTCCGGAAGGCAGTGCGACGAGGTCCCACCGGAAACGACGCAGGCGAGGACGAGCGCCGAGTGAACGCTTTCGCTGTTGCCGAGGGCGCCGTCCCAAAAGCCGTGAAGCGTGTTGTAGCGGTCAGAACAGGCCTTTCCCCGGACGCAGAGAGTCACGCCGTTGCCACCGCCGTCCCCGTCAGCATCTCCTTGCGTAAACCGGCTCGTCGCATGGAGCGGCTGGTGAATGTCGCCGACTACATGCAGGAGCCAAGAGAGGTCGTAGGATTTGACGTCGTCGCTGACGGCGGGATCGGCAAGTGCGGCCGTTAGCGCCCGGATCTGAGTGACCGCATTCGGTTCTTCCGGACTCTGGAGCGTCGTGCCGTCGGTCGAGAACGGCAGGTCATCAAAGTGCCAATATCTATGCTGAAGGCAGTCGGCGTAGCCGATGTTCTGAGCATCGGTTGGCAGATGATGCGGCTTGTTGCTCTTGTCGCTGTACGTTGACTTGATTTCGTCGGGCCACGTCGCGGCCTTGAGGAACATGCCCGCCTCACGATCCACCGCCGGAACGTTGGCGACCAGCGCGGTCATATCGGGATTGAGCTTCAGCAGTGCTACGGCCTTGCTTCTGGCCTCGGGCGAAAGCCGCTTCCAGGCGGCCGCGGCCACCGTCATGTGGCCTCTTGCGTTCCAGCCTAGCGCCGCCTGCGGCAACAAAACTGTGGCGGCGGCGGTACCGACAAGAAGCCGGCGCATTAAACCTCGAGAATGTCCGCTCATTGCCGCGCTCCCCCTTCAGCGGAAACTCCCGCCGACAATGCAGGTCAGCTCATACGCAGCTTCGGCACGCTGGCCTCGGGACTATCGGTCAAGGTGAGTGTTCGTGCAAGCCGCTCGGTCGGCGAGCTCCCGAGCACCAAGTTCGGGTCCTGTGGCGGCTCAGTCGCCATGCGACCCGGATGGGGAGGGCGATCAAGCCGGCCGGAGGGACAGCGCCGTCGCTGCGGCGGCGATGCTGTAAACCGCATAGAGCTCATCGAGCGGAACGGGTGCACCGAGCAGCACCCGTCCCCCGTTCGATTCGGTACGCCAGGGTTTGGTGGCGTTGCAATTCCTACATTCCAAGCGCTGTGTTATGCGGGCTTTGCTCCCGGCGTCCCGCACTTGGCGTAGTGCCCCTTGGCGTCACGGCACTTCGTCGGCTTTGCCGGTGCGGGCTTCGTGCATTTCACAAACTTGCCCTTGGCGTCACGGCACGGCGCGCCTGCAGGAGCCGCGGATGAGCTGGCGATGAGACCGAATGCTGACAGCGCAATTACGAAATTTCGCATGATTTTCTCCCTATTGCCGGAGTCCAAGCTTATCCGACCGAATGGGGACTCCCGCTGACGCGGAAATTACATCGCTGCAATGCCGGATCGCCAATGGCAGTTTCGACCCATTGCAGACATTAGGGTTCGATGCGGTGCTTTGTAGGGCACGCGCACTGAAGCCAGTTCCGCAAACTTCCGCCTCCGGACTCCTACGGATAGTGTGACGCTGCGGACCGGCTAAGCCGACTTCACATCGAACTCGGAGACGCGGGATGACCTTGGGCTTGGCATTGTTGGCCGCTTTAGCGGCGAACGCTACGGCGGCGCCGGTCGTCTCCTACGACGCAACGACCGATTTCAGCCCCTATCGCAATTATAGCTTCGTGTTCACGCACCCACCGGGGCACTTGGATCCAAACCTCTATCGGCAGGTGCGGGTCGCGATCGACCACTCGCTCGGAGCGCACGGTTTCGGCCATTCCAGCCCCGGCGATTTCGCAGTCGCCTTCACGGTCGGGCCGCGTGCAAAGGTGCACGCGACGGACTATGGCCATTACGCCTTTTACTATAGTCCGGAGGAAGCGGCTCTGCATCGGGCCTGGGTCAATCGCGAGCTTGCCGACCGCAGCGATCGTGACGACACGCTCTCGATCGACATCTACGACACCTACACGAAGCGCTCGATCTGGCATGGCATCGCGCCGGCACCGATCGGACCGCACATGCGCCAGGCGCTAGTGGAGCATGAGGTGAACGAGGTGCTGAGGCTGTTTCCGCCGAAGAAGTGATCGCCGGCGACCGACGTCTACGCGGTCTTGCTCGTCGTTCGCGCACGGTGGGTGAATATCATCCTCGTGTTCTTCGCGTTGGCTTATTAGGGGTGGGGTTGTCGGCATCCGCGTAGGCGGTCCCTGACGAACTAAGGTCCGCTTCCATCGCTGCCAATATTGCACGACCATTTGAGCCGTGCCGCCTGCGGAACATTTGCGTGAGGTTGAACATTCCCATGCGCAGGAGTGGTCGATGCTGACAGGCTGCACAATCAAGTCTTGGTCGGACCGATCTGCGACGCATTTGCTTGCTGCGGTTCCCGTCGTGCTTCTTCTTGCTGCGTGCGCGACAACCCCGCCAACAGGGTCTGCAATAGCCAAGGTCAATCCCGCCAGCATCGCTGCCTCTCCGGCGACCTGGGATGGGCGCCAGGTTGAGGTCGTCGGGTTGGTCGTTTGGGAAGACGGCGCCTTCGGCCTCTACCAGGACTACGGTACCTATTGTCGCGGTGCCGAGCACGCCGCGCTGTATGCCCATTGGGCAGAGTGGCCTGGGGTGACGAAGAAAGACAGCCGCCGTCGGGCAATCGTGCAGGGAGTATTCCGCAACCGCCTGGGCACCAGACAACCGGACGGCAGCACGCTGAGCCTGGCTGCAGCTCCGGGGCCCGGCCCGCTGGAGCCGGGAACTGTCGTGAGGTGGCTGTCCAAACCTGAGCGCCCGTGTTCAAATCGTTCCTAGGTCATAGGCATCCTCGGCGAGGCCTAACGTTCGCTTTCCACCCATTGCGGACATAAGCGCGTCTGGTAGGCTCCGCCGCTGGCTTGGGGGGCAAGCATGGCGGACCAAGAGGCTGATATTTCGGTTGGTAAGGGCCCGCCAAAGCGCCAGCGCAAAGCCGATGCTTCAACCGCCGCGAGCTTGGCGATCGGCCAAGCCGGGGACGACGGCAGCGTGGCCGCAGAAGCAGCCGCTTTCCTTCGCGAACAACGTTCGCTGACCAAGCTTCAGGTCGACCATTTCAAGGCCGAGCATCACCACACGATTGCAGGCACCCGCGCATCGCGTGCGCTCGAGGCTATGAAGATCATCCTGCAAGGAGCCCTGACCCTGTTCGTGATCGCGGCGACGATCCTGTTCATCAACATGATCTGGAGCGCGTCGCACGATCACAGCCTAGTCATCGAACGCTTCGCAGTCCCGCCGGGCCTCGCCAACAGCGAGATCAGCGGCGAGCAGCTGGCCGGACTCGTCGCTGACAAGCTGGCCACCATCAATGCGACCGCCTCCTCGTTCCGCGCGGAGAACACCTTCGATGTCGACTGGGGCAAGGACATCAACATCGAGGTGCCGGGTTCCGGAGTCTCGCTCTCGGATATCGACCGGCTGCTGCGACAGCGCCTGGGGCATCAGACCCGCATCGGCGGCACTCTCTATCATCAGGGCGCGGGGCTGCGGCTGTCGCTGCACACCGGTCTCGGCGCAGCGGCCTCAGTCGACGGCACCGCCAGTGATTTCGATGCGCTGGCTCAAAAGGCGGCGGAGGCGCTGTCCGATGCCACGCAGCCCTATCGCTACTCGAAATATCTTGAGTTCAGCGGCCGTCCGGACGAGGCGTTGGCGGTCGCCCGGCGAACCGCCGAGAGTCAGGCGCCGGCGAATGAGCGGGCCTGGGCATGGGCGCAAATCTCCAACCTGCTTTCGGCGAAGGATGTCCCGAACTGCGTGCGCGCCGGCTATCGAGCCATCCAGCTCGATCCCGACAACGCGCTCGCCTATCTCAACACCTCGAACTGCGAGGCCTTTCTCGGGCACGACGGCCGCGCGACGGGATTGCAAGCCCGTTCCGTCGAGCTTGCCTCACACGGCGGAGGCGGCCTCAGCGTAGTCGGAATCGAGACCGGTTCGACCCTTAACCGGGGGTGGGGATATTATCTGACAGGCGATCCCGGCGCTGCGGCGCGCATCTTCAGTCAGCCCGTCAATCACGTTTATGGGGGCTTGGCTGATGCCATGCCCTCATTCTACGCCAACGCCCTGATCGCGCTTCACGACGTCAGCGGCTCCTTGCGCGTTCCCGGCGCGCGGCATGACGATTACCTGCTCGGCCACCTCTATCTTCTGAACATATATTCGGCCCCCGATTTCGCCCGCGCCGCCGACGTTGGCGACTGGCAAGCCGCGCTGAAGCAAAACGATGCGGATCGCGCCATCCTCGCCGCGAACCCGGAAGGCCCCGAAATCGCGCGTTACGCCCGCGAGAGATTCCTCCTTCCGAACGGCGCTCGAGCGCTTGTCGAACTCGGCCGCGGCACCGAAGCCAGAGCGATCGTCGCGGCACTTCCGACCGATTGCTACCTCTGCCTGCGGACGCGCGCCTGGGTGATGGGCAGGACAGGCGATATGCAGGCGGCTAACCGTGACTTCGCGGTGGCGGTCGCGAGCAATCCGCGCCTTCCGTACGCGGACGTGGAATGGGGACGGCTGTTGCTGCTACAACGCGACGTCGTTGCCGCGGAAGCTCACTTGCGCCGCGCGGCCGACCTTGCGCCTCACTTTGCCGATCCGCTGAAATACCTTGGCGACGCCCAGTTCGCCTCGAAACGCTTTGACGCTGCCGCCGCAAGCTACGCGAGGGCGGCCGAACTCGCGCCTCGCTGGGGTGCCAACCAGCTAATGTGGGGCAAAGCGCTGTGGGAAGATGGAAAGCGCGACGAAGCCCGCCGCAAATTCGCATCCGCCCGCGCCATGGACCTCAGCGCGTCCGACCGCTCCTGGCTCGACCGCATCGCACGGTCATAGTGCCTGTCGGCTACATGCCATGATCCACGGACGGTGGCAGCCAGGCAACGGCAGCATTCCACCCATTCCTGCCATTACGCGCTGTTAGCGAGTCAACTCGGACCGTGCCGGCCCACGTCGACGATACGGTGCAGGCGGTTGCTCGCTTCCACGCCACCCATGAAGCGGATGCGAGTCCCTTACAGCGCCTGATTGAGCAGATAACGAGACGCGCGGGCAGCCCTGCGTTTATCGCGTTGCTGACAGTACTTGTTGTTACTTGGATAGCGCTCAATCTGGGGCTGATGGCGTTAGGGTACACCCCCGTCGACGAGCCGCCGTTTTTCTGGTTGCAGGGCGCGGTTGCTCTCGCCGCTTTGTACATGGCGGTCTTCATCCTCACAACCCAACGCCGCGAGGACAAATTGGCCGGACTGCGTGATCAACTCACGCTTGAGCTATCGATCCTTAGCGAGCAAAAATCCGCCAAGATTATCGGGCTACTCGAAGAGCTGAGGCGAGACCACCCCGACATTTCCGACAGAGCGGATGAAAAGGCGGACGCACTCTCCACACCGGCAGATCCGGACGCAGTCCTCGACGCGCTCAAGGAGACGCAGGAACCGCTGCCCTGATGGGCGAGCGGTAATGTCAGCTTTCGACCCATTCCTGCCATTCGGTGGTCGGCAGCTTTCGATGCCTTAGCTCGCAAACACCACGCATATTCAGCCGACCTGAGAGAAAGGAGTGGTCGATCTCAGGGTTTCACCGGATCGTTTGCACGGGGAGTTCCAATAGGCTGCGCCACGCCAGGCCTCCTGAGGTGCAGCCGGCCGAAGGATTAGCGCCTCGGACGGTCGTTCTAAGGGGGCGTTCCTATGGACAGGAAGATCAGACTGGCAGGCTCCCTCGCGGCGGCCGCAGCGCTCATCGAAGGAGCGCTCTACCTCGCGCAAGCACGCATCGTCCGACCTGCCGGTACGCCTACCGGGCTTATGGCGGCCAGTCTTGCACAAGAAGGCGGCTATCTTCCGGATCCAAATCGAAAATATCCGGAGCGCGTGCTGTGGGGGGACGAGCACGTCCACACTGGCTGGTCAGTGGATGCTGGTCTGGCCGGGGCCACGCTCACGCCCGAAGATGCAGTCCGCTTCGCACGCGGTGAAATGGTCAAGTCGAACACGGGACAGGATGCGAGGCTGCAACGACCGCTAGATTGGATCGCCGTCACTGATCACAGCGACGCAATGGGGACCGTTGGCGAGCTGACCGGGGGCAATCCCGAAATGATGGCCGATCCGACCGTCAAGCGCTGGCACGACATGATGGGCCAGGGCGTGGCGCAAGCGACTGCCGCGACGCTCGAACTCGTTAGGGCTCAGGCAACGCGAAGGATGCCCAAGGTACTCATGGATGAGAAATGGGTCGCGTCGGCGTGGCAAAAGACCGTCGACATCATGGAAAAATACAATGAACCCGGAAAATTCACGGCGTTCATTTCCTATGAGTGGACGTCGAACGCATTTACCGGCGAGAACCTGCACCGAAATGTCATCTTCCGTGGCAATGCCGACACTACGCGCTCACTG
>Ga0068856_100007944_pt1 | contig 10359 bp, 10 predicted proteins | sample KBSCornC62_FD_66595 | JGI IMG/M metagenome (GOLD analysis project Ga0068856, IMG submission 66595) | Corn rhizosphere microbial communities from Kellogg Biological Station, Michigan, USA - KBS Corn C6-2 | ecosystem: Host-associated > Plants > Roots > Rhizosphere > Soil ... | reverse complement strand
CGGGTCGCCAACGCCTACCAGAAATGGGTGAAGGAGAAGGGCAACGTGTTCCGTCTGCGCGATGGCGTCGACGGACACCACAATACGATCAAGCTGCGCTGGGAAATGCTGCCGGCCGCGGGCGGCGAGGTGATCTCGATCGGCTTCGACTTCCTGGTACTGGGCAAGGATGGCCGCATCCGCACCGGGTATCAGTTCATCGAGGCCTGACGATGCTCTAAGCTCCCGCCGTACGCAGACGGGGGAGCGAATGCGCGTATTGCAGGCCATCGGCTTGGCGATGGCGTTGCCGTTCGCGGCGGCGCACGCGCAAGGCACCATCGAACCGGGCAAGGGCGCGCAGGTCGCGACCGTCGCGGGCAAGTCGTTGAAGGTCGAGACCTACCGGCCGCAACGCTGCCAGCCGCACCTGCTGTTGCTGGTATTCCACGGCATCGATCGCGACGCCGATCGGTATCGCGACCGTGCGCGGCCGGTGGCCGACCGGTTGTGCGCCGTGATCGTGGCGCCGGAGTTCGATCTCAAGACCTTCCCGCGCGACCTCTATCAGTATGGCGGCATCGTCGACCGTGGACGCCTGAAGGCTCCCGGAACGCGGACCGTCGATCTGGTCGAGCCGCTGGCCGACTGGGCGCGAAAGCGCCTCGGGGATGCGGGAATGCCGTTCATGCTGATGGGCCATTCCGGCGGCGCGCAGTTCCTGGGCCGCGTCGCCGCCTTCACCGACAGCAAGGCCGCACACATCCTGATCGCCAACCCGTCGACCTGGGTAATGCCAAGCACGACCACTGCGATCCCATTCGGGTTCAATGGATTGAAGCCGGCCGACAAAGCTGAGGAGGCGCTACGGCTCTATCTCGCGCGACCGGTGATCGTGGCGCTCGGCCGGTCGGACACCGGCGACGCCGCGCTCGACCAGTCGGTCGAGGCGAAGCGGCAAGGCGCCAACCGTTACCAGCGCGGCCGCAACGCCTTCGACTCGGCCAAAGCGGTAGCGGCGCAGCATGGCTGGCCGTTCGGCTGGACGCTGATCGAGGTGGACGGCGTCGGCCATAGCTCGACGAAGATGTTCACGGCTGCGCCGGTGACGGCGGCGCTGCAGGCCAGTCACTGAAGCTTGACGGCGTACTTCTTCAGCTCGTCGAGCGGCACGATCTGCAGGGTCACCGCATGGGTGGCCTCGAGCACGACCTGGGGCGCGGCATTGGCGTCGAGCGCCTCCTTCCAGCGCGCCGCGCACAGGCACCAGCGGTCGCCCGGCTTCAGCCCGCCGAAGCCATACTCGGGCATCGGTGTGGACAGATCGTTGCCGCGTGCCTTGGAGAAGGCCAGGAACTCGGCGGTCATGACGACGCAAACCGTGTGCAGGCCCATGTCCTCGCGGCCGGTATTGCAGCAGCCATCGCGATAGAACCCGGTCAGCGGGGCCAGGGAGCAGGGCTGCAGCGGTCCGCCCAGCACGTTGATCGATGGCGCACGGCCGGGCCGGCCTTCCTCGGGGGTCTGGTCGAACATGACCCACTTTAGCACATTGGAATTTGCGCTTTCGAGGCGCCTCCGCCGCTGGTAAAAACCCCCGCGTCATCAAGCGTTTGCGGCGGGGCGTAGCGCAGTCTGGTAGCGCGTCTGCCTTGGGCGCAGAAGGTCGTCGGTTCAAATCCGGCCGCCCCGACCACGCCCCCGCTGAGAGAGTGGAGACCGATGAAGGTTCGCATCTTCAAGCCGGCCAAGACGGCCATGCAGTCCGGCGTCGCCAAGAGCCACCTGTGGGTGCTGGAGAGCGAGCCCACCGCCAAGGAGGTCGATCCGCTGATGGGCTGGACCGCCTCGCGCGATACCATGCAGCAGGTCCAGTTGCGCTTCGCCACCCTCGACGAGGCCCGGGCGCATGCCGAAAAGAACGGCTGGCAGTACACCGTCGAGCAGCCGCGCGAGCGCGGTATCAGACCCAAGGCCTATGCCGACAATTTCGCCTACAATCGCGTCGGCCGCTGGACGCATTGAGTTGACCCCGTAGCTCAACTGGATAGAGCACCTGCCTTCTAAGCAGGATGTTGCGTGTTCGAGTCACGCCGGGGTCGCCAATCCGATCGAAGGGCGCGTAGGACACCGTGGGTCGCAACTTTCTCCTTCTGATCGCACTCCTGGCCACGCTGGTTGTGCTGGGGAGCTGGGACAACCGGCAGCAGATCCAGCGCGTGCTCGACGAGGGCTATCCGACGACGGCACAGGTCACCGGCGCCCAATCCATGCCCGTCGTCGCTGCCAATGGCTGGCGGCCGCGCTTCATCGAGCAGTCGCTCGCGGTGGATCTCGAGTGGAAGGGCAAGGACGGCCAGTCGCACACGTTCCGCAACGTGCCGATCTCCGCGAGCTTCGAGCGGTCGATCGTCAACGGCAATCAAATCCGGCTGGTGCCGGTGCCGGTGAAGGTACTGGACGACGGGTCGGCGGTGCCGGTCATCATCTCGGATGCCAGCGCACGGCTCGCCTCGTTGCAGAGCTGGCTGGCGGCGTCGGGCTATGCCGCGCTGGCGGCCTGGGCGGGCTTCGCTGCGCTGTCGCTGCTCGGCGGACGCGGGCGGAGGACCATCACGGCCGTTCCGCCCAAGCCGCTGCCGCCGCGCCGTACGTTCTATGGGCTCGGCCTGCTGGTGGTCGGCGGCTTTCTCGCCTTCAGCGCCTGGTCGTCGGGACGGTCGGTCGATGCGATCGCGATGGGCGGCGAGCAGATCAGCGCGGACATCCTGCAGGCGGTGGAGATCAAGGGCGGCCACGCCGTGCGGCTCGGCTGGTCGGACGGGACGGGCGTCCATCACTACGGGCCGATCCCGATCAGTGAGGCGTTCTGGGACAAGATCAGCCGGGACGGCCAGCTGACGGTGCACCAGACCGCGATCCGCTATCGCGGCGACGATCCGGCGGCGCGGCCGGTGATCGTCGACGACGCACCCGAGACGCAGTGGTCGACTAGGCTCGCCATGGGTGCGGGCCTGTTGCTGATCATCTTCGGGGCGGCGTTGTTCGCGTCGGGACTCCGCGCTCAGCGGAAGTAGGGTCACAAAGGGTGTTGCGAGCGATTCGCATTTGCCATATGCAGATGCTAATCATTCGCAGAACCGTTGGGGGACCCCGTGGCGCGTCGAGTACCAGTCAAAACAGCGATGATGGGACTGCTGGTGGGAGCACCGGTGGCAATGGCTCAGCAGGCCACCCCGCCGCAACCGACCCCCAGTCCGACGCCGCCCGACCAGCCGAACACGGCGCAGCCCGCAACCCCGGGCGCTCTGCCGACCGCCACCATGGCGCCGATCAGCGTCACCGGCGCGCGGCCGAGCGGTGACTTCGCGCCGCCGGCTCCCAGTCTCAACCGGCTCGGCGACGACGTGCACGACATCCCGCAGTCGATCGTGATCATCAACAAGCCATTGATGCAATCGCAGGGCGTGACGTCGCTGCAGAGCGCGGTGCGCAACGTCCCGGGCGTGACGCTGGGCGCGGCGGAAGGCGGCACGATCGGCAACAACATCTATCTCAACGGCTTCAACGCCCGCACCGATCTCTATCTCGACGGCATGCGCGATCCCGGTCAGTACTATCGCGACACCTTCGCCCTCGAGCAGATCGAGATACTGATGGGGCCATCGTCGATGCTGTTCGGTCGCGGTTCGACCGGCGGCGTCATCAATCAGGAGCTCAAGAAGCCCCATCTCAAGAAGTCGACCGAGCTCACCATCTCCGGCACGACCAACACCTTCGGCCGCACCACAGCCGACATCAACGTGCCGACCGGCGACAGCTCGGCGGCGCGGGTCAACCTGATGTTTCAGGACGGCAGCGTGTCGACCCGCCAGCAGACCGACGTCCGCGACTTCGGCATCGCGCCTTCGTACAAGTTCGGGATCGGCACGCCGACCGAAGTCACCTTCTATGGCCTGCTCCAGTACAACCATGACCACGTCGACTACGGCCTGCCGGCGTTGAACCGCTATCCCGCGAACGTCAGCCCGAATCTCGCCTACGGCTTCCCGTCCGATCGTACCGACCAGTTCATCTCGATGGGCGGCGTCAACATCGAGCACAAGATCAATCCCGATCTGAAGCTCCGCAGCCAGACGCAGCTGAACTACGTGAACACCAACGTCATCGAGACGGCACCGCAGTCGGTGGGATTCGTCTCCACGTCAGGCGCCTATACGGCATTGACCGGAAGTACCGTGTTCGGCGCAGGCTCCAACCTTTTCGTCCGCCAGCAGAGCCACGACCGCATCATCGATGATCTCACACTCAACAATCAGACCGAGCTCGAGGCCAACTTCAAGACCGGCTCGCTCGGCCACAAGCTGCTGGCCGGCATCGACCTCGGATATGAGAGCTATCGCAACCAGGCCTACTCACGCACCGGCACCTGCAACGGTGGCGCGCTGACAATCGGATTTGTCGGATGTACGCCGCTGATCGCGCCGAGCGGTACCGGACCCATTCTGCCGGAAGTGGCGGGCAACCTGGCGATGGGCTACGCCTATGCATTCGGCGCCTACGCCAACGATACGATCGAGGTCATCCCGGAGGTCAAGCTCGTCGGTGGCCTGCGCTATGACCTCTACTATTCCCAGATCGGCAACTCGATCAACAGCGGCAACACGCCGGGCAATACGGCGGTGCCGTACTTCAACCAGACCGACCAGTTCGTCAGCTACCGCGCCGGCGTCATCTTCCAGCCGCAGAAGTGGCAGACCTACTACGTCTCGACCAGCACATCGTTCAATCCGTCGCTGGAGCAGCTGACGTCGACCACCGGAAACCAGAGCCTGCCGCCGCAGAACAACATCGCCTACGAGGCCGGCGTGAAGTACGACCTGTTCAAGGACGCCCTGTCGCTGACCGGCGCGGTCTTCCAGATCACGCAGTACAACTCGCGCACCAACAACGGCGACGGCACCTTCAGTGCGGCTGGCACGATCCGGGTGAAGGGCGTCCGCACCGGCGTCGCCGGCAGCATCACGCCGGAATGGCAGCTGTTCGGCGGCTATACCTACCTCGATGCGCGCATCATCAACGGCATCGGTGTCGGCACGCAGGACATGATCCCGCAGAACACGCCGACCGACTCGGCATCGGTGTGGAGCACCTACACCTTCGCCAAGAAGTACGAGATCGGCGGCGGCGTCACCTATACCGGCGTGCGCTTCGCCAACAACACCGACACGACGGCCGTCCCGGCGGGCTACCACCTCGACGCCACGGCCGCCTACAAGATGGAGTCGGGCGACCTGCGCCTGAACCTCTTCAACCTGACGAACACGACCTACTACGAGCAGGCGATGGCGTCGGACGGCGGTCGTACCGTTCCCTATACCGGCTTCACTGCGATGCTGACCTATTCGGCCCGCCTGTAGCCACAGAGGAGCGCCAGCCGCCGCCATGCTCGTCTGTATCCCCAATGTGCTCGACGCCGCGCAGCTCGTGAGCCTGCGCGAGCGCCTCGAGCGCTCCAATTCGTGGGTCGACGGCCGCGTCACGGCCGGCTACCAGGGCGCGCCTGTGAAGTTCAACCAGCAGATCGACGAGCGCAGCCAGGTCGCGCTCGAATGCCAGCGGATCATCGTGCCGGCGCTCGAGCGCAATCCGCTGTTCATCAGCGCCGTGCTGCCCAACGTCATCTATCCGCTGATGTTCAACCGCTACGGCGAGGGCATGACCTTCGGCGCGCATGTCGACGGCAGCGTGCGGATCAGCCCGCACGATGGGCGCAAGATCCGCACCGACATCTCGGCGACGCTGTTCCTCACCAACCCGGAGGACTACGACGGCGGCGAGCTGCAGATCGAGGACACCTATGGTCGCCACAGCATCAAGCTCGCGGCCGGCGACATGGTGGTCTATCCGGCCACCAGCCTGCACAACGTGACGCCAATCACACGCGGTGTGCGAACCTCGTGCTTCTTCTGGGCGCAGAGCCTGATCCGCGACGACCAGCAGCGCGCCTTGCTCTACGAGATGGACGGCGCTATCCAGCGCCTCAACCAGACCAATGCGGACGAGACCGCGCGGCGATCGCTGATCGGCTGCTATCACAACCTCGTGCGCCAGTGGAGCGAGACCTAGATGGTCGACACGACCGCCGGGACCTTCAGACCGGGCGTCAACCGGCGCCTCGCCTTCGTGCGATGGGTGCGCCGGATGCATGGCTGGTTTGGCCTTTGGGGTGCGCTGCTCGGCCTCATGACCGGCCTGAGCGGCGTGTGGCTCAATCATCGCGCGACGCTCAAGCTCGAATTGCCTTCGCAGCAGCACATGAACGCTCAGCTCGCCTTGCCCGATCCCGCGCCGCCGACCGCGGACGCGATGGCCGCCTGGCTGCAGGGTGCGCTGAAGCTCGATCGCGGTCCCAACAACGTGCGGGTCGAGAAGGCGCGGCCGGTGCCGTGGGCGGACAAGGGAGCGGAGAGGGGCGCCAGCCGAAACGGCGAGCGGCCGCTGATGCAGCCCGAGCGCTGGATGTTCAACTTTGGCGGCCCCAACCGCGTGGTGCAGGTCGAGTACTGGGCCGGCAACAAGTCGGCGAGCGTGCGCACGACCACCAACGGCTTCATCGCCACCCTCACCAACCTTCACAAGGGCGTCGGCATGCCGATCCCCTGGATCCTGCTGATCGACACGCTGGCGGGCAGCCTGATCTTCCTGTCGCTGAGCGGCCTGATCCTGTGGTGGGAGACCAATCGCCGGCGTACGCTCGGCATCGCCATCTTCGCCACCGCCGTCGCGACCACGGTGGGCCTGGCGGTGTGGCCGATGTCGTGAGCCGGATGTCATGAGCACGCCGAGCTACATCCAGCCGCTGTCGCGCAAGGCGCGCTGGGGCGTGCTGGCGTCGGTGATCGTTTTCCATGCCGGCGTCGGCTGGGCGCTGGCGAGCGTGCAGCCCAAGCCGCTGACGGTGGGCGACGTGGCCTCCATGGAAGTGCGGATGGTCACTGCCGAGCAGCCGCCCCAGGCGCCCGAACCGCCGGTGCAGATCGACGTTCCGCCGCCCGACGACACGCCGCCGCCGGAAGTGCCGCAACTCGAATCGATGATCCAGCCGCCGATGCCGGATCTGCCGCCGCCCGAGTTCCCGGTCCAGGCGCCGCCGCCCAAGCCGCCGGCCCCCAAGCCACCGCCGCCCAAGCCGCAGCCGCCCAAGCCGCATCCGCAGCAGGCGACGCCGGTGCCCGCGCCGGCGCAACCGACCCAGCAGGCCACGACGGCCGCGCCGCAGACGCTGTCGATCTTCCAGGTCAGCTACAGGGTGCGGCCGGTCCTGGTGTATCCGGTGCGGGAGCGGCGTGCCGGCCATCATGGAACGACGCAGATCCGCGCCTATATCGACGCCAGTGGCGTGCCGCAGCAGGTCACGGTGGAGAAATCGTCCGGCTATCCTCTCCTCGACGAGGCCGCGGTGGACGCGATGCGCAAGGCGCGCGTCAACACCGGTGGGCGCGCCTTTTCGGTGACGGGGCCGTTCACGTTCAATCTTGCCGAGTAGCAGTATAGGTGACGTATGGGTGACACGACTGACCTGGGCTTCGGCCATTTCCTCGCCCACGCCGATATCGTGGCGCAGGTGCTGCTGGTCGTGCTGGCGTGCATGTCGGCGATCTCCTGGTACCTGATCGTGTCCAAGGGCATCGCCGCGCTCATCCGCAACCAGCGCAGCAGGAAGTTCATCGCCTTCTTCTGGAGCGCGACTTCGCTCGACGCGGTGCAGAACGAGCTCAGCATCCACGGCGTCAAGGAGCCGTTCGGCCATCTCACCGCGCATTCGCTGGCCGCGCAGCAGCACCACGAGAAGTTCGGCGCCGGCAAGCTCGAGGAGGCGGGCAGCGAGCAGGAGTTCCTGACCCGCACCATCAAGAAGGTGCTCGACGAGGAGACCACCGCGCTCGAGAACGGCCTCACCATGCTGGCGACGATCGGCGCGACCGCGCCGTTCGTCGGCCTGTTCGGCACGGTGTGGGGCGTCTATCACGCGCTGATCACCATCGGCATGACCGGCTCCGGCATGCTCGACAAGGTGGCGGGCCCGGTCGGCGAGGCGCTGATCATGACCGGCATCGGCCTCGCCGTCGCCCTGCCGGCGGTGATGGGCTACAACTGGCTGACCCGCTCCAACCGCGTACTGACCGCCAAGCTCGACGCCTTCGCCTTCGAGCTGCTGACCTTCCTGTCGACCGGCCGCGCCCTTCAGGGCAAGTCGTTGCGTGCCGGCGGCGTGGCGCTGAGCGCCGTCAAGTAAGCAGGGGACTTCGTCATGGCTTTCGGAAGCTTCGACCGCAAGAACGCCTCGGCGCCGATGGCCGAGATCAACATGGTGCCGTTGATCGACGTCGTGCTGGTGCTGCTGGTCATCTTCATCGTCACCGCGCCGCTGATGACGCACGCGGTGAAGCTCGACCTGCCCAAGGCCGTGTCGCAGGCCGACATCCAGAAGCCGGAGAAGATCGAGTTCTCGATCGACGCCAACGGCGGGCTGTTCTGGAACGGCGAGGCGCTCGATCGCGAGGACGCCCAGGCCAAGTTCCTCGAGGCGGGCCAGAAGCGCCCTCAGCCCGAGGTCTACCTGCGCGCCGACCAGGGCGTGCCCTACCGGTTCGTCGCCGAGACGCTGGCCGACGCCTCGAAGGCCGGCCTGAGCAAGATCGCGTTCGTCAGCGACCCGTCGAAGTGATGGATGGTGGATAGACGGCCGACGCTCGACGCACCGGACGACGACCCGTACCTCTGGCTGGAGGAAGTCGAGGGCGGACGCGCCGCAGCGTGGGTCGACGGGCAGAACGCGCGCACCGTGGCGGCGTTCGGCGGACCGGCGGTCGAGCAGGATGCGACGACGCTCGCGGCGATCTTCGACCGGCCTGACAAGATTCCGTTCCCCGGCCGGCGCGGCCCGTGGTGGTACAATTTCTGGAATGACGCGGCGCACCCGCGCGGCATCTGGCGGCGCACCACCGCCGAGAGCTTCGCGACCGACGATCCGCAGTGGGAAGTGCTGATCGACGTCGACGCCCTGGCCGCGGCCGAGGGCGAGGACTGGATCTGGAAGGGCGCGCTTACCCGGCCGATCAAGCACGACCGCGCCATGGTGAGCCTGTCGCGCGGCGGCAGCGATGCCGTCGTGCTGCGCGAGTTCGACCTCGGGACGAGGGCGTTCGTGGCCGGCGGCTTCGTGCTGCCCGAGGCCAAGGGCTACGCGAGCTGGATCGACGACGACACCCTGCTGCTCGCCAGCGCCCAGGGCGGTGCGGTCACGAGCTCGGGCTACGCCCGCACGGTGCGGCTGTGGCGGCGCGGCACGAAGCCGGAAGACGCGCCGGTGCTGTTCGAGGTGCCGGCGGACCACATGATGGCGTCCGGCGGGGTCGATCGCACCGACCCCGAGCGGCCGGTCTGGTTCTATGATCAGGTCGGCTTCTTCGATCTGCAGGTCTGGCGCGACAAGCGACAGCTCGACCTGCCGACCGGCGTGAACCTCGACGCCGCGCACGGCTGGCTCGCGATCAAGCCGCGCAAGGACTGGACGGTCGATGGCCGGACCTGGCCCGGCGATTCGCTGCTCGGCATCGGGCTCGGCGCCTTCCTCGCCGGCGACCGGAACTTCGAGCTGTTGTTCCAGCCGCAGCCGCGGCGCGTGCTGACCAGCTTCACGTGGAACGCCGGACGGCTGCTGCTGACGATCTCCGACAATCTCGATCCGGTGTTCGAGATCGTCGATCCGGCCGCCGGCTGGGCGCGCACCACGCTCGCCGGGCTGCCGCGCATCGGCGTGGTCGATGTCTGGCCGCTCGACCTCGAGCGTGCCGAGGCCACGGGCGAGCTGCTGGTGACCACTCAGGATCCGCTCAGCCCTTCGACCCTGCTGCGGCTCGAGCCGGGCAAAGCGCCGACCGTCCTCAAGCGCTCGCCGCCGGTGTTCGCGGCCGAGGGGTTGGTGGTGACGCGGCACGAGGCCGTCTCGGTCGACGGCGAGCGCATCCCGTACGTCCAGACCGGGCCGGCGAAGGAGACCGGCGACGCGCCGGTCTACATGACCGGCTACGGCGGCTTCGGGCTCGCCTCGCGGCCGTACTACAACTCGGCGATCGGCAAGCTGTGGCTGGAACGCGGCGGCACCAGTGTGCTCGCGAACATCAGAGGCGGCGGCGAGTTCGGCGTGCCGTGGCACGAGGCGGGGCGGGGCGCCGGCAAGCGGCTGACGCACGACGACTTTGCCGCGGTCGCGGCCGATCTCGTGAAGCGCGGCGTGACCCAACCGAAGCGCATTGCCGCCGAAGGCGGCAGCAACGGCGGCATCCTGATCAGCAACATGATGACGCGCTATCC
>Ga0068856_100007943_pt1 | contig 10360 bp, 9 predicted proteins | sample KBSCornC62_FD_66595 | JGI IMG/M metagenome (GOLD analysis project Ga0068856, IMG submission 66595) | Corn rhizosphere microbial communities from Kellogg Biological Station, Michigan, USA - KBS Corn C6-2 | ecosystem: Host-associated > Plants > Roots > Rhizosphere > Soil ... | reverse complement strand
GTGAAGATCGGGTGCGCAATCATCGGCGCCGCGAGCAAATGCAGCCAAAATGCGACGTCCGAGCGCCGGGTGAGCCGAGCGCGATCGGATGAGTCCCACCACATCGCGAAGAGGAACATGCCGATGCCAAGAACCAGCACGAAGCTGAGAATGAGGTTCATCGCGCTATGGCTGTCTCCGGGCTGGACGATTCCGACGACGACCGCGAGGAAAAGGCCCGCAACTGCAGCCGCACCAGCCGCCACCGTGATCGGCACGTGGAACCTGCGCCAGTGGATGAAGGCGCCTGCCGCGGCGATTGCCGCACTGACACCACCCACCGTGGCTCCAAGAAGCTGGTTGTCGCCGTTGAACCTGTCGGGACCGATGATCTGAACCAGCACGAAAGCGGTCGTAACGAGAACGCCGCCGACGAAGGACAGCAGCAGCAGGATCGACGGAAGCGCCATCCGCCGCTTCGCCGTAAAGAACAGCGCCAATCCCCATGAGGTCGCGGCGACGAACAGCGGAGCAAGGAAGCTCGGCCCGACGTCGCCATTGTCGCTGATGTAGAGACCGGTCGCCTGGCCGATGCTCTGACCGATCCAGCCTACGGCGAACAACAGGATCGCTGCAGCGATCGAGACGAAAATGTCGTTGAAGCCAGTAAGAAGCCGGAATTGCTCCTCATCGGGGATCGCGAGCGTGCGCTGCCCCTCAATAAACGTGCGAAGCGCGTTCGCCGCATCCGCGGTAATGACGCCTGACGCAACGGCGTCGTCAAGCTCTTGTTGGCTGTACATCGGCTGTCCTCCTGTGGCGGCCGAAACTATCTTCGGTGTGTTATAGTGTCAATACAGCAAAGCGGAACTGTTGCGTCTTACTTGGCGCGCGCGAGATGCAGGCGCTCCTCGATGAGGCGGACGGCCTCTGAAACCGCCTCCCGCGGATCGAGCGAACTCGTATCGAGCAGGATCGCATCGGTCGCTCGCTTCAGCGGCGCCACCTCCCGATTGGAGTCCCGAGCGTCGCGAGCCGCAAGATCGGCGAGTACGTCTTCATAATGCGCATTCATTCGGCGGCCGGTAAGTTCCTTGAGTCGCCGCTCCGCGCGAATTTCGCGCGATGCGGTGACGAACAGCTTCACGTCTGCCTCGGGCGCGACGACGGTCCCGATGTCGCGGCCGTCGAGAACCGCGCCGCCGGACTGGCGCGCGAAATCCTGTTGCCGCTTGAGGAGTGCCGCTCGGACGGATGGATAGGCCGAGATCGTTGACGCAATCCGGGAGACTGGCTCACTCCTCAGCTCCGGGTCATCTGGGTCAAACCCGAGGTCGTCGCACGCCCGAAGCGCTTCGAACTCGCTCGACGGGTCGCCGCCCCAGCGCCAAAGGTTCAGCGCCACCGCACGGTAGAGCAGTCCGGTGTCCATGTGCGGCAGCTCGAAATGCTTGGCGATCGCGCGCGCGATCGTGCCCTTCCCGCTCGCGGCGGGTCCGTCGACCGCGATCAGCGGCCCCTTTTTGCTGCCGTCGCTCAATGCCATCTTCCTGGCCAACGTCCTCAGCTTGAGGCGGGCTGCTTTGACAGGGGCATATGCCTATGGCAAGGCGCGCCGCCGAACGCGCGGGAGACGCCCGCCGCAACCGCAATTTCGACTGGAGTTAAGACCCTCATGGTGAAGCCCGAATGGGGCACCAAGCGCACTTGCCCCAAGTGCTCGACCCGCTTTTACGATCTCGGCAGCGAAGACCCGGTGCATTGCATCAGCTGCGGCACCGAATGGATGCCCGAACCCGTGCTGAAATCGAAGCAGCCGCTGACCTTCGAAGCGGCCCCGGCCGCGGCCAAGGAGCCTGTGGAGGACAAGGAGCTCGCCGCCGACGATCTCGCGATCGACGAGGACGAGGAGATCAGCGCGGACGAGGAAGTCGACCTCGAAACGGGCGACAACGATCTCGGCGTCGAAACTGGCGGCGAGGACGACGAAGTCTAATGCGTCCGGGCCTTGGGCTTTGCTCCGGGCCTTGCGACCGCATACATTTCGTTCGCGATCTGGATCAGTAGCGCGTTCGGATCGCCGTTCGCCTCGTAGAGATCGAAGTGCGTCTTGCCGGGGAGGAACCGGACGTCGGCCTTTGCGCCCAGCCCTAGCAACACCTGCTGCAGCTTGTGTGCGGCGCCATCGAGATGGAAGGTGTCGGCGGTCCCGACGATGACGTGGATCTTGCCATCGAGATCCTTCTTGATCGTCGGCCAGTCACGCTGCAGCCGATAGGCAATGTCATAATGTTCCCGCCAGTAAGCGGCGACCTCCGGATTCACGGCGCCCGTGCGGCGGTCGAACATCTGCTCCGGCCGCCCATCCTTTCCCTTGGGGGAAAACACCCAGTCGAACGATGACATCTGGCCGCCGTAGGGACCAAGGACCGCCTCGAGCCGTGCGAAATCCTCGATCGTCGCGACGTCGCGTCCGTTCATTCGAACCAGCGGTGTCCTGCGGCCCTGGGCATCGACATAGACGTTCGCGTTCGGCCGGTAGATGTCCGCGCCGGTGAAATCGTGGAAGTCGCTCGGGTCGGGTGAGGTCGACCAGGTCCCGCCGAAAATCTTCGGATAGCGGGTCTGCAGCCACAGGGTCGCCCAGCCGCCCGAGGAATGGCCGGTGAGGAAGCGGCCGGAAGGCCGCGCGTCCATTCGATAGGTTCGCTCGAGCGACGGAATCAGCTCGGTCGTCAAGGCCGCGCCCCACGGCCCGTTATTGACCGAATCCGCGAACTCGTGGGTGCCCGTCGGCCAACTCTCGTCGAGCATCACCCAGATCATCGGGGGAATCCTGCCCTCGGTCATCAGCTTGATCTTGCTCGCCGCGTCCGCGCGTCCGGATGCGAGGTTTCCGCCGAAGCCCTGCGTCGCGTAAATGGTAGGCCAGGTCTTCGGCCCTTTGGCAGAGTAGCCCGGCGGAAGCCCGACCCAACCGCGGATGTGAACAGGCCGGCCCCAGAAGGCACTGAGCTTATCGCTGACAAGGTCCACTGGGATCGCTTTCGCCAGATAGGGCTCGAGCGCCTGTCGGGCAGGATTCTGCGCCTGATTGGGGTTGGATGCCGGAAGGACCTCGGTCAGCTTCAGCGGTTCCAGAGGTCCGGGAAGCGAGACTTCGGTGACATCGGAGACGTAATCCCCCGGCCCGCGGCCGGCGTAATTATAGTCGCCGTTGACGTCGAGGACCGCCTGGATCCGGTAGCGGCCGGAAGGCAGTTTCGACCAGGCGTCGGGAATTGAGTCCGTGTCGGCATCGACCACTGCGACCTGGCCTGTCGAAAGCGATCGGATATCCCTTGCTGCGACTGCAGTAGCGGTGGCTGCAAAGGGATTGGCGTCGACCCGATCCGTGACCTTGTCGCCGGCCTTCGCCGGCTCGGCGAAGACGATCAAGCGGCCGCTCAGCGGAGTTGCTGTCTCGACGCCGAGTTGCACTGGCACCTCTTCCGGCGGAGCAGCCGCCATGAGTGATAGCGCAGCAAGTGCTAGAACCGGTCGCATGGTCGCCCCTCCCCTTGTTGGCGAGCCTTGTGGGGGCGCACCGAACAAGGAGCAAGCCGATTCCAATTGGCGGCAACCAAGCGGTTGACCCAGAAGATGGAATTTCCCATTTGCAGAGGACGCCGCATCGCCTAAGGCGCTGCGACCGTGGGGCCGTAGCTCAGCTGGGAGAGCGTCGCAATGGCATTGCGAAGGTCAGGGGTTCGATCCCCCTCGGCTCCACCAGTTCTTCGCTAGCCAGTCCGGGCGACTGGCGTCACCGAAGAACTCGCGAGCGCAGGCGAACGGCCAAAGTGCCTGTATCGCCCTTTCACCGCCTTTTGCTCTTCGCATGCCTGGCCCCTGGCGGGCGCAACGAGCTGTTGTGAATGCAGTGATCGTAGCCGACCCAATCCATGCTGACTCGACCCCGCGAGGCATTGCGGTTGCACAGCTGCACTTTCCAATGCGGAGGATGGTGATGCTCGACGAAGCTCAGCGCAGATTTCATCGCGCGCCGCTGCATCGCCATGCAATGCGCCTGCCACGAGCAGTTGATGCCGATATTCAGCGTCGCAGGATCGTGCAGCACGGCGCGCCGCTGCGCGCTCGCGGGTGTCGAGAAGACCACCAGGGCGGCGATCGCGAAAATCCACTTCATTGCCGTCGCAAACGATAGTGCGCCGCTTCGGTGCCGCAACAAAATATCGCGAATGCGGAGGATTCAAACGAAAAGCGGCGACGCCTGGGGCGCCGCCGCTTTCCTGTTCTTCTTGAAGTGCGAACTTAGCCGAGCGAGTTCGACACGTTGTTGAACGTCGTGTTCAACTTGTTGCCGATGCCCTGCATCGCACCGATCGCCGCAACGGCGATAAGAGCGGCAATCAGACCATATTCAATGGCGGTCGCGCCCTTCTGGTTCTTAATCAGCTTAATAAACTTCGCCATCTCCGGTCTCCCACCATGGCTCGATTAAACGGGACAACAATCCCAAGCCTTCGCAACCCATACCGACGTCGGCTGGGGTGGAATCTGCCTTGTGGTGGTTGAAGAAAGGTTAAAATGGGGCCGCTCAGCATGAACTTTTGTTAGGGACGTTTTTCAGCGGCCGTCGGCGAGGTCCTCAATCTGTTTTACAATATCCCGCAAAGGCTTGGTCGCGTTGCTCCATTCCGGAGGAAGCGGACTCTTGAGCTGCTGGTCGTCACGGGACTGACGAGGATGAAATTCGATAGGCAGTGCGGGACCGCGGGCGTGGTCTACGGCGAGCGCGGCAGCCATGAAATTGTGCCAGATTTCAGCCGGGACGGTTCCCCCGCTGATCCTCCCTAGCGACTTATTGTCGTCGCGGCCGACCCACACTCCCACGACCAGGTCGCCGGCAAAGCCGATGAACACGGCATCGCGATTCTCCTGTGTCGTTCCGGTCTTGCCAAACGTCGGCACGGTAAGCGCTGCCCGCCGCCCGGTCCCTTCGTTCGCCGCGGCGTAAAGCAGGTCGAGCATCGGCGCCCAGTCGCGCTGGCGATCGAGCGTTCCGTCGGAACGAAAGAAGGCTTTCAAACCTTCAACCGGCTGTTCTTCGGGAAGTCCGCGGGCGACGATCGGATATCTTCCGCTCTCTACCGCCGCATAGGCAGAGGTCAGCTCGAGCAAGCTCACGCCAGCGGTTCCGAGCGCGAGGCTGGGCTTGTCCGGCAGCGGCGTGGTGATTCCGAGGTCGCGCGCCGCCCGAATGACATTGCTACGGCCCACCTCCTGGCTGAGCCGCACCGTGGCAGCATTGCTCGACCGTTCGAACGCCTCGCGAAGCGTGATCCGGCCGCGATAGACCTTGTCGCTATTCTCGGGCGTCCACCCGTCGATGGTGATCGGCTTGTCCTCGATCATGCTGTCGGGCGTCCAACCCGAGCGAAGCGCGGCAAGGTAGACGAATAGCTTGAATGCCGAGCCGGGTTGCCGGCGCGCCTGGGTGACTCGGTTGAACGGCGAAGCGCCGTAGTCCTTGCCGCCGACCATTGCGACGACGCGGCCGTCCGGGCGCATCGCGACCAGCGCCGCCTGAGCATCGCCGATGGCTGCGCGGCCGACTGCGCGTTCGGCAAGCCGCTGCAGCGTGCCGTCCAGCGTCGTTTCGACCTTCACCTGGCCGAAGTCGGATTCGAATGCCTGTGCTGCCGAGGGGGCGACCCAGTCGGCGAAATAGGTCCCTGCCGGAAGCTTCGCCTCCTGCGTTGCGGGCCGGGCCGCGGTCGTGGAGTGAGCGCGGGCCTGGCTGATCACGCCCGTGTCCGCCATCGCCTGGAGAACAAGCCGGCTGCGCTTTTGGGCTGCGGCGAGATGATGTGTCGGGGCAAGCCGCGACGGCGACTGCACTAGACCCGCCAGCATTGCCGACTGGGCGAGATTCAGCTTCTCAGGATCGCGGTGGAAATAATGATGAGCTGCAGCGCGCAGCCCATAGACGCCGTCGCCGAAATAGACGCTCGACAGATAGCGCGACAGGATCTCCTGCTTAGTCAGCCACGCTTCCAGCCAGAAGGCGATGATGATCTCCTGTCCCTTGCGCTTGATGGTCCGGTCGCCCGACAGGAAGTTGGTCTTGGCGAGCTGCTGCGTGATCGTGCTTCCGCCCTGGCGGACTCCGCCGCCCCGCATGTCGGCAACGAAGGCACGCGCCATTCCGCGCGGATCGATCCCCCAATGGCGGTAGAAGCGACGGTCCTCGATCGCGACAAAGGCCGCGGGCGTCAGCGGATTGAGTTTGGTCACGTCGACCGGCGCTTCCTTGATCGCGCCGCGAAGCGCGATCGGCCGTCCTTCGTCGCTCAAAAGCAGCAGGGCCGGGTCGGGAAGCGGCTCGAGCGCGCGTGACAGCGGTGCCGTGATCGCTAGCCAGATGATGGTGATGAACAAGAGGCCGGCAATCGAATAGAGGACCAGAGGCCAGCGGCGGCGGCGCTTCGGCGGCTGCTCATCTTCGGGAGTCGGTTGGATGGCTTCGGACGCGAGCGGATCGGGCAGCTCCTCGATAGGAACGCCGTCGCGAGTCCAGATTGCGTCCCTCTCCGCCACCCTCATGTTCACGCTGGACTCACTTTAGCTGCATTAGCCAAGTAATACAGTCCGAACGATATATCCAGATGCTTGATGAACCGGCCATTGCGGGTCATTGCACGCCAATGCAGCGGTTGTTCGCAGCACTGCTCGTGATCGCTGTCAGCACGGTTCCGGTTGGATGCCGTCAGCAGCCGCAGGGAGCCCTGAGAGCAGTCGTCATCGGCGGCGAGCCGAAAATCCGCGACCCCGCGGTGGGCCCGCTGCCGCCCGCCGACGCCCTGTTGCTCCAGAATATCGCTCAAGGCCTCGTCCGATTCGATGCCAACGGGAATATCGTAGCCGGGCTCGCCGAGCGCTGGAACGTCAGTGACGATGGCCTAAGCTACATTTTCCGCTTGGCGTCGATGAGCTGGCCCGACGGGAAAAAGATCACTGCCGACCAAGTGGCGCGGCTGCTCAAGCGTCAGCTCGCCGAACGCAGCCGAAACCCGCTCAAGGATTCGCTCGGCGCCGTCGACGATGTCGTCGCCATGACCGACCGCGTGATTGAAATCCGGCTGCTTGCGCCGCGGCCCAACCTCCTGTCGCTCCTCGCCCAGCCCGAATTTTCGATCCTCCGCAATAATGCCGGCACGGGCCCGTTCCACGCTACCTTGACCGGCAATGCCTCGGGCGAGCTTCGCCTCAGCCGCGAAATCCAGGACAGCGATCAAGAGGAACCGCGCAAGGAGGAAGTGCTGCTGACGGGTGAGACCGTGCAGAGCGGAATTGGCGAATTCGGGCTTGCAAAAGCCGACCTCGTCCTTGGCGGGACCTTTATTGACCTCCCGTACGCGCAGCATGCCAAGGTGCCCGGCGCCGCGTTGCGCTTCGATCCGGCATCCGGCCTTTTTGGACTGGTGCCGACTAATGTTGCGGCGCCCTTCAATGATCCCCAATTCCGATACCTCCTCACCCAGGCGCTCGACCGGAATAATCTGATCAGCCGCCTCGCAGTACCCGGTCTTGCGGCGCGCGCCACTTTGCTCGAACCAGGTCTCGACGGCGTTGCTCCGCCTCCCCAGCCCTCTTGGTTCGCAACGGCATTTGGCGACAGGCTCGCGGCGCTCCGAGCTCAGCTCGGCAAGCAGTTCGGCAAAACCAAGCCGGTAATCCGCGTCGCGCTTCCCGACGGGCCGGGCGCCGATCTATTGTTCGATGAGCTGCAGCGCGACTGGGGCGCCATTGGACTCACCGTCGAGCGAATGAAGCCCGGAATGCCTGCGGATCTCACACTGATCGACGAAGTGGCGCCGTCGACCTCGCCGTCCTGGTTCGTCCGGCGCTTCCGCTGCGGCGCCGTGGCGATCTGCGACGATCAGGCCGATGCTTTGATGGAAGCGGCGCGCCAAACGCCTGTCCCCCAGCAGCGCTATGCCTTGCTTGCCCAGGCTGCATCGCGGATCGACGAGATGCAGCTTTTCATTCCCATCGCCGCGCCCATTCGCTGGTCGCTCGTGTCGGGCCGTGTCCAGGGCTTTGCCGGGAACCGTTACGCTCGTCACACGCTCACGGACCTGGAACAACAACCCGGGACCGGAGACTGATGGCATTTCCGATCAACGACCGGCTGCCCGTCCCGATGGGCACCGACCCCCAGGCGGTCCGAGCGCGCGTCGAAGCGATGGAGAAGCTGCTGGAGCGCATGTTCGTTATCCCCGGCATCAACAAGCCGGTCGGGCTCGACGTCATCCTCGACCTCGTCCCGGGCATAGGCGACATCGCCGGCGCCGTCCTCGGCGCCTACATCGTCTGGGAAGCGAAGAATCTCGGCATGTCAAAATGGAAGATAGGCCGAATGGCGGGCAACGTCGGTTTCGACTTCCTCCTGGGCCTCATCCCGTGGGTCGGCGCAATCCCCGACTTCTTCTTCCGCTCAAACAGCATGAACCTCAAGATGATCAAGCGGCATTTGGACAAGCATCATCCCGGAACCCGGACGATCGACACGACCGCGAGGCCCGCCGATTGACAATGCTTCGCGCAATGCAGCTCGACCGGCCCGGCGAGCCGCTGCGCGAAGTCACCAGAGGCATTGTCGAACCGAACGGTGCCGATCTGCTGATCGAGGTCGCGGCGTGCGGCGTGTGCCGAACCGACCTCCACATCGCCGATGGCGAAATCCACGGGGCGCTTCCGATCATTCCCGGCCATGAGATCGTCGGACGAGTGGCCGCGCGCGGCCCGGCAGCGGAAAGCTTCGAGATCGGCGAGCGCGTCGGCGTTCCATGGCTCGGCGCTACCGACGGAACCTGCTTCTATTGCGTTCACGCGATGGAGAATCTCTGCGATCGCCCGATCTTCACCGGCTTCACCCGTGACGGCGGTTACGCCAGCCACGTAACCGCGGACTCACGCTTTTGCGTGCGAATCCCCGACCGCTACGAGGATGTCGAAGCCGCTCCGCTGCTCTGTGCGGGCCTGATCGGCTATCGCGCGCTGAAGATGGCCGGTGGCGGCGAGCGGCTCGGCTTCTATGGCTTCGGAGCCGCGGCGCACATCCTCGCGCAGGTGGCCGCATGGCAGGGCCGAACGGTGTTCGCCTTCACCAGGGACGGCGACTCCGATGGACAGGCGTTCGCGCGCGAGCTCGGCTGCGCGTGGGCCGGCGCCTCGGGCGAGGCTCCTCCTGAAGAAGTCGACGCTGCAATCATCTTCGCGCCGGTGGGTGCGCTCGTTCCGCAAGCGCTGAAGAGCGTCCGCAAGGGCGGCCGAGTAGTATGCGCCGGCATCCACATGAGCGACATCCCTGCCTTCCCGTATGAAATTCTTTGGGGGGAACGGTCGATCCTGTCCGTCGCGAACCTCACGCGCGCCGACGGTCGCGAATTCATGCAGATCGCCGCGGGCGCGCCCATCAGGACGAAGACGACCGAATTCCCATTGAACCAGGCCGATGAAGCTCTCGCGGCGCTGCGCTCAGGGTCGGTGGAGGGCGCCGCCGTCCTCGTGCCCTAGCGGGCGATCCAGTCGTGATCATAGTCGGCTTCGTCGCTGATCGGCCGACCGAAACGGTCGGTGCTTGGGCGAAACCGGAATCGCTCCTGAACCAGGCGGCAGGTCAGGCTGTCCAACTCAGGAACGCCGCTCGAGCGGGCAACGCGACAGCCGGTCACTCGTCCGTTGGGCAGAACCGTGAACGTGATGCTGACGTGACCGCCGATTCCGGCCTCACTGAGGTGCCTTGGATAATCGCGCGAGGTGATCTCGCCTGCGATCAACTCCATGTCCGAGCCGCCGTCGTCCTCGCCATAGCCGTTGCCGCCCGTCGCGCCGCCGGCTCCTGCGCCGAGCGCTGGGCCCGTGCCCGTACCCCCACCCGACGGGGCCGCGGTCGGCTTCATCGGCACGACTGGCGTTACGGACGGCGGTGCATGGGCCGGCGTCGGGCCGGGTGAACCGCCCAGCGGCTTTGGCTCAGCCTTGGGAGCAGCTGCCTGATGATGTTGCGGGCGCGGAGGCGGCTGCACCGGAACGGGCGGCGGCGGCTTCGCAAGGGTGACAGAGACCAGCCGTTGAACGATGTCCGCCGGTCGCGTGATGTCGACGTGGAATCCATTGAGCAGCAGGGCCCCAAGCGCAAGCTGAACGAGAACGACCGCGGCGAACGCAAAAGCGCGCTCCCGCGGCCGAACCATTCTTCGTGCCTGTGCGTAAGCGGGCATCAGCCGCCCGCTTCAGCGCTTCAGCGGGTGTAGTAGCAGCGCCGGTGCGCCGTGGACGCGCGGTCGACCGCCCGGCCCGCGAGTGCACCGCC
>Ga0068856_100007939_pt1 | contig 10362 bp, 17 predicted proteins | sample KBSCornC62_FD_66595 | JGI IMG/M metagenome (GOLD analysis project Ga0068856, IMG submission 66595) | Corn rhizosphere microbial communities from Kellogg Biological Station, Michigan, USA - KBS Corn C6-2 | ecosystem: Host-associated > Plants > Roots > Rhizosphere > Soil ... | reverse complement strand
CAGCTACGAGACAGGAGAGGATCTACCCGGTGGGGAGAACATTCATTGGTGCCATCCTTCCCGTTTTGAGAAATTGTAACTTATTGAGATCGGTAGTATCAATCCAATACATGCAAGGATTGGCCACCGGAGTATTGGATTTACCCTGCACCAGAGTAAACTCTTTTGCGCGGACCGATCTCAGTTTTATAGCGACATAGCTCAGTTGGTAGAGCGCCGGGTTCTTCTCCCGGAGGTCAGTGGTTCGAGTCCATTTGTCGCCACAACTGGAAAATAGCTCAGCTGGTTAGAGCGCCACACTGATAAAGTGGAGGTCGCAGGTTCGAATCCTGCTTTTCCAACCAAAGATAGGACAGCTATCTGTCAGTGGTAAATGGGGACATACCGACATGCTATAAAATAGCGCTCATTGCCGGTTCGCTATAACCGGTACCAGGCAGATCCAGTATCATAGTACTCCGTCAGGACCAGCTATCCGACAGAAGCGAGTGGCTGATACTAGCTATAGCGGGGGCTGCCCTATCTTCTTGTTCAACCTAAAAACTAAACTATATGCGATTATCCCGTCCATCCAAGATCTATTTCGGTCTCTGTGCCGTCGTCGTTATCGTCCTTGCGCTCCTGGTATTGGAACCTAGCTATCACCCTGCCAGTGCCATGGGGGAGCCATTAATACTGGGAAGGGGTTTCGATACTATTAAGGAGAAGCACCCGTGGCTTACTTCTCTGCAGATAGTACTATCAGATAGTATGCGACACAATGGTTCTGTTAGTCAGCCGGAACCTTTTAATGTCCATCTTGATCATCTTCCGGAGGGGACTTATACAGTATCCATCCTTGGAAGTGTGACAACTTATGAGAAAATGGATAGTCTAATGCATGACTCTGTTCTGCATGCTCGGCTGTTTCAGCTATGGAGCCAGGAACTGAAGTTTAACCAGCGAGTCGCTCGCAAGATGAATTATTTCCTAGAACAGGGGCGGCGGGATAGCTTTTGGTATTATTATGGCGCTTATGAGAGTTCCAGCCAGGCATTATGGGATATTTTCAAACAATCTCGTTAAAAATCAAACTATCATGAAATACAAAGCAGGTGACCTAGTAGTCATCAAAACCATTAATGAAATGATCGCTCTAGTCGGTACCCATACTGTATCTTGTCAAACGGTAATCGGCGAGCAGATATACGGCATATGTCATAACACTGCCCCTGGCCAGTGGGGATTACGAGAGGAGATTAATATATTGACCTATTCACAAAAGCGTATAGTTATGATACACGGATTGGGTAATGGACACATCTATCGAGCATCTCCGGTCCCAAATTGCGGCTGGACGCATTACTTTGCAATCGCCGATTGGATGATAGCGGGATCGGCCGATCAAAGTGAGGTGGGGAAAGACGATCAAGCAAAGGTAGTAATTCCCCACTCTGAGACATTATCGCCGGCAGCAACCGAAGACCTGTTTGAGCAGATCAATGACCGGATTAACAACTTTGAAGAAGCCTACCGGCAAGCCGACCGCATGATGCGTGAGATGCGTACCCGGGTAAGTAATGTAGAGATTACCGCCATCAATTGCTGGAAGAAACAGCAGGATCTGGAAGAAAAAGTGGCCTTACTTAACCGAACTATCGAAAGAATAGCCGATATTCGTTGGTAATAAGCCATCAACCCCCATCATCCATGCTATATACATAATTTGCTACCCAGCACCAGGGGCTATTTCTAAACATTTAACAAATCAAACAACAGGTTACAGACACCTGACCGGATTCTTAAAGTGTTTTCGAGGAGTAGGTGGGAACCCCTGGTGCTGGGTACTTTTTTTATAATTAAATATCACGAGTAATGAATACAGCAGATTTTGCACAATTGGAGAAACTCCTTGGAAAACTTAGGTTACATCTCGATCACAAATTTTGTATTGTACCCGAAGTGATTCAAGATGCTTACCATTTAGCAATTTATGATGAGGCAGGAAATATTAAGAATACTGCCGTTGGGGCCTTCCTGGAAGATGCTGCGACCAAGGTACTATCACCTTCATTAATGAACAAAATAAATGAGAGGGTACAACTACACGATTTAATAAAAAGAGCAGCTCCTTATATCAGAGACTTGCAATCCGACAATTTTAATGATCCCGGCGCAGGAATAAGGATGGATTACGAGTTGTCAAAATTGGATGAGGATATCCAGCACTATCTTCAATTTGTTCAACCTAAAAACCCGAACGATGGAACAAAATGAGATAATAGAAGGCAACCGACTGATAGCTGAGTTTGATGGATGGAAATTGCGAGCTACACCATATATAAACTCGGACAATATACAATTTCTCTGGTGGGAGAAATTCAGGGAGGGGAAGGTTATAAGAACCTATCATCACGATATTCTGAAGGCCACGGGTAAGTTCGAATGGGGTACCTACCATTCTTCCTGGGAATGGCTCATGCCTGTGGTAGAGAAGATATCAAGGATCCCCTTACCTGGAGATGGCACACGTCCGGCTGAGTCACACGAGACTTTTTATCCCTTTACTTTCGGGATGCTAAGCCCTACGGGCAGACCAATGGTCAGAATATGCGCCAGTACCCTTTTTGAGTCGGATACGCTCATCGAAGCTACCTGGTTAGCAGTCGTAGATTTTATCAAATGGTACAATACCCAAAATTCCCCACATGATAACTCAGGAAGCAATGACGCTAGTCACTAAAATATTGTCGGCTAATAAGATAGAGGACATTCTGGACATCGCCGATGCTGATAAGGAATACAAACGGATCATGATGCTTATTCATCCGGACAAATGCGATCATGAGGATGCCTCCAAAGCGAGCGTCCGGCTCAACGAATTACGTGATCATTTTATCAACGGTAAGGAATATAAAGATGATACCGGCAGCTACCGGACCAATGGTTATTGGGTAGAATGGACCTCTGACAAGCCTCGCATGAAATGGAGCTTTGAGAACTACAGTCGCTTCCTACAACTCTCCGATCCCGCTAGTTTGCATTTCCGCAAATACCTGCCGGAAGGTTCGTCGCTCGCCGGTAACCAGAAGTACACCTTCAGTTTCGGTCTTCGGTCCATTCCTTTATCCGGCCAGACACTTCCTCAGGAACATGTGAACTGGGTCTTGAACCGATTATTGGAATATTGTGCCTACCTGGACCAGACGGGATTCTCCCATGCTGGTCTGAATCCCGAGTCCGTTTTTATCGTACCTGAGAACCATGGGATCAAGATTTGCAGTTTTTACCATCTTACCCGTATGGGTAGTAAGGTCAAGACCATCTCTGCTAAATACAGTGATTGGTATCCCCGTGAACTCTTTTCCGGTAAGATAGCTACATCTGCGATCGATATTGAGCTGAGTAAGCGGATCGCTGCCTACTTATTAGGAGACCGGAGTGGCGTGGGCGTGAAGCTCCGCAAGACACACAATGAAGCCTTTGTCGGTTTCCTGCTCAAGCACCACGATAGTCCTTATGAAGCCTTGATTGAATACCGCGCTTTACTGGCGGCCCATTTCGAGAAGAAGTTCCACATTTTATCATTATAAACAAAAAGCCAATCTATGGGCGGACAAGCATGGTCAGGAGATGCCTTCCAAAATCTCCGAGCAACCCGGTCGACGCAGACCAGACAGCAGATCTTTACCAATTCCAGCCTGGACAAAACCCTTGATCCTAAAGGTGTTCAATTCCGGGAGAGTCGCGACAGCGATGTACATCCGCAGACGGTGGCTATCCTGGTCGCACTTGACGTTACCGGCAGTATGGGAACTATCCCTGAGATCCTGGTACGGGAGAAATTCGGTACTTTGATGGAGACTTTGATCGCGCACGGTGTTCCTGATGCACAAGTGATGTTTGCAGCCATCGGCGATCACTATGCAGATACGACGCCCTTGCAAGTGGGTCAGTTCGAGTCGGGTACCGAGGAATTGAACCAATGCCTGAGCAAGATCTATCTCGAAGGTGGCGGGGGCGGTACCGGCAAAGAGAGCTATAGCCTGGCCTGGTTATTCGCCGGCCGGCATACCAGTATCGATTGCTTTGAGAAAAGGGGCGAGAAAGGCTTCCTTTTTACGATCGGTGACGAGGGTGTCCATTCGGTATTGGAAGGAGCTACCTTACAGCGGATACTCGGCTATCAGGCAGCGGAGGATACACCCACCGAGGCGCTTTTGAAGGAGGCTGAGCGGATGTACCACATCTTCCATCTTAACATCCGTCACGGCCAATCTTCCAATGGCATTGAGGATCAATGGAAAAAATTGTTGGGAGAGCGGTTGATCAATGTCGACGACTACAATAATGTGGCAGAGATCATTGCCACGACCGTGGCCGTTACCCGGGGAGCAGATATCACTAAAGTCGTCAGTGGCTTTGATGACGCTACCGCTAAGGCTGTCACCCATGCCCTGGTCAAGGTTTCCGGGGAAATTGTCAAGCACTCCGAAGGCATCATGAATTTATAAAATCGTGTCATCCCGGGACTTCAACCTCCCGGGATGATATCATAAACTCCTTATTATAAGATGGATCTGAATGAAATAAAGAAAGAGTTGTACAGGAAAAATCCCTTCGCTCATTTTATATCGGCTAAAAAGGGGGCCCTGTACTACGAATATATTAATGAGGATAACTTCACCTTTCTATTCAGGATACCCTTTGAGGATATGGGTGATGCCGCTTTCGGCAAGATAGAACGTGCCAAACTTCTCATCCGGTATATCGTAATACAACAAACTGAAAATCAATAAATAACACTAATCATGAAGTCATCTATCGTTCTCGGCGCAGGATTCGGAGATGAAGGGAAGGGGCTCACCACTTCCTATCTTTGCTCAAAGACGGATAAACCTCTCGTTGTCCGGTTTAGCGGCGGTCACCAGGCCGGCCATACCGTCGTCTTCAACGCTCACCGGCATGTATTTTCCAACTTCGGATCAGGCACCCTACAGGAAGTACCTACTTTCTGGTCAAGGTTCTGCACTTTTAATCCCATTGCCGTACTGAATGAGTTCAACGCTTTACGCAGCTTCCATCCCATGCTATACGTGGACCCGCTTTGTCCGGTAACCACTCCGTTTGACCGGATATATAACACACTAACAGAAAAGGTTAATAACCACGGCTCTTGTGGAGTGGGATTCGGTGCTACTATGGCGCGACACGAAAGTTATTACCGGCTGTACGTCAGAGACCTGTTCTATTCCTCAATCCTTCGCGCTAAGCTTGATAATATCATACAATATTATGAGAAGACAATGCCGCGCGATCATTTTTTCATGCCAATTGCATATGAGGAGATACGCGAACAGTTTATTAAACAAGTGGAACAAGTAATCGAGATCATTCACACCTCGATCAATTTCAGCAAGTATGACCATATCATCTTTGAGGGCAGCCAGGGTATTTTGCTTGATATGGACTTCGGTTTCTTTCCGAACGTAACCCGCTCCAATACTACGAGCAAGAATGCCCATCAACTCCTGCAGGAAATGGGTCGCCCTTCCGGACCTGCCGCTGATGTGTATTACGTAACTCGTTCCTATCAGACCCGGCATGGTGCAGGCTTTATGACTAACGAGAATCTTCCTCCCACGCTCATCAATAATGAGAAGGAAACCAATGTGACCAATCAGTACCAAGGCGAATTTAGGAAAGGAACCTTGGATCTGGATCTTCTCCATTATGCCCTTAGTTATGATAGGGAATTCTCCGCACATTGTTGCAAGCATCTCGTCGTGACCTGTCTGGATCAGACAGGAGAGGATTTTCCTGTTACGATCGGCGGAAATTTGCACACAACCGATGCACTCGCGCTTGGTAAGTGGTTGGGTATCGAGTCCGAATATGTGATAGGAAGCCGGGGACCTAACTCGCTCCTGGATCAATCTTGTATCGAAATGGCTACGCAACCCGCTTAAATCACCCAAAACACCCCCAACAATGAAAAAACTAGGGCTGCTCATTTTGCTACTGCCCTTACTGGTAGTAGCTCAAATCCCTGATCCTGAGCCAGGAACGTATATCAATGATAAAGCACACGTGCTCAGCACTGATGATCGAACTGAATTAAATCTGCGATTGAACGATATCGAGGTAAAATATCGGGTACAGATGGCCATCATCCTGGTGGACAAACTACCGGAAGGGATAGAAATAGAAGATTTTGCCCGAGAGATCGGACGTAAATGGCATGTAGGTACCAACGATAATGGACTCATATTCGTAGCGGCCATCTCCCAGCACAAGGACCGATTGGAAGTCGCTCGTCGGCAGGAGGGGAACATTACCGATATCGCCGCCTCTAAGATCCTGGATAATATCAAGCCTTACTTCCGGAATGCGGATTATAAAGGCGGTATTCTCCGCATGCTTAGCGATATCGCCGATCATTTACAAACTACCCAGTCAACTGAGAAAGCGGCAACCAATAATATTGCTGCTAATCAACCGAATAATTATTGGTTCCTCTGGTTCCTACCTTTCCCGGTCATCCTACTTATGTGGTTGATATTCAGAAAAGAGAAGCACAAAGAGGAGGAAAGGGGACCGATGGACCCGTATCCCCGTTATAGAAGTAGTACACTTAATACGCCCCGGTCCGTCTTCCATCCCTATCAAGCAGAAGGTCGTATAACCCGGGCACAAGATCCACCTATCATTATCCCTATTACTAATACTAGTCAATTAAGTACAGACTCGGGTAGTAGTAGTAACGATAGCACTTCTAGCTTTGGGAATTGGGGTAATGATAGTAGTCCGTCGATTGATTCATCTTCTTCCGCAGATGCAGGTTTCAGTGGAGGAGGGGCCAGCAGTGATTGGTAAAATATTAATACGGATCAGGGATGAAGAACTACATAACGAAACGACGCCGTAGAATAAAGACTTATAGTATTACCGTCTGGTATGGATCTCTCCACTATGAGCGATCGTTTGCAACTACGTCACCAGCTTATGCAATTCGACGCATGACTGAATATCTGGGTCTTCCCTGGGAGATATTCGGTGAGAAAGATTTCGATATAAAATACAAACTGGTCAATAATAGACGGGGATGGGAACCGGTTAAATTCAAGAACCTTTCCTGGGAAGAAATGTTTCTTATCAACAAAAACCAAACAACATGAAACAAAAACTGAATGAGATCAGAGAATCCATTTACTGGGCAGTATTATTTTTTGTGATAGGTATTGCTCTGATTCTCCGTGGAACTGTGACTGCCTATATGGGCACCTATCTTTGTATGATCGCCTGCTACGCTCACATATGGGCTGCCAGGCATGAATACCGCGCACGTCGACGGATGCGATATGAGAATAATTTGTATGAACAATCTACCCGTTGGTAGTAAAAAAATAGGGTGATACCTGGCTTCCTTTCCTAAATCTGCAGCAAATGCATGGTGAACACGATTTGAATAGGAATTCCAATAGGATAGGACCAGGATCACTTTACATCTTTGAACGAAGACGGGAACAGAAATCGCTCGTTTCTGGTCCTGCCGCTGCACAACAACACTGAAAAGTGGGGAAAGGTAGAGCAACCTCCCAGACCTGCAGGATCTCCTGTCTTCGTTCCTTTTTATTAACATTCAAAATCAATCCATTATGGAAAAGAAATTCACGATCCAGGAAATAAAGAACTACATCCTTTCTCTGGACTCCCGGGGAGATATTCTATACAATCTCACCGCCGATAATATTGAAAAAGCCAATCAGCCGAGGCAGGAAGAAGAGGATAACGAGGGTGTAGGTTGTATGGGAAGTTATTCTGATCATTGATCCTATCCGGATGATATCCGAGGTGGTGCGATTACCATCGAAACCAGGAGTCGGAGCCGGACGAAAAAGACCGTGGGGTCTAAGTAACCTAAAACTCATTTCCTATTGCAAAAATCGTTGCGGTAGACTTGTTCTATCAACGGTACAATTTAAAGGGAGTGATAATAAATGGTTTGCCAACACGGAAGGAATAAATACCGGTATTGCCCGGATAATAATATCTTACAACAAAAAAAATCATCATATGAATTACAATGTAGACTACTTCATAGCCAAGTTTCAGGCTATACCTGAGAACCAATGGACCGTACGCACTCATAGTGACTGTAATGGGAGGAAATGTGCTCTCGGACATACTCTTACTCCTCATGCTCTAGCAATATATGAGAGAGAATGGAAACAGCACGGTTTTTCTACAACTATGCCCATGGAGGAAGAATGGTTAGCTTTACAAGATGTCCTACCTGGAGTTGCTACTATTAATAATGGTGATCATCCTGGTTTTCAGCAGGATACTCCTAAAAAGAGGGTTCTGGCTGCCTTATACTCTATAAAAGCATCTCAGGTAGAAATCAGTGATCCACCTGTAACTGTAGAAGATATCCTGGAGAGGGAGCCAGTATCCAGCTATGCCTAAAGTAATGCCGGACAGTGTCGTGGAAGCCGTGGGCAAATGGTTGGGACCGGAGAACATTCGTTGGTTCCGGTTCATCAAGCATTTCAAAGGCCGAGTAGATGCGGTTCTCGGGCTCAACTATGCAAGAAAATACATCCCTGCTCATCCTATTCATCTGCGAGAAGGTATGCAGATCCGCAACTTCATGCGCTCCTTACCGGAATGCGAAGGATGGTCCTGCGACGATTTCGATAAAGGATGGGTTGCCGTTATTGAACAATTAATAAAACCCAAACCTCCTAAAAATCAATAACATGCCAAAAAAGTATGCCTACACGGCCAAGCCGTATGACACCCCTGCCCAGCGCCGGCGTATCTATGTATTCCTCATTCGTCATATCGACAGAGGAGCACAATTCCATATCTGCAACTACCTCTCCGTGCTAGGAATAATGAGAGTGGCTGCGAATTTCGTGATGGATTGCCTCCCGGAACTCGCTGCCCAACGACCAGTTAAATTGGCCCCTCCATATATTTCCTGGGGTGACGAAAGTAAGAAAGGCATGCAATGTCGTCGTCGTGCGCTCCTTAGGGCAATTGCGCAGGTTGACAAATCAAGAGCTCGTGCAGCCGCTGAAAAGGCAAAGCTGAACGCGGAAAAGCTGAGGGAAAAGACTTTCGCTAAGAAACTCATTACAAGGAGAAAGAAAGTATGAAACCTACCTTCGATATTCCACCGGAATACTTGCCGTATATCACGGTACGTGCTCCCAACCCTTGCCGGATCACAGAAGAAACTCCCCAACGAGGAGATCTGATGATCGATCTGGGAAAATGGGAGGTCGGCAACTGTCAACATGTGGACACGGATGAAAAAACCGTGGATTATAACTGGGTGGAATGGGATGGCGTATACACCTCTTCCTGTGATTTACAAAAAGCCCGTAAGCTGGCCGCTGTCCCACCTTCGGTCGATGTCAACCAAATTAAAGAATCTCTCAATCAATAAAGTTATGCAACATCCTACCTCTACTGCCGTGCGCAAAATGATCGATAAATTTAAAAGCGTACTCCCCTTAGCACAACGGGAGAATCATCTGAGTATGAGCTGTACTTCCGTTAAAAGTATCAATCATCCTTGTGGTAGCATCCATTGTCACGGAGGCTGGTATGCTATTGCCAGCAATCTTCACCTGAGTGATGCTTTATACATACCATACACAAAAGGCGTCGAGCAAATGGATCGGGATTTAGGTTTCAAAGCGACAGATGTTGTGTTCTCCAGCGACTCCGGAACTGTACAATGGGCAAGAAATAATCCATCAATATGGGGCAATTACAATGGAATATATATGTTCTCCCGGAAGGATGCTTTTGTATCTCCCACTCGCCCGGAAGGTGCGAACACGCTCGCTGATATCATCCATCATTGGGAAGAAGTCGCTGAGCGATTGGAATCTTTAGAGAGGGAAGTGGAGATCAGCGAGCCACCGATCACGGCCGAGGCCCTCATCGATCAGCTCGAACCTGGAAAAGCAAACATCACTACTAAATATGAAGAAGATCGCGCTCATTGCATGCCTATTATCGCTGATAGCAGGTAGTTGCAGTGGCCCACACGGATGCCAGAAGGTACACGACCGGCGTTACTTCGTGGGCTTTTAATCCCCTTCTGACTGATATTCCAATCACAAGGTATTACCTTTGGTCGGAATATCAGTCATTTACTTGTAAAAATATTATCATGGAGACGTATTTTGTAAAAGAGCTCAACGGCAAGCTGATACTATGTAGTAGGGATATAAAGATAGGAGATAAAGTTGGATACATAGATTCTAATTTCCCACCAGAGTTTGAGGTTATAGGTAGGGGAGGAAATAAAAATGGAGGTTATTGGAGACTTGCTTCTCCTATTTCAGGAGATACTCCTACTAC
>Ga0068856_100007935_pt1 | contig 10368 bp, 7 predicted proteins | sample KBSCornC62_FD_66595 | JGI IMG/M metagenome (GOLD analysis project Ga0068856, IMG submission 66595) | Corn rhizosphere microbial communities from Kellogg Biological Station, Michigan, USA - KBS Corn C6-2 | ecosystem: Host-associated > Plants > Roots > Rhizosphere > Soil ... | reverse complement strand
CTGCTCGGCCACGAACAAGCGCGAGCTGTTCATTTCGACGGGGGATTCGATCGGACCGAAGGGCTGATTGTAGAGCGCGTCGCGGCGCCCGTCCCAAGTGAGCAACTTCGCCTGCCCCACGTCGAGCAGCGACGGGGCTCGACGCCGGCCCCAGCCTGCCGCGAGCGAGATCTGGCGGCCGAGCGTGCGGTTGTCGAGAAACCCCGCTTCGGGAACGTGACACCCCGCGCACGCCACCTTGCCGGTCTCACCTTTGACGCCCAACGTGTTTTCACTGCCGTCGTCGTCGCCGTCGAGCAGCTTCCCCGAAAAGCGCCTCTCGAAGAACAATTTCTGGCCGAGCCGCGCGGCGGCGCGATCATCGGCGACGCGGTTGCTCGCGTCCGGGCCTGGCTCGGGCAACGCAGCCGGCGACAGCGTGGCGAGTTGCTGAAGCTCGGCATCGGTAAACACGGGCGCCGCGTCGCTTCCGCCCACGCCCGCAGCTCCGCCCGCGTTGCTCGTCCCTTGCGAGCTCGTTCCGCAAGCCAGCGGCGCGAGGCAGATCGCGACTACAAGGTAATGGGCGCCGCGCATGGCAACCTCGACTCGTCCCATCCGGGAGCTGCGACCCCGCTCGAAAACCCGAGGTTGTCGTAGTGCCGGCGCGTCTCGATCTGCATGTGCGCCGTGTGAAACGCATAGGTGTGATCGACGGCCGAGTGATAGAGCGCGTCGCCCCAAGTGACGGTGACCGGGCCCGTCGGGACTCCGCTACCCGGCATGGTCGCGCAGGCGTACGGTGTTCCGTCCAGAAACAGGTAGACGCGCTGAGTCGAAGCGTAGACCTCGAATTTCACCCGATGATCGACGCTCGCGTGCTCCCCGACCTCCTCGTTCGGTGCCAGCTGGTCCTTCGGACCGCCAGGCGTGACGATGTGATGCAGGTCGTAGGCAGGGCACTGGTTGTTCACGTCCCAGGTGCGCAGATTGCAGACCTGAATCTGGTAGTCGATCGGCCAATCGATGGAGGTACTGGTCTCGCTGATCGGCTGCACGATGATGGTGTGGCCCTTGTCGAGCGTGTACTGCACCGGCGCCTCTTGGTCGCTGATCAGGATCTGCGGATAGCGCCGCAAGGTCGAGTAGGCATCGACCTCCATCGTGACGTACAGGAACTTCGAGGAATCCATGGCCGCCTTTTGGTTGGCGGTCAGACGAAACTTGCCGTTCGTGTCTGCGCCGACATCGGCATAGGTGACCCAATATTCACCCATGACGTTGCCGTAACCGAAAATGGGAGTCTTGGTCATCGGATCGGACTCCACGTTCATGAAGATTTGATCGAACGTGGCCGACTTTTGGCGCCAAGTCGCGAAGCAATTGCCGTCGGGCGAGCCGCAGGGCGTGTCGGTGAACACCTCCGAGGGCGCGTTCGGCGAAAAATCGGCGAAGAAATCCAGCTTCGCGTGCGGGCTCGGTTGAACCTTCACGAACGAGCGCGCGATGGCTTTCGGCAGCGGGGGTGCAGCTGGCGCTGGCGGCTGCTTGCCGTCCGTCAGCTTGCTGCCATCCCACATCCACGCCGGGCCGTGCTGACCGTTGATGAACACCTCGCTCGTGGGCGACGCGGCGCGCGCGTCGTCAATCGTGACGAACGGCTGATGGATGAGCGGATAAGTACCGATGAATGCGGTGATGCTCGGGATCGCGGTGGGCGACAAATGGCCCTGAAAGGGACAGCCCCGGTCCAGCGCTTCGACGACCAGGGTGGTCGGCCCGGTGACTCCGGTCCAGAGCAGTGACCACCACGGCAGGTTGTCTCCTTGCCGGTAAATGCGGTTGAACCGCTCGCGACCGACCGCGAGTTCGTCGTGCGACCAGCCGCATTCATTGTTGTAGTACACGCGCATCAATGGCTGCGTGCCCGGGCCGGGGCTCGCTGCGACGAGGAACGCGGGGGCCTTGCTCGCGTGTGCGTCGGCTTCGGGCCCTTCCGGAAAGTACCAGCGAAGTAGGTACGGCGTGCCGGGTTGATCCTCGCCGATGTAGATCTGTTTCGTGGTGGCGTCCGCCGCGGCCGGCACATAGAACGCGATGCCGTCATCGCGCGCGGCCTTGCCGAGCAACGCAGTGCGCTCGGTCTCGGAGGTCGTGTATTTTTTGACCCGCGAGGCGGCCCAGCGTGCAAAAAAGCAGGTCGCGTCCGCCCGCGGATCGGACTCGCCGAGCGCGTAGACCGGGACCAAACCTGGGCCCGGCGCGGTGTACACGTAGCCGAGCACCGCGTCGTCGAGCTTGCGCGTATAGCCGCCGACCATTTGGTTATTTACCTGGGTGTGGATTGCGTCGCCGCCGATCATTGCCGCGTCATCCAGATAGGGAGCCGCGCTCTCGCGGTCGCCGGCGCAGCGATAGATCGCGTTCTTCACGACCACACTGCCGTCGCCGGCCACGCTGATGTCGCTGTCGTCCGGGAGCGGATAGACGCGATAATCGAGGGCGCCGTCGACCGGATCGAAGGTGATCGACGCGCTGTCGTCATTGAGTTCAGCCGCCACTCCGGTCAGCCCCGGTACGGCCGGCAGCTTCGTTGTCACGCTGGTGTCGACCGGGCCGACGACCACGGGCCCCGCATCGGGAAAGCTCATCCCCGAGCTGCCGCCGCTCGAGCCGGTAGAACCGCTGGAACCGCCTTGCTTGGAGGATCCATCGGAAGAATGCGAGCAGCCCACCAGCAAACCAAAGAAGGCAGCCCCGCAAACCCCGACCAGAACTGGCAATGACAGGCGATCCATGTTTTGCCGGCAGTATACGACTTTTGCGCCGGCTTTCTGTGGCACTTTCGTCAGCGTCCGGTCACGCGCGACCCAGCCGCACCATCCTGACAGCGGAGCGGGATCCAGCCACGGTGTTTCGTGGCTGAACGCTTGTTCTAAGATCTCGCGCGAGTAACGAGCCCAGCCTAGGCCCGAGACGACAGCGAGGCGCTGCGATCGAGTAAACAGAAAACGCCCCAAGCTGCGAGCACCATCAGCGTTGGAATGGTGGGGGCGGAGTAACGACCCAGCGCCAAAATGGCCGCATACAACAAATTGAGCGTGAGGATCGGCTGAAAAAGCGGCCAGAGTTCGCGATTTTGCCGGCGTGCGCGCCGCCAACCGAAGATCGCGAGCGCCCAGGCTCCGAGCGCAAGGCCGCCCACCAACAGGGAGTTCGCGCGGCTCGTCAGCTCGTACCAAAACGCGAACAGCCCAATCACGCATTTGCGCACGAATGCCGGAGGATCCGCTTTGAGCTTCACTTTGGCGGCTTCGCTCAAGACGCGCTCGGTTTCGGTCTCGTCGCGCTCCCAGACCAAGTTCTTCGACTTGAAGAGGTCGACCTCCATTTGGTTCGCCTCGTTTTCACCGTCGACGTAGGGCGCCTTCTGGAGCAGGAAATACTTGGGCTGCGCGAACACGTAGCCGCGCAAAAATTCGCCGCCCGCGTTGGCGCTGATGAGCACGAAATGGCCGCCGGTCACTTTGTAGTTGCGCGCGGTCCACGGAAAAATGACTACGCCCATGGTGGCCGCAATGGCCAAAACGGGGACCAGCGTGAGGGGTTGCCCGCGCCGCCATTGCCGGAACAGCCAGCACGCGGCGAAAATCGGAGGGCACACGACGAGCACGCCTTTGACCAGCGCGCCCAGCGCGCCCGCGGCCCCCAGAGCGATCCCCGTGCTCACGGACGGTTTCTGCACGAAGCGGACCCCGCACCAAACCATCAACGTCATCAGAAAGGTCAGCAGATTTTCGACCTGGATGTCCGGCACGTAGCGCAGAACCATCGGGTGAAAGGCGCACAATATGCCGGCGAGCAACCCGACTTCTTGCGAGAAGACTCGGCGTCCGATCGCGAACGCGAGCGTCGCCGTACCTGCAGCCAAAAAGCACTGCAATAGGCGCACGAGGATCGTGTGCGGCCCCCCAACTAGGTAAAGTAAAGCGATCACGCCGGGGTAAAGTGGAGCGCGGCGCATGGTCGGCAACTCCGGATGAGTCAACTGCGGAAAGCCGTGGCCTTCGGCAAGACTTCGCCCGAGAAAGGAAAAGCCATACGGATCCTCGAAGCGCGTGACCGCGTTTTGCCGCGGCCAAATCACCAGGGTCACGAGCAGCGCCGCCGCGAGCGCCAGCGCGAACACGAAGAGTCGCGGGCGTTTCAGATTCCGACCCCAGGTGCTGATCGCGTCTAGCATGCAGTTACCACTCGAGCGCTTTCATGCCCGAAGCGCGTGAAGCTGTCCACCGCGGACACCCGCGAGTCGCGCGACTCGCGCGACTCGCGCGAGTTTCGACTCGCGTCTTTGCTCACGCGCAGTCGAATTGCATCCAGCGATGTCGGGTGCAGCGCCCTCTGTCATCGACATGGAAAAACTCCCAAGCCCTGGCCCAGAGGCCGAACGGCCGGTTCCGGCAGCTCACTCAGCTGTAAACAAACGCGCCGCGTCGCCGCTCGTGGGCTGCCTTTCAGCGGTGCCTGCGTTATCGTGCGGCGCGCGCAGCGGCCAAGCTGACGCCGACCCGCCGAGGCCCACCCGTGAGTAAGCTGCCCCGAATCGCCGTATTGATCCCTTGCTACAACGAGGAGGTCGCGATTGCGGACACCGTCGCGGGTTTTCGGGCGGCTCTGCCGCACGCCGAGATCTACGTATACGACAACAACTCGAAGGATGCGACGATGGCGGTCGCGAGCGCAGCCGGCGCGATCGTTCGACGTGAGAATTTGCAGGGCAAGGGCAACGTCGTCCGCCGCATGTTCTCGGACATCGATGCCGACGTGTACGTGATGACCGACGGCGACGCGACGTACGATCCGGTAGCCGCGCCGAAGATGGTGGATCTCCTGCTCAAGGAGAACCTCGATATGATCGTCGGTCGGCGCATTCAGCAAGAGTCGTCGGCCTATCGCGCCGGGCACGTGCTCGGCAACCGAATGCTGACCGGCTTTTTGGCGCAGCTCTTCGGACAACGCTTCACCGATATCTTGTCTGGATATCGTACGTTCTCACGCCGGTTCGTGAAGTCTTTCCCCGCGCTGTCGGCCGGCTTCGAAACCGAGACGGAGCTCACGGTTCACGCCTTGACCCTCAACTTACCGATCGCAGAAGTGGAGACTCAGTACTTCGCTCGCCCGGTTGGTTCGGTCAGCAAACTAAGTACTTATCGCGACGGCTTCCGCATTTTGGGCGTGATGCTGAGCCTGTTCAAGAACGAGCGTCCGGTCGCGTTCTTCGGGCTTGCTGCACTCGTGCTCGCGCTGCTCTCGATTGGGCTGTCGATTCCAATCGTGATCACTTATTTGCAAACCGGCTTGGTGCCGCGCTTTCCAACCGCGATCTTGTCGGCCTCGATCATGCTGCTCGCGTTTCTCAGCATCGTGTGCGGTTTGATCCTCGACACGGTGACGCGCGGGCGCCGCGAGCTGAAGCGCCTCGCGTACCTGTCCATCCCCGCGCCCGCGGACGCGCTCGGCAGCGAGCGCCGCATCAAAGCCGCGGCGGTCGCGAACGACGCCGTGGCCTGAGTCGCGCGTCATGCAAAATTCCGAGCCTCCGTCACCCGTCGACCGGCGGCCGCTGATCGCGGCGCTCAGTGGTGAGGGCGCGCGCCGCGAAACGCAACGCTTCCTCAAGTTTCTCGTGGTGGGCGCGTTCGGCTTCTTGGTGGACACAGGGTCGCTCACCGTATTCGTCATGGTCCTGTCCATGAATCGCGTGCTTGCGAAGGGGCTCGCGTTCTCGCTCGCCGTGCTCAGCAATTTCATTTGGAATCGCGTGTGGACCTATCCGGATTCACGCTCCAAGCCGATCGGCCTTCAAGTCGCGCAGTTCTTGCTCGTGAGCGTCGTGGGGCTCGGCATCAACCTGCTCGTGTTTGCCCTGTGCGATCGGCTCGTGTCGCGCCTCGCAGGCGCGTTCGCCGGCCTGTACGCGGCGCAAGCGGCAGCCGTTGGTGTCGCGCTATTTTGGAACTATGCCGCCAATCGAATGCTCACCTACAGCGATGTCGGTCTCGGTCGCTGAGTGAAGCGCATCGCACGCTCGTCGCCTCCGCGGCTGATCGGGTCACGCCATCGCCTTGCGCGCTGATTCGCCGCACGAAAACGCTCGGCACGAGAGCGCGCCGATGCCGAGCACGCTCCGTCGATAGAGCCGCAATCCGATCGACGGATTCGAGTCAGATTCGAGTCGGATTCGGCTGGAACGGGCCGAAGCGCGCCGCGCCTTGCGCCTAGAGACCCGCGGTTCTACTCTTCGGCGCGCGAATTTTCGCGCGTTCGGCCCATGAGTAAGCTCATCCTGCTATCGGTGATCATCGCTTCAATCGTCAATCCGGCAATCGCGGCGCGGATGCGAAGCGCCCGAGTCGGGCTCCGAAAAACGCTGATTCGCATGGCGGTGCTGAACGCGATTTACGTTTTCTTGCTAATGTTCGTGTGGCCGCGCTTCTAATTTTCACCCGTTCGAGAAAGCACCAAGTTTCGTGATGGAAGACCAAGAACTCGACGACGGACAGGCCGCGGGCGGCGGGATACAGGCGGACCTGATCAAGAGCTACTTGGCCTTCGCTCGACGGGCGATTGGCGGACGCCTGCCCCTGTCGGCGATGATCTTCGCGGTCGGGTTGGCGCTCACGGTCACGATCGCGATTTTCGTGCCGCGCACCTACGCCTGCAAAACCGTGCTGATGACGGTCGCGAACCCGGTGCTCGATCGGAGCGACACGCCCAACGGCCTGACCGGCGCGGAAGGCCTGATCATGCGCCACGAGAACCTCGAAGCGATCATTCGCGAGACCGGGCTCGTGCGCAAATTCCCGCTTCGCCGTCCACCGCTGCTCAGGGCCAAAGACCGCGCCATCGAGGCGCTGTTCGGAGCTCAAGACGAGAAGACCCAAATCGCGGTCCTGGTCGGCACGCTCGAGACCCGGCTCAATGTCTCCGTCGAAAAGGGAGAGCTCACGGTCAGCGTCGAATGGTCCGACGGCCAGACCGCCAAGGAAATCGCGGAAGCCGCACGTGAAAGCTTCCTGCGTGCCCGCCACGTCGCAGAGATTTCCGCGTTCGAGGACAAGATGGCCATCCTCGACGGCCACGCGACGAGCCTGCGCGAAGAAATCGCGGCCTTGGCCGAGCAGATGAATTCCTCTCGCCAACCGGCTGCGCCGAGCGCCAGCGCGGCCGCGCCCACGCGAGCGCCTCGCCCCCAGGTCGCGCGAGTGGCCGCCCACGGCCCCGACGTGGTCATGATGGAAGAGGTCTCGGGCTTGAAAGAAAAGCTCGCCGCCGACAAGCCGAAACTCGCCCAGATGGAGAGCGAGTGGAACCGCCGCCTGCGCGAGGAGCAGGAAAAGCTCGCGGAGATGAAGCTTCGGCTGACGCCTTCCCATCCCGAAGTCGTCACCGAAGACCAGAAGGTGCAAATGCTCTCCCGAGTCCCGCCCGACATCGCGGAACTTCGAACCGAGGTGGCTACGCTCGAGAGCGATCTGAAGCAACGTACGTTGGTGACGGCCGCCCGAACGTCGAGTGGCGGCAGCGGCGGAGGCGTGGGTCCGGCTGCCGAACCGCTGCCAGCCGAGATCATCCAAGCCCTCGAGAAGGACGACGTCGATCCGGCTTTGAGAGCACAGCTCTCCGGCGCGATCGTCAAATACGGCGATATGCGGAATGACATCCGCACTGGACGCATCGATCTCGATACGGCGCAGGCCGCCTTCAATCACCGCTATCAGCTGGTTCTCCCCGCCGAGGCGCCGTCGAAACCGACGAAGCCCAAGCCGGGCGTGATCGTCGGCGCGGGCTTGTTCTTGTCGCTCCTGCTCTCCGTGCTCGCACCCGTCATCGTCGAGTTGCGCCGCGGAGTGATTACCGAACGCTGGCAGGTGGAGCATTTGCAATTGCCGGTTCTCGCCGAGCTCGGGCTCCCACCCCACAACCCGTGAGGTCTCCGAGTCCGGTCAGCGACCATGGCAGGGCCTTCGAACGTCGACCACGACACGATTTCGGCTCTTCGCACTGGCCGTGCTCCGTCTCGGAGTGCGCGACGGCTTTCCGCTCTCGCTTACGCTGAGCCGCTGGAGAGCAGAGCATGAGCCAACAGGTCGGCACCGACGTCAAAGCGGCCTTCGGAGTAGCCGTCGCTTTGGCAGTGATCGCGTCCGCCATCGACAGCGGACCGCTCGGCTGGATCGTGGCGCCCGTCGTGCTGGTGTTGCTCTGGTACGCGATGGCCAAAGCGCCGTTGCGGCTCTCGCTCTTCGTTTTGATGTTTTGCGGGCTGACCCTGGAGAACCCCAGCGAGCAACCCGCGGTCGGCATGTGGAAGTCACCGCTCTGGGGCGTCGCGTCGTTGATGATGATGCACCTAAAGAACACCATCGGCGGAGGCCTGCCGTTCTCCGGCATGGATGTGATGTTCTTGTCGCTCGGCATCGTCGTTCTTTCGCGGCGCTCCTCGGGCTCGAAGCTGGATAGCGCCGGCAGCTATCGAACACCGAAGCCCCTGCTTCAGCTCGCCTACCTGTCACTGGCCGGAACGGCCTTCGTTTGGATTTCGGGGCTCGTGCGCGGCGGCGACAACTCGTTTGCGATGTGGCAAATCGATCGAGTCGTCTATCTCCCGATCGTGTTCTTGCTGTTCAGCGCGGGGCTGCGCGGTCCGGCCGACTTCGTGCCCATGGCTCGCATCGCTTTGGCCGCCGCGACGTTGCGTGCGTGCCAGGCGCTCTACGTGCGCGCGACCATCGTCGTACCGCCGGACCCGATGACGGGTGAATCGGGCCTGCCCTACGCCACGTCGCACAACGACTCGATGCTCTTCGCGTTTGCCACGGTGATGCTCACGGTGATGGTCTATCAGCGCTTGCGGGGAGCGGGCATCCGCGCCGTATTGCTGTTTCCGATCCTGTGCGCGGGCATGCTCGCCAACACGCGGCGCATGGTTTGGGTTCAAATATTGTGCGCCCTGTTGGTGCTCTATTTCCTGACCGAGAAGAACGCCTTCAAACGCAAGCTTCAGCGGGCCTTGGTGCTCGTGAGCCCGGTGGTGCTGCTCTACGTCGCGCTCGGCTGGAGCTCCAATTCCAAAATCTTCAAACCGGTCAAGACCATCCGCTCCGCGATCGATTCGAAGGCGGACACCTCGACGCAATGGCGAGACATCGAAAACTTCGATTTGATCTATACGATTCACCAAAACCCGATCTTTGGCACCGGTTACGGTCATGGCTTCGACGAGAAAGTGATGCTGCCCCCCGTCGACTACAGCTTGGAGCATTACGTACCCCACAACAGCATCCTCGGGCTCTGGACGTACGGCGGATGGATCGGTTTTTCAGCCATGACCGCGCTCTGGGTCGGCGGCATCTACTTCGCGATGCGCGCGTATCATGCGTCCAAGGTGTCGACTCATCGCGCCGCGGCGCTCGTGAGCGTGGGCGGGATTCTGATTTATTACGTGCAGTGTTACGGTGACATGGGCCTCGGCAGCTGGACCGGGGTATTCATCGTGGCGCCCTCGCTCGCGGCCATCGGAAAACTCGCGGTGCCGAGCGGCGCCTGGTCACAAGGCAGCGCCGCGCCGCAGGTCGCGATGAACGATCCCGGGCGATCGCGCTCCAATCCCAATACGTGATCGAGACCGGAAGACGCAGCGACGCGCGGGGGCATTCGTCAATCGTCGCGGAGCAGTGGCTCCCTGACCGACGCATATTCTTCGATCAGAGCGCGCGCGTCGGGCGAGACTTCACTGAAGCGCACGCCGAAGCCGGCCGGAGAATCGTCGCTCAGCTCGTCCTGGGTGTAGGAAACGGCGCCGAACACGGTGCAGCTCGGCCCAGTCGGGAACGTGAGCCGAAGCTCGATCGGCGCGCCGAGTGACGGCGGCTTCTCGTAGGTTGCCACGAAGAGCCCGCCCAGCGAGCAGACATCGTTGCTCGAGACGGGTCGAAAGAAGTTGCTACGGGCGCGCGCGTCGAGCGTGATATCGACTCGCTCCGGGTGTGCCATGCCGCGCTCGATCACGCGCTGCATGCCGCCGATCGCCGCCGCAATTTCGGCCAAGCGCTGCTCGTGAGCATCGCCGCCATTGAGCGCGCCGCGCGCGGCGAGTGGAGCTACCAGCTCACGAAGCAGCGCCAGCTGCTCGCTCGCCAGGCGGGACAGCTCACTCGGCCCGCCGCCGTGAAGGGTCACTTCCAACTTGGGCCGCGCCAGCGCTTGCAACCCCTGCTGCAATGCGCTCGGCAAAGCGGAGAGCTGGGCCTGTTCTTGGTTTGCGGCCACGGCGCGAGCGAGGGTTTCGCGAATACCTTTCAGGCCGTCGTCGAGCAGGCTGAGCGA
>Ga0068856_100007926_pt1 | contig 10376 bp, 10 predicted proteins | sample KBSCornC62_FD_66595 | JGI IMG/M metagenome (GOLD analysis project Ga0068856, IMG submission 66595) | Corn rhizosphere microbial communities from Kellogg Biological Station, Michigan, USA - KBS Corn C6-2 | ecosystem: Host-associated > Plants > Roots > Rhizosphere > Soil ... | reverse complement strand
CGGGCCTCCTGCTGATGATAATCAGAGCCTCATATCAAGCCCTGCAGGCAGTCCGCAACCGTTTGTCACCACATGCCAAAGTCAGAACCGGGGACAAACAGCGCCAAAATAGCTTTCAGCGGCTGCCATTCCTGCGCAGGCAGAAGCTCAGGATCAGGCTGAGCAGCACCGCACCAACACCGAAGGAGAAGGGTGCCGCATAGCCAAGATGATCCGCGAACAGGCCGGCGATCGGGCCGGTCGAACCGAGCGACACGTCGAGAAAGATCGAATAAAGCCCGAGCGCGACGCCGCGGTTCTGCGGCGGGATGCGCTCCATGGCCTCGTTGCCAAGTGCGGGGAAGACGGGCGCGAAGCCGGCTCCGGCGAGAGCCGCGCCGATGATGGCAACGGTCGGAGATGGGGCAAAGGCAAGCGCAGCCAGGCCGACGATCTCGATGACAAGGGAAATACGCACCAACGGCAGGCCCCCGAAACGGGCGACTGCCTGCGCAAGACCCAGGCGCACGCCCATGAAGGCAAGGCCGAAAGCGCTGAGCGCAAAGGAGGCGCCGTCCCAGCCGCGGCTATGGAAGAACAGCGCGACGAAGGCCATGACGACGCCGAAGCCGCTCGAGGCAAGCGCAAGCGCGACGCCGTACGGTGCAACGCGGCTCAGCACCTGGCCCGTGCCGATACCTTTTTCCTTGACGCCGGGGACCGGCGGCCGCGTTTGCGCCAGCATGAAGCCGGCAACCGCAAGGATGATGGTGACGACGCCGATGGCGAAGAAGCCGTATTGCCCCTGCAGCCAGGCGCCGAACGGGGCGGCGAGCGCAATGCCGCCGTAGGTGGCAATGCCGTTCCAGGAGATGATGCGGACTGTTTCGCGCGACCCCATCAGACCGATCGCCCAGGTGATCGCCGCCGTGCTCACCCAGCTCTCGCCGATGCCGAGCGCCAGCCGCCCTGCAAGCAGAAGGGCGAGGCTTGCCGCCGGGACTTGGATCGTAAAAGTGGAAGCGATGGTGAGTGCGCCCGACAGACCATAGGCCAGGAAGCCCAGGAAGACCGAACGGCGCGGCCCGTATTGATCGCAGAGCCGGCCGACATGGGCGCGGCTGACGATGGTCGCCACATATTGCGTGCTGACGGCGATGCCGGCCCAAACAACGCCGAAGCCGAGGCTGCTGTCGACATAGGTCGGCAGAACCGCAAGCGGCAATCCGATGGCAAGGTAGCCGAAGAATGTCAGCGCGACGATCGAGATGAGAGACAGGGTCGAGGTGGACCGGATGGTCTGGGAAGCAGTGTTCACGGGATGTCGCCTGCGGGCACCGGCAGCGGTGTCCATGCTGTTTGCCACGAAGGAAGCGGATTCGGATCGGATAGCAGTGACGGCGAAGGCCTGAGGGCCGTGCGTCGCCATGGGTAATGGCTATCAGGCAACAGCGGGCGAGGTCAATGAATTGCTGCCTTGCAGCAAAAGCCATTGACGGGATGAATTGATTGTGCGTGGGCGATTGTCCATGGGGCGTGCCAGCGGCGTAAACCCATTCTCCCCGAAGGAAGAATGGGCAAAAGGCATCACATCGTTAGTATGACGCTGGCCGTCGTTCTTCCTGCTTCGAGGTCGGCATGGGCTCGGGCGGCATCCTTCAGCTCGTATTCCGCGCCGATCGGGTTGACGAGCCCGGCCTGCAGCGCGGCTATAAGCGCCGTGGCGCCTTCGCGGTAGAGTTCGGGATCGTTGGCATAAGCCAACACGCTCGGACGCGACAGGCCGATCACGCGGGGCGCGGTCAGCTCTTCTATCTTGATCGGCGGAATAGGGCCACTGACCTGCCCGAGGCTGGCCACCATGCCGAAGGGACGCACCGCAGCAAGCGTCTGTGACAACATGGTCCCGCCGATCCCGTCGACGGCAAGATGTACGCCACGGCCGTCGGCAATGCGACGCGTTTCGGCGACCCAATCCGCGGATGTATGCAGGAGAACCGCGTCCGCGCCTGCTTCCTGGGCGATGCCGACCTTGGCTTCGGATCCCACAGTAGCGACGACCTTCGCGCCAATCTTTTTGGCAAGACGCGTAACGAGTTGGCCGAGCCCGCCGGCGCCCGCATGCACCAGCACCCACTCGCCCGCCTTCACGGGATAGGTCTTTTGCAGCACCATCTGCGCCGTTAGTCCGCGCAGCATCGTGCTGCCGGCAACCCGCTCGCTGACGCCATCGGGTAATTTCACCAGCCGGCTTGCAGGCAGCGTGCGCATCTCGGCATAGCTGCCGATCGGATGACCGATATAGGCGACACGGTCGCCGACCTTCAGATCGCCGACATCGGCACCGAGCGCTTCGATAATGCCTGCACCCTCAAAGCCCAACACATTGTTGCCGGGTTGCAGCGGGTAAAGCCCGGAACGGACGTATATGTCGACGAAATTGACGCCGGAGATGCTTTGGCGGATTCGTGCCTGGCCGGGACCGGGTTCGACAGCAGGGAGATCGACGGCTTTCAGGACTTCGGGGCCGCCGGGGCTGGTAATGGCAATCGCTAGGGGCATGGGGAAATCTCCTTTCGGACGATTTTTGACCATGAATCGCTGTGCGAATAAATTCGGTATGAACTCACCATATCTGTGCAATAATGCACCAATGATCGACTGGCAGGACCTTCACCATTTCGCCGCTCTCGCTCGAGCCGGCTCCCTCTCTGCCGCGGCGCGCGAGTTGGGGGTCGACCACGCAACGGTCGGCAGGCGCATTGCGGCGCTGGAACGTGCGCTCGATCTGCGTCTCATCGATCGGCGGCCACGCACCTCGCCCTTGACGGTCGATGGCCGCGCCATCGCCGAACTGGTGGCGGGTATGGAGGAAAATGTCGAGGCGATCAGGCGTTATTCGAAAAGCGCTGTCTCCGGGCTTTCCGCTGCAGTCAAGGTCAGCGCACCGCCGTCGATCGCTGCTCATCTCCTGGCGCCGAAAGCCGCGCTGTTTCATACCCATCATCCGAACATCACGCTGACCATTGCCGGCATTGCACGCAGCGTCGCGCTCAATTCCGGCGAGGCTGACATCGCCGTGCGCATGATCAGGCCGGAGGAAAGCGATCTCTTGGTCCGGCGTATCGGCGCCATGCGCTTCGGTCTCTACGCGATCCCGCCCTTAGCGCAAACGCCAGAGGAGGACTGGGTGTTCATCGGCTATGATGCGGCGATGGAGCATCTGACCCAGCAAACCTGGCTTCGCAGTCTGCTGAATGGTCGTCCGATCGTCTTCCGCGCCACCGATGTTTTCGGCCAGCTCGAGGCCGCTCGTGCCGGACTGGGGGTCGTGGCGCTTCCGAGATTTCTGGGCGATCGCGAGGCAGGATTGGTGCGCCTGCCGACGGAGATCCCGTCACCGACGCGCGACCTCTGGCTCGTCACCTATCCCGATCTCCGTCGCTCGCCTGCCATCCGTGCGGTTATGGACTTCGTTGCGGATGTGGTCGGTCAAAGCTGTCCCTTGCGGGACGCCTCGGACAGCGCCGTATAAGTGCCGAATCCAACCCGTATTTTTCTGTTGCGGCCTCGTGGCGAATCTCTATCCATAGATGGATGGACCACACTTACGGTCGGTGATCGATGACGAAGCTGGGCAGTTGGTTCCTGGTGGACAGGACGGATCTGGTCGCGGGCATATCGGTTGCCGGACTGATGCTGCCGGAAGCGGTCGCTTACGCCGGCATCGCCGGCCTGCCGCCGCATCGTGCGATCCTCGCCGGCATCGTCGGATGTCTCATCTATGCCATATTCGGCCGCAGCCGCTTTGCCATCGTCTCCCCCACATCCTCATCCGCTGCCATTCTCGCCGCCACATTGGCCGTCGTGCCGGGTGATGTGACGATCAAGGCGGGGCTTGCCACGGTCGCCGTGGCGCTCGCCGGCATTCTTTTCGTCATCGCCGGTACCTTGCGCCTCGGCGGCATTACCGGTTTCATCTCGCGGCCGGTCCTGCGCGGCTTCGCACTCGGATTGGCGATCACCATCATCCTGCATCAGCTGCCGATCCTCGTTGGTGTGCCTGTGCAAGGCTCGAATATCTTGGCTTACGCGACCGCACTCTTCGGCGCTGTCATGCAGTGGAACCTGATCAGTGTCGCGGTAGGCGTGGTCGCGCTAGCGGCATTGTTGCTGCTGAAGCGATTGCCCGGCATTCCCGCCGCCTTCTTTGTGCTGGCTGCCGGCATCTTCGCCTCCTATCTGTTCGGTCTGGAAGGCCATGGCGTCAAGCTGGTCGGCCCGATCGAGATCCTGCCGCAATGGCCCTCGCTGCCGGACGCCGGCTGGGCTGCTTATTCGCGGCTGGTGCAATTCACCGTGCCTCTTGTCCTCATCCTCTTTGCTGAATCCTGGGGCACGATGCGTGCACTCGCCCTGCGTTATGGCGAGACGCTGGAGATCAATCGCGAGCTTGGTGCGCTGGGCGCCGCCAATATTGCCAGTGCCGTCGTTCAGGGTATGCCGGTCGGTGCGGGTTTTTCCGCAGGCTTCGCCAGTGAGGCCGCGGGGGCAAAGACGCGGGCGACGACCGTTTTCGCTGCAATCGGCTTGGCGATCCTGATTGCCTGTGCGGGACCACTGGTGGCGCTTCTGCCGGAGCCGGTGCTGGCCGCCGTCGTGATCGCGGCTCTGACGCATGCGCTCGACCCCAGCCCCATCCTGCGGCTGCGCCGTCTGCGTCGCGATTTCTACGTGGCACTGGGCGCCGCCGTCGGCGTGCTCGCTTTCGGCGTGCTCAATGGCATGCTGCTGGCAATCGCCCTTTCGCTCGCTGCCATGATGCATCGCTTGGCATCCCCGTATATCGCCCGTTTGGGACGGCTCGACAACAGCCATGACTTCGTCGATGTCAGCAGGCATGACGACGCCGCCGAGATACCGGGCATCGCCATCTGGCGCCCCGGCGAAACCCTGTTTTTCGGCAATGCCGATACGATCTTCGGCGAGATATTGTCCGGCAGCCGCAGTGAAGTCGGATTGCGGGCCGTCATCCTCAGCCTGGAGGAAAGCTCCGATATCGACAGCACGGCGATGGACGCCTTGATGGAGTTCGACGGCGCCATGCAGCGCGCCGGTCTCCGTCTACAGTTTGCTCGGGTGCATGACCGGGTTCGCGATCTCATGACGGTCGCGGGCGTCGCCGATGTCGACAAGCGCTGCAGCTTCAGCGTCGATGATGCCGTGGCGGCTGTGATGGCGACAGTTGAACCTGTTCCGAAACCGTAAGCGCCAGATTTAGAATAATGGCCAATGCCAGACATGGCCATGTTCGCCGTCGCCTTGAAAGCTGTTGACCAGCGTGAACGTTTTGACCGTCCAAGCGATCGGCGCTTCCAAAATCACTTCGGAAAGAATGTGGTTGCAATAAAACAGCGTCATGTGAGGTTGGAACGATTTGGATATGCCGCTTTCGAAGCCCATGCTTTGCATTGCAGCATCCAATTCTCGGCGAAGTGTCGCTAGTCCCTCGTTTCCGTCCCTGCACCAGAGTACATATTGACGGTTGTTGCCGTTGCCGAATGTGCCTGCCCGATCGAATATTAAGGGAAACGATTTTAAGCAAATGGTTGACCCGGCCTCCAACGCAGCGAAGGTGGCTTCTTCCTGCGAGCGGGAGACAATGTCGATGGGATAGATAGTGGCATGGTAAAGATCCTGCTTTCTCGCTGTGCGCATCAACCTGTTTCGTCGACTTTGGTCGACGGTCATTTCAGCGGCCAATCTAGCGATTTCCGGGTCTGGCAACGCGGCAAAGTAGAGTGCTTGCCGGCGTTTTGGCGGGCTTTTACCCTCGCGATTAATAGGCGGTTTGCCGAGATTAAATGACAACTGATCGACATGCTGCATGGCTTTATTCAAAGCCGGTTTGGCTCTGCCTCCTTTTGTTTTCCGATCTCCAAAGCATATGCCTCAATGGCTATGATTTCAAGAACAAAACAAGAACACTTAGAATGGCGACATCCCTCGTTTCAAAAAGCGATCGAATAAAAGGACGACCTGATCTGTTCATTCCAGGTTCGGGCATGCGTGCCCATTTTCACTCAAAGGAATCACGATCATGTTCACCAGATCAGTCTTTGCGGCCGTTGTTTTCGCTCTCATCGGCTTTGGTATCGCTTCCTGCTCGACATCCGGCGAGCGCAATAGTGGTGGCGGCATGACGCTGAACGCTCCTCCAACCGGCGGCGGATATTGATATCCGCGCTCGCGATTGTCTCAGAGCCGCGCCGCCGACATCAAAACGGTGGCAATTCTCCTTCCTCGCAAGAAACGGGTTGAATTCGACGCTTCCGAGGACGATTTTCATGGCAAGTGGAAACACGGGAGGTTTCGTCATGAACGAGACAAGCCAGAATTACCTGATCTTCGAGACCGCCGGCGGCTTCTGCGGCATTGCCTGGAATGATGTCGGCGTGCTGCGTTTTCAATTGCCGACGAAGGATGCGGGCGCGACCGAGCGCCTGCTTCTGCGCCGTTTGCCGAATGCGCAGCCCGGGACCCCAAGCGCGGACACCGCGGCAGTGGTTGCCAAGGTGAAGCGCTATTTCGCGGGCGAGGAGATCGATTTTTCCGACGTCACGCTCGATCTCGGCGAGCAGGATGCCTTTTTCAGGCAAATCTACGATGCCGCCCGACAGGTCGGCTGGGGCCACACGACGACCTACGGCACATTGGCCAAGCAGCTTGGCGCAGGGCCGGAAGCTGCGCGCGATGTCGGGCAGGCCATGGCGAAGAACCCGGTGGCGTTGATCATTCCCTGCCATCGCGTTCTGGCGGCAGGCGGCAAGATCGGCGGTTTTTCCGCGCCGGGCGGTTCCAACTCCAAGGCTCGCATGCTGGAGCTGGAAGGCGTTCAGCTCGCGCCGCCAAAACCGGTGCAGCAGTCGCTGGGGTTTTAGGCCACAAAGCGGCCCGAGGAGTAAGCAAGATGGACCGGGAGGGCGGTTACTGAGTGAAACCGCTCTGTTCAATCGCCCATTTCACCTCGCGATAGTGCTCTGTCAGTTTCGCCAGATCGAAGGCCCGGTTGAGGCCGCTCGGGTTCGGTACCACCCAAATCGAAGCGCCCGCAAATTTTTCCGCTTGCCGCCCCCATTCGACATTGGCCCGCAGGCTGATGGCGGCATAGGCCGCTTTGCCGAGAAACGCCAGATTGGCCGGCGCGAACTTCCTGATCTTTTCTTCGAGCACTGGAGCGGCGGCAATATAATCGCTCCTTTTCAGCTCGCTGGCGCTTTTCGTCGGGCGGGAGACCGCCGATGTCAGGCCGAGGCCATATTGCAGCATCTCGCGCTCTTCCTCCGCCCGCAGCAGGCGAGGGGTGAAGCCGGCAAGGTGCAGGACCCGCCAGAAGCGGTTGCTGCGGTTCGAGAAGTTATGCCCGTCGCGATGCGCGGTCAGCGCGGGATTCAATCCGCAAAAGACCACGGAAAGATCAGGTGCCAGGATTTCGGCAAGCCCGCTTGCTTGCTCCGGTATGTCTATCGGCTCATTCAGGGTCTTCGTTGGGGCATCATCCTGCATCTCGGATTTCCTGCGAAAGCGGCGGCGAGCGCGCCGCCTTCGTCACGCTAGCCGATAAGCGCCCGGGCGGCCAAGGGATAAGAGGCCTGATCCGCCCTTGCCTGCCCGAATCCTGCCGGCCTTCACGCATCACACAACAGTGGGGGGCCGAACCACGTGGTCAGCGCCTCCGGAAGCTCCAACTGGGTCTCCTCTCCAACCCAGGCAACATATCCGTCCGGCCGTATCAATACCGCAGTGGGTGCATTAACCGCGCTGATCGCTGGAAGCTCCCACGGCCCGGCATATTGGGCGTTGATCGATTGCACCCGATCCGTCCAAGGTGCGATATCGAAGCTCTCGGGCTCGCCGAGATTGAGCAGCACAGGCTGGCCTCCGTGCAGCAGGTCGAAGAGCCGCAGCGGACCATGGGCGGCGGTGAGGTCAAGATCGGGCATGCGGCGGCCGAGCAGCGGATGTCCCTCGCCAAGATCGTAGTGGATATCCAGGCCGGACATCATCGCGGCGTAGCGCCGGCGCGGCTCGTCCATGGCGAGGCATTCGGCCACGGTCTCACGGAGGATCTGCGTGCGGTCGTCGGGGCGGCGGAGCGCGACCGAGACCAGGATATTGCGCAGCACCCGGGCAGCGATCGGATGACGCTCGGCGTGATAGCTATCGAGCATGCTTTGCGGCGATATGCTCTTGATCACCTGGGCCAGTTTCCATCCGAGGTTTACGGCATCCTGCACACCGATATTGAGACCCTGTCCGCCATCCGGGGGATGGATATGCGCGGCGTCCCCGGCGAGCAGCACACGGCCCTTGCGATAGGATGCTGCCTGTCGCACTGCATCCGTAAATCTCGAAATCCAGTGGGGGTTATGCGCACCATAATCGGTGCCAAAGACGGCGATAAGAGCGTCGCGGAGATCGCTGAAGCTCGGCTCGCTCGAGGTTCTCAACTGCCGCTCCGTCAGCATCACGCCGATCGGCCCTGTCTTAGGATAGATGACCTTGCCGTCGCGGATTTCGTATTCGAACCTGCCGAGGGAATGCATGCCGAGCGCATCATGACGAATGCCCAACTCCGGCTCCTCGGTCATGTCCACCTCGGCGATGAGATTGCTGACGGTCGCATCCCATCCGGGAAAATCGATGCCGGCCGCCTTACGAATCAGGCTGCGCCCGCCGTCGCATCCAACGAGATAATCCGCTCGCAGCGTCGTCCCGTTGGACAATTGAACATCGACGCCACCGTCGTCCTGCGCGAAGCCGGTAACCTCCATGCCGTAGTGGACCGGCACGTTGAATTCGCCGACCCAGTCGGCAAGGATGCACTCTATGTGTTTCTGGCGCAGTCCCAGGCCATAATTGTGTCTGGTGGGAAAATCGCTGATATCGAGGCGCACCGAGGCGAAACTTGCCACCTGCGCTATATGTCCTTGTGAAAGGAACCGATCGGCAATGCCGCGCTGGTCGAAAATTTCGATGGTGCGCGCATGTAGACCGCCGGCGCGCCAGCCGACAAGCTCCTGATTGGCGCGCCGCTCGATGATCGCGACGTCTATACCCGCCAAGGCCAATTCGCCCGCCAGCATGAGCCCTGTCGGACCGGCGCCGGCAATAACCACCGCATGTTTCGTAACAGTCATGTTCATGTCCATGCTCCCGCTTTTCGGTTTGCGCCGGCATTTGTACGGGAGGAGCCGGGTCTTGACGCAAGTCCCTTGTGCGCCACATATGTAGACTAGAGAGAGCGAATATCTGCTCTCGTGGTCGAATATCGACCTGCGAAATCCCTCACGAAACAGCTGCCTCTCCATCCAATAAGATATTTGATCCGCGCCCTAACGCGTTGTTATTGTGCACTTTGGAACCAAAGGTCGTGCGAGATCGTTTGTCTTTGACTTTATACGACGCTGACGTCGTGCCCGGCCGGCTGGGTAAGCGGCGCATTTGAGGAGCAGCTCATCATGAATATTTCATCTGGATTTCGGTCGGTCGCGGTTGCCGCCATCGCTGCCGCAGGAATTGGCTTCGCCAGCGCGGCACATGCCGATAGCGGCACCATCCGCTTCTCCGTCTACAAGGCGGCTTTCTTCGTCGGCGGCTCCGGAGGCGAGGGCACCTTAACCTTCCACGGCAAGCGCTATCCAATCTCGATTGGCGGCATTTCGGGCGGTCTCGCCTTCGGTGCCTCCAAGACCTATTTCCAGGGCACTGTGCGCAATATTCGCCGCGCCCGGGATGTGGCCGGCGTCTACGGCGCTGCCGGTGGCGGTGGCGCGGTGGGCAAGGGCGCCCAGATGATCGTCATGACCAATGACAAGGGTGCCAAACTCGAGCTCACGGGCAGGCAGGTCGGCCTGCAGGTCAATGCCGATATCAGCGGCCTGAGCGTCACAATGAAATAAGAGCGCGTTCAGCTCTGATAATTATTGCCCGAAGGCCTGATCTGCAGGAATGGCGATCAGGCCTTCGTTGCGAAGCAAGCTACCCATGAGGGCGAAGTCGATCGCATTCCGCGGGTCTTAGGGAATCAATGCTCTCAAGCCAGCATCGACTGTTGGGCGAAGATCCCCGCCATCGTGCCTTGCCATGATGCCGTGGTGACCGAGGGGATGAGGGGGTTGGTGAGGTCCCCTGCGGCGTAGATGCCGGGCATGCTGGTTTCACGGCGCTCGTCGACCTTGAGGACGATGCCGAGGGGCGTGGCGGCCGTGGCGAGGCCTAGTGGTTCATGCAGGCTTGCAGACGGCTTGTTGCGCGGATGGGCGAACAGGATGTCGACCGCGACATCGGGGCCGGTATCGAGCTTGACGGTGGCGCTATGGCCCCCGTGATGGGCG
>Ga0068856_100007925_pt1 | contig 10376 bp, 14 predicted proteins | sample KBSCornC62_FD_66595 | JGI IMG/M metagenome (GOLD analysis project Ga0068856, IMG submission 66595) | Corn rhizosphere microbial communities from Kellogg Biological Station, Michigan, USA - KBS Corn C6-2 | ecosystem: Host-associated > Plants > Roots > Rhizosphere > Soil ... | reverse complement strand
AAACGCCTTATTGACAGAGCGTAAGTTATTGATTCAGCAGCGGCACCAGAAGCACTAACGGCATCAGTTTAGGGATTTCCGCACACTTTCCAGCACACGAAAAAATCCCGCCTCTAGGGAAAAGAGGCGGGATAATTTTTACTGATCGGACACTCTGAGAAACACGTCGTACATCACCCGAGGGTCTTTTGACGGTCGAGGATCTTTAGCGTTGTTCTTCGGATCGACGTTGACCTTAACGAAAATCTTAAAGTCGTTGCCGTAGGCATCGTAACCGCCATCGCTCGCCGGGGTAGCCTCGTACACAAGCGCAATGCTTTTGATGCCAGCAGATTCTAGGCTGTGGATTTCTGACGGAACTGACGTGCAGGGTGCGTTGGGCGTGAGGTAGCAGTGATCGTCGATCCACAGCTTCAAGTGATTCCAGATCGCGTCTTGCTTGTCGATCACTCCATCCATATTCCCGCCCTGGGCCCGTTTGTCATACCACGCCAGCGCCAGGAATCCGTTTGGGTCGGGATGATTGGGGACTGCGCCATCGCTGTGCGGGGTGTAGTTACCGAACAGCTCTTTGCCGTTGGTGATGATTCCATCGTCGTTGGCATCGTAGACCAGCCAAGCGTTACCTGAGCCGTGTACGGGCCATGAGAAGTGATGGAATGTTCCGTCACCAAGTAGGTCGAAGGTTACCCAATTTTGATTGGGATCGCTCATGTGGAAGCCGTTGCCGGTTGTGTCTACGATCACTGGCGACGGCGTCCAAACTAGCGACCATTGGCAGGTCTTCGGATTAAAGACCCAGGAATAGCCTTCGGGCGCGTTGTACGGTGCTTCATCTATATCGCAGAGAGGTCTTTGTGCAAGCGTTCTGCCGGGGCAAGAGTTTAGATACACGTTCGAATCGCTCCACAGCGGCAGAGGGTTAAAGGCAACACTAAATCCGCCGCCATCGCCTTTGCCGTTTATGCTGATGGTCGTACTGCAAGAGAGTAGACACGATTGAAATGCAGCCGCGCCATCTGAGTCGGCCTTTGCGCTTGGACTTGCAACGTTTAGACCTCCACCAGCGGTGGTTGTACCGTTCTTATCGTTTGAGTTTCCGTAGTGCTTATGGAGGGGGTTGGTTAGCGAACCAAACTCCCCTGGGTGGGTTGAAGAAGTTGCATTTGCAGTAACGTTACACTCTACCGGGCCGCTCGTGCTGGCGTGGCCGGTGTAGGTGCAGCTTCCGCCGTATATCTGGTCATATTCATGGAAGCCGCCGGGATTGTGCTCCTGCGTGTTCTGTACGTCAAGTTCGAATGGTCCCTGTGGCTGGTTGAAGTTCGAGCAGTCCTGCGCGGTAGCGAACAGCGGACTGACTAGCAGTGCGATGAACGCCAGGAAGTGTATTCTAGGGGTAGTTATTTGAGTCGTCTCCTTGGGACGATTCGGTGATTAGGGAGCGCGTCGATCCTGTATCCTTAGGCGCGTCTCCCGTTAACAGCGCCCGCGTGGCCACGGGTTCAGCTACAAACCCTAGTCCCTTTCGACTGTCTGGTCAAACATTTTTATTTGCCGGTGAGGGTGTGAATCGGGTCTTTGCTGGTCATGCCGTAGACCCGTACCGCGCAGAAAATGCATACCTTGGGCACGCCTGTATCAGACAGAGCCTTGCTGTTAACGCCAAGCCAGAAGCCACTTCACGCAGTTGCACTTTGGATAGGAATCCTTGTTGCGATGCGGGCAGCTCTTCGCGTGGCGAACATAGACCGCAACGTTTACTGGGGGAAGGTTGGAATGGATTTCTGGGGTGCGATTCATATCGCGACACTAGCACACTTTCCAGCACACTTTTAAGAAAAAATGCGTTTTTATTGGGGTTTTTCTGGCGGAGAGGGTGGGATTTGAACCCACGATACCCGTTAAGGTATGTCCGCTTTCGAGGCGGATCGTTTCAACCACTCACGCACCTCTCCGCGACGGACACGACGGTCCACTCTACCGGCGGCCCCTGAAGAATTCCTGCAAGAGCTCCGCGCATTCGCCTGCCAGCACGCCGCCTCGAACTTCCATGACGTGATTCAGGCTGGGATGGTTTACAACCTGCATCACCGAGCGAACGGCGCCCGCTTTGACATCATCTGCGCCATAAACCAGGCGCCGGATTCGCGCATGCACCAGCGCTCCTGCACACATTGCGCACGGCTCAATTGTAGCAAACAGGTCGCAGGCCCCCAGACGATGGTTGCCCAGCGCAGCGCCCGCTTCGCGCAGAGCGATCATCTCGGCATGCGCTGAGGGATCATGGTCAGTGATATTACGATTGAACCCGTGCCCGACAATTTTTCCGTCATGGACCACTATCGCGCCCACCGGCACTTCATCTGCCTGGAGCGCACGGCGCGCACATCGCAGCGCCTCTTTCATCCAGAGTTCGTCATTTGCAGCATCTCTGGTCATTCCGCGCCAACTTCTTCGAGCGCCAGCTCTAACTCATCCAGCGAGTCCAACCTCCGTCGTCCGTCATTCTTGTACGCGCCGCACACATCGAACAACGCCGCTCGCATGCCGACTCCTGTTGCTCCCACCTGGTCCACCGAATATATGTCGCCTACATACAAACTCTCCCTGGCTTCAACGCCGAGGCTCTTCAGTGCTGCTTCAAATATCGCGGGGTGTGGTTTTTCTTTACCCACAATGCCGGAGTCAGTGATGCTTTCAAAGCAGTCTGCAATCCCGCACTGCGCCAGCACATCGACAATTTTTCCGTCAGCGTTCGAGATCACTCCCGTGCGATATTTCTCCCGCAGCGATAACAGGATCTTGCGCGTCCCCGGACGTATGTCGCACCAGTTTGCCGATATCCGCGTGCGTGCCACCAGATCGTCAAGAACCTTGTCATCGGCGATGTCAAGCTCGGCGAGAAGCCGCGTATAAAAGATGTGCCAGAATCCGTGGTCCACCGCGGTATGGCTCTCCATCAATCTATCGAATTCATGTTTGGTGTCGCGCTCGATCTGCCGCAACAGTTCCTCGCTGGGAAACACATTCCGCTCGTGTAAGGCGACCAGCATCTTTTTGCGGTTGGGAAACAACAGCGTATTTCCTACGTCGAAAAACAGGGCACTGATCGGCATGGTCTTAATTTATCGTATCGCCCCGCGATTACCTTCGAGCAATCGACCCGCTGACGAACTCACTCAAACCATGTAATATCGCGGACAAGCCTCGGGCGCCAATCGCGGCCAGATTTCTGTCAGACCCCCATGCTCTCTGCACTGGCTTTTCAGGTCACAGTCGGCGGCGTCAGCGCGTATGACGTGCTGTGGGGGGCGGTGTTCGGCTTTGCCACGCTCAACATTCTGGGCCTGCTGGCCCGTCGGTTTGAGCCCGGACGCACCCGCATGACCCTCGGCGAAGTTCTGGCCATCGGCGTGGCCGTGATCTCTCTCCTGCTTCTCGGCTGGGAGCTGCTGTTCACCTTCCACGTTTTTCCCATCCACCTCCATCCCCGCTGACCCTGCTCACTTTGCGGTATGATTTCCAGAGATGGCCAAGAAAAACAGTTTCGATTTGACCTGTCCATGCTGCAGCGCGGTCTTAAAAGTGGACGCCGAACGGCAGGCGGTGATCTCGCACGTTGCTCCGGTCAAGCCCAAGACATTCAACGATTTGGACGAAGCCGCTCGCGCCATGAAAGAACAGGACAATCGCCGTGACTCCATCTTTCGTCAATCCGTCGAAGCCCAAAAACACGCCGGCGACCTGCTAGAGAAAAAATTTCAGGAAGCCCTGCGTAAAGCCAAAGAAACTCCAGATACGGGAAGACCGATCCGCGATTTCGACCTGGATTGAATTCCATCGATGATGTCCGGTAACGAAGGCATTTATCTGCACTCCAAGACTCCGAAGGAGCGGCCCGGCTTAGCCCAGCACGTCAGTGCTGGGTACAATGCAAATAGAGAGTCGAGTCCAGTAGGGACGATACACATACAAACAAGTCTAAGGAGCATCATGGCCGAACCTACTTATGAAGAATTAAAAGCCAAGCTGGCCGAACTCGAAAAACAAGGCCCCCGTCGCACCGGCAGCCTGGAGTTCAGAGTCGGCGAAAAGGGCGGCGTCAGCGTATATGGCCTGGGACGCTTCCCGGTGACGCTCTACTACGAGCAATGGATCCGTCTGCTGGATTCCGCCGACAAGCTGCGCGAATTTTTGGAAGAGAACAAGTCGAGGCTGAAGCTGAAGGATTGATCGATCCTCTGATCAGCGTGTGTTTTTTTTCGCCCGCTTTGCGCTTTGGCGCTTAAAAGCTTTTCTCGACGACTAAAACAGACGCAGCTGCTCTTCCTTTCTTTGCACGGGTTCCTCCTCCCAACGCGATTCCCGAACGATTCCATATTTCGTTCGTAGCTTCCCGAACAGCTCCGAAATCCTTTTGCGGTAAGCCGACGGCAAAAATGCCTTGTCCTTAAACCGCTTTTCATATTCCGGCGCCAGTTGCGGAAAATGTTCCTTCAAAAACGGGAGAAACACCGCCGCCGAGCACGGCTTCAGGAACAGCGGGTTGGCATAAATATGCGAAGCGTTGGCAGCTGCCGCGGCGCGCACCACAGCCTCCAGTTGCTTCGGAGCATCGGTTATTCTCGGCAGCACCGGCGCGCAGATCACGCCCGCTCGAATTCCTGCCTCGCGCAACTTTCGTAAACACTCCAGCCGCAGATCAGGACGAGGCGCCCGCGGCTCCAGAATCCTCGCCAGTTCGGTATCCACCGTCGTCACTGTAAAGCTGACCGAAATTCGATTATGCTCCCCAATCTCTCGCAGGACATCAATGTCACGCGCTAGCATTGCCGACTTGGTCACAATCCCGACTTCCAGCCCGGAATGCCGCGCGATCTCCTCAAGGATTGTTCTTGTGATCTCGAGCTTCTTTTCGATCGGCTGATACGGATCAGTTGCAGTCCCCAGCGCGATGTCTTCGCCCGGCTTGACTTTGCGCAGTTCCTGCCGGAGCAGGTCAGCCGCGTGCTGCTTGGCGTAGATCTTCTGTTCGAACTCAATCCCGTCGCGCATCTCCATAAACTCATGCGTATAACGCGCATAACAATATTTGCAGGCAAACTCGCACCCGCGGTACGGATTTATTGTCCAGGTAAACGGCATACGCCTGCCCGTGCAGCGATTCAGTAGTGACTTGACGGGCAGAGTGAAATACTCAACCTCGTGTCCCTGGCGCACGCTCTCGCCATGCGCCGCCAGCCGGGCAATGCCCACCAGTCGCGGTCCGGAATCCGGAAGTAAGGGCAGGGAACTCACGTATTCGCCTTTTGTTCGCTATAGGGAGTCTATCACACATCGGGAGGATGTTCGCGGTATTCAGATGCTGACTGCTGGGTCTGAATGCTTCTGCCGAGTAAAATGAACATTATGATCGGACGACCATCGCCCACCGAGGCCGCGCCCTATTACTTCACCTATATCAATCAGGTGGTCGGGGAAAATCCGCTGGCCACCATCGAGAGTCAACTCGACGAATCGCTCGTATTCTTCTCGACTATTTCTGAAGAAAAGTCTAAGCACCGCTACGGCCCCGACAAGTGGAGCATTCGCGAAGTGCTCAATCACGTCACCGATACTGAACGCGCATTTGCCTTCCGCGCTCTGTGGTTTGCCCGGGGCTTCGACGTCCCGCTTCCCAGCTACGATCAGGAGATCGCCGCCAAAGGCGCCGCGGCCGATTCAATTTCGTGGGCGGCGCACGTCGAAGAGTTTCGCCGTGTGCGGCTTGCCACCATTTCACTCTTCAAAAATATGCCTGCCGAAGCGTGGGCCCGCACCGGCATCGCCAGCGACAATCGCTTCACAGTTCGAGCGATGGCATTCATCACTGCCGGGCACCTCACGCACCATGTGCGTATTTTGAAGGAACGATATTTATGACAACTGATTAGAAATTTGGGCGATTGGAGCCAAGTCGGTGAAGTGGCTGGTCTGATTGCACCGACCTGCGTGTTTGCTTCGCGTCCGCTCCGGCCTCGGCGGTTTAAGCTTGTTTTCTTTCCCGTCGATGGCCCCGGCAGGTACGGCACATAACAATCACGAATCCGCATTCGGCAGCCGCCACACCAGCGTGATCCCCAGTGCCACTGCAATCCCTAGCGACACTTCGATGAACCGGTGCGCCGCGACTATCCAGGGCGGCCGTCCATGCGCGACCAGCAAAACAATGGTGAGCGCGATCGCCGCGAACCGATAAGCTGAATGCAGCCGCAATATAGCGCTGAGAACTCCGCAGACGAAGATTCCCGCGCCATAAACCATCCAGTTAGCATTGAAATGGGTCGCAATCAGCGCCCCCAACGCCGCTCCCACAGCCGTGCCCACAAAACGCTGCCACGCCAGCGTGAGCGGATTGACGGTCGAAAGCAGTATGACGATGGTTGAAATCGGCGCCCAGTAAAATTCAGGAAGCCTTAGGCCTCTGGCTAAGACATACGAGAGGGCCGATGCTACTGCGACGCGCAGCGAGATGAAAAGGCTTTGTCGATTCAGCCCGAGAAGAGCCACTAAGCTCCTGCTGTCAGCCATGCCTTGGCATTGTACTGTGTGGAATATTGCGAGTTGCTGAGCCCGGCTTCTGCGGATGTCTGGGTAAGTGATATCGGGAAGGACACGGCTTCAGCCGTGCCGCAAGAGATGCAACACAATCCCGCCTTTAGCCGCTGAGTTAGGGAGCGTCTCCGTATCGGTACAGCGACGCCGAGTACTGTACTTCGTCTCGAAGGTTTCGTTTTATGAACGAATTCGTCCGACGTTCAGTTGCTCGAACAATCAGACGCTGGATATCACTTATATATAACCGAATACGACAAGCGCGCCTGGCTTTCTACGCCGTGATTTTGTCTCCGTTATGAACTTTGGCGTGCCCGAGAAGAAAAACTTTGTCCCTGGCGTGGGAACACCGATACAGACCTTCTCTGGAAAATGAGCCGACTCTCACTCGCCCGTCAAGAACTTCAGCTGCTTCTCATCCAGTGGCACCACACTCAAGCGGCCCTGCCGCACCAATGGCGACTCCGCGAACAGTTTCTGCGACTTGATCTCCGCCAGCGACACCGCCCGCGGCAGCGCCTTGCCGACTTTGATCTTCACTCGTGGGTTCTTTGCGTCCGCTCTATCCACCGAAACCACGGTCGCCGTTCCCACCGCGCTCTTCACATCCCCGGTTTCATAAATGATCAGTTTGTCGCCGGACTCCATCGCGCGCATGTTTTTCAGCGCCACCGGATTCGAAACGCCATCCCAGATCGTCTCTTTATCGCTCTGCAGATCGGCAAATGAGTATTCAGACGGTTCGGTTTTTAATAGATAAGGCATTGGTTATCGAATTTTTATGGCCAACGACCGACGACGAACGACCAACGACGATGTTCAATCACTCAACTCGCTCATTGCGGCTTTTTCTGCTCCGCGGGCGGCTGCTGTGCCGGATGATCTTCGTAAATCGAATATTGTTTCGTAGGCCGCTTCAATTTAATCGTAATGTCCATGCTGGGTTCGCTCACCATATAGTCTGCACCATAAGTCTGGAACCCATGCGCCAGCACTTGTATCCGCAACTTACCGTAGGGCACCCCTTCATAGCTGGCTTTGCCTTCCGGATTGGTCTTGAGTTCCATGCCGCCGCGAACTTGATTACCGTCCTCGTCAACCGGATGCATAACCACGGCCGCGTTACGAACTGGTTTTTCGTTCTCATCGCGAATGACGACGAAGCTCAACGTGGACAGGGGGTCGGACTTCTTCTTCGCGGTGACCGGCAGCGCCACGGCAAGTGCCAACGCAATAACGAATGCAATGCGATTGCAGTGTTTCATCGGGGCAGCCCTCGGCACGTATTCTAAAACTGCAGCGGCCATCTGTCATCTTGACTCAGAAGGGCACTCTCTGCCAGCCGCGGCGCCAGCAACCTAAGTACAAGCAGTATAATGGGTTAGCTTTGATATGCCCTTCAGCGTCTGGGGCTGGCTTGACAAGGATATGCGCACCTTCTTACAATTAGCACTCTACTAGTTCAAGTGCTAACAATCAGCAATTCAAATAACCGCAATCAACAATACCCATTGAAAGGAGTCAACATGGCTGCAAAATTCACCCCACTGCATGACCGTATTTTGGTTCGCCGGATCGAAGAAGGCGAGACCACTCGTGGCGGCATCATCATCCCCGACTCGGCGAAAGAGAAGCCGCAGGAAGGCGAAGTTGTGTCCGCTGGCAAAGGCAAGATCAACGAGGAAGGCAAGGTTCGCCCGCTCGATGTGAAGGAAGGCGATCGCATCCTCTTCGGCAAATATTCCGGAACCGAAATCAAGCTGGACGGCGAAGATTTCATCATCATGCGCGAAGAAGAAGTTTTAGGAATCCTCAGCGGGGCCGCCAAGAAAGAAACCGCCAGCGCTAGACGGTAAGCATTTCCTCGCTACCGAGTGTCCTAAAACCATTAACCACAGAGGACACAGAGGTACACCGAGGAAAAGCGAGATTCAGGGCGGTGGTTCCTCAGTGAACCGCAGTGCCCTCTGTGGTTAAAGACTTTGACTTTCTTTAGGAGAAAACGAAAATGGCAAAACAAATTGTTCACGGAGAAGAGTCCCGCCAGGCGATTCTTCGCGGCGTCAACGTACTCGCTGATGCCGTCAAGGTCACGCTCGGTCCCAAGGGCCGCAACGTCGTGATCGACAAGAAATTCGGCTCACCCACGATCACCAAGGACGGCGTCACCGTCGCAAAAGAAATCGAACTCAAAGACAACCTCGAGAACATGGGCGCGCAGATGGTGAAGGAAGTCGCTTCCAAGACTTCCGACGTTGCCGGCGACGGCACCACCACTGCCACCGTTCTTGCCCAGGCAATTTTCCGCGAAGGCGTAAAGACGGTTGCTGCCGGCGCGAACCCGATGGCCCTGAAGCGCGGCATCGAAAAAGCAGTCTCCCTCGTTTGCGGCGCAGTCGATCCGAAAACCGGCGACCGCGGCAAAGGCGAGCTCGACAAATTCTCCAAGCCCGTCTCCGGCGAGATGATTGGCCAGGTTGGGACGATCAGCGCGAATAACGACAGCACCATCGGACAGATCATTGCCGAAGCGATGAAGAAGGTCGGCAAGGACGGCGTCATCACCGTGGAAGAGTCGAAGACGCTCGAGACCCAGCTGGAAGTCGTGGAGGGCATGCAGTTCGACCGCGGATACCTCTCTCCTTACTTCGTCACCGATCCTGAGCGGATGGAAGCGGTCCTCGAGAATGCTTACATCCTGATCCACGAAAAGAAGATCAGCTCAATGAAGGACCTGCTCCCGCTGCTCGAGCAGATTGCCAAAGGCGGCAAGCCCCTGGTGATCATTGCCGAGGACGTTGAAGGCGAGGCGCTGGCGACTCTGGTCGTGAACAAGCTGCGCGGCACGCTGCACGTGAGTGCGGTCAAGGCCCCCGGCTTCGGCGACCGCCGCAAAGCCATGCTGCAGGATATCGCTATCCTGACCGGCGGCAAGGCCATCACTGAAGACCTCGGCATCAAGCTCGAAAACGTTCAGGTTTCCGACCTCGGCCAGGCCAAGAAAGTCACCATCGACAAGGACAACACCACCATTGTTGAAGGCAAAGGCAAGCACAACGAGATCGAAGGCCGCGTAAAAGAAATCCGCAGCCAGGTCGACAAAACCACCAGCGACTACGACCGCGAGAAGTTGCAGGAGCGGTTGGCGAAGCTGGTCGGCGGAGTTGCCGTCATTAAAGTCGGCGCTGCCACCGAAACCGAAATGAAAGAGAAGAAAGCCCGCGTGGAAGATGCGATGCATGCAACACGCGCGGCCGTCGAAGAGGGAATCGTCCCGGGCGGCGGAGTTGCACTCGCCCGTTGCGTGGCCGCTCTCGACAAGCTGAAGTCCGAGGGTGACGAGCAGATCGGCATCAATGTCGTGAAGCGCGCCCTGCAAGAGCCCTTGCGTCAAATCGCCGAGAATGCCGGCGAAGAAGGCGCAATCGTTCTGGGCAAGATCAACGACTCCAAGGACAACAACTTCGGCTACAACGCCCTGACCGGCGATTACGAGGATCTGGTCAAGGCCGGCGTGCTCGATCCCACCAAGGTCGTGCGCACCGCGCTGCAGAATGCCGGATCCATCGCCTCATTGATGCTGACCACCGAAGCCCTGATTTCTGAGCTGCCCGAAAAGAAGGAAGCTCCAGCAATGCCGGGCGGACACGGCGGCGGCATGGGTGACATGGGTTACTAAGGACTAACCGTCCAGGCGTACGCGCCTGCGGCGCAACTGCAAAGCCCCGGTGAAAGCCGGGGCTTTTTTTGTCTCACCATCCGATCTTTATTGTGTTGCT
>Ga0068856_100007924_pt1 | contig 10377 bp, 9 predicted proteins | sample KBSCornC62_FD_66595 | JGI IMG/M metagenome (GOLD analysis project Ga0068856, IMG submission 66595) | Corn rhizosphere microbial communities from Kellogg Biological Station, Michigan, USA - KBS Corn C6-2 | ecosystem: Host-associated > Plants > Roots > Rhizosphere > Soil ... | reverse complement strand
CTGGTTTTTAAGCCGGTAAAAATCGAAATGATAAATAGTGTTGGCTGGGCCGCGGTATTCGTTAACAATAGAAAAGGTGGGACTGGTAACCGGTTCAGTTACACCAAGATTTTCACATAGCACTTTAATCAGTGTTGTTTTGCCCGCGCCCATATCACCATGAAAAAGCAAAATTTTATGATTATCAGCGTAATTTATAATGGACGATGCTGCTGCCGGTAGTTCGGAAAGGGATTGAATAGTTAATAACACTTTGAAAACATTTGGAAGATGGCTGCGGTCAGACTTACGAAGTTTTGAAAACTTCGTAAGTCTTTAACGTAGTCCGAACCCAAAAATACAAAAATTCCACTTACTTCGGCCCGTAAACCGCAATGGGTATCAGCATCTCCTCAAGCGATATACCGCCATGCTGAAAGGTTTCACCGTAAAAGTTTACAAAATGATTGTAATTGTTAGGGTAAACAAAGTAGCTGTCTTCCTTGGCAAACACGAAACTCGAACTTACATGCAGCTTGGGTAACATGGCGTCGTGCGGGTTACGTACATGAAACACTTCTTTCGGGTTAAAGTTCAGGTTTTTCCCTTGTTTATAACGCAGGTTGGTATTGGTATTCCTGTCGCCCACAATTTTACTTGGATTTTTAACCCTGATGGTACCATGATCGGTGGTCAGCACCACCCTAACCTGTTTTTGCGCCAAAAACTTAAGCAGGTCATACAGCGGCGAATGTTCAAACCACGATAGTGTTAACGAGCGGTAAGCGGCATCGTCGCTTGCCAGCTCCCGTATCATTTGCATATCGGTACGGGCATGCGAAAGCATATCAACAAAGTTATAAACCACTATATTCAGGTCGTTGCTCATCAGGTTGCTCACCGATTCATTCAGCGCACGGCCTTCGTCGATATTTAATATTTTATGATAAGAGAATTTAATGTCCTTACGGAGCACACGCTTAATCTGGTCGGCAATAAAATCACCTTCAAATAAATTCTTTCCGCCTTCGTCTTCGTCATTCTGCCACATTTGGGGATAGCGTTTTTCCATTTCCAAAGGCATCAGGCCCGAAAAAATAGCGTTGCGGGCATATTGGGTGGCAGTAGGTAAAATACTATAATAGGTGTCTTCTTCTTCCAGCCTGAAATACTCTATCAATATGGAATTGATGATCTTAAACTGGTCGTACCTCAGGTTATCTATCAAAATAAAAAACACAGGACCCTTACCGTCAAGTTTAGGAAACACCTTCTTTTTAAACAGCTGCGGCGAAATTATTGGCCCTGATTCCGGATTCTTTATCCAGTCCAGGTAGTTTCTTTCGATAAACTTGCAAAACTGTGTATTGGCTTCGGCTTTTTGCAGCGTTAATATCTCGTGCATCCCTGCATCTTCCAGTTGCTCCAGTTCAAGCTCCCAGTAGATCAGCTTTTTATAAACATCGGCCCATTCGTTAAAGTTCAGGTTATCATTAAGCGTCATGCCCAGGTTCCTGAAATCCTGCTGGTAGGCCATGGTTGTTTTTTCGGTAACCAGGCGTTTATTTTCGGTCAGTTTTTTTATCGTTAACTGAATTTGCTTTGGATTTACCGGTTTAATCAGATAGTCATCAATTTTTGAACCGATAGCATCCTCCATTAAATATTCCTCCTCGTTTTTGGTTATCAAAACAATGGGAACATCATTATTAATATTCTTTATCTGCGACAAGGTTTCCAGCCCGGTTAGCCCCGGCATATTTTCATCTAAAAAAACCAGGTCGAAATAACTGTTTTTAAAAGCTTCAACGGCGTCGTTGCCGTTGGTTACGGTAGTAACTTTATAGCCTTTTTCGGTTAAAAAAAGTATATGTGGTTTTAAAAGGTCAATCTCGTCATCAGCCCATAAAATGGTCGTATCTTGCATGATCTGTTATTTAAAGCGTATGTCTGAATCAGAATTAACGAATTTTAGGACTAACAGAATATTCAACAGCGTTGACACAGCGGTTTAATGAATATTCAAAGATTCTCTGAATTCTAAAATTCTGATTCAGACATTATAACCGCAAAGCAAGTGTTTTGTTACTCATTATTAAAGGGATTAACAAAAATTAACAATTATAGCACCGGGGTGTTACCTTTATTTAACATTTTTGCACACCAAATAAAAAATTGAACAAAAAGAAAATAATAAACGATCCCGTTTACGGGTTTATCAGCATCCCCACCGACCTGATATTTGATCTTATCGAACACCCCTATTTTCAGCGGCTGCGATATATCAAGCAATTAGGCATGACGCACCTGGTGTATCCAGGTGCTTTGCATACCCGGTTTCATCATGCCCTTGGCGCCATGTACCTGATGGGAATGGCCATTGAAACGCTGCGTAACAAGGGGCATCAAATTTCGCATGAGGAAGAAGAAGCGGTGATTATCGCCATCCTGCTGCACGATATAGGGCACGGGCCATTTTCGCACGCGCTTGAAGAAAGTATTGTTGAAAGTATTTCGCATGAAGATATCTCAGCTATGCTGATGGGCAGGCTGAATAAGCAATTCGACGGTCGGTTATCTATGGCCATCGAAATATTTAAAGGAAGCTACCCGCGCGAATTTTTGCACCAGCTCGTCTCGGGCCAGTTGGATATGGACCGCATGGATTACCTGAACAGGGATAGTTTTTTTACAGGCGTTTCCGAAGGGGTGATCAGCTCTCACCGCATCATCAAAATGCTGAACGTAAAGGGTGATCAGATAACGGTTGAGGAAAAGGGCGTTTATTCCGTCGAAAAATTTCTAATTGCCCGCAGGCTGATGTACTGGCAGGTTTACCTACATAAAACGGTTATTGCCGCCGAGCAGCTGCTGGCTAAGATATTAAAACGCAGTCGCGAGCTCGCGTTAACGGGCATCCAGGTTTTTACCACTCCGGCCCTGAGCCACTTTTTGAAAAAACCCATCAGCCGGTATGCTTTTATGAACGAGGATCATCACCTGGAAACGTTTGCTACATTAGATGATACGGATATTATGGCCGCAATAAAGGTTTGGGCAACACATAGCGATCCTATTTTAGCCAAATTATGCCGCGACATGATCTACCGGGACTTGTATAAAGTTGACATTACCAATGAGGCGCCCGATAAAGAGTTTATTGCACGGTTAACCCGGCAAGCGATGACTAAATACCAGGTTTCTGAACACGAAGCATCGTATTTTGTGTTTGACGACACCGTGAGGAACAACGCCTACAATTCGGGGGATGGTGATATCCGTATATTAATGAAAGACGGAACCATTAAGGATATTACCGCAGCCAGTGATAACTCCAACCTGGAAGCACTTGCAAAAACGGTTAAGAAATATATACTTTGCTATAAGAAGGAGTTGGTGTCAGAGGTTGGAGAATAGTGATTAGGGTTGGTTTGAAAAAAAGGAAATCAATAAAAATTGAAATAATTACTGTTCGCTGATCTCGAAGAGCGGGGAATAGTGATTGAATATTGGTTGCAAAATGGTAACTTAATCTTTAATAACTATTCTCTAACCTCTTAAATTAAACTAATCGCTAATCTCCAACCTCTAATCTCTAAAAATTAAATAAATTTGCCGGATGCAATTTACCGCACAGGAATTAGGTTTGATGCTGAATGGAACAGTTGAAGGTGACGCTTTTGTGTCGGTTAATCAACTGGCTAAGATAGAAGAAGCGCAGGCTGGTTCCTTATCTTTTTTAGCCAACCCCAAATACGAACAATATTTATATACAACAGACGCCTCTGTGGTTATTGTTAATAACGACCAGGCGCTTGCAGGGCCTGTAAAATCGACATTGATAAGGGTGCCAAATGCCTACAGCGCCATAACGGTATTACTTGAAAAATATAACACCCTAAAACTAAATAAATCGGGTATCGAACAGCCGAGTTTTATCCATCCTTCAGCAAAAATTGGGAAAAACGTGTATATCGGCGCTTTCGCATACATCGGCCCCAACGTTAAAATAGGCGACAACAGCCGGATATACCCAAACTGTTATATTGCTGATGATGTGGAAATTGCTGACAATGTGACCCTGTTTCCGGGTGTAAAGGTATATTTCGATTGTGTTATTGGTAATAACGTCATCATCCACTCGGGAACTATCATCGGGGCGGATGGGTTTGGTTTTGCGCCTGCTGCTGACGGCACTTATACCAAGATCAGCCAGATAGGTAATGTAGTTATTGAGGATGATGTTGAGATTGGTTCAAACACTACCATTGACAGGGCAACCATGGGCTCAACGATCATCCGCAAGGGGGTTAAACTTGATAACCTTATCCAGGTAGCCCACAATGTCGAGATAGGGGCAAACACGGTGGTGGCTGCCCAAACCGGTATCTCGGGCAGTACCAAGATCGGCGAAAACTGTATTGTCGGCGGCCAGGTGGGCATTGTAGGCCATATCACCATCGCCAAAGGCTCGCAGATACAGGCACAGTCAGGCATAAGTCGCCCTATAACCGAAGAAGGTAAAAAATGGATGGGATCGCCGGCATTTCCTTATAACGATCACATGCGCTCGCAGATCGTTGTAAACCGCCTACCCGCCCTCGAAAGAAAAATTAATGAACTTGAAAAAATAATAGAAGAACTGAAAAAAGATGTTCATTAGTTTACTGGTTCATTAGTTTATTGGTATGCAAATTTGCGAACCATCCCGGACTAATGGACGAATGAACTAATGAACCAATGAACTGATATGAATGTAAAACAAAAGACGATTAAGGCGCCGGTTTCAGTTTCGGGTACCGGTTTACATACCGGCGAAAGAGTTACCATGACGTTTAATCCCGCGGCTGAGAACCATGGCTATAAATTCAGGCGGATAGATATAGAGGGCTCACCCATAATTGACGCCGACGTGGATAATGTGACCGATACCTCGCGGGGTACCACCATTTCGCAAAATGGCGCGAGTGTAAGTACTATCGAGCATGTTTTAGCTGCCCTCGTCGGGTTGGAGATAGATAACGTACTCATTGATCTTGACGGCCCGGAGACGCCGATAATGGACGGCAGTTCTATCGAGTTTGTTGATGCTATTAAGGATACCGGTTTAACAGAGCAGGAAGCCGACCGGGAATATTATCACATTCCCTATAATATACACTATTCTGAACCCGACCGCAAGGTTGAAATGGTTGCCATGCCACTGGACGACTATCGCTTTACCTGCATGGTCGACTATAACTCGCAGGTATTGGGCAGCCAGCATGCCAGCATTTCAACTATCTCTGAATTTAATAAAGAGATAGCCTCGTGCCGCACGTTTTGTTTTCTGCACGAGCTGGAAATGCTGCTTAAACACGACCTGATAAAAGGCGGCGATTTAAATAACGCCATCGTAGTGGTTGATAAGGATGTTGATGAAGATGAGCTGGCGCACCTGGCAAAAATATTTAACCGCAAGGATATAAAAGTTGCTCCGCAAGGCATTTTGAATAATATAGAGCTTCGCCATCAAAACGAACCTGCACGGCACAAGCTGCTGGACATGATAGGCGACCTTGCCCTGGTTGGCGTGCCGTTGCGCGGTCATATTATGGCAGCCCGGCCGGGCCACGCGGCAAATGTGGCTTTCGCCAAAAAGATAAAAACCCTTATAAAAAAGGAAAGAAGCCGCAAACACATAAAAATTTACGATCCGAATGCTAAACCGGTATATGATACCGTTCAGATAATGAATATTTTGCCTCACCGGCAGCCGTTTTTGCTGGTTGACAAGGTATTGGAGCTTACCAAAAGCCATGTGGTGGGATTGAAAAATGTAACGATGAACGAGGAACTTTTCAAGGGTCACTTTCCCGGAATGCCATTGTTCCCCGGCGTTTTACAGATCGAGGCTATGGCGCAAACCGGGGGCATCCTTGTTTTAAACACCGTGCCTGATCCCGAAAATTATATTACCTTGTTCCTCAAAATAGAAAATGCGCGGTTTAAAGCGCCCGTAGTCCCGGGTGATACGCTTATTTTCCATTGCAGCCTGATCGCACCCATCAGGAGAGGCATTGCCCAAATGAAGGGGATAGGTATGGTTGGCGACCGCATAGTGGTTGAAGCCGAACTAATGGCTCAGATTATAAAAAAACAAAAAACTGAAGAATAATGATCCAGCCATTAGCTTATATACATCCCCAGGCTAAAATTGCCGACAACGTAGTAATTGAACCCTTCGTTACCATCCACAAAGATGTTGAAGTGGGCGAAGGGACGTGGATCGGTTCAAACAGCACCATAATGGACGGCGCCCGTATCGGTAAAAACTGCCGCATCTTCCCGGGTGCCGTTGTTTCAGCCCCGCCGCAGGATTTAAAATATCGCGGCGAACAAAGCACCGTTTTTGTGGGCGATAATACCATTATACGTGAGTGCGTAACCCTTAACCGGGGTACAGCGCTTGATAAGAACACCACCACCATCGGCAGCAACTGCCTCCTGATGGCCTACGTGCACGTAGCGCACGACTGCGTTATCGGTGATAATGTGATCATTGCCAACTCCGTACAACTTGCCGGTCACATAAACGTGTACGATTATGCCTTTATTGGCGGCACATCCGCGGTTCATCAATTTGTTGAAATTGGTGCACATAGCATGATCTCAGGCGGGTCATTGGTACGGAAGGATGTTCCGCCGTTTACCAAGGCCGGGCGCGAACCTCTGTCCTATATTGGCATCAACTCTGTAGGCCTGCGCCGAAGGGGATATTCGGCTGCAACTATTAACGAGATACAGGAGATATACCGCATTATATTCCTGAAAAAATATAATGTTACCAAGGCCCTTGATATAATTGAAGCCGAGTTTAACCCCACTGTTGAACGCGATGAGATCATTAATTTTGTACAGAACTCCCAACGCGGTATCATGAAGGGGTTTGGGAATTCGTAGGCTGGTTTGTCCATGGTCGATAGTCCATGGTCCATAGCCAACTACGAAACAATTAGACTTGTCTTCGGCGTCATTCAATCGAAAAACTAAGACCATGGACTATCGACCATGGCCTATGGACTAAAAAATGAAAATCACCCTCGAAAATATTGGCCGGAGATTTAATCGCGACTGGATATTCAGGGACATTACCCATACTTTTAATAGCGGAAAGATATATGCTATCCTCGGACCCAATGGTTCGGGAAAATCAACATTGCTCCAGGTGTTAAATGGCAGTCTTTCGCCTTCCGCGGGGGAACTCAATTATTTTTTTGCAGATAAACCAGTTGAAGCTGAGCAAGTATATCAATACCTGAGCCTGGCAGCGCCCTACCTCGAGCTGATCGAAGATTTTACTTTAAGCGAAATGATCGATTTTCATTTCAAATTTAAGGCTTCCAAAAACGGGACTGGTAAAAAAGAGATGATCGATATCCTGGCTTTACCAGGCAACAAAAACAAAATGATCAAATACTTTTCATCCGGCATGAAGCAGCGGCTTAAACTGGCGCTGGCCTTTTGTTCGGATACACCAATGCTGATGCTGGACGAACCCACCTCCAATTTAGACACGCAAGGTGTCGACTGGTATTTAAGCCTTGTGCAAAAATTTGCAGAAGACAGGTTAACTATCATCTGCTCCAACCAGCAACATGAGTACAGTTTTTGCGACGAAACGCTTAATATTGCGGATTATAAAGGAGAAAGCTCAAGGCTGAAAGCAAAAAGCTAAAAGCTTTGGACTTTACGCTTTTAGCTTTTTGCCCCCTAAAGATAAGCTTCCCGCAGTTTGATCAGCCTTATCCAGTGCATAAATTTCATGATAGGATAAACCGGGTCGAACTCGAACCACCTGGCGGCGAAATTGGCGTTATTTGGGCGTTTGTGGTGATTATTCTGAAATAATTCACCGAGCATTAAAAAATCAAATGGAGTTGTATTTTTTGATTTATCGCCGTTATTAAAATTGGCATAGCCGTATTTATGGCCGCACCAGTTAACGATGGCGCCCTGGATGGGGCCCATCATAAAATGTATAGGCAGCAGCAGGAACATCCACCAATGGGTAGCGAAAAATATGTAAAAAACCACGTAGAAAACGCCAAATAAAATGCGCGACATAAATGTCGACCCCCAATAATCCAGCAATCTCCATTCCGGATAATTACCTTTAAACTGGGCGTCCGGCTCTTTTAAACGTTTTTCGTAAAGTTTATAGCTTTGGGCGGTGCGCCACATCATTTGAAAAACATCCCTGAAAAAGTAGGGAGAATGCGGGTCTTTCTCGGTGTCGCTAAAAGCATGATGCTCCCGGTGCATAATAGCATAAGCCCTTGGATTTAAAAACGATGAGCCCTGGCAAATAAATGTCAGCAGGTGAAACATACGTTCGTTAAATTTATTGGTGCTAAACATTTTATGCGATGCGTAGCGATGCAGAAAAAATGTCTGAAAGAATAAGGAAAGAAACCAGTGGGCCAAAAAGAATATTAGAACAATCACTTGGAGATGTATAAAATATAACAGAATTGATTATAATTTAAGCAAAGATACGATTAAAATTATTTAGCAAGTGTAACAAAAAAAAAAGCCACTGAATGATCAATGGCCTTTCAGTGTTAAATATCGGAATAACTAAGCGGCGCTGTCGCGCAAAGCTTTGATTTGGTTGTGCGCATCAATTATTCCCTGCTGCTGGCGCGATACGATCTCAATGAACTCGGACGATAAGCCACTATCAGGAGCCAGGGCATCCCGGTATGCTTTTTTTATCGCGTCTTCACCGCGTTCACATTCCTCTAAAACGCTTTTACGATCGTGGCCCGAAAAAGTAGCTTTTACATTAATCCACGCGCGGTGTATGGCGCCGTTACCGCTCATATCCATTTCAACCTCGCCTCCATTTTTGTTGATTGCCGTGCCAAGTTCGCGCACATTATACCGGCTTTCTTCCCTGAATTGTTGAAAAAGCGTCTTTAGGTCCAGGTCTCCATCGCCCAGATCCCTGGTTGCCGTCGCGAAACCAGCAATGCGGTCGTTATTAATCTCAATAAGATCATTTAATACCTCGATTGATTTTTCTATTGTTTCCATATAAATAGTTTTAATATTTATATCACGAAACAATTTTCCTGCCAGTGAGCGCTCAAAGCGCAAAGCCGAAATGCAAACGCCAGTCGAATTACCGGATTTTAACTGATAGTTAATGCTTTAGCCCTGGTCTTTCTGCGTTTTGCCTTCCAAATCAAACGCTTCGGCCAGCAGTTTGTACGACGTTAACCTGTCCTCAAAATGCTCCGTTATCGTAACCGCTATGATCTCATCAACATCATAATCATCCGCAAGTTTCGACAGTTTGATTTTTATTTGACCGGGTGTTCCGGCAATTACCCGCTGCCTGTTGTATTGTATCCGGCCTTCTTCGGCAACCGAATAAACAACATCTTTAACATCATCATAACCAATGGGTTTAATGCCGGCGCCTTTTTCAAACTGGTTAAAACGATAATCCATTAATGCCTGGTGCTGCCGTATTTTTTCTTCATCCTCCGAACAAAAAACAAAAATAGCCACGCTGGCTTGCTGTTCGGCCATGTCTTCCGAAGGCTGAAAACGCTCCCTATACCTGGCGATTGCCGCCGGTCCGCCAATTGGGTTTATAAAATGCGCGAAAGATAAGCCCATCCCAAAATGGGCTGCAAACGACCCGCTTTCGCCGCTCGAACTTAATAACCACATAGCCGGTACCGTTTGTACCTGCGGTATGGCGCGTATTTTGGCCTGGGGTGTGCCTAATTCGCCGGTATCGTGAAAATAATTCCGGAGTTCATACAATTGTTCAATAAAATCCTGCTCCCTGAACTGGTTGGATGGATTAAGTATCGATGCAGTCAGGCGGTCGGTGCCCGGTGCCCGTCCCATTCCCAGGTCAATTCGTCCCGGAAACAATGCTTCCAGCATCCTGAAATTTTCGGCGACTTTTAACGCGCTGTGGTTGGGCATCATCACACCACCCGATCCAATCCTGATGTTTTTTGTTTGTCCGGCAAGATGCGCCATCAGCACTTCCGGGGTTGAGCCTGCCAGTGCGCCTGTATTATGATGTTCAGACACCCAAAAACGGGTGTACCCCAATTGGTCGGCATATTTTGCCAGTTCAATTGTCTCCCGGACGGCTTGTTCGGCAGTTACGCCTTTGCGAACAGGCGACTGGTCCAATACGCTTAAACGGATGTTTTTAGTGTTCATGCTATAAAAACACAAAGGTACCGAAGGGCCTGTACACGCATTGTAATTTTAAGCTAAATGGCAATCGGATTACTTTTTTATTTGATCGTATATCCAATAATGGTTTCCACCTCATTAAGGTAACCATAATAATAAGCGTCTTTTTCTATGAGCCCTACCCCTTGC
>Ga0068856_100007922_pt1 | contig 10377 bp, 6 predicted proteins | sample KBSCornC62_FD_66595 | JGI IMG/M metagenome (GOLD analysis project Ga0068856, IMG submission 66595) | Corn rhizosphere microbial communities from Kellogg Biological Station, Michigan, USA - KBS Corn C6-2 | ecosystem: Host-associated > Plants > Roots > Rhizosphere > Soil ... | reverse complement strand
GGGCATCGCCCACGAGATCAACACGCCGGTCCAGTTCGTCAACGACAACGTGACGTTTGCCGGAGAAGCGGTCCAGGACCTTCTCGGCCTGCTGCAGCATTATCGCGACGCCTCGCACCAGCTGCCGGCGAGCGAGCAGGCCCGCCTCGGCCAGCTCGAGGAGAGCGTCGATCTCGACTATCTGCGGACCCATGTCGTCGAGGCACTCGCCGCGAGCAACACCGGGCTCGCGACCGTCGCGACGTTGGTCCGCTCGATGAAGGCGTTCGCGCATCCCGATGGCCGGCGCAAGGAGCCGGCGGATCTCAACGCCGCGCTGATGACGACCACCGTGATCTCGACGAACGAGCACAAGTACGTCGCCGACATCAAGACCGAGCTCGGAGACCTGCCGCCGGTGGCTTGTTACATCAGCGAGCTCAACCAGGTGTTCTTGAACCTGATCGTCAATGCGGCGCACGCGATCGGGGACAAGGTCAACGGGTCGGGAAAGCGCGGCGTGATCTCGATCGCGACGCGGGTCGATGGCTCGCACGTCGTGATCGCGATCTCCGACACCGGCACGGGAATTCCCGAGCACGTGCGCGGGCGGATCTTCGACCCGTTCTTCACGACGAAGGATGTGGGCAAAGGTACGGGGCAGGGGCTCACGATCGCGAGCACGATCGTCCAGAAGCACGGCGGGGCGCTGACGTTCGATACCGAGCTGGGCAAGGGCACGACGTTCTTCGTGAGACTGCCCATCGCGAGCTAGACAACGCTCGAAACCGGCCGATGTCATGAGCATGCAACGCGATCCGCTCGGCAAGCGGGCGGTCTCGATCTCGAGGCTGAGAACGTCGATCCTGCTGGCCTTGATCGTCGGCGTGACCATCTTCACGGCGGTCATGTTCTCGCTCGTGCAATCGCTCTCGGAGCGGTTCGGGCCAGAGGTCGCAGCCGATCTCGAGTGGCGCGCGCTGCGCGGCGCCCGCGAGCTTTCGTACAAGGCAGACCTCGGGCTCGCCGTCGGTGACACGGCAATGGTCCAGGAGTCGTTCGGGGTATACGCCTCGTCGCACGACGTCGATGCGATCGTCGCGGTCGACGAGCATGGCAAGGTCATCGCGCAGCACGGCTCGTCTCCGCTCGTCGGCGTCGTGTTCGCCGCAAAACCCGAGACCCTGTCCTACGGCCCGGGCTACGTCGCGAGCTGGGCACCCTCGGTGATCGAAGGTACCGAGGTTGGAAAGCTCGCCGTCGTCGTGTCGACGCGCCGGCTTGCCGATGCGAAGGCGACGTTGACGAATGTCGAGCACGCGACGCTGATCGCGGGCCTCGCGGGCGCGATCCTCGGGGCACTGGTCATCCTGTTCTTCACGCGCGCGGTCTCGGTTCGCGATCGCCAGCTCGGCGATTACGCGAAGAACCTCGAGGCGAAGGTCGAGGCGCGGACCCACGAGCTCGACGAGCGCAACCGCGGGATGCGACTGGTCCTCGACAACGTCGCCCAGGGATTCATCACGATCGATCTCGATGGTGTGATGGCTGCGGAGCGGTCGGCGATCGTCGATCGCTGGTTCGGCGCGATCGCGCCCGGAGATTCGCTAGGCGCGGTGATCGCGCGGCATTCGGAACGAGTGTCGGCGTGGCTGGAGCTCGGCCTCGAGAGCGTGCGCGAGGGCATCCTCCCGCTCGATCTCTGCCTCCACCAGCTGCCGAATCGCCTCGACATCGGCACCCAGACGTTCTCGCTCGCGTATTCGCCGATCACGAACGGTGACGCCGTCGAACGAGTGCTCGTGATCGTCAGCGATATCACCGAGCAGATCGTTCGCGAACGCGCCGAGCGCGAGCAGCGAGAGCTCGTCGTGCTGTTCCAGCGGATCACGGCGGACCGCTCTGGCTTCGAAGAGTTCGTCGCGGAAGCGTCGGCGCTCGTCGCGTCGCTCGCGGTGCCTGGCGATTCGCTGGTCGAGAAGCGCGCGATCCACACGCTGAAGGGCAACTGCGCGATCTACGGGCTCGATAGCTACGCGGCGCTGTGCCACGCGATCGAGAGCGAGATCGAAGACCAGGGCGGCCTCGTGGACGTTCAGCGACACCGCCTCGACGACGCATGGCGCGACGTCATCGGCAAGATCCGGACGTTGGTCGGTACGGCACGCCGCGACGTGGTCGAGGTCGATACAACGGATCTCGCACGCGCGATCGCGCAAGCGAAGCAGACCCCAGGCGCTCACGAGCTCGCGTCCGTGCTGACGTCGTGGACCCGCGAACCCGTTCGCCGCCACTTCGAGCGCCTCGCGCGTCACGCGACCGGCCTCGCGCAGCGGCTCGGCAAGGGCGAGGTCGAGATCGAGATGACCACCGACGGGATCCGGCTCGACGAGCAACGCTGGTCGGGGTTCTGGGCCGCGATGATCCATGCGGTACGCAACTCGGTCGATCACGCGTTCGAGAGCGCCGGCGAGGCGACTCCGCCGCCGAAGCTGACGTTCACGGCCGAGCGCGCGGCCGGCTATCTCACGATCACGATGGCCGACAACGGCGGCGGCATCGCCTGGGACAAGGTGCGCGAGCGCGCACTTGCGGCCGGCCTCCCGGCGGCGTCGCACGCCGACCTCGAGCAGGCGCTGTTCGCCGACGGCCTGTCGACGAAGGAGCGCGCGAGCGAGACCTCGGGGCGTGGCGTCGGGATGGCGGCGCTCCGCGATGCGGTGGTCGCACTCGGCGGCTCGCTGTCCGTGGACAGCTCGTCGCGAGGCACCACGCTGCGGTTCCGGTTCGTCGATGACATCGCTCCGCCTCGCCGCTCCGCGCGGCCGAGCCAGAGCCTCGAACGCGCCGTCTAACCCGTTCGGTCGTGCGCGCCATCGAGCGCGCGCCGCAGCGTCGCGGCGAGCGCCTGGACCGTGAACGGCTTCTGCAGAAACAGATCATCGGGCCCGAGCGCGGCGTCCGCCAGGGCGGTGTGCTCGGTGTAGCCCGACATGAATACGACCCTGGTCCGCGGCCGGTCCTGCAGCACGCGCAGGCTGAGCGTGCGGCCATCGAGGTCCGGCATCACGAGATCGGTGAACAGGAGGTCGATGTGACCTGGATGATTCGCGAGGAGCTCGAGCGCGGCGGGGCCGTTCGGCGCTTCGAGCAGCGTGAATCCCCAGCTCGTCAGGTGCTGGCGCAGGATCTGACGCAGCTGGCGGTCGTCCTCCACGATCAGGATCGTGCCGCGGCCATGCGGGACCACGACCTGATCGGGCTTCGTCTCGATGATCGCGGCATCGGTGCGCGGCCAGAACACCCGGAACGTGGTGCCCCGACCGACCTCGGACTCGACCTCGATCCCGCCCTCCGCCTGCTTGACGATGCCGAACACGTTCGCGAGCCCGAGCCCGGTGCCGCGGTCGATCGGCTTCGTCGTGAAGAACGGCTCGAAGATCCGGTCGCGGATCGCATCGGCCATCCCGCAACCGGTGTCGGTCACCGACAGGACGATGTAGCGGCCGGGTGCGACGTCGAGGTGCGCGGCGCGGCTCGCATCCACGACCTCGTTCGCCGTCGCGATCGTGAGCCGGCCGCCGCGCGTCATCGCGTCGCGCGCATTGACGACCAGGTTCATCAGCACCTGCTCGACCTCGCCGTGATCCGCCTCGATCGTACCGAGGTCGGGGGCGATCGTCGACGCCATCTGGATGTCCTCGCCGACGATCCGGGTCAGCATCGCCTGCAGGCCGATCACGACGGCGTTGAGCGCGAGCGGCCGCGGTTGGCGGTTCTGCTTGCGGCTGAACGTCAGGAGCTGGCGGGTCAGCGCGGCTCCGCGGTTCGCCGCCTCGAGGATCTCGGCGAGTTGCTGCGCGCGCGGATCGCTCGGTGCGAGATCCTCGAGCGCGAACTCGGCGTTGCCGAGGATCACGGCGAGGATGTTGTTGAAGTCGTGGGCGACACCGCCGGCGAGCCGGCCGATCGCCTCCATCTTCTGGGCCTGGCGAAGATCCTCCGCGAGCCGGCGCGCACGGGTCGTATCCATGCCGATGCCGAGGATGCACGCACGACCCTCGAACGTGAGCGGATGGACGGTGATGTCCATCTCGAGCCACGTCCCGTCCTTGCGGCGGTGCTTGCGCACGCCGATGTGGCGGACGCCTCCGTTCGCGATCGCCGCGACCTCCTTCACCATCGCAGGGACCTCGTCCGCGTGCTTGAGGTCCCACACGGTCATCGCGGTCAGCTCTTCGCGGGTGTACCCGTAGGTTGTCACCATGGAGTTGTTGACCTGGACGAACTGCATGGTGTGCGCGTCGGAGACCCAGACCGGTAGCGGATTCTCCTCGAACAGCACCCGGTGGCGCTCGTCGGACATCCGCAACGCGGCGAGCTCTTCGGCGGTCTTGCGCTCGAGCTCGCGATACAAGCCCTGCATCTCGCCCGACAGCGTGTCCATCGCGTGCTCGGTCGTGTAGCGATCCTGATCCGCGTCGTGGAAGATCTTGCTGACGAGGCCGAGCATCTCCTGCCAGGTCTCGAGCGACGGTGCGGCAGTCGGCGATGCGCCGATCTTGCGCAGCAGTCGCGTCAGGAGCGGATGTCTCGACGTCATGTCGCCTCGCTCACCAGCGTGAGCGTCATCGTCTGGTTATGGAGATCGCAGCGGCCGAGCCCGCGCGGCGACAGCTCGCCATACGAGTAGAAGCCGACCTGGGTCGCGCCTGCCGGCAGGGTCTCGAGCGTCGCTTCGGTCTCTTCCTCGGTCCGCTCGCGCAGCACGAGCCGGCGGCCGACGCAGCTGATCGCGATCGAGAGCATTGGACCGGTGTGCTCGCCGAGCGCCTCGACCCCGGCGCCCTGCGCACCGAGGACCAGTCGGTCGAAGTTCGCGCGCATCAGCCGCGCGTAGTGGCCGACCGGTACGTCGCCGGCGAACGTCATCGACTGCGTCACTTCGTCGACCGACAGGACGGTGCGGACGACGCTCGTGGTCTGGTCGCGCGAGGCCCGGACCGCGAGCGGGAACAACAGCGCCGAGCTCGGGAGCCCCGCAGCGCGATCGCCGAGGTACTCCTTGTACAGCGTCAGCGCCGGGCGCCCGTCGAGCGCGCGCAACACGTTGCCGCTCGCGGCCGTGACGAGCCGCTCGGGGCCGAACGCGTCCCAGCCGCCTTGCGAGCCGTGCGTGACCCGCACCGCCGACCCGTACAGTCCGACCGCGGCGACCACGTTCTCGCGCGGTGCGCCGCCGGCGACCACGAACGTGTGCGCGAAGCGCGTCCCGTCACCCGCGAGTCCGCCCGTGACGACGACCGAGGAGGGGAGCTCGCTGTTGAGGCCGCGCACCAGCTCGCTGCCATTGACCTGAACGCCCTCGGAGAGCACGAACACCGCGCGCAGATCGTCGCCGGCAAGTGCCTTGGCGATCGCCTGGCCGGCGGCCTCCGACCCCCCCGCCGACGCGAGCTCCGCGTGCGCGATCCGGAGGGTCGTCGCGGCGAATCGCACGATCGCCACGGTGATCGAATCGTCGAGGACGCTTCCCTGGTCGATCTCGCCCGAGGTCGAGCACCCGAGCACCGCGCTCGTCGGAAACGCCGCTGCGAGCTCGCCGAACAGATCGGCTCGATCGCGGTACGCCGGCGAAGCGAACGCGAGCACGAGCGTGCTAGGCGAATCGAGCGCAGGAAACGACGCCGACCACGCCCCACCGCTGTACCGGATCCGGGCGATTTCCATCCAATTATCCTCGACCGGAAGTCCCGGATCTTGGGGTAGCGGGGGGGCGTTCTCATCTCATGTTCGGGTAGCGTAGGATCGAGCTCGATGAGCGACTCCGAGCTCCTGCGAGCGATGCGCGCGATCGTCGCAAACGATCGGAGCGGTCTCATGAAGATGCTCGCTGCGGAGCCGGCGCTCGCATCCGCCGCGCTCGAGCGCGGTGCGAGCCGCGCCGAACCCGCGCCCTATTTTTTCGAAGCGATCCGCCACTACGTCTATGCCGCGGACACCGCGCTACATGTCGCGGCTGCTGCCCACCAGACCGCCCTCGCGAAGCTCGTGCTCTCGCGCGGCGCGAACGTTCGCGCCCGGAATCGCCGCGGCGACGAGCCACTCCACTACGCCGTCGACGGCGGACCGGGAAGTCCGAGCTGGCGTCCCGCCGCGCAGGTCGCGACGATCGAGTGCCTGCTCGCCGCCGGCGCCGATCCGAATGCGACCGACAAGGGCGGCGTCACACCGCTTCATCGCGCGGTCCGCAATCGCTGCGCGGATGCCGTGCGCGCGCTGCTCGCGGCCGGCGCAGATCCACAGCGCGCGAATGGCCGCGGCTCGAAGCCGCTCCAGCTCGCGAAGCTGACGACCGGTCGCAGCGGCAGCGGTTCGCCGGCCGCGAAGGCCCAGCAGGCCGAGATCCTGCGGCTCCTGGGCTAGCGAGATCGCCGATCACGATCGCGGAGGCCGCGGCATTCCCCATGCGAGCGATGCAAGTCGACGAGCTGATGGCGGAGATGGGCTGGGTGCGCCGGTTGGCGCGCGGCCTCCTGCGCGACGGCGATGCGGCGAACGACATCGCCCAGGATGCGTGGCTGGTTGCGAGCGAGCACGCACCTGAAGATGGGAGACCGTTGCGCCCGTGGTTGCACCGCGTCGTCACGAACCTGGTGCGCATGCGCCGGCGGACGGAGACGCGGCGCGCGGCGCGCGAGCTGGGGACCGGCGACGAGCGCGCGGTGCCGAGCGCCGAGGAGCTGCTCGAGCGCGTCGAGACCCAGCGCGTGCTCGCGGTCGAAGTGACCGCGCTGCGCGAACCGTATCGGTCGACCCTCTTGCTTCACTACGTCGAAGGCCTCGCGAGCGCGGAGATCGCGCGGCGGCTCGGGATCCCGAGCGCGACCGTGCGCCAGCGCTTGAAGCACGGCCTCGACGAGCTTCGCGATCGGCTGCGCGCGCGTACGGATGGCCCGAAACAGGGCTGGCTCGCCGCGCTCTTGCCGCTCGCGAAGGTGAGGCCCGAACCTGCGCTCGCGCTTGGAGCCCTGGCGATGAAGAAGGTGATCTGGATCGGCGCATTGGTGCTGCTGTTGTTGCTCGCAGGCGGGGTCGCCTGGCGCGTCGTGCGGCACCGCCATGGCGCGCCGAGCGACGAAGGGCAATTCGCAGGGTCTCGTGCCGTGCCGCCTGTGCTGCTGACCACCACGATCGACAAGCGCCAGGTCACACTGCCCAGCTGGCTGGCCCAGGCCGGAGCGCCGAGTCGTCGCGTCGCCGGGCGCGTGGTGTTCGCGAAAGCGCCGGTGGCGAACGCGACCGTGCGGATCGGCGTGATCGCGAGCGATCCGCACGTGTCCGTGCCGGCGATGACCGCCGCACCGCCGTTCGTCGAGGTCGCGAAGCGCGTGACCAACGAGCGCGGCGAATTCGACTTCGGCCTCGTGCCAGCTGCGAGCTTCGTCGTCAGTGCCGAGGCCAAGGACAAGGCCGCGGCATCGCTCGCCGTGACGGTCGCGGATCCCAGGACTGTGACGGATCATCTCGTTCTCGTGCTCGGCGATTGTCGGACGCACGTGACGGGCATCGTGCGCGATACCGTCAGCCCGATCGCGCGTGCGCGGCTGAAGACGGCTGGGCTCGCCGTCGCGCAGAGTGATGACAAGGGGCGGTTCGCACTCTGCATGCCGATCACGCAATTTCCGAATATTCGTGTCGAGGCAGACGGCTACGGCACGATCAACGTGCAGGTCCCCGCGATGACGGGCGAGGTCCATCACGACTTCGTCCTCGTACCCGAGGCGACGATCGAGGGGTTCGTCGTCGACGAGGCGGGGACGGCTGTGGGTCGGGCGGTGGTGCGTGCGCGACCGGTACTTGCCGACTCGCAGGACGAGGCATCTGCTGTCGAGACGGTCGCCGATGATCAGGGCCGCTTCCGGATCATCGGGCTCGCGCCGACCAGGTACGTGCTGGGCGCATTCGCCGAGCACGCGCAGACGCACGATCAGCCGATGGTCGTCGCAGCTGCGGGAACCACGACGCGCGGCGTGAAGCTCGTGCTCGCGAAGCGCGTGCGGCTGCGGGGACACGTGGTGATGGCGGGAATGCCGATCGCGGGCGCCTACGTCGGGATCGATCATGACGGCCTCGCGAGAGGACCGACGACGGTGGCCGTGTCGCAGGCCGATGGCAGCTTCACGCTCGACAACGCACCGTTAGGGCCGGCGCGCCTCGTGGCCGAGCCGTACTCCATCGTTTCGCCCACCGCGCTCGTCGTGAAAGGCGATCTCGAGAATCTCTCGATCGAGGTCACCGCAAAAGCCGTGCTGCGCGGTCGGGTGACTCGCAAGGGGCAAGCGGTCACCGATGCGCATGTCTCGTTGTTGCCGACCGTTGCTTCGGCGACGACGGACAGCGACGGTAGCTACGTGCTCGAAGGTTTGTCCGCTGGCAACTTCAATCTGTTCGCCGCGAATCCGCAAGCGTTCACGAATCACTCGGTCACCCTGGCGGCGGGCGAAACCCAGAACGTAGATCTCGAGCTCGAGAGCGGTGGCGAGGTGGTTGGCAACGTCGTCGATCGAGCTGGCAATCCGGTGATCGGTGTGGTCGTACGGCTCGTGGCGGGCGAAGATGAATGCCGATCGCTCACGGACGTGAACGGTGCATTCGATTGCGCGACGCTTGCCGGACATCGCGACTATCACGTCTCCGTCTTTCCGGGTGCCGGCGAGAGCGCGGCCTACCGGCCCGCGGCGGGCGGCGAGTTCCCGCTCGTGCACGTCGAGGACGGTGACACGGTCGTCCGCGATGTGCGCCTGGCCATCGATCACGAGGAGCTGTCCATTCGCGGCAAAGTCATCGATGACACGGGCGCGACGGTCCCCGATGCGCGGGTGACGAAGGTTGGCGACGCGAATCTGTGGGGCGATCCGATGCGCACCCATGCCGACGCCGATGGCGGGTTCATCATCGACGGATTGGCGCCGGGCAACTACGATCTGCGCGCGCGGCTGCCGGATGGAAGCGTCGGCGAAGCGAGACAGGTCCCGGCGGGTGCGACCGGCGTGACGATCAAGCTCGCGAGACCCGGATCGATCGAGGGCACCCTGGTTGGTTTCACGACCACACCCGGTGTCATCGCGGCGATCGGGACCTGGACCGAGCAAGATGTCGTCGAGGCAAAGGTCACGGGCGACCAGTTCTCGATCACCGGGCTCAAGCCGGCGAGCTACACCGTGCAGGCAGTCGTCGATGGAGTCCAGCTCGACGGTGCGACGGTGGATGTCCAATCGAACGTAGCCTCGAAGGTGACCTTACACGCACGGCCGCGCGCGACGATCCAAGGTCGCGTCCTCGCGTTCGGCACCGGTCGTCCGGTCGCGAGAATGGACTGTCGCGTCGCGGTCGCGATGGACGCACGCGCGGGCACCTGGCTCGGGGCCGGACCGGCGGAGCAGCTGACCGACAGTTCTGGTCAGTTCACGCTCGACGCGCCGAGTGGCCGCGCTCGCGTGATCTGCGATTCGGGAGACGCGAGCTACAGCGCAGCAGGTGCAAATGTCGACGTTCGCGCCAGTGGAGTTACGCGCATCGAGCTCACGGCGGTCTCGATCGTCTCTCCGCTATCGAATCCAGGTGTCGGGATCGATCCTGGCCTGATCCCGCCGACCGTCTTACGAGTACGGCCGGCGTCGCCGCTGCTCCCCGGAGATGTGATCGTCGCCGTCGATGGCTTCGACGTCTCGAACGTGATCGCCGACGCGGCGATGACGCTGATCCGAAATCATCGCGCTGGCACCATCGCGACGCTCTCCGTCCTGCGTGGCGGGCAGCCGATGACGGTGCAACTCACCCTCCAATAGCCCTCAGTCCGGATACTCGGCCGTCATCGTCGCCGTGTAGTCGCCCGCGGGCGCCGTGACGTCGAACGCGAGCTCGATGCGATCGTCGGCGGAGACGTCGATCGTGAAGTCCTCGCGGACGAGCGCGGCGCCGCGCAGCGCGACGTGGATCGCGACGGTGCCGTGGCCGCCGCGATTGACGAGAGAGCCGGTGACGCGGACGTGGCCCGGGAGCGGTGACGGAGCGACGGCGACGCTGTCGACGGTCGGGCGCGGGCCGGCGCACCCGATCAACAGTGCGAACACTACTTGCCTGGCACCCATGGTGGCCTCGCGAGGAAGAAGCAGGTGATGGCGACGAGCAAGGTCATCGTGATCAGCGCGGCGACCAGCGTCGCGAGCGGGTCGACGCGCTTCTCGCTGCGCGACAGCGAGATGAAACCGAGTGGCTCGGGGATGATCGGGAGCTTGTGCTCGCCGGAGAACTCCCAGTCGGGCAGGAACGCTTCGGCGCGGAGCGCAGGACACATGCGCGCCAGCTCGGCTTCGAGCTCGGCCTTGTGCGCCA
>Ga0068856_100007919_pt1 | contig 10380 bp, 6 predicted proteins | sample KBSCornC62_FD_66595 | JGI IMG/M metagenome (GOLD analysis project Ga0068856, IMG submission 66595) | Corn rhizosphere microbial communities from Kellogg Biological Station, Michigan, USA - KBS Corn C6-2 | ecosystem: Host-associated > Plants > Roots > Rhizosphere > Soil ... | reverse complement strand
GCCGCACCGACCGGAGACTTTGCGCTCGGCTCGCAACCGCTCTCGGTAAAGACGAGTGCCAAAAGCTCGGGCGGCAAATCGTAGCGGATCAGGGTCGACTGGATCAGGTCTCGGTAGGCGCCACAGCGAAACAACATCGACTGAAACGTCTCTCTGCCGACCGGGTTCTCGGTATAAAACTCGAACACGCGGAGCACGCGTGGGTCGTCCTCGACCGGGATGCCAGGCATTTTTAGACCGGTCATCCAGCCCGAGCGCGTCGTTTCCGTGTCGGAGCCCCGACGTCGCTTGACGATGGCGGGCTTGCGATCGCCGACGATCAAGTCACGCACATCCGACCAAGCCTTGCACTTTGGGCTACCGTCGTTGCATTTGCCGGAGAGTGCCTTCGACGCGAGCGCGGCCTGCTCGTTGAGCAGTGAGCGCAGCTCCGGGCTCTCGGTGCCACCGTGGCCGTGGACCTGCGCAAGCAAAGACATGAACCGTTCATCATCGGCGAGCAAACGCTCGCGCGGGGCCGCGCCGACGGACGGTTTCGACGTTGAACCAGAACTGATCTGGGCTACGTCGGCCGAAGCAGAACTCGCGGGGATGGCTTCCGTCACTGGACGCGCGGGACGGCGCGCGAGCACCAAAAACGCTACCAGCGCCGTACCGAGCAACACGAGCGCCCCCGCTCCGCCGACCCACAAGCCCACTCTTCGCGTTTCGGGGCGCGCTCGCAGCGGGCGATTGGGCCTCGGTGCTACCGGTCTCGGGTGCAGCGAGGCACGCGCCGGCACGCGCGGGACCAACGACGCGCGTTGCTCGGGCGCGGGCTTTTGCGCCAGGTCCCCCCCCACGCGCCCCGCGTCGTGCTGGGGCAGCGGAGGGAGCGACAAGAGATCGGATCGATCCAACCGCGGCGGCGTGGACAGCCCTCGTGCCGCCGGCGCGGGCGCGCCGTTCGCGAACGGGGGGAGCGAAGGAAGACGGGCCGCGTCCGCCTTTGGCTTCGCGTTGGTCGGAGAGGCCTGCGCTCGCTCAGGCCGACTTCCCTTATTGAAGGCGCGAAGCCCGAGCATGTTTTTTACGCCGAATTGCGGCGGAGCTCCCAACGGCGCGCCTTGCACTGGCGGGACAGGGGTCTCGGGCGCGTGTACTACCGGCGGCATGGCCGGCGGAGGGCCGGGCGCCGGCTGTAAGCTCTCGAAGCGATTCGGCAAGCCGATCGGTGGAGCTGCGCTACGCAAGGCTTGGGCCATGCCGGGGGCAAGCGGCTGCATGACCGTGATCAATGGGGGTGGCGCAAGCGCTCCGCCGGCTCCGGCAGCTGGGCCCAGCGAGGCGGGCGCGGACAATTGGGCCTTTTCAGCGGGCGAGAGCGTCTCCTTTGCCTGCGCCGCGAGCTCGGCGACGATGCTGATCTGAGTCCGAAGCGCTCGCAGGTCGGCGCCGGCGGTCAGGAGGCGCGCGTATTCGGCAAGATGGTGCGCCAACCCGCCAAAGCCCACTGAAACCGAGCGCTGCTGCAATTCCGGGGCTCGTCGATTGAGCTCCTGGATGCGCGCCGGGGACGGCGGCGCGTTGGCCGCAAGAGCGTGCTGCCAAGCGTCGATGTACTCCGCGACCGCGACCAGCAAGCCACCCCTCTCCCGTGCTCCGGGTGCGCGAAGGCCCTCGAAATCCTGCGGCACGTCGGGCTACCTAGCACAAAGCGTCGGGCAGTGAAGTGCGCGCCGATTTTGCTTCCATGCTATGTTGCGCGTGTTCGGTGGGCCCGCTGGCCGTAAGCGAGCTAAAATCGTCCTGGGCAGGTCGGGGCTAGATGGCTCTCGTAGTTTCCTTTCAAAGCGCGTGGCACGGAGTCGCATCGTTGGTGCTCAATGGCGTCGATCGATCTTGAAAAACTGCTCGAGCCAATTTCTAGCGACGCTCCGAGCGGCGTAAATCTCGAGTATGATTCTGACTTTTTAAACCTCGAGCGGCTCGCGGTCGGGCGCCCCGAGCAGCAAATGGGAGGATCCGTTCGCCCGGCGGAGCCGCCGGACTACGGGGCGGTAGTTCGTGAAGCGTCGACCTTGCTCTCCCGCAGCAAAGATCTGCGGATCGCGGTGCTGCTCGCTCGCGCTCTCTGCCATTTGCACGGATTCGCCGGCTTGAGTGACGGTCTGGCGCTCGTCCGCGGGCTACTCGAGCGTTTTTTCGCGACCGTATTTCCAGAGCTCGATCCGACCGAAGGCAACGATCCGACGATGCGAATCACCGCGGTCGCTGGGCTCAACACTTCGGACGTGCTGGCCGTTTTGCGCTCGCGCCCACTGCTCGTTTCACGCGCGTTCGGGCCCATCACCCTCCGAGACGTGGCGGCGGCCGCAGCGGGTGCGGCTGGGGCGGCGGACGGCACAAAGCCCGATCCGGCGAGTATCGAGGCCGCGTTTCTAGACACCGACTTGGCCGAGCACGAAGCAGCGGCTCGGGCCGTGTCGTCGTCCGCGGCGCATCTCGCCGCGATCGACGCCGTATTTCAGCACGAGCACGCAGGGCTCGGCCCCGGGCTCGACGCTTTGGCGGATCTCGTCCGCCAGGCGCAATATGCCGTCGTCTCTCGCCTGGAGCGCCGCATCGCGGCCGCGCGGCCCGAGCAAGCCGAGGCAAGCCCAGGGGGTGGCACGGCCGCGCTGAGCCCTGGCCGCCCTGGAGGCGGTTTTAACGGCAATATTCGCACGCGCGCCGACGTACTACTCGCGCTCGACAAGATCTGCGAGTATTACGCGGAATTCGAGCCGTCGAGCCCGATCCCATTGCTGCTCGAGCGAGGAAAAAGGCTCGTATCCAAGAGCTTTCTAGAGATCATGCAAGATATGGCGCCCGATGGGGTGTCGCAGGTGGAAAAGATTGCAGGGAAGGCCGGCGCTTAGCGCGGCCGAGGGATTAGAGGAGCCCCATTTGTCATGAGCAGCCAAAAGTTCATCGCTCGAAACCGCGCGCCGCGCGTGCAGATTGAGTACGACGTCGAGTTGTACGGCGCGGAAAAGAAAGTCCAGTTGCCGTTCGTGATGGGAGTCCTTTCGGACCTTTCCGGTAGCTCGGAAAAAGCGCCGCCCCCCGTTGCCGACCGCAAGTTCCTGGAAATATCCGTGGACAACTTCGACGACCGGCTCAAAGCCCTCGAACCTCGCGTCAAAATGCAGGTCCCCAACACACTGACGGGCGAAGGAAACATCAACATCGACATCGCCTTCGAGGGCATGGACGATTTTTCGCCTGGCGCCATCGCGCAAAAGGTTCCGGCGTTGAATGCGCTCCTGCAGGCTCGGACGCAGCTTGCCAATCTCATCACGTACATGGATGGCAAGACCGGCGCGGAAGAACTCATCGCCAAAGTCTTGAAAAACCCCGCGCTGTTGCAAGCGCTCGCCTCTTCACCCAAACCACCGAGCGCATGACCATGGCCGAGGCAACAGAAGCAAGCAAGCAGACCGAAACCGGCACCGTCGAGGTGAGCGAATTTTCGTCGCTGCTCAAGAAAGAGTTCAAGCCGCAAACCGAGCGGGCGCGGGAGGAAGTGGAGAGCGCCGTGCTCACGCTCGCACAGCAAGCGCTGGCGTCCACGCCAGTCGTGTCCGAAGATGCGGTGGAGTCAATCCAGGCGATTATCGCGGAGATCGATCGCAAGCTGAGCGAGCAGATCAACGCGATCATCCATCACTCCGAGTTCCAGAGCCTCGAAGGTGCGTGGCGGGGGCTGCACCATCTGGTCAACAACACCGAGACGGACCAGATGCTCAAGATCCGGTTCATGAACATCTCGAAGAAGGATCTGCACAAGACCCTGAAGCGCTACAAAGGCGCATCTTGGGATCAGAGCCCGATCTTCAAGAAGCTTTATGAAGAGGAGTACGGGCAATTGGGCGGTGAGCCCTACGGCGCGCTCGTTGCGGACTACTACTTCGATCACAGCCCTCCAGACGTCGAAGCGCTGGGCGAGCTCGGAAAAATCGCGGCCGCATGCCACGCTCCGATCATCACCGGCACGGCGCCGACGCTGTTCCAGATGGAGAGCTGGCAGGAACTCGGGAACCCCCGCGATCTCGCCAAGATCTTTTCCACGCCCGAGTATGCGGCGTGGCGCTCGCTCCGCGAGTCCGAAGACTCCCGTTACATCGGGTTGGCCCTGCCGAGGTTTTTGGCGCGTCAGCCGTATGGCGCCAAGTCCAATCCGGTCGAGCAATTCGACTTCGAGGAAGACACCAGCGCGGATGCCAGCACTTACACCTGGGCGAACTCCGCGTACGCGATGGCCGTCAACATCAACCGCTCGTTCAAGCTATACGGTTGGTGTTCGCGCATTCGCGGCATCGAATCGGGCGGCGCCGTGCAAGGGCTACCCACCCACACCTTTCCGACGGATGACGGCGGAGTCGACATGACTTGCCCGACCGAGATCGGCATCAGCGATCGCCGTGAGGCGGAGCTCGCCAAAGCCGGGTTCATGCCGCTCATTCACAAGAAGAACACGGATCTGGCCGCGTTCATCGGTGCGCAGTCCCTGCACAAGCCGGAGACGTACGACGATCCCGACGCAAGTGCCAACGCCGCGTTGGCGTCGCGCCTGCCCTATCTGTTCGCCACCTGCCGATTCGCGCACTATCTCAAGTGCATCGTGCGGGACAAGGTCGGGTCGTTCAAAGAAGCCGAAGAAATGCAGCGCTGGCTACAGAGCTGGATTATTTCCTACGTGGACGGCGATCCGACGCACTCGAGCGAAGAAACCAAGGCTCGCAAGCCGCTCGCCGCAGCCGAGGTCATCGTCGAGGCCGATCAAGAGAACCCGGGTTACTACAACTCGAAGTTCTTCCTCAGGCCACACTATCAGCTCGAAGGGCTCACCGTCTCCCTACGCCTGGTCTCCAAGCTTCCGTCCCAAAAGGCAGGTTGAGCCGACGCTGAGGCGTATCGCGCTCGAGTCAATCGCGTGACTCGAGCGCGCGCCCCGGCCGTCTCACGCTGACAGGACAATGGCCGACCACACGACGAGCGAGCGTCTGCAGCCGTCCCTGTTGGATCGCCTCACGGACGACGAGCCGGATCAAAAGCAGGAATCTCGCGAGCGGCGCATCCTATCTAGCCAGCGGCTGCGCGATAGCGTGCGGCGAGATCTCAATTGGTTGTTCAACGCGACGAACCTGACCTCGCTCCAACCGCTCGATGACTACCCGGAGGTCGAGCGCTCGACGCTCAACTACGGTTTGCCGGATTTCGCAGGGCGTATCGCGTCGAGCATCGAAGGAGACGCGCTCGAGCGGCTCCTCCGTCGCGCGATTTTGGAGTATGAGCCGCGCCTGATTCGCAACTCAATCCGAGTGAAGTTGACGATCGACAAAGATGCGCTCGACCACAACGCCATGAATTTCACGATTCAGGCCGAGCTTTGGGCGCAGCCCCTTCCGTTGCGCCTTTTCCTCAGGACGGATCTGGATCTCGAGACGGGCGAGGCCATCGTTTCGGAAGACGTCAGACCGAAAGGCGCCTGATGGATCAACGCCTGCTCGCCTACTACAACCGAGAGCTTCAGTACGTTCGCCAGCTGGGGGGCGAATTCGCCAAGCAATTTCCCAAGATCGCTGGCCGGCTAGGCCTCGACGCCTTCGAGTGCGCCGATCCGTACGTGGAGCGACTGCTCGAAGGCTTTGCCTTCCTCGCTGCACGTGTGCAGCTGAAGATCGATTCGGAATTCCCGCGCTTCACCGAAAATTTGCTGGAGATGGTGTACCCCCACTATCTGGCGCCGACCCCGTCCATGACGGTCGTGCAGTTCGAGCCGAACCACCGGCAGGGCGTCCTGAACGACGGCTTCTTGATCCCGCGCGGCACCTCGCTGCGGGGCAACGTCGGCCCGGGCGAACAGACCCCGTGCGTGTATCGGACGGCGCACGACGTTTCGCTCTGGCCTCTGCAAATCAGCGAGATTTCGCATTCGGCGTACGTGGGTGACATCGGGGAGGTGCGACTCGAAAACCGCCGACCCATCCGCGGCGCGGTGCGTTTGAAGCTGCGAACGGTCGACGGGACGCCGATGAAGCAGCTGTCCGTGGACAAGCTGCCGATTTTCATTCGCGGCGCCGATCAGACGAGCCTGCGGCTTTTGGAGCTGATCCTTGGCGGGACCCTCGGCTCGGTGCTCCGCTCGACCAAAGACGGCTTACGTGAGGTCGTCGCGAAGGGCGCGGTCGCGCCGCTAGGCCTCGATGAGTCTCAAGCGATGTTGCCGAACGTGCCAAAAGCGTTTCACGGCTACCGCTTGCTCCAAGAGTATTTCGCGCTGCCCAGCCGCTTCATGTTTGCGGAGTTGGCTGGGCTCGGCTCCGCTGTCAGGCGCTGCGCGGGAGCCGAGCTCGAGATAATTCTGCTCGTCGATCGTCATGATCCGGTCGTCGAGCACGGCCTCACGGTCGCGCAAGTGGCTCTCTTCTGTTCGCCAGCCGTCAATCTGTTCCCGCGTCGCGCAGATCGCATTCACTTGACCGATCGCGTACACGAATACCACGTCGTAGCCGATCGCACGCGCCCCATGGATCTAGAGGTGCACACGGTCTCGGAAGTGGTTGGTTACGGCGCGAGCGCAGAGGCGCGCCGCGATTTTGCTCCGTTTTATTCGTGCACGGAGCGCTCACCACACCATCGAGACGCCGCTTACTTTACGCTTCATCGCGAGCCTCGCGTGGCCTCCACTCGCCAGCGTCGGAACGGGCCGCGTTCCAGCTACCTGGGCAGCGAGCTCTTCATCGCGCTGGTCGACGGGCAGCAGGGCCCCTACCATGCCGATTTGAAGCAACTGTCGGTCCAAACTTTATGCAGCAATCGCGATCTGCCACTTCACATGCCGGTCGGGCTGAGCAGTACTGATTTTCACATCGAGTCGGGCGCCCCCGTCAGCTCCGTGCGTTGTGTGGCGGGCCCAACCTCGCCCCACGAGTCGCGCGCCTGGGGCGGCACTTCTTGGCGGCTCATCAGCCATCTGTCCTTGAACTACCTGTCGATCACGAACACTTCCGGCGGTGATGGCGCGGCGGTGTTGCGAGAATTGCTGCAGCTCTACGCTCATCTAGCTGACACGACCCAATCGCGACAGATCGAAGGCATTCGGGCAATCGCGAGCTCCCCGATCGTCCGGCCATTACCGATGAGCGGCCCGGCCAACTTCGTGCGTGGTCTCGAGCTCGTGCTCGACTGCGATGAGACCGCGTTCGAGGGCACGAGCGTGTTCTTGCTCGGCATGGTGCTCGAGCAGTTCTTCTCGAAGTACGTGTCCATCAACTCGTTTACGGAAACCGTGCTTCGCACGACCCAACGCGGCCAAATCATGCGCTGGCCAGCGCACATCGGGCGGAGGCCGACCGCATGACCTTCCTCTCGGAGCTGGCCGCCGCACCGCAGCGCTTCGATTTTCACCAAACTCTACGCCGGCTCGAAAACCTGTTTCGCGAAAGTCCCCGCTGGGGGAGCGCCCCGCGGCCGAGCGCCGAGGCGATTCGGCTCGGGCAAGATCCTTCGCTCGCATTTGGAGCCTCGATGCTGTCGGGATTTCAGCCGCCCGAAGGCGACCGCCCCGGGCGGCTCTCGGTCTCCTTCTTCGGGCTGTTCGGCCCGCACGGGCCACTTCCGTTGCACTTGACGGAGTACGCCCGAGATCGCATCCGCCACGCGGGCGATCGCACATTTGCGAGCTTCGTCGACATCTTCCAGCATCGCATGCTCGTACTCTTCCAGCGGGCGTGGGCCGCGTCTCAGCCCACCGCATCGCTCGACCGCCCGGAATCGGATCGATTTCAAGCCTATGTGGGAGCGGTCTTCGGCAACGACTTCGCAACTGCAGAAGCCGAAGACGAGGTTGGGCGGTGGGCGAAGCTGCAATACGCGGCCCATTTTGCGAATCCGAGCCGACATCCATCGGGACTCGAATCGATCGTCAGCCATTATTTCGGCGTGCCGGCCGCGGTCGAGGAATTCATCGGGTGCTGGCTCGAATTGCCCGATTCTGCTCGCTCTCGTCTTGGCGTGTCAGCTGCGGTTTCGACGTTGGGCGCGACCGCCGTCTTGGGCAGCCGGGTTTGGCGCTGCGACCAGAAATTTCGGCTCGTCCTGGGACCACTTTCGCGCGCTGAGTTCGAGCGGTTTCTGCCTTCGGGAATTGCCCTAGCCAAACTGAGGGCTCTCGTTCGCGCCTACGTCTGCGACGAGCTGGATTGGGATCTACGGTTGGTCCTCGGGGAAAAAGAGAGCGATCGAGCTCGCTTGGGCGACGACAGTCGGCTGGCTTGGAACGCTCGACTCGGCGAACGGCCGCGCGGCAAGCGCGTACATCTCGTCGTCCATCCTGAGTCGGGCCGGACCGAACGAAGCCTAGCCTGAACGCCAGCGCGAAGTTTGAAGATCTCTCCGGAACTTGGAGTGGTATGAAGGGCCCAGACGCGCGAGCGGGCAAGAGCAGCCAGGGGAGCCAGCATGACAGAGATCAGCCGTGTCAACCTGTTCGGTAAACTGAACGAGGTTTGTTACCAGACCATCGAGAGCGCGACGGTATTCTGCAAGCTTCGCACGAACCCCTACGTCGAAGTTGCACACTGGCTGCACCAAATCCTGGCGCAGGATTCGGACGTGCAGCACATCGTGCAGCACTTCGAGCTCGACGCGGGGACGCTGTCGCGCGATCTCACGAGCGCACTCGATCGCCTGCCGCGTGGCGCGTCATCCATCACGGATCTGTCGACTCAGGTCGAAGAATCGGTGGAGCGCGCGTGGGTCTATGCCTCGCTTTTGTTCGGTGAGTCGCGCGTGCGGACCGGTCATCTGCTCGTGGGTTGGCTGAAGACGCGCACGCTGCGCAACACGCTCCTCGCCATTTCGAAGGAATTCGGAAAGGTGAACGTCGACACCCTGACCGAGCGCTTCTCGGCGTTGACGGCTCGCTCTTCTGAAGGAAAGCTCACTCGCTCGGCTCCCCAATCCGACGCTTCGACCTCGGATGCAGTCGGCCTCGGCGCGCCGGCTCAACTGGGCAAGCAAGAGGCGCTTGCGCGCTACACGATCGATCTGACGGAGCGCGCCCGCGCCGGAGAGATCGACCGCATCGTCGGACGCGACGAGGAGATTCGCCAGCTCGTGCAAATCTTGATGCGACGCAGGCAAAATAATCCCATTTTGACCGGCGAAGCCGGCGTGGGAAAGACCGCCGTGGTCGAGGGTTTTGCGCAGCGCCTCGCCACGGGCGACGTGCCGCCACAATTGAAGGACGTGAGCTTGCGCGCTCTCGACATCGGCTTGCTTCAGGCGGGGGCAAGCATGAAGGGCGAATTCGAAGGGCGATTGCGACAGGTGATCGATGAGGTTCAGTCGTCACCGAAGCCCATCATTTTGTTCGTGGACGAAGCCCACACGTTGATCGGCGCTGGCGGCGCTCAGGGCACCGGCGACGCCGCGAATCTGCTGAAGCCGGCGCTAGCGCGAGGAAAATTGCGCACGATTGGCGCGACTACGTGGGCGGAGTACAAGAAGTACATCGAAGGCGATCCCGCCCTCACTCGCCGCTTCCAGGTCGTCAAGGTCGACGAGCCGAGCGAAGCGAAGGCGGTCTTGATGATGCGCGGCTCTGCGTCCGCACTCGAGAGTCACCACCGCGTGCAGATTCTGGACGAGGCGATCGTCGCTGCCGTCAAACTTTCGAAACGCTACGTGCCCGACCGGCAACTGCCAGATAAATCCGTGAGTCTGCTCGATACGGCGTGTGCGCGCGTTGCCGTCAGCCAACACGCCGTCCCCGCCGAGCTGGAAGATTCCCAGCGTCGAATCCAGGCGCTCAACCAGGAGCTCGAGATTATAGCGCGCGAGCGTACCGTCGGTGTCGACGTGGCAAAACGGGCCAGCGAAGCCGAACTCGCGCTCACCGCCGAGCGGGACCGGCTCGGTACCTTGGAGGCTCGCTTCAGATCGGAGAAAGCGCTGGTCGACAAGATCCTCGAGCTTCGTGCGCGATTGCGCGAAGCCGGCGAGACTCCGCCGGACGGCCCTGGACCGACGCAGTCCGCGGACGACGCGAGCATGGGAGCAGGTTCGCTCGCGGAGCTACGTTCGCTCGAGGCTTCCCTGAGCGAGCTGCAAGGCGAGCTTCCGCTAATTCTACCGAGCGTCACCGAGCAGGCCGTAGCGCTGGTGGTGGCAGAATGGACGGGAATTCCCACGGGGCGCATGGTGAGAAATGAGATCGAAGCGGTCCTGAACGCCTCCGAGCTCCTCAGCCGGAGGGTGGTCGGTCAGGATCATGCACTCGACATGATCTCGCGCCGCATTCAAACGGCGCGCGCGGGTCTCGAAAATCCAGGCAAACCCATCGGTGTCTTC
>Ga0068856_100007918_pt1 | contig 10380 bp, 10 predicted proteins | sample KBSCornC62_FD_66595 | JGI IMG/M metagenome (GOLD analysis project Ga0068856, IMG submission 66595) | Corn rhizosphere microbial communities from Kellogg Biological Station, Michigan, USA - KBS Corn C6-2 | ecosystem: Host-associated > Plants > Roots > Rhizosphere > Soil ... | reverse complement strand
TGCTGATGGCCGGAGCGCGAGGTGCATCGGGTGCCGACTGGGGTTTCGACGCCGATGCCACCCTCGCGTATGACGACAATCTGAGCCGGGCCTCGGCACCCGCTGACGTCCGCGCGGACTGGGCTTTGGCGATCGCGCTCACGGCGAGCTCTTTTGCAGCCCCCGGCCCGTTCGACGCATTCATGGTCGCCATTCGCGGAGGCGCCGAGGGATTTCATCGCTACCACGGCCTCGACAACGGCTCGATCGAGGCAACGGCATCGTATCGGCGCAAGTGGGGATTGGGACCCGAAGCGCCCTGGGTCCTGCTCGAGGCGAGCGCGGCCTACTACGACTACGACGTGGACTTACGCACCGGTCCGCGCTTCGCGGCGCGGGTCGGCGTCGGCAAGCGTTTTGGCGAATCGCTCGAAGCACGCATCGCGTTGTTCGGCGAACTGCGCCGCTCTCCGTACGGCGAGCCCGACGTGCCAGGAATCTCGGGGAAGGTTTTCAATCTCGACGGGCATGGAATCGATGTCAGCGGATCGTATGCCCTCGGGGACGACATCGCGCTCGCCATCGGTACCACCTGGCGCCGCGGCGACGTCGTTTCGACAGCGTCGGAGACGACCCAGATCGTTTCCGGCGCGACGGCGATCGCCGAAGATCCGACCTTCGGCGAGGACCTGTACGACTACCGTCTGCGCGGAACCACGCGCTCGGTCGACCTCACGATCAGCCGGGCGCTCGGCAATCGAGCCTCGATAAATCTGACTTACGTGGCCGATTGGACGAGCGTCGCCGAACGACTCGACTACCGCAACCATACCGTGCGGCTTACGTTCCTATACCGAAATTGAGGAGATGCCTGATCATGACGACGTCTTTGGGCGCGCTGCTTGCATTGGCCATCATTCCGGCCGTCGCGCAAGCGGCGCAAATCGCGGCAAGCGTGAACGACGACAGCGGGCGGCCGGTCGCTGACGCCGTCGTCGTCGCGGTCCCGGTCGACGCTCTCCGGGCCCTTCCCGACCGGGTTCCGACGAGGATGGTCGATCAGGTCGACAAGGAATTCGTGCCCAAAGTGCTCGCCGTGCGCGTCGGGACGTCGGTGACCTTCCCGAATCACGACAACGTTCGCCATCACGTCTACTCCTTCTCTCCGGCGAAGCGCTTCGAACTGCCGCTCTATGCCGGCGTGCCGGCGGAGCCCGTCGTCTTCGACAAGCCCGGTGTCGTCGTACTCGGATGCAACATCCATGACTGGATGCTCGGATACGTCTACGTTTCGGAGTCGCCCTACTTCGCGAAGACGAAGGGGGACGGCAAGGCCGTGATTGAATTACCGCCCCACGCCTACGTCGTCCGCGTATGGCATCCGCAACTCGACGGCGACGAGAAGGCGACTTCGAGGACGATCGACGTGACGCGCAGCGGGAAGGTCGATGCCGTATGGAAGGTGACGCTCAAGCCGGAAGTGCGCGTGCGCCGCGCGCCGATACCGTCGCCAGGCCGCGGTTACTGACTAGCGTCTGGTTCGCCTGACGGGCGGACGCGGGGTGGCGACGCTGGGGCGCGCATCGATGTGCCGAAACGTGATGCGGCCCTTGCTCAGATCGTACGGCGATATTTCCAGCGAAACCTTGTCGCCGGCGATGATGCGAATGCGATGCTTGCGCATCTTTCCTGCGCTGTAAGCGATCAGATCGTGTCCGTTGTCGAGCGTGACGCGATAACGTGAATCAGGCATGACTTCGCCCACCACGCCGTTCATTTCGAGAAGTTCTTCTTTGGCCATGAGAATGCCTCCGGAGTAAAAGAAAAAGCCCGGCAGCTTGCCGGGCCTGCTCGGCGATGGGCCGTCGATTCTTACGGCAATGCCCTCGCCGATGCCGGAAAGTCAACCGACCGAGCGGAGGTTCGACGCCTGCAGCCCCTTCGGGCCCGTCGTGACGTCGAAGCTGACGCGTTGACCTTCCGTCAGCGTCTTGAAGCCCTGCTCCTGGATTGCAGAAAAATGGACGAAGAGGTCCTTGCCGCCCTCCGCGGGCGTGATGAAGCCGAAGCCTTTCGACTCGTTGAACCACTTGACGGTGCCTGTTGCCATGTCTTGATTTCCTGAATGAACAATGAAAAGGGGACACTGCCCCTTGGTAGGGCGAAGATCAAGATGGGCAGGTGAGGAGGAAAAGTAACCGCGGACTGCGGCTACCTGAAGACCAGCAACGGCACTGCTTGAAGATCGCAGTCGAATTATACCTTATCGTGAGCGGTGAACCTGATCGACACATTCACGGCGCCGTACACGGCCCTGCTTGCTTCGATTCTTGTCCACGAAGTACGCGACGATGCGATCGAGCTCGGGCAGAATGCACGGCTCAACCCACCCCGCGGGACCACAAGACCATGAAACTCCTGGCCATCGGATTCGTTGCCTTGCTGTCGCTTCCCTTCCCTTCGCTTGCCCAGAACGCTGACGCTCTCGATGGGCGTCTGAAGAAAATCCGGGATTCACAGTCCATAGGAATCGCCTACCGAACCGATGCCGCTCCGTTTTCCTTTGAGGAGAACAAGCAGATCACCGGGTACAGCATCGACCTGTGCCGGCGCGTGGTGGCCGCGATCGAGCGTCAGCTCGGCATCAGCGAGCTCAAGATACGTTGGGTCCCCGTGAACGGGCAAACCCGTTTCGAAGCGATCGCGAAAGGACGGGCGGATATGGAATGTGGCTCGAGCACCGTGACGCTCGGGCGCTTGAAGACGGTCGACTTCTCGAGCTTTATCTTCATCGATGGTACCGGGCTCATCGTCAAGAGCAGCCTGGCGGCGAATGCGCTCGGCGACCTCGGCGGCAAGAAGATCGGTGTGATCGGCGGAACGAGCAACGAACGAGCGCTCAACGATGCACTCAAGAACCGCGTCATCAACGCGGCAGTCGTGCCGGTCAAATCGCGCGAAGAGGGACTCGAGCAAGTCGAGAGCGGGGCGATCGACGCTTTCGCCAGCGATCGGGTGCTGCTGATCGCCCTCGCCGGGAAGTCCAAGGATCCAAAAGGCTTGGCATTGCTGGGTGATGCGCTTTCATTCGAGCCGTATGCCATCGGGCTGCCGCGCGGCGATTGGCAGATGCGGCTGGCGGTGAATAGCGCGCTTGCCCAGATCTACCGGGGCGGTGCGATCAGGGAGATCTTCGGTCGGTGGTTTGGCGCACTCGGAGCGCCCGGACCGTTGATGGAGACTACGTTCCTGTTCGGCGCGCTGCCGGAGTGATCAGTTCGAGGGCCAGCGACATCTTTCGTCTATCAGGCTCGGTTTCGCTGCGGTCTCGCACCGCGTTCGACCTCGGGCACGTCGATGACGGGCTGACCATGGTCGTGAAGAATGGGGCCGGCGGCGACGGCAGCGCCGGCGAACCAACGACGACCAGCCAAGCGCCAAGCGCCGCGGCAATCGCAAATGCGAGCGTGAGGCCGACAAAGCGCCGCCGGGAGCGCCGCGTTGATTCGATGCGACTCGCCATCATGGTCTCCTCGGTCGTCTGAACTTATCCGGCTGTCCGGTTGGTTCTCGAGAGGAAGCTGCGCATTCCTGACATCAAGCCATTCAAGCGCTGCACCGCCGCTGTTTCGTTCGGTGGCGTCGACCGTTCGGGCCCGCAGCTACGGTCATCGGCCTGGGCGACCGTCTCCAACGCGCGATGGAGCCTTGCCGCCGCCGCGGCCAGCGTGACTTTGCAGCGCCCGGATGCGCTCGCCGCTTCACGGGCCTCCCTCTCGCGATGCAGGCGCTCGATCTCCTCCAACATGGGGAGAGGCAAAGGCTGCATCGACTTGTAAGCCTGGCGCCGATGCCAATATCCCAGCCGTTCCGCGTGGAAGTAGAACCATGTGTTCGCATTCATCAGCTCGCCCCGGCCATCGCGGAATTCGGCAACCCATGAAACGCCGTTTCTTTCGTAGATGGCGATGGAATGCGCGCCGCCTCGACCGATCACGTAACCGTTGATCGACGCTTCATCATGGGTTTCCGGGTTCGCGTTCAAGAGTGCCTCCACGATTGCGATGCCAGCGCTTGGCATCTTCGAGGAGCGCGGCCACCAAGTCCTGTAACAACTATAAAATTTGGCTAAAACGTGCTGCCGGTGCGTCCAGGTTCATCGGGACGCACAGCGTTGTGCAACGCGCGACTACATGGCGATCGGCGACGGCCGCGACAACCAGTGATACGCGTGGTCTACGAGCTCGGCCCCTTCCGGCTGGACCCCGAAGCACGGGTGCTGACTCACGACGGTGTCGCCACGTCGCTCGGAGCGCGCGGCGTCGCCGTACTGACCGCACTGGTCAGCCAGCCCAACACCTATGTGCACAAGGCCGCCATCATGGACGCCGCATGGCCGGGCACCGTGGTCGAGGAGGCCAATCTCGCGGTACAGATCTCGGCCATTCGACGCGCACTCGCCCTGGTGCCGGGTGGTGAGGGCTGGGTCGAAACGCTCGCGCGCCGCGGCTACCGCTTCGTCGGCCCGGTGGTTGAAATCAATGGCAGTCGTTCGCCCCCCGCGATCGCCGGCCGGCAGCGCACCAATCTGCCGCAGTCGTTGCAGTCGTTCATCGGACGCGAGCGGGAACTGGCCGAGATCAAGCAGCTATTGCACGGGATCCGGTTACTGACGCTGACGGGGACCGGCGGCATCGGCAAGACGCGTCTGGCATTGCAGGCGGCCGGGGAGGTCCGCAATGCCTATCGGGACGGGGTCTGGTTCGTTGACTTGGCTCCGCTGGCCGATCCAGGATTGGTGCCCACTGCGCTTGCGCAGGTATTGGGGGTGAAGGAGTCCACCGGGCAACCATTGGTCAAGACGCTGAGCGACCATCTGCGGCCGCTCGAAGTCCTGGTCGTGCTCGACAACTGCGAGCATGTACGCGACGCGTGTGCCCGCCTGGCGGAGACCCTGCTTCGCGAGTCCGCTGGGCTAACCTTTGTCGCCACCAGCCGGGAGCCGCTGCGCATCGGCGCCGAGCGCACCTATCCGCTCGGCGCGCTGCCATTGCCCGATCCGCAGGGGGACGCGCAGAGCATTGCCCGATCGGATTCGGTCCGGCTGTTTGTCGACCGCGCACGTCAGCACCGACCAGGCTTCGATCTACGGGACCAGCGTGCTCGTGCGGTAGCGGAAATCTGTGTCCGGCTCGACGGTATTCCGCTTGCGCTGGAGCTGGCCGCGGCCCGCATGGCGGTGTTGCCGGTCGAGCAGATCGTGCGTTTGCTGGACCAACGTTTCCGGCTGTTGGCGAGCGGCAGCCGTAGCGATCTTCCGCGACACCAGACGCTGCGCGCGTTGCTCGACTGGAGCTACGAACTTCTCGACGAAGCGGAGCGACGATTCTTCGCGCGGCTGTCGGTATTCGCCGGTGGCTGGACGATTGCCGCGGCGGAGGCCATCGGTGAGGGCGAGGTCATTGCGAAGGACGACGCGGTCTACCTGCTGATCGCGCTGGTCGAGAAGTCGCTGGTGGTCGCCAACGACGACGGCGACCGCTACCGGATGCTGGAGACGGTGCGCGAATATGCGCGCGAGAAGCTCGTGATCATTGGGGACGCGAATGCGGTGCGGGAGCGACATCGCGACTTTTTCCTCGCGCTGGCGGTGAATGCAGAACCGAATCTGGCGGGCCCGGAACAAGCCACCTGGCTGCAGCGCCTGGAAGACGAGCACGACAATCTTCGGTCAGCCCTGGAGTATTGCCTTGTGGCGGTATCGGGATCCAACGCGGGACTTCGCCTCTGCCATGCGCTGCATTGGTTCTGGATCATGCGCGGATATCGCGCAGAAGGTCTCCATTGGTGCGTGCGCGCATTGGGCATCGAAGGAATCGACAAGCGTATGCCGGAACGCGCAATGGCACTTGAAGCGGCCGGGATACTCGCTTTTCATTTGGGCGATTTTCCGGCGGCTCGTGCGTACCACGAAGACAGCCTCGCGATCGCACGGGAGCTGAGCGACCACAAGGGTATCGCCCGCGCCGCCGTTTCGCTCGCCAATTTGCAATTGCGCCAAGGGCACCCGGCGGCCGCCCGGGCCATGTGCGAGGAGGCCCTGGCGATCTCGCGCAAGCTGCAGGATCCGTGGCTGACGCAACAGTCGTTGAACGGCTTGGGAAATGCGGCGCTCGACATGGGTGAATATCCGATGGCCCAATCGTTGTACGAGGAGAGCCTCGTTATCGCTCGCGAGCGGGCCGATCGCGTGCGCATCGCGATTTTGCTGAACAACCTGGGTTACGTAACGTTTCTGCAAGGGCAGTCTTCTGCAGCCCGCACGCTGCACGAGGAGAGCTTGGCGATTCGCCGGGAACTCAAGGATTCGGGCGGAATCGCTTACTCGCTCAGTGGCCTCGGGGACGTCGCCCTCCAGCAAGGTGACCACTCGGCTGCCGGCGCATTCTTCAGGGATTCCCTCGCGATCCGGCGCGAGCTCGGCGACAAAATGGGTGTCGCTGAATTGCTGGAGAAGCAGGCTGCGGTGATGGCTGCGGTCGGGAAGGTTCTTCACGCTGCGCGCATCGCCGGCGCCGCCGAACGACTGCGGGAAGAGATCGGTTGCCCGCTGACGCCAGGCGAACGGATCGCTCACGACCGGCATATGGCCGCGGCTCGCGCAGCCCTCGGAGATGACGCTGCATTCAACCGGGCCTGGAACGACGGTCGCGCCCTATCGCTCGAGCAAGCGATCGAGAATTCGTTGCAGCCGCCGTCGATGGTGGATGGGAAATGATGATCGACAGCCTGGCGGTCGCCCCAACCACCTCATGCGCTCGTGGGTCACGGGGCTCGAATGAGTTTCGCCGTATCTTTTGGCCGGTCGGAGGATGGGAGTTGCCCGATTGACGCCTTTGCACTGCTCAACTCGAGTTGCGCCTCGCCTGTCGCGGGTATTGGTCGCGAGAAGCCTCGTCTGCTATTCAGTCGCCGACGTGGCCAGGAAAGTGATCGAGAACCGTCACGTCGATGCTTGCGCTCATCGCGGTCCCGTGCGACTGGTTCTCACCATCCGCGAACTGGAGAGTTAAGGTGTAATGACCGGGCGGCAAGTCGAGCTTTGCCTCGGACTCGCCACCATCGAACCGCAGGTGCTGTTTGTCTTTGCCGATGACCTCGCCAACCGGTACACCGCCGGGCTGGTTGATAAGCAGGTCGTAATGACCTGTATTGCTGCCCTGCGTACCGGCGGGGATCGCTTTCACTTCCACGATCTCGGAGCCGAACACGACCCGAAATGGGCTGACGACGGTTGATTTATGAAATGGGTGCACGAAGAACACACGTGCGGCCGGGTCGCACGAACGTGCCGGAAACGCCAGCAAAGCTCCACAGAGCGCCGCGGCAATCGCAATGGTGGAAGCCTTGACGATCATCGCTGCATCGCACGGGCGGCACTCGGGCGCCGCCCGCAGCCAGCCTCCTTCGATACGGCGATCAACGCGCGCCTGGAATTGGAGGATTCTCAGGAATTGGACCGGTCCATTTGAGCACGGTTAGTCCGCCTCCGCTGCCGTCGGTAACGTAGATCAAGCCAGTGGATCGATCCTGCCACTCTTCGCGGGTGTGACGGTAGACGGGTGCCGGGCCGCCGCCGCACGACGTTGTGAATTGGCCGCAAATATAAGGCGGCGAAACGTAATAGCCAATCTCACGTGGCAGGAACGGGTTCGATAGGTCGAACGCGCGCAAGCCTTGCGTGTACCACGCGTTGTAGAGCAGGCTCGGCGAACGAATGTCGAACTGTGGCAGATGGGATGTCTGGCTTCCGGCCGGGCAGACGAACTTGCCCGTCTTGAAGTCGAACTTGTCCTGCACGCCCGGTATCCGGTAGCTCGAGATGATCTGCGGATTCGAAAGGTCCGAGATGTCGACAACGCGCCCGAATCCGGCCGGGCAGCTGAAAATTTCATCCGTGTCTACTGCGAGCGTCGGATAGCTGTTCGCATCCGAGACTACGGGCAGGAAGCTGTGCGATGCGCCAAGGCTCCCACCGTTGAAAGGCGGCACATAGTCGAGCTGCGAGATGATTGCCGGATTCGCAGGATCGGTGACGTCAACGATGACCACGCCGGCATCCCGCCACGCCACGTACAGCCGATTCTTGTCCAGCGTAATCTCGTGGCACCAGACCTTCTGCGGTGTCCCGTCCGGATTCGCCTGATCCTGAGGCGGCGTTGCCTCGCCCACATGCTGTCCGGGGATGTGGACGCTGCTCACGAGCTGCGGATTCGTCGGGTCCTTGTAGTCGACGATCACGACCTCGTGGTTGAGGCTGCCCGGCTTCGACGCCGCAGTGTTTGCGCAGATATACGCGTAGCGGTCATCGATTTCGAGACCATGCGTGGCCCCATTGTCGAGTGTTTTGTAAAAGCCCAACTGCCGGGGATTGCGTGGGTCGGATACGTCATAGAAAGCCACCCCCGCCTGGGCAGGACCAACTGGCTCGATCGGGTTCGCGTTGTTGGTGTCGTGCGTACCAACCAGGATCTTGCGCGAGGTGTTGACGCGGATATACGGGCAGCGCGTTCCGGGGTTACACGGGACGAAGCTCAGCGGCTTCATGTCCTGCGGGTTACTCACGTCGGCGATGAGTACACCGAACAAGAGCGGCGGACTGTTGTAGCCGGCGAGATAAGCGATGCCGTCATAGACACGGGGCGTATTGAAGCTGGCACCGAAGCCGTGCTGCTGTGCGAACGGTGTCAACCATGGACCCTTGAAATAGCTGTGACCGACGACCTCGAAGTTCTTCGAAATCGAAAACGCCTTCGTCTGCTCGAGGGTCAAGTTGAAGACATCGAGCCCAGGTGGAACGTGGGGCTCATCGGGCGCTGCTACGCCGCCTCCGTAACCTCCGTATTGATCTCCAAATGAGCCGCTTCCGACTCCGTCGCCGTTATTGCCGGTATTGCCGCTCCCCTGCGCAAACGTGATGCCCGCCCCTAACGTGAGCGCCCCTCCCAGCAGTGCGGATGCGATTGCCGACAGCCGATTCATCGTAGTTCCTCCTGTAGTCTTCCGCCGGCTGGTGCGCCGGAGAGAGGCGGCTACGCTACATGGGACGTCACCCACCACACAATGCATGACTTTCGATTTCTTGCTGTTTCGTTTCCATTCCTGCGATTTCCCGATGGTAGGTCTTCAATTGGACCCGACTGGGACCTGGTCGCTTTCAGTCGTGACGTTCAATCTTCGCCGTGTTCTCAATCTATGCCGATGCCGACCCCTACCGGCTGTTCGTGCTGTCCGAAAGCGGCCCTTCAATCATCGTCCCAGCGGCACCGGCGCGATCCGGTTTACGCTCGATTTGCTGAACAGGAATGTGGGCTGGGAAGCGGGCTTAGCAGCCATCACGTATAAAGCCGGTCTACGAATCCGTTTCGCTCAAGCTCATCGATCAAGGATGAATCAGCAATATCCGATTCTTTCAGCGACATCGCAGCTGGGTATTTCGTCACGAGAAACTCGCGCAATGCCTGCATCTCGGGAAACGAGGGGCGCGGCACCTTCTGAAATACAGGCACATGAAATTCGTAGAGTTCCTCAGCCGCCTTTCGATCTTCGATTTTGACGTAGCGTTGTAGCAAAGGCACCACGATGTCCGGTCGCGTCTTGAAAAGATGGACGGTTTCGATGAACCCTTCCATGACCCTCGCCACGAGATCCCGGTTGGATGCGATAAGCTTTCGCGTAGTCGCAAATATCGACGGCGTGTCGAACGAAGACATCGGAAAGGCATTCCAACCGTAGCGAATCTCCCCGGTGAAGCGTAGATCGACCGGCAACGCGCCCGCGTCGATCTCTCCGGCCGCCAATGCATCATAGATCCGCTCGAACTTGACCAGCGGAAGATAGACTGCGCTTGCACCTGCTTTCTCAATCGTGAGCCGCGTCGCTACGCTCGTCTGCCCCCTCTCGGTCAGCACGCCGACCTTCTTGCCGTTTAGCTGTCCCAGCTGAGTGATTTCCTTCCGGGTCATGACGAAGGACATCGGAAAGATGGATGTCGGCTGCGCGATGATCACTACATCGTGGCCTTTGAGGACTTCTTCGGCGACCGGAACGCTTCCCGTATGGGCAAATTCCCAGTCGCCACGAACGAGTCCTGCCGCAGCCTCTGGACCTCCGACCGCAATGGCCGGAAACGTCATATCGATCCCCCTCTTCTTGAATAGACCGGCTTGTGCCCCGAGCCAGGCAGTGCTTTGCCATGTTGCGAGTAGTCCGGTCGCGACGCGGATACGCCGCAGCAGTGGCGGGGAGATTTGCGCTCGAACGAGGTACGGCGTACCCCAAAGCGCTGCACCGCCAGCAATCAGACTCAGCGCCTTTCGACGCGCGATGGTCATGTTGTTT
>Ga0068856_100007916_pt1 | contig 10381 bp, 9 predicted proteins | sample KBSCornC62_FD_66595 | JGI IMG/M metagenome (GOLD analysis project Ga0068856, IMG submission 66595) | Corn rhizosphere microbial communities from Kellogg Biological Station, Michigan, USA - KBS Corn C6-2 | ecosystem: Host-associated > Plants > Roots > Rhizosphere > Soil ... | reverse complement strand
GCTGCCTTCGATGCGGTGACGGTCAATGCCGCGAAGCTGATGGGCCTCGACGGCTACGGGCTCGAGCCGGGCTGCCACGCCGACTTCGTCGTCCTGCAGGCGCGCGACCCGATCGAGGCGATCCGCCTGCGGGCGCCGCGTCTGCAGGTCGTCCGCCGCGGAAAGGTGATCGCCGAGAACCCGGCGCAGAAGGCGAGGCTGCATCTGGCGGGCCGTCCAGCTACCACGGATTTCACGCTCGACGCGGTATAAGCCACTCGATTCACTGCAGAAATATCAATTTCTGCATGAAGCGTGCGGATCGGCTTGTTCTTCCAATATTCATCCACAGGCCCTAGAATGCCTCGCTTTCCCGGCACGCCGCGCCTCTCGCGGCTTCTGGAGCATCTGGAAAGCACATGGCGCACATCAGACTGAACACCCACCCGTCGCAGGGCGGCCAGGCGGCTCCGGCGGTGTCCTGGGGCGCGCGCGATCCGAAGGTTCGCGGTCCCGTGGTGGGCACGGTGGCCGATCCGAGCAAGCGCAATGCGATCGGCGTCCATTCCGGCAGTTACGGCATCTATCGTGCGCTGGCGATCGCCGCCCAGGAGCTGAAGCCCGGCCATCGTCCCGACTTCACCAACACCACGCCGGCCGAGCCGATCGGTCCGTTCGAGAGCTGGTTCGACCCCAAGAAGATTGTGTCGCTCGATCCGTGGGGCCACATGGTCGCCGACGTGTTCGCCGACAAGCTCGCCGCCGGCTGGGACATCCGGCCGACCATCGCGGTGACCAAGGCACATGTGCAGATGCCGGAGATCAAGGACGCGATCGCCGCCGGGCGGCTCAAGCCCGACAACGACCTCCTGACGCCGAACGGCGACGTGCGCGTGACCAAGGCCGCGGTCGAGCCGGTATGGTGGCTGCCGGGCATCGCCGAGCGATTCGGCGTGAAGGAAACCGACCTGCGCCGCACGCTGTTCGAGCACACCGGCGGCATGTACACCGAGTTGGTGACGAGGCCCGACCTCGAGTTGTTCCTGCCGCCGATCGGCGGCTCGACGATCTACTTCTTCGGCGACGTGAAGCAGCTCGGCAAGCCTGAGACGAAGATCGCCTGCCGCCTCCACGACGAGTGCAACGGCTCGGACGTGTTCGGCTCCGACATCTGCACCTGCCGGCCGTATCTCGCGCACGGCATCGAGATCTGCATCGAGATGGCGCAGAAGGGCGGCGTCGGCGTGGTGATCTACAATCGCAAGGAAGGCCGCGCGCTGGGCGAGGTGACCAAGTTCCTGGTCTACAACGCGCGCAAGCGCCAGCCCGGCGGGGATTCGGCGGCGCAGTACTTCAACCGCACCGAGTGCGTCGCCGGCGTGCAGGACATGCGCTTCCAGGAGCTGATGCCCGACGTCTTCCACTGGCTGGGCATCAACCGCATCGACCGCTTCGCCTCGATGAGCAACATGAAGTCCGACGCGCTGCGCGAGCAGGGCATCGAGATCGTCGAGCAGGTGCCGATCCCGGACGAGCTGATCCCGGCCGACGCCCAGGTCGAGATGGATGCCAAGAAGGCGGCCGGCTACTTCAGCACCAGCAAGCCCGGATCCAACGAACTCGCCCGCGCCAAAGGCCGGGCGCTCAACGAGTGAGGGCTGGGAGTGCGCCACGCCACTGGCGCTCTTCTTCTGTCGTCCTGAGCGAAGCGAGGGACCCCAATGCGAATCGACCCGAAGGCTGAAGCGGCATGAGATCCTTCGCTGCGCTCAGGATGACATGAATGGCGTCTCTGCTTCCTGGTGATCTGGCGTATCTGCGAACGCCTGCGGCGATCCGCGAGCGGGCGGCGCAGGTCCTGAAGTATGTCGAGGATGGACGATCGGCCTGGTGGTCGGTCGATGCCAACGGGCTCGAAGCGGCCGTACAGGCGACGCTCGCCGTCACGCGCAAGCGCTTCGCCAATCCGGCGGCGATTCCGTTCCATTCGCGCTGGCGGCACTTCGAGGCGGGCGGCCATGATCGCTGGGCTGCGCTGGCGCCGCGACTCGCATCGCTGCCGAAGGAAGAGGTCGCGCGCCGCCGCATCGATCTTGCGGTGGTGTCGGTGCTGCTCGATGCGGGCGCCGGGCCGGCCTGGTCCTATAGGGAGCCGGATACGGGCGAGACATACGCGCGCTCCGAAGGCCTGGGCGTGGCGAGCTTCCACATGTTTGCCAACGGCGCGTTCAGCCGCGATACCAAGAGCGATCCGCTGCGGGTCGATGCCGAGCGGCTGTCGGCGCTGACGCCGACGGACATCGCCATGGGTTTCCAGGTGAAGGCGCACAACGCGTTGGTCGGCCTCGAAGGCCGCGCCGATCTGCTGCGCAAGCTGGGCGGCGTCGGACTCGAGCGGCCGGGCGCGCTGTTCGATTACGTCGCCGTCCCCGGCGACGCTGTTGTGAAAGACGGGAGCACGGTGAAGGCTGAGTCGATCCTCGCCGCCGTGCTCGACAAGCTCTCGCCGATCTGGCCGACGCCGATGGGCGATGTGTGGCAGCATCCGACGATCGGCTGGGTGCCGTTCCACAAGCTCTCGCAGTGGCTCTCGTATTCGCTGGTCGAACCGATCGAAAGCGCCGGCCTCGCGGTCGTCGAGCTCGATGCGCTGACCGGGCTGCCTGAATATCGCAACGGCGGCCTGCTGGTCGATGCCGGGGCGCTGCGACCCAAGCAGTCGAAGCTGCTGACCGACAGCTTCAAGGCCGGCGACGAGGCGATCGTCGAATGGCGTGCGCTGACGGTGGCCTTGCTCGACAAGGCGGCCGATCATGTGCGCGTCCATCTCGGCCTCGACGCCAAGCGCCTGCCGCTCGTAAAGGTGCTGGAGGCCGGTACCTGGTTCGCCGGCCGCACGCTGGCCGCCGAACGCCGGCCGGGCGGGGGCCCGCCGATCGCCGTCGAGAGTGATGGTACAGTGTTTTAAACGAATCTCGTGTCATCCCGAGCGTAGCGTGGGATCTATGCGGACCGGTATAGATCCCTCGCTCGGGATGACACGGAACAGGGGAGCTTTGTCATGTCCTTGCCGCCGTCGATCCACGTCGTCAGCCATCCGCTGGTGCAGCACAAGCTCACCAAGATGCGCGACAAGCAGACCTCGAGCGCGAACTTCCGCCGCCTGCTGCGCGAGATCGGCCTGTTGCTGGGCTACGACGCGACACGCGACCTCCCCTTGGTGAAGACGCACATCGAGACGCCGGTCGCCGGCACCGACGCGCCGCTGCTCGACGGCAAGAAGCTGGTGATCGTGCCGATCCTGCGCGCAGGCCTTGGCCTCGCCGAGGGCGTCCACGACCTGGTGCCGCTCGCCCGCGTCGGCCATGTCGGCCTCTATCGCGACCCGCGGACGCTGCAGGCGGTCGAGTACTACTTCAAGATGCCGGGCGACATCAGCGACCGTGACGTGATCGTGTGCGATCCGATGCTGGCCACCGCGCATTCGGCGATCGCCTGCGTCGACCGCCTGAAGGAGACCGGCGCGCGGCGCATCAAGGTGATCTGCATCCTGGCGGCCGAGCCGGGCGCCCGCGCCTTCGCCGAGGTCCATCCCGACGTGCCGGTATTCACAGCCGCGGTCGATGCCAAGCTCAACGACCACGGGTATATTGTCCCCGGCCTTGGTGATGCGGGAGATCGCCTCTTCGGCACCAAGTAGCCTCGCTGCAGGGCAAACGGGGGAGAGACGATCCATGAGCCCAGACCTGAAGTATCTCTTGTTCTCGGTGGTGCTGACCGCCGTCCAGGTGGTGATCGCGGCCGCGGCGGCCAACCACGTGGTCGGCCTGACCACGCTGGCCGGCAACCGCGACCGGCTGCCGGAGTACACCGGCTTCGCCGGCCGGGCCAAGCGCGCGCACCTCAACATGCTCGAGAACATGGTGGTGTTCACGGCGCTGGTGCTGATCGCCGCCGTCGCCGGCAAGGCCAACGCCACCACGGCGATGGGCGCCATGCTCTTCTTCTGGGCGCGGCTGGTGTACGCCGTCGTCTACCTGATCGGCGTGCCGTGGCTCCGGACGCTCGTCTGGGCCGTGTCGGTGATCGGCATGATCATGATCGCGGTGCAGCTCTTCTAGCCTGGAACATATTCCGTTCGGCCGGAATCGGCCGGACGGAATATGTCTGCTGCAACAACGATCGCCCGTGCGCGCATTTCCACTCAGATGGAACCGCGCCAGCGGGCCGGTGGGACAGGTGACGACGGTGCGGGCGCGGTTCCATCTGAGTGGAAATCGCTCTAGTGATCGTGCTCGACCTGTAGCCGGTCGCGCACCGTCTTCACGTCGCCTGCCGTGACCTCCGGGGTCGCGTTGCCCCAGCTGTTGCCGGCGTAGGTGAGGACGGCCGCGACTTCCGCATCGCTGAGCTTCCAGCCATAGGCCGGCATCGCCGATGTCGTCGGTCGTGCGTCGGTCGGCGCCGTGCGCGCACCCTCGAGGACGACCCGAATCGCCGTCGTGTGGTCGCGCGACTGCAGCAGGGCGCTGCCAACCAGCGGCGAGAAGAGCTGCGGCACGCCCTTGCCGTCGTATTGGTGGCAGGCCGAGCAACTGTCCCTGTAGATCGCCCGTCCGGCCGCGAGCGTGGGCGAGCCTTGCAGCGGCGAGACGTCCTGCGGATGCCCGGGCTGGTCCTTGAGATAGGTCGCGATGGCGTGCAGATCCGAGGGGGCGAGCTTCGAGGTCGAATCGGTGACCACCTCCGCCATCAGTCCGGTTGCGCCGCTGTGGGAATTGCGGCCGGTCTTGAGGTAGTCGACGATGTCGTCGGTGCTCCACGCGCCGATGCCGGCGCGCTTGTCATTGGTGAGGTTGGGCGCAAACCAGCCCTGCAGCAGGCCGCCTTCCAGCGCTTGACTGGTCTTCTCGCCGCCGACGAAATTCCGCTGGGTGTGGCAGGCGCCGCAATGGCCGAGTCCTTGGACGAGGTAGGCGCCGCGGTTCCATTCGGGACTCTTTTGCGCGTTGGCCTTGAACGTGCCCTCGTCGAAGTAGAGCCAGTTCCAACCATGCAGGAGGTAGCGCCAGTTCAACGGCCAGGTGAGCTTGGGCTCCTTGCGGGCGTTCTTCACTGGCTCGAGCGTGTCGAGATAGGCGCGGATCGCCGACACGTCGTCGTGCGTCGCCTTGGTGAAGTAGGGATAGGGAAAAGCGGGATAGAGATGCCGGCCCGACGGGCCGACGCCTTCGTGCATGGCGCGATAGAACTGCTCGTCGCTCCAGCCGCCGATGCCGGTATCTCGGTCGGGTGTGATGTTGGGCGAGTAGATGACGCCGAACGGCGTCTCGATCGGGCGTCCGCCGGCGAACGGCTTGCCCTTGTCGGCAGTGTGGCAGGCGACGCAGTCGCCGGCCGTGGCGAGGGCGCGTCCGCGTGCGACGCGTGACGCGGATGTGTCGGCGGCCTGGGCGCGCAGCCAGGGCGTCAGGGCGAGGAAGACGATGAAGAGGGAGTAGAGGGCCTTCATGTGCCGCCCTCCTAGAGCTGCACCAGGGGGCCGGGGCTCTTCAGGTACTGCTTCTTGATGGCGTCGAGGGCGAAGTAGGTGAGGGCGCCGATCGTTCCGGTGGGATTGTAGCCGGCGTTCTGCGGGAACACGGCCGAGCCCATCACGAACAGGTTCGGCACGTCCCAGCTCTGCCCGTATTTGTTGACGAAGCTCGTCTTGGGATCGCTGCCCATGGCCGCGCCGCCGGTATTGTGGGTCGTCTGGTAGGGGACGACCGAGTAGTGGCCGGTCCGCTTCTTGGCATTGATCGAGCGCGGCTTCATCGCCTTGGCGATGTCGACGGCGCGGTCGGTGAGATAGTCCGACATCCTGTGCTCGTTGTCGTGGAAGTCGAACGTCATGCGCAGCAGCGGCCGGCCACGCGCATCGCGATAGGTCGGATCGAGGTCGAGGAAGTTGCCGCGGTTGGCCATCACCGCGCCGTGCGTGGAGATGGTGGCGGTCGTCAGGTAGTTTTCCGCCATCGCCTTCTTGAACTTCGATCCCCACTTGGGTGTGCCTTTCGGCACCGGGTGATACTCGATCGGCCGTCCGTTGGTGTTCCAGCAGGCGAGGTAGCCGCCGCCGATGAAGCCGAGCCCGGTGTGGTCGAAATTGTCGCCGTTGTAGTCGTCGATCCCGACGCCCAGCGCGCCGGCGCCGACGAACGGGTTGAGGATCTTGTCGCCGAGGAAGACATCGACCGACGAGACCACCTGGTAGGCATAGTTGCGGCCGACCACGCCCTGGCCGGTGCGCGGATCGTAGGGAGTGCCGATGCCCGACAGCAGCAGCAGGTGCACGTTGTGCAGGATGTAGGCGCACAGGAAGACCATCTCGGCCGGCTGCTCGTACTCATTGCCTTGGGTGTCGACGTAGGTCACGCCGGTCGCCCGCTTGCCGGTGCTGTCCATGTTGATCCGGACCACCTCGCTCTCGGTACGGAGCTCGAAATTGTCCCGCCGCATCAGCACCGGCAGGATGGTGGTCTGCGGGCTGGACTTGGAATTGTTGCCGCAGCCGAACTTCTCGCAGAAGCCGCAGTAGGTGCAGGGCGCCAGCATCACGCCCAGCGGATTGGTGTAGGCGCGCGACATGTTGGCCGCCGGGCAGGGAAACGGCGCGTGGCCGGTGTCACGCGCCGCCTGGCCGAACAAGGTCGGTCCGTAGGCCATCTCGAGCGGCGGGTTGGGGAAGTCGCGCGCGCGTGGGCCCTCGAACGGGTTGCCGCCGTCCTGCTTCACGCCCTTGAGGTTGCCGGCCTTGCCGGCGATGCCGCAGAGATACTCGAACTTGTCGTAGAACGGCTCGAGTTCGTCGTAGGTGACGCCCCAATCCTGCACGGTCATGTCCTGCGGCAAGGCGGCGGCGCCGTAGCGCTGCTCGTTGTGGCTGCGCATGACGAAGTCGGTCGGCAGGAATCGCCAGGTCTGGCCGTTCCAGTGCACGCCGGCGCCACCGACGCCGGACGCCGGCAGGAACGAGCCGAGATGACGCAGCGGCAGCGCGGTCTGGTTTGAATCGTTGCGGAAGCTCAGCGTCTGGTGCGCCGGCTCCTGGAACAGATGGCCGCGCCACATGTAGCGCAGTTCGTCCTGGGCGAAGGTGACCGCGAAGTCGGTCGAGGTATCGCGCCAGCCGCCGCGCTCGAGGGCCACGGTCCGCAATCCCGCGGCCGTCAGTTCCTCGCCGATCATCGCGCCGGTCCAGCCGAAGCCCACTAATACGACGTCGACCGCGGGCAGCTTCTTCGCCATGGCGGCTCCTCCGTTAGCTTTGATGGGGCGTCCAGCCGGGCCGGCCACGCAGGCCGACCGGCTCGATCGGCAGCTTCTTGCCGTGCTGGCCGATGTAGGGGCGGTAGTCGTAGTGCGCGCCGGGGAAGCCGATCAGCTTCCAGCCGATCATGTCGCGGTTGCCGCCGTACATCGGGTCGCTGAAAAATCCTTCGATCGTGTTCTGCATCAGGACGGAAAAGAACGAATCCTCCTTCGCGCCCTCGATCTCGACGGCATGCGGGCCGATGCCTTCGATCTTGAACTTTCCCTTCTCGAGGTCGGTGAGAACGGAATCCTGCTGATCGGGCGAGAGCGTACTGAAGGACTTGCCGCCAAACGCCTGCCGGCAGTGGTCGTCGATCGCCTTGATCGCCGTACGATAGAGCGCTGCCGGCGTGAGGCGGCTTTGGTAGCCCTGGCTCTTGGTGCCGTCGTGCCAGGGGCCGCCCATGTACCAGGTCTCGGCGTGGCCGTAGGGGCCGGCGAGCTGGCGGTCGAGGAATGTGGTGACGCCGGCTTCTTTCGCTCCCGGACCGAAATCGTCCGCCGGGATCAGGCGCGCCACGGCGGCGTCGATGAAAGCCGCCTCATCGGATGTGAAGAACTTCAAGGCGCCAGTGTCGGTCGGTGCGTCACCGGGGCCGGGCATCCAGGGAATGCCGCCGGTGATGGTTCGGGCGTACGAGCGCGTACCGGCATAGACGGCGAGCAGGGAGGCTCCTGTGAGAAGGACCGTACGCCTCCGCAGGGTGTCGGGCATGCCGCAACACTCCTTTTCCGATTCCGATGGTTGCAGTTGCAACGAGTCAGTGCATGGCGAAGTTGCGCCCTGCGCAAATCTGTCCCACGGGCAACAACGGCCCGCACATTCCGTTGCAAATGCAAGGAGGCAAACAAGGAGGCGAAAATGAAAAACAATCAGCTGGCGATGGCGATCACCATTCTGGCCGTCTCAATGCCCGCGGCTGCAAGCGCACAGTCGCCGCCGAAAACGGCGCAGGCGTATTGCAACATGCTGAGCCAGGAGTACGACCGCTACATCTCCGGCAACCATGAACACAACTACCTTGCTGTCGCTGGGTACGGCAAAGCCGCCTGCAAGCAGCACCATGCGCGCGCGGCGATCCCGCCTCTGGAGCGGACGCTCGAAGATGCAAAGCTGCCGCTCCCCACGACGCCCGCTTCGATTGCGGCCCTTCCGGCGGGGGTGACAAGGGCCGGCGGGTGAGAACTGACCTCCCGAGTTCTAACGGGAGGGCGCTTATTGTTCGTGATGCTTTGGCGATGCGCCCATCGCCACGACCACGAGCTCGACGTCGATCTTGCCGGCCTTCTCGAACACCAGGGTGAGGGGCACCTTCTCGCCCTGCTTCAGCGGCTCCTTCAGGCCCATCATCATCAGGTGCATGCCGCCCGGTGCGAGGGTGACGGTCTCACCGGGCTTGATCTCGAGCGGCCCGTCGAGCTCGCGCATGCGCATGACATTGCCTTCCATCTTCATCTCGTGGACCTGCACGGTGCCGGCGGCCGGGCTGCTGATGGAGATCAGCCGGTCCGGTTCCGTCCCGGTGTTCTTCACCGACAGGTAGCCGCCACCGGTTGGCGCGGTCGGCGGCGTGGCGCGGGCCCAGGGATGGCCGATCTCGAGTGCGCCGAGCTTGTAGCTGTGGGCTGATGCCGTGCCGATGCCGGCGAGCAGCACGAGGAAGGCGAGAAACAGGTGACGGGTCATGACGGGCTCCTACAGCTTGATCTTGAGGCCGGCAATGAAGGTGCGGCCCGGAAAGGGGTGGAACAGGAAATACTTGGAATCGGTCAGGTTATCGACGCCGAACTCGGCCGAGACGGCCTTGCCCACCTGGCAGCGGACATGCGCGTCGAGCACGAAGAACGGATCGAAAGAGCCCTGCACGCCCTGCACATAGTCGCTGTTGTCCAGGGTCGAATACATCTTGCCCTGGTAGCGTGCCGATGCGGCAAAAGAGAGATTTTCGTTCGGCCGGTAGACTGCCTGTACCGTGTCGCGCCACTGCGGCACGTAGGGCACCCACATGCCCTGTGACGTCGTGCCGGTCGCGCTCTGGAAGCCGGGGTTCGAGATGATCTTCGAATCGACGTAGGTCAGGCTGTTGGAGAGCGACAGGCCGGGGACGATGAAGTCCTTCAGCTCGCCGACCAGCTCGACGCCGCGATTGCGGATCAGGCCGACATTCTGCCAGGTGTTGGTGAAGACGTTGTTGATCAGCTGCGTCTGCTGGATCAACGCGTTGGCGGTGTCCTCCTCGAACAGCGACACCCGGACGCGCGAGTTCTTGTCCTGCCGCTCGACGGTGAACTCGAACGACAGCGCCGACTCGGGCAGCAGGTTCGGGTTGGGGATGGCGAAGGTCGAGCCGGTCGAGACGATCTGATAGAGTTCCGCGACCGTCGGATAGCGATAGGCTTGGCCGAACGAGGCCTTGGCGCTCCAGGCATCGTCGATCTGCCACCACAGCGAGGCCTTGGGTGAGAAGTTGGTCGAGCCGAGCTCGGGCTGCGCCGAGGCGATGGTGCCGGCGACATTGAAGCCGTCATAGGCGCGCCACGTCTCACCGCGGCCGCCAACGGTGAGCTTCCAGCCGGGGGCGAAGCTCCACGCCTCCTGCAGCCACAGCGCCCAGGTCTCGGTCCTGCCGCGGCCATAGGTCGAGACGGTGTTGTTGCCGTTGTCCGGCGAGGTGAGCCAGCTCGGCGCGTTCCAGGTCGGATTCTCGAGCCTGTACTGGTCGTGGTGCAGGCCGGCGCTCAGCTCGTGCGGTCCCTCGAGCCCGCTCGGCCGCCATACCGCCTTGACGTCCTGGGTCATCCAGCCGGTGCCGTCCATGCGCGCGATCAGGCCGTTGGTCGTGTAGTTCGTGCCGGTGGTCACGCCGGCCGGGCTGCGCTGCAGGCTCTGCAGGTAGTCGTAGCGCGTGGCGATCAGCTCCCAATCCCAGTTGCCGCCGGTGTCGGTCTTGAGCGACAGCGCGTGCATCAGGTGCTGCTCGCCGAGATTGTAGGTGTTGTTGGCGAAGCCCGAGACGCCGCCGAAGGTCGGCGTGCCGTTGCCCGT
>Ga0068856_100007914_pt1 | contig 10383 bp, 7 predicted proteins | sample KBSCornC62_FD_66595 | JGI IMG/M metagenome (GOLD analysis project Ga0068856, IMG submission 66595) | Corn rhizosphere microbial communities from Kellogg Biological Station, Michigan, USA - KBS Corn C6-2 | ecosystem: Host-associated > Plants > Roots > Rhizosphere > Soil ... | reverse complement strand
GCATTGCACCAAGAAATACTGATGCGCTGGTACACGCTACAAGCATGGCAACAGCGTACCGCAGCAAGGACAATGGCCACCGCAGTCTGACGCAAGTATCCCGCCTGGTGGATTTGTCTATTCGTGTTCCACAACAAGCTCGCCAAGGAGGCGTTTAGAAATGAAGATGCGTTCAATGACTACAACGCAGCACGCACACCTCGAACGGGCGCTGCATCTCCTCTACGAGGCGCGGACGTACGTGAAATCAGCCAATTGCCCGCGCCTTCTGACGCGTTTGCGTTCGACGCTTAAATCAGCGGAGGGCGCCAGGCGCCACGCGGGACGCCGCACTCGACTGACCACTGCAACAGCACCATAACTGAGCGAAGAATAACCTCAGTTCTTCACTGAAAGCCCTGATGGAAATCAGGGCTTTTTTCATCCCCGAAGTTTGGCAGAACTGTGGAGAAATATACAATTCTCCCCATGCCCAATGTGCCCACAAGAATGGTGTTTGCAGCGACCGATGCCGGAGTCGTTCGCGTACTGCGCATCGTCAGCTTCCAGCCAATGTGCACTCGCGCCAACGTGGGCGTAGTGCGCACACGAGGGTGGCGACTATGAACATCGAGGCAATTGCCCCGACGCTCGCCGATGCAGACCCCACATCAGCATGGCTGCGCGCAGTCGCCGTTTCTGAATCCTGGGAAGCGGCACTTGTACTTCCGTCACGCTATCTCGATCTCAGCGCTCCAGCGGGCGCACTCGATCGTTGCGTAGACGGCACCGAACACGTGTTGGTAGTCGAGGTCATCGACGCGCCGACCTCGCATTACGAGCGCCGCGGCGGTGCGCGGCTTTGCGTCTGGGTGCGCGATTCCGAAGGGAACCGAGCTAAGCTCACAGCTTTCGGCGTATTGGATGAGCTGAGACACCGTCTTCAGAAGGGGGCGCACCTGACGGTACTCGGCACTGTGTCGACGTGGCGCGATACGCGCCAGATCCTGGTGCGCGAGATTGTGCCGGCAGACTGGATGGGGAACGTCATCCCTGTCTATCCGCGCGCGGGAACCGCCGTTAGCCTGGCGACGATGCGAGAAGCGGTGCACTCCAGAATATCGGGCAACTCCTTGGCCCGTGCAGCGCGGCACCTGCGCGAGCTGCTTGGAATCGCGCACGAGCCCCCGGCTGTTACGGCGGCGATTGGCCTCCCAGGTTGGACGTTTGAACAGCTACTAGCACAGCTTCATCTGCCGGCTTCACTCGAGCACGCGTCTTGCGCCACGCGCGCCGCCGAATGCCTGTCTGCGCTTGTAGCGCTACGCCGCGGCAGGAACAATGCGCCGGCGCCAGCAGCGGGCAAGCCTTGGCAGTTGCAGAACTTCGAGAAGCGAAAGCAGGCCTGGCCGTGCGCCTGGACAAACGATCAAACCGTTGCCGCCACACAACTACGCGATGGCATCGCATCCGGGACCACGCTCCGAGCATTGGTCTGCGGGGAGGTGGGCTCGGGAAAAACATGGGTCTACATGACGATCGCCGCAGCATTGGCCGATGCCGGCGGCCGCACGCTCATACTTGCGCCGAATCTACCGCTGTGCACTCAGCTGTGGACTGAGGCCACCACCGCGTTCCCTGATCTATCGATCGCACTGCTCGCCGGCGAAACGAAATCATCCGACGCAAAGCACGCGCAACTCGTGATCGGGACCACCGCAGCGAATCATCGTGCACTGGGATCGTTCGATCTCGTGATCGTCGATGAACAACAGAAGTTGGGAGTCTCACAGCGCGAGCACCACCAACGCGACGGCGTGCACGTCATCGAATGCTCTGCGACGACGATCCCGCGATCGCTCGCACTCGCGGCGTGCGGTTACCTCACGGTTGCCGTGTTGCGTGAGTGTCCGTTCGAGAAGCGGATCACTACTCGCCTGGTGGACGCGTCGGCGAAGGCTGACATGTTTCGGCGAGTCAAGCAGACCTTGGCCAGGGGCAAGCAGGTTCTCGTGGTTTATCCTCGGCGTGGTGAGCGGGGTTCAAGAGGGGCAAAAAGCAGCCCGGCCGACGCTCGGTTGCCGACCGTCCAGGACGCGTTCGCGCGCTGGGCAAAGATATTCCCCGGTCAGGTGCGTATGTTGACCGGCGCCGATGACGATGACGTCAAGACGCACACGCTCGACGAGTTGCGGCAGGGGTGCGCCAACATCCTCTTGTCGACGGTCTTGATTGAAACGGGGCTGACGCTCCCGCTCGCGGAACATGTCGTCGTGTGCGAGGCGCATCTGTTTGGGCTTTCCACGTTGCACCAGATTCGCGGCCGGATCGTTCGTCATGGGGGTGCTGGAGACTGCGACCTCTACGCGGACGGCAAGATCAGCGAGGATCAGCGCGCGCGCCTACAGGTGCTCGTAGACTGCAGTGACGGATTCGAGGTTGCGCGCCGAGACCTCGACCAGCGCGGGTGGGGCGACCTTTCGAAAGGCGCCACTCGCCAGAGCGGTGCCGACCAGCACTGCTTCCGGGGGCGCCGGATTCCGCTAGCCGCGTTGGAAGACATGCTTCCAGCTTTGCAGGCGATGGAGTGACCGGGTGCCATGGCGGCGGGACAGTGATGATCCGCCGCGATTTTCCCGCACGCATCTGTCCCCTTATCAGATCTGGGCCGAAACGTCGGGGTAAAAAGCCGACGTTTCCTACGCGCGCGCGCCGAAATAGTCGGTACGATGCCGCAACCGTCTTGGAGGATTTCCATGGTTCGCATCTTGCGCTACAGCATTCTCGCCGCGTTGGGCATGGCCGTCGTCCCGCTGGCCGCCAACAGTGTGCTGCTCTCGGACCTGGTTCGCAGGGCCACTGACGGTGATGTGCAGTCCGAACGCGCATTGGGCCTGGTGTACCTGAAGGGTCGGGACGTGCCCCAGCAGATCGACGAAGGCGTGGCGTGGCTAAAGAAAGCCGCAGCGCAGCGCGACCCGATCGCCGCTTTCGAACTGGGGCAGTTTTTCGAGTCGCTCCCGCAGACCGCGGACAATCACCACGCCATGCTGGACTACTATCAGCAGGCGGCCAACTACGGGCACACGGAAGCACAACTCAAGATCGGCGGCCTGCTCCTCGCCCGCGGTCAAGACGCGCAACTGTCGAAAGCCGACCGCGAGCGCGCCAGGGCACAAGGAAAGGCACTTATCGAATTCGCAGCGAACGCGGGCAACGCCCATGCGGCCAAAGCGCTTGCCGACATGTACTTCGAGGGCCGCGACGGAATCCCCCAGGATCGCGAACTGGCGATGGGCTTTTATCAGAAGGCCGCCAACGCTGGCGATGCCACATCGTCGCTGTGGCTGTACGATCACTTCGGCAGCAACGCGAAGAGCAAGAGCTACAATCTCGAAACCGCGACAAAATACCTCAAGCTTGCAGCGGACGGCGACGTCGCGCAGGCGCAACTAAAACTCGCCGAGTGCTACGAACACGGCACCGGTGTACCGCTCGATCGTGACGCGGCACTGACGTACGCCAAGCGAGCTGCTGCACACGGCGTTCAAGAAGCCAACGACATCGTGCAGCGACTGACGCCGGCACCGGCGCCGCCGGCACCCGATGCGTCCCACGACGCACCCGGACCAGCGCCGTCGACCACGGCGACGGCAGTCGCCGCGTCCGTGCCGGTGTCGGCAGCAAACGCGCTCAAGGTCGCCGCTGAAACGCGTCCCGTGCAAACGGCGCCAGCCCCGACTGTCGTTGCGACGGAGCGCGCGCCGAAACAAGACGCGGTCCCGCCGCACTCTGAAGCCGCGGTCAGCAGCACCGAGACGACAACCTTGCGACGCGAGAACGAGGTCCTGCGTGAGCAGTTGACCGAGCGTGAACAGTCACTGATCGAGCTGCGCGCAGAACGCGACGAAGCCCGCGGTCAGTACAAATCGGAACACGAGAAGCTGGTAGCTGCCCTGGCTGAGCGAGAGAAGGCAGCGGTGGTGGCGATCGCAAAGCCCGCTCCGCAAGCGGAACTCCCGGCAGCGAAGAAAGCGGCCGAGCCCCCTGTGAACGCGGACGCACTGAACGAGGACGCGGTTGTCGCACTGCAGGGAGGTCAATACGACAAGGCCATACACGACTTCAAGCGCGCCGCCGACGCGGGCAGTCAGCGCGCGATCAACAACCTGGGCATGCTGTATTTTCGTGGCGTCGGTGTGACGCGCGATATGCCAACGGCAATGCAGTATTTTGAGAAAGCTGCTGCCGCGGGCAACGGCAGCGCCGCCAACAATCTCGGTTACATTTACCAGTACGGCGTGGGTGTCGCGCCGGACGCGCGCCGCGCGATCCGCTGGTACAAGTCGGCCATCGAACTCGGCAACCGTGCCAGCGTGGCGAATTTGCAGCAGATGCTCGCTGCTGGTGTCCCGGATAGCACCGAGAGCGCTGCCAGCGACCAGAAGGTAGCTTCCCTCCACCGCTGACAACGTACACGCACGCTGGCGCCGCGCGCGCCGGCGCTGCGGCAGCAAGGGGGGGCGGCTGTGGCTGCCGATCGCACCGCCTTGGAAAGGTGAACGCACAGCCCCGTGTTTCCGAAACATCGGGGTAAAAAGCCGGCCTTTTCAGCGCGCACGAGGGACTCGAAAACGTAGAGTTCCGCCATGCTGACTCTCCTGCGAAAACTGATCGCGCCCGCGCCGCGGCCGATGCCGACGTTGGTCACCGCGCCCAGTGGCGCCGGCACCTCTGCCAATACGGCGCCAGGCTACTTGGCCAAGCCCAACGCGTACCCCAACGTGCCGCCCGCCGAGCTGCTGCAAGCGCAGGCCCCACTCATCCGCAGGCTCGACACGGCGCTCGAGATGCCGGATGCGGCCTTCAAACGTTACGTTGTTCCGGTCTTGGAGCGGTACGCCGCGTACGTCCACCTGCTCCCTGCATCCCAAAGCCACCATCACTGCGACCCAGGCGGTCTGTTGCGCCATGGGTGCGAGGCCGCGTTTTACGCGGCGCGGTTGACGCAGGGCATGGTCTTCGCAATGGAGACCACACCGAGCGTCCGCCGGCGCCTGGAGCCACGGTATCGCGCCGCGACTGCGTTCGGTGGCCTGCTGCACGACCTCGGCAAGGCCTTTGTCGATTTGGGCGTGACCGATGTCGCCGGCGAGAAAGAGTGGAACTACGCCGCAGAACCGTTGCACGACTGGCTCGTGCGCAACCAGCTTGCCGAGTACCGGATCTTCTGGCGTCCCGGCGAGCGACATGGTCGTCACGAGCTGTTCGGCACCGGTATCGCGAACCAGATATTGGGAGCACAGACCCTCGAATGGCTCGGCCAAGCGGGGATGGAAGTTGTGCACCACTGGTTCGGCTTTCTCGCCGGCGGCAACAGCCTGACGAATCCGATCGTTGACCCCATCGCCAAAGCCGACGGCATGAGCGTGGAAGCCGATCAGGAACGGATGAAGAACGAGCTGGCGTCCTCCAATGCAACCGCACAAGGGCGCTTGGCAGTCACGCTCCTGCGCGCGATCAACAAGGTCGTGCAGCAGCAGACCGTTCATCCCAACGAAGCAGGGCAACTCGTGTTTTACGGCGAGGCAGGTGCTTTCGCCAAGTTTCCCGAAATACTCAAGGAAGCGGGCGACTACGTTCGCAAGACCAGCGATCGCGGCGTCCCGACCAGCGAGAGCGACATTGCCCGCATCCTGCTCGACGCCAAATTCATCCAGCCATTCACCTCGTCGATGATGTTGACGTCCTCGTCGTGGGACATCGCCGTTGATTTACCCAATGGCAATGTGCTGGCCATCCAGGCCATCAAGTTCGACCGTCCGGAATTTCTTTTCGGCGACGTGCCGTTGCCACAAAAAATCGGCATTCGGACAGGGAGCCAAGCCAAGACATCCACCGCTCAGGCGCCAGCACCAGCCACGACCGCCGCTTCCGCGCCGGCGACGCCCTCGGTTGAGCAGCCGACTCCAGTAGCGGAGACGACGACAGCAGTGGCCGCCGCTCTCCCCGTCATCGAAAACCGCCGCGAAAGCGATACGGAGGCGCCACGCCGCTCCTGGAACGAGGATCAGCAACGTTCTGTTACCGTCCTCGCGAGCGACGACGACGTCGACGAGTGGCTCGATCGGCAGCCAAAAGCGGGGACGTTCCTCAAGCTGCTGGCAGATCGAGTAACCCTTGGCCAGTCAGTCCAGTGGGGGCGTGATATCGATATCGAGCATGGCAAAGTGCTCGCGATCTTCCCCGACGTGCTCGCCGGCATGGGCGTTGAGCCGCGCGAAGTACTGGAGCTCTTTCAGCAGGCGCGCTGGATCGAGCAGGATCCGGCCTCGCCGGAACGACTGACCGTCTCCGGCAGCATCGGAAAACGCACGCGAAACGCGCTGCGGTTCAACGGGGAGGCAAGCCAAGCATTCTTATTGATGGCGCCGCCAGGCAAGGTCATTCCCGCGCCTGCATCACCATCGCCGGCACGGGCAGCACCAGCGCCGATCGAGTCACAACCGGTCCCACCGCAGCCAGCAGCGGCGGCGCCGGCGAGCCCCCTCGGTCCGAATAAGGCGGTCACGGGCGATCGCGCATACCTGCGTGTCGTCGCCTACAACTACCTGCGTCAACGGTTCCACAAAGTCTCGGACTTTGCCGACCTCAGCCCGCAAGCGCTTAAGCAGGCTTTGGGTGCGCTGGTCGACGAGTATCTCTCCCCTCAAATTGAACCCGATGAGTGGTGGGAGATCTTGCTCGATTCGCCGTATCCCCTGCTGGAGAAGACGGGCGCAAACCGATATCGCTTCAAGGCCGATTTTGCGCCAGCGAAGTTCGATCAGCCCATGGACTTTTACAAGCGTTACCCGACGTTGCTGAACATCAAGGGGTAGCTATGCCTCAGGTAACCTATCGTGATCCGTTTCGCAGCATCTACGAGTGGCCCGCCATCGCGGCCTGGCTTGCGTCGATGGCAGCGCTGCTGACGCTGGCGTTCACCACCGCGCTGCCGAAGCAAATCATTTTCGCCTGCCTCGCGGTGTGCCTCGCGATGACGCTGCGCATGGTGCCGTCCGTGGTGTCTCTCCATCGGTTCCGCCGGCGCCTGCGCGGCCAGCCGCTGTCCTTCATGAACATGGAGGAGCTGGCCACCATCATGCCGGAGGCCAGAAAGCGCAAGGGCGTGTTTCTGGGGTACGGTTTCGAATGGCGGCAGGAGCACGCCCAGGTCCTCGATCACGTTATGCGCTCGGATCCCGCGCTGATTCGTCGCATCGATGCGCGGAATTCAACCATCGGTCGACGGTGGATTCACGGCATTGGCAAAAAGGTCGTCAAGCTGTGGATCTCGCTCGAGGCGCTGGCGGGACACTTGCTCATCGTCGGCACTACCGGTGCGGGCAAGACCCGCTTCTTCGAGTCCTTGATCGCACAGGCGATCATGCGCGGAGAGCCGGTAATCGTCATTGATCCCAAGGGCGACCGCGACATGTGCGAAGGCATGCGCCAGCTCTGCGCCGCGATGGGCCAAGAGGATCGGTTCGTGTATTTCCACCCAGGGCATGCCTCGCGGTCCGTCCGGTTGGATCCGTTGCGCAACTTCAGCCGCAGCACCGAGCCGGCATCGCGCATCGCGTCCCTGATCAGCGCCGCCGGCGACGACCCCTTCAAGAACTTCGGCCAGATGGAGATGAACAATCTCGTCCAGGGCATGCTGCTCATCAACGCCAAGCCGAGCCTAGTGCTGATGCGTCGGTACTTAGAAGGCGGCGTCGAGGGCTTGTTGGTCAAGGCATGTGAAGCGTGGTTCGAGAAGAAGATGCCCGGCTGGAGAAAGGTCGCCGAGCCCTACAAGCAAGGCGCTCGCACTGCGACGGAGCTGGCCAAGCGATACGTGCAGTTCTACCGAGACAAATTCCAGCAGGAGCCTGGTTGCGCATCGAGCGAACTCGAGGGACTCATCGCGTCGTTCGAACACGACAAGGCGCACTACACCAAGATGATCGCGACGCTGCTGCCGCTGCTCAACCAGCTCACCACGGGCGAGCTCAGCCAGTTGCTTTCACCGGATCCGAACTCGCTCAGCGAAGACCGCGACATCACCAACTTCAACACGATCATCAAGAAGAACCAGGTGGCCTACATCGGTCTCGACACCCTGTCCGATCCCATCGTGGGCGCCGCCGTCGGATCGCTCGTACTGGCGGACCTCACCGCCCTCGCGGGCGCGCGATACAACTACCGCCAGGGGCGCGGTGGCGAAGAGGACGATTCGGTCGACGCCGCGGATTTCGTGAATATCTTCGTCGACGAAGCCGCGGAGGTGATGAACGAACCGTGCATCCAGCTCCTCAACAAGGGGCGCGGCGCGGGGTTCAGGGGCGTGCTGGCCACGCAGACCTTCGCGGACTTCTCCGCCCGCACCAACAGCCGCGACAAGGCCACCCAGATATTGGGCAATGTGAACAATGTGGTCGTGCTGCGCGTGCGCGATTCGGAGACGCAGAGCTACCTGACCGACAATTTCATGAAGACCTATGTCCAGCAGCTTGAGCGGGGGAGTTCGATGGCGGCCGGCAGCAAGGCGGACCTGCATTACGGAGGCACCGTCAACGAAAGTATCAAACACACGGAGGTCCCGATTTTCCCGCCGCAGCTGCTCGGAACGCTTCCAAATCTGGAATGGTTTGCAAACGTGGCCGGCGGCGCCGTCTACAAGGGCCTCAGCAAGATCATCGACAAGTCCAAGCCGATCTCCCCGGGAGTACTCCATGCCAATGGACTGCAAAATCCAGCATAATGAGGCCGCAACCAAGCCAAGGGATCGTGCGGCGCATGACGCAACCGCAATCCAACCTGCCGGCACCGGTACGACGAATACCGAGCCCAGCGGAGCAGCTCCAGCGTGCACTGCGCAGCGGCGGTTTCGAGCCTGCCGCACGCCTGGCGTTCGCGCTGCTTCCCAATGCCAGACCCCTCTTCGAGCGGGTCGCGTGGTTCGTGTCGGAATTTGCCTTGCATCCGACCGGGCATCGCTTGCTCGGGGTCATGCTGAACGATGCGTTTCGAACCTCGGAACGCCTGCACAAGGTGTTTCCAACGCCGGCGTACGCCGAGCAGCGGGTCACGATCTACACGGCGTTGTTCCGCAGCCTTCCGGATCTCAACATGGTCAGGGCCGCGACCCCGGATGGGCAGGTGTGGGATCCCCTGTCGGGCGATCCGTTGTCGAACTGGCTTGCCAGGCATCGGCAAGCCACCGTCGAGCTGCTCGAAGAGCCAAACGACGTACACGGCTTCATGACGCCCGTCGATTTTCGCTCTGCCTTGGCTCCCTTCATCCTCAACGAACGGGATATGGTCGATCTGGGCGAACACTTTCCTCAGGTCATGGGGGTGGGCTACCGCTGACCGCCGCGCCCGAGAGGGAGGGTTGAGTCATGCGCGCAGCTCACTGGCGGTGGCCATTGCTTCTGGTGCTCCTCAATGCGGCGGTCTGCGTCGTCATCATTGGGGATGAATGGGTCAAACGCACCATGGAGGGCGAGAACCGCATGCTCACGACGGAACTGGGAGGGGCGGAGGCAACCGCGATCCATGCGCGCGCGTTGCGCTGGTATACAGGTCTGTTCGTCGACAGCGGCATGGTTGCTGACAGCTATCGTGTCTTGGTCCCGGCCGATTCGACGGAGCAACAAACCACCGTACCTCGCGGCCAGGTGCCGCCACCGCCGCCGGCGACCGCAGGATTCTTCTTCAAGCTCTTCTCTTCGCGCGTGCAGGTATTTTGGCTGCTGATGTACCAGGCCCTGTTGCGCTTAAGTCTCGCCGTGAGCTGGGTGCCCGTCGGGCTGTGTCTCATCGTTCCCTCGTTCGTCGACGGGTTGATGCGCCGTCGCATCAAGCAGAGCAACGTGGAAATAGCCAGTCCGGACCGGTTTGGCTTCTCGATCCTGGCTATGCAGCTGATGATTGCGGGTTACCTCATGATCATGTTTCTTCCGTTTCCGCTCCCGCCGATCGCGCCTTTAGCCCTCTTTGCACTCACCGCGCTGTGCGTTCGCACTGCGCTTAGTCACCTTCATAAAAATGTGTAAAGGTATACACGTATGCGCATGTTCGAGCTTTCTGTGCAAACACCGGATGTGGCTTCTTCGCGAAGCGTTGCACTGTCATTCTTACCAGTAGAGAGCGCTTGAGGGTTGCACCAAACTTGCGTGGCCAACATGGGGAGTCGGGTCATGTCTAGACGCTTTTGGGCGGCTACACTGATGCTCGCGAGTCTCGAGTGCGCCGCCGTGGAATCGCCGTCGATCGCAGATATTTGTGGCCCTGCAATCGCGCTGACCGGCAGGAATCAGCAGTCAATGGTCGAAACCGACAGCGTGTTCTCTGCTGTTTACGCGCACGCCTGTC
>Ga0068856_100007912_pt1 | contig 10384 bp, 9 predicted proteins | sample KBSCornC62_FD_66595 | JGI IMG/M metagenome (GOLD analysis project Ga0068856, IMG submission 66595) | Corn rhizosphere microbial communities from Kellogg Biological Station, Michigan, USA - KBS Corn C6-2 | ecosystem: Host-associated > Plants > Roots > Rhizosphere > Soil ... | reverse complement strand
ATTACGAAGCGTTCCAGGCGCGGCGCGCGCAGATTCGCATGAAAAGCGGAAAGGGGAAGTCCGAATTCGCCCATACGTTGAATGGCAGCGGCCTCGCGGTAGGACGAACCTGGGTCGCCATCATCGAAAATTTCCAGCAGGCCAATGGCAGCGTACTTGTGCCTAAAGCATTACAGCCCTACGTAGGCGCGGAGCGGATCGAGAGAATTCCGAAGACCGTATAGGGTACCCGCTCCAATACCAGTCACATCACTCGCACAATTTCTAAGAATTCCTGCAATCTCCCCATAATCAAAAGCTTAGCGTCCGTACAACGCTTCCGCCCGTATCTACCCCGCAGCGATCAAACGCGCTTGCGTGATTGACTGAAGTGGCCCGTAACAAAACGGCGACTTTCCACGTGAGGCATCATGCTTAACCTACGCCACCGTCTTTTGGCGACGATTCTATGTACCACTCTTTTTGTTGGCGGCGCGTTTGCGCAATCTCTGACTCAGATTCTCGATACGATCCACAATCCGGATGGAACGACGTTCAACGGAACTGTTGTGATCACCTGGAACGGCTCTTCCGGAAACAGCGGCCACTCTGCTTCTAAAGTGAGTGTTTCCGCGCGAGTTTTCAATGGCGCACTCTCTGTTTTCCTGGCGCCCACGACCACGGCCACGGCGGGCACCTACTATCAAGTGGCATATACCAGCAGTAATGGACTTGTGACTTACAACGAAACCTGGCAGGTGCCGCCGAGTGCCACACCTTTGACCATCGCCGATGTTCGCGTAGCCAGCACGGGCGGCGGCTCCACAGGCTCAGGTTCAGGTCCCGGCGTGCAATACGCAACGTTGCCGATTGCGATCAGCCAGATCACGAATCTGAGCGCGAGTTTGAGCTCGATTAATAGCTCCGTCTCTGACTTAACCTCTCAGGTAAACGTTCTCGCATCGAGCATCGCATCCAGTGGTAACATCAGCGCTCTCCAGACAACGGTAAACAACTTGAGTACAACTGTGACCGGCCTCCAAGCGACTGTAAGCGGGCTGAATTCGACAGTTGCTGGCTTAAGCTCCACAGTCGGCGCAAACAGCACAACGCTGACGGGCCTTTCTTCCACCATGAGCGGTTTAAGTTCTACCGTGAGCGGGCAAACAAGTTCGATTTCCACGCTTACAGGCAATCTCAACGCGCTGACTTCCACTGTGAATGGGCACGCCAGTTCGCTGAGCGCGCTGAATACCACGGTCGGCAGTCTGAGTACGTCCGTGACAAACCTGGGCAACTCCCTGGCCGGCCTGACTGCAACCGTGAACACTCTGAGCGCCGCTGGATCGAATGCAGTTTTCGTGGACGCCGAAGTCCCGGCAGGCACAGTAAACGGCGTCAATACCGGTTTCACCTTGGCGAATTCTCCCGCTCCCATAAGCAGCTTGACTCTATTCCGCAATGGCCTTCTGCAGCGCTTGGGGACCGATTACACCCTATCCGGCCCCTCGATTACATTCGCCCCCGGTAGCGTGCCGCAAGGGGGCGATTTCGTGCGCGCCTACTATCGCATTCCCGGGACTGGAACCGCCACGAGTTTTAACGATGGCGAACTGCCATCTGGGACAATCAACGGAACGAACCTGACCTTCACTCTGGCCAGCGCACCCAGCCCTGCATCCAGCCTTATGCTATTCAAAAATGGCGTGCTGCTCGCGCAAGGCGTGGACTACGCGTTAAGCGGAATCACTGTCACCTTTGCCAATACGACCGTCGCGCCTCAAACGGGCGACTTGCTGACGGCTTCGTACCGCCACTAGAAGCCCGACGCTCCCAGATACTTCTTCAAATCCGGATGCAACTGCGCATCGACATCTGGGTCGTTTAGGTTTCCCAAGTCCACATAGCGTGGGGGGAGAAACATTTTTTTGGGAATCTTTTCTCCCCGTATCGCTTTGACCGCCTGATCGACCGCGGTTTCGCCCATGCGAAATGGATCTTGGATGATCAGCGTGTTGATCCATCCGGCTTTGAGATCATCGACGAGCGCCGGACTGGAATCGAATCCGACCAGTTTGACCTTGCTCTGCCGCCCCTTGAGCGCGCGTGCGGCGCCTTCCGACCCGGATTCATTCGAGGCAAACATTCCGTCCAGGTCCGGGTGCGCGGTCAACATATTTTCCGTAACAGTGAGCGACTGCGCAATGCTAGCCATGCCAAAGCGTTCATCGAGAATCTGAATGCCGGGAAATTTAGCCTTGATCTCATCTCGAAACCCAGCTTCCCTTGCCGTGGTGGAGGCGCCGCCCGGCGTAGTGTTCACCATCACAATTTTGCCTTTTCGCTGCAAGATCTGTCCCAATCGGTCGGCTCCCATTTGACCGCCCAAATAGTTATCGGTTGCAACGAACGTAGCGTACTTCTCCGTGTCGATTCCGGAATCGTAGATCACCACCGGAATACCGGCGCTGTACGCGCGATCCACTACGATTTTGAATGCCGAGCGGTCCGATGGCGCCAGCGCAATCGCGTCTACGCGCCGGTTGATCATCGTTTCGACAATCTGCATCTCGGTCGCGATATCGGTCTCATTGGGCGGACCGTCCCAAACAATCTTCACATTGTGTTTCCAGCCGCCCTTAACAGCGCCGGCGTGTACGCTCTGCCAGAAAATATCGGCGCTGGCCTTGGGGATTACCGCGATTGTGGTGACATGCTGCCGATTGCAGCTTGTGCATGCCAGCGCCGCAAAAAGGCAAGGCAAAATAAGGCCATATGAAACGCGGCGTGTAGAATTGAATCTCATTTCTTCGGAGAAACAATGCAACTTGGTCTGGTCGGTCTGGGACGTATGGGCGCAAATATGGTGCGCAGACTGCAAAAAGGCGGTCACACATGCATCGTATTCGACTTGAATCCGGAAAACGTAAAAAAGCTGATGTCAGAAGGCGCAGCGGGCGCGAATTCGCTGGAAGATCTGGTGAAGCAACTCACCAAGCCGCGTGCGGTTTGGGTGATGGTGCCCGCCGGCAAAGCCACCGAAAGCACGGTACAGGCCCTGGCTGCGGCCATGGAAAAAGGCGACAGCATCATCGATGGCGGCAACAGTTTTTATAAAGACGACATTCGCCGCGCCGCTGAATTTAAAAAGAAAGGCATCCAATATCTGGATGCAGGCACCAGCGGCGGCGTCTGGGGTGTCGAACGCGGGTATTGCCTGATGGTCGGCGGCGAGGAAGACGCCTTCCGTCAGCTTGAACCGATTCTCAAAACGCTCGCGCCGGGAATCGGCAATATCGAGCGGACGCCCGGTCGCGACAAACTAGGCGGCACTTCCGAGCAGGGTTACCTGCGCACTGGTCCTCCGGGCTCCGGCCATTTCGTCAAGATGATTCACAACGGCATTGAATACGGAGTCATGCAAGCCTACGCAGAAGGCTTCGATATCCTCGAGCATAAAAATTCGAAAGATTTGCCGGAAAACGAACGCTTCGACCTGAATGTCTCCGACATTGCCGAACTATGGCGTCGCGGCAGCGTCATTGGGTCCTGGCTGCTCGATCTGACCGCAATGGCCCTGGCGGAAAATCCCGATCTTTCGAATTTCAGCGGATTTGTCGAAGATTCCGGCGAAGGCCGATGGACGATTAACGCCGCCATTGAAGAAGCGATTCCAGTCGAGGTACTGGCATCGGCGCTCTTCACGCGCTTCCGTTCGCGCCGCGAACACACTTTTGCGGAGAAGGTGCTCTCGGCGATGCGATATAAATTCGGTGGCCATGTGGAACGGCCGACCGGGGGCTAAAGAATTATTCGAGTTCGGGTCCGCTGAGCGTAATCTTCACCGGCATTACGTGTGTCGCCAGAATGTTGCGGCCCACAAAAGAAACCTGGACTACTTCGCCGTGCTGCGTCTCGATGCGCTGGTATTGGTCGAAGATGAAATTGCCCAACGAATAGAAGATTAGGCCGCCGTGATAGCTTTCGCTCGGCTGCACCACATGGGGATGATGACCTATGACGAGGGTGGCGCCCGCGTCAATCGCAGCATGCGCAAACGCGGTCTGAGCGGCATTCGGTTTGAGCTTGTACTCGATCCCGTGATGCATGGAGACGATCACCACCTCAGCGCGCTTCCGCAATTCCTGCACGTCTCTGCAAACGATTTTCGGATCGGCCACGGCGATGCGTGGATCGATGTCTTTCCAATTGCCGTTCTTCTGGTCGTAGGTATAGCCGAGAAAGCCGAAGCGCACTCCATGCCGCACAAGCACTATGCCCTTATGCGCATCCGCTTCGGATTCGCCGCTGCCGACAGTTTCTATACCGTGTTTGCGCAGCCAGGAAATCGTAAATTCGACTCCATGCGAGCCGCAATCGCGCGAGTGATTATTGGCAGTCGATGCAACCGCGATTCCAGCAAGCTTCAGACCGGCGATGGCATCGGCTGGAGCGTGAAAAATCATGCCACCCTCGTGATACTTGCCTTGATCGGAAAAAGGCGACTCCAGATTTACAAACGCAATATCCGACGCGGCCAGCATGGGCGCCATTTTTCGAAATGGCAATGCCGGGTCCTTCGCGGCGAGAATCTGGCGGCGTACCGCGCGCGAGAGCATCACGTCGCCCGTAAAAATCAGCCGATTGAACGCCTCCTGAGCGAATAAAGAACCGCGACCGTGAGGGAGCGGAAGCAGAAGAAGAAATAGAAGCAGAACGCGCACTACAATTTTTTGGCTGCGGCGCGATCCAGGAACCAAGTGGCCTGTTTATCGCGGCTGGCGATTTGGCAGGGATAGTGAAGCCAATCTTCAGGCCCGCGCAGCACGTGCGCTAGCGCATCCGCCTTATCGTCGCCGGAAACCTGCAGGATCGTATTCTTGGCCGCTAGCAAGACGCCCGGCAGCAAGGTGATGCGATGCATTTGCATCTTCTCCACCCATACGTTAGCTGCGATTCCGATCTTGTCATTAATGAGCGACTCGCCCGGAAACAAGCTTGCGGTATGGGCATCGGGCCCCATTCCGCGATGGAGTACATCGAACGCCGGTAACTCGCCTGCAGTCAGCGAAAAGAAAGTCTGTATATCGCTGTTATAGCGGGCCGCGGCGGCTTCTGGAGGAAGCTCGCCATAGACTCGGTGGATATTGTCCGATGGGATCCGCGCCGGTGTGAGGAGACCATCATTCGCCAGCTTGAAATTGCTCTGCGAATCGGTAGGAGGAACGCAACGTTCATCCACCCAAAAGAAATGAACCCGCCTCCAATCGAAATCCGCTTTGGCGAGCGCGGCGAAAAGGGGTTTGGGCGTACTCCCGCCCGAAATCGCGATCGTCGTGCGCGACTGTGCCGCCAGTGCACCGGACAGCAGTGAAAGAACATAGGAAGTACAGGCGTCGGCGGCTTCCTGCGCGGTGCCCAGTACGTGCAAATTCGGAGAATCGCTAGCCATGGCTCATGGAGTATCGAGCAGTAATTCGCGTACGCGCGCGAAGGCCGCGTTAAAAGCAGGATCTACGCCCATCAATGCCAGCTCCTCCGTCATCAATGCAGTCACTGCGGGTTCTCCGAAATTGTAAGTACATTCGCGCCCGCTTGCGCTATGCAGAACCGCCGAGTCCGGCCCGGTGCGCGCGAAGTCGATCGTTTTGGAATCGGAGTGGAAGGTAACTCGGTGAACGCCCGGCAAGTAGCCTCCAACGCGCCGGAAGGAGACCTTCGGACGATACAGCGATAACCAGCCGGCCAAATACAGCGCCGCCATAGTCGGCCGCTCGTCGGTATATTCAATGTCGATCGAATGGAAATCGGCGAGCTTGTATTCACATACGTCGAAAAGATGCGCCAGCGGCTCGCGCCATGGCGTAAGGCGTGTCCATTCAAGATCGGCTACGACGCGCTCGCGCGCCTGCCAGCGCTCGATCAGCGTAACCGCTTCGCTGGCTGGCATGTCGTGCGTGTCGACAACGATCTTGGTAGCAAGGCTGGTGATCGCTTCTAAGCCGGCATGCTCTTCTTTGGTGGCCGCCTGCCGCAATGCGCCTTTGTGGCGGCACCAAAAGATAACGGGCAAATCGGCTACCGTAAGCCCGACCAATGTCGGACCCACATTCGGCCAACTCTGTGGACGCGCCGTAATCTCGATCTGCTCGCAACAGATTTGCTGCGCCTTCCCAAAAGGTTTCCAGCACTGCGCGAGAACCCGCGCCTCCAGGCTTTTCTCCGCGTCGGGTGAAACGGCCAGCACAATGCCGCGCGCGGGATGCGAATGCATCAACTCAGAAATAGTTTGCGAAGCGGCAAAGCCGGAGTCGGCCTCATCCGTCGCCACGATAAGCGTCATCGCGCAGGCGCGCAACACCGTCGGCTTACCCTGCTGTTTCTCTTCCTGGCCGAGCGACGTCCAGAGTTTTCCCAAACCCTTTAATATGTTTTCCGGATGGGCCGGAAAGATCACTGCACTGCTCATGGAATCCTCCATACGTGGCCCTGTCGAGCAAGCATTTCATCAGATGCTTTCGGCCCCCATGTGCCCGCCGCATAGTTCGGGAAGTCGAATTTAGTGTTGGTCCATACATCCAAAATCGGCTGCACGATTTGCCAACTTGCCTCTACCATGTCCTGCCGTGTGTATAACGTCGGATCGCCCGACATTGCGTCGACCAGCAGAGTCTCATACGCGGTTGGCGTACGTTCGCCGAAGCTCGATCCGTAGTTGAAATCCATCGAAACCGGCCGCACGCGCATGCCACTGCCCGGACTCTTGGAAAGGAACCGCAACGAAATACCTTCTTCGGGCTGAATACGAAGAACTAACAGATTCGGCCGGGCCGCCCGCAATCCGCCCTTCGTCTCCTGGGTAAAGAGTCCTAACGGCGGGGCTTTGAATTGAATCGCAATATCGGTAACTCGTTTCGGCAGCCGCTTGCCGGTTCGAATGTAAAACGGAACATCGGCCCAGCGCCAGTTATCGATAAAAAATGTGACCGCCGCATAAGTATCAGTTTGCGCTTGCGGATCGACGCTCGGCTCCTGCCGGAAACCAGGTAGATCTTCGCCGCCCACTTTCGCCGGTCCATACTGCCCGGCCACCGCATGTTTGGGAACATCTTCCGGCTTCACAACACGTACAGCCCGCAACAACTTGGCGCGTTCGTCGCGAACATTGGTCGCATCGAAGATCGTAGGCGGCTCCATCGCCACCGTCGCCATCACCTGGCTCAGGTGGTTTTGGATCATATCGCGCAGAGCACCCGCCTCCTGGTAATAGCCGCCGCGCCCCTCAACCCCGATGGATTCGGCCGCTGTGATCTGCACATTGTCTACATACCGGCGATTCCAAAGCGGCTCGAAGATGCCGTTGCCGAAGCGAAACGCCAGTATGTTCTGGACCGTTTCTTTACCCAGATAATGGTCAATGCGGTAAACGTCCGATTCAAGAAATACCTTGTGGATCTCATCATTCAGTTTGCGGGCGCTTAAGAGATCGTGCCCGAAAGGCTTCTCGATGATGACGCGGCGCCATCCATTGCCGCGGTTCAGGCCATGCGCGCCGAGTTCCAGAATGGCTTCCGCATAGTGGCTTGGTTGAGTAGAAAGGTAGAAAAGAACATTTCCGGCGGTCTGATGTGACTTCTCAATTCCATCCAGCTTGTTGCGCAGATCGTCATAGGAACCTGGATTGGTCAAATCGCCCGGCACATAGAACAAACATTGTGCGAACGAATCCCAAATTTCCTTATCGAACGGCGCATCTTCCAAAAACTTCGAAACCGAATCGACCATGCGGCGGCGGAATTCGTCATCCGACATGGGCGTACGCGAGCTGCCGACCACGGCGAAACTGGGCGAAATGCGGCGTTCATAGAAAAGCCGGTACAAAGATGGCAGCAGCTTTCTTTTCGATAAATCTCCGCTTGCTCCGAATATGACAATGGCGCAAGGTGGCACGCGGCGCGAAAAACGCAGCGGATCCTGAAGAGGGTTGACCTCGGGCAGCGGTTGGACGACGACGCTCATGATCTCTTTGATGATAAGGCCCGCAAAAGCGATCAGGTTAAAATCGGCACTTGCAAACCAAGAAAATCGTCGCCGTTCTGAGCGATTTGATGTTCACTGTGAAGATTCAGGACGCCGCCAAGCGCGCCGGCGTGGAAGCTGTGTTTGTTACTTCACAAGAGGACGCTCTGGCGCGCGCTCGCGAAAATCCCGCACTCGTCATCCTCGACCTGAATTACCCGCCGGCCCAGCCGCTCGATCTGATCCGAAAGCTGAAAAATGACGACGTCACGGCGAAAATTCCTCTGCTAGGCTTTGTATCGCACGTAGCCGCCGATCTGATCCAGGCGGCGCGGAACAACGGCTGCGACAAAGTAATGGCGCGCTCTGCGTTCTCGCAGAACCTGCCGGCAATTCTTAGCGAGCTAGTGTGACGCCCAGGCCAAGCCGTCAGTCCCCTTACCCGCATCGATAAGGCTCACGCTCCAATCGGCCAGGTTCAGCGCGGCGACTTGATGGCTTTTGTCGCAGGAGACGTAAGCGACCTTGTCGTCCGGACGCACAAGAACTTCCTGCGGCGCGGCAGGCACGTCAATCGATCGCACCACTTCGAGCTTCTTGAGATCGACAACCGCCACCTTATTGGCCGGCGGTACCGCCACAAGCAGCCAGCGTCCGTCCTTAGTAGAAGCGGTTCCATACCCCGTGCCGGGTAGTTCCACCCACTTCTTGACTTTGTCCGTGGCTGCGTCGATTACTGCGAGCTGCGGCTTGGTTTGATCGGACGTGAAGACCATGCTGTTGTCGGGCGAAATCGAAATGCGCTGTGTCTCTTTCGAGATCGGAATTATGGCAAGCGTCTTGCGTTTGTCCAGGTCCAGAACCGAAACGGTGCCGGGGCCGACATTGGCGGTGTAGCCGCGATGTCCATCGCTCGTAATCGCAAGCATGTGCGATTCGGGCTGTCCAGTCGGTATGGTACCGACAATTTTGAGCGTTTTGGGATCGATAATCGTAATGGTCTGGTCCAATTCCGTCGTGACGTACAGCAAACCGCGCGTGCGATCGAATATCGGGCAATGCGGTCGCACACCATGATCGAATTCGATATTGCCGATCACTTTGCGGGACGGGATATCGATCACTACAATATTGCGGCCGTCCGTGCCCTTTTTCCCCACGCCGGAATTCCCGTAGATCGGAACATAGGCGACCTTGCCATCCGGCGAAGCAATCACTTCGTGCCCGGTGATACCTCCTTCCGGCACTTCGGCGACTTGCTTGCCGGCGCTGGGATCAATGATGCCCATCGCATGTGCCCCTTTATTGGCGGTGAGCACGGTGCCCGAGGAAGAAGTCGGTTTGTACGAATCGGCAGCGTTAGCAAGCATCAGAGTCAGGGTAAGAGATATCAGGGAAATTCCGAATGGTCGCATGTAGGGCCTTCGGGGTTCACAGTATCATACAGCGCGCCAGAGTCATGCGTCTACCCTGGAAGTCTGGGAGGCTGAGTGCTTAAAAAGGTCGCATGGTGTTTGTTGGGCTGGTTTTTGTTGGCGACGATGTTCTCATGGGCAGCGCTTGCGCAGGAGTCGCCGCACGGCAAAACCGCTCCCGCGACGCAGCCGCCAACGCCCCCGGGTGCGCCTCCCGAGCCTGCCAAGACGGCGGATGAAAAGCCCGTGGTGACTCATCACAGGATCACCATCGCCGGCAAGACGCTGGCTTATACGGCAACCACGGGACGCTTGGCCATTAAAAACGATCAGGGGCATACCGAGGCGCAAATGTTTTACGTCGCTTATACGCTCGATGGCGCCGGCGGCAAGCGTCCACTCACCTTTGCATTCAACGGCGGCCCCGGTGCGGCCACCGTTTGGCTGCACATGGGCTGCTTCGGGCCGAAGCGTGTGAAGATGCAGCCCAACGGCTTTATGCCGCATCCCCCGTTCCAGCTCGAAGACAACCAGGACACCATTCTGGACAAAACCGATCTCGTTTTTGTCGACGCAATAGGAACCGGATTTAGTCGCGCAACCACGCCCGAGCTGGGTAAAAAATTCTGGACGGTAAAGGGCGATATTGCGGCCTTTGGCGAATTTATCCGGCTCTATCTGCAGCAAAACTCGCGTTGGACGTCGCCCATTTACCTGGCAGGCGAGAGCTATGGAACTACCCGCGCCGCCGGGCTCTCGAATTTTCTTGCGGACCACGGCATAGCGCTGAACGGCATCACTTTGATCTCCACGGTGTTGAACTTTCAGACCATCGGATTTGCGACCGGTAACGATATCCCGTTTGTGCTGTATCTGCCGACATATGCGATGACCGCGGCATACTACAACAAACTCGCTCCCGAATTGGAAAAGGATCTGCCCTCTCTCCGCGCTGAAGTGGAAAAGTGGGC
>Ga0068856_100007911_pt1 | contig 10385 bp, 7 predicted proteins | sample KBSCornC62_FD_66595 | JGI IMG/M metagenome (GOLD analysis project Ga0068856, IMG submission 66595) | Corn rhizosphere microbial communities from Kellogg Biological Station, Michigan, USA - KBS Corn C6-2 | ecosystem: Host-associated > Plants > Roots > Rhizosphere > Soil ... | reverse complement strand
TTTTTCTTCTTGAAACTGCTGAACAATCCTTTCACAGATTCTACTGCTTTGCCTTTGACGTCCTGCGGCTGACTGCCGGTACTGGCAGCGGTGGTATCCTTTTGACCGAAGATCTGTTTGGTGATCTGATCTTTGGCTGCCTGTACGGCCTGGTTCTTTACCGATTTCAGGGTGTCTTTTGCGGCGCTTTTTGCGGCGGCTATCGCACTGTCGGCAGCGGCCTTTTTGGCTGCAGCCAGTTCCTGTGCCTGTGCTTTCATATCGTCGGCCAAACTGCTGCCTGCACCGGCCAGATCAGTTTTTATGGTGGGATTGGTAATGGAACCGCCCACGTTTACTTTCAGGTTTATTACATCGCTCAGTTTCACCGGTATGCCTTTGCTGCTGGCCTGTGACGCCAGGTTATTTACCAGCGAATTGGCGGCAGCGCCCAGTTTTTCACGCGGCACTTTCATATTGATGACATAGTCGATCGATTGGTCTAATCCATGCTTGCCGCCGATTTCCATATCAATGTCCTGCACTTTTACAGTGAAAGGCTTTACAAACACTTTTCCATCTGCAAAATCAAAAGAGCTTTTGATATCCTTCAGCGTCATCTCTTTCAGATTGTTGATATTAAGGGTGCTTGCCAGTTTATCGAGCGGCGCAAATTTCTTCAGCAATCCCTGCAGGATCAGCAATGTTCCCGAACCGCTAAGTGTGCTGAGATCAGGCATCATGGTTTCGCCCAGTTTGCCATTCAACGTTAATTTGGAAGTAAGTTTGCCATCAATGAACTGTCCTATGGGCATCAGCTTTTGTACTGTATTAAAGGCAAAGAATGTTTTCTGAATATCCAGGTTCTGCACATCATAATTAAGCGAAATGTCAGGTTTCTTTTTGGATGCTTTGGTAGAGTAGGAACCACCCAATGCAATATTGCCGTCGAGCGCCTGCATTTTTACATCCTTCATCGTTACGGTTTCATCTTTTAACAGGAGGGTACCGGTTACATTGTTATAATCCACTTTGTCGTACTTCACATTGTTTACTTTGGCATTAAGCGTCATGTTGATGTTCTTTGGAACAGCAAAAGGCTCGCTGGCTGCTGCTGCAGCTGCGGAATCTTTTGCAGCCGGCTTTGCAGGCGTATTAGTGGCAGGAGTAGAAGATGTACCCATTAACTTGTTCAGATCAACTTTGTCGGCCGAAACGTTTAACGAACCGGTGAGCGGTTCATCTTTCAACGCATACCCGATCAGGTTATCAAAACTTCCGTTGGCGTTAAAGTTGGTACCCAGGTAATTACCGCTTACATCGTTCACCGTAACATTTTTCGGTGTAAAGGTGAGCTGGGTATTTTTAACGTTGATGCCATCGGGATAATCTTTCGACTTATAGGCGAGGTTTGATACCTGAAGCGTACCAGCCGTTTGTACGGCATCGTATTGACTTTTGTCGATAAATGATTTTTTGCCTTTGAACGATACGTTTGCGGCCAGTTGTCCGGCCAGTGAAGTACCTGGTTCAAAAGTATAGAACTGCACCACATTGCCCAGATTGAAAGAACCTTTAACAGTTCCATCGAAATAGGGATCAGAAGCCAGCGTTTTGAGCAACAAGGTAAGATCAGCCGCATCTTTACCCACTTCAACGTGAGCGGCAGGAATTTCCACTACGGCGTGATCAGCCATGCCATCCGGACTGGTAACAGTAATCTTTGCATTGGTATGCTGAATGGGTTGCGGAAATGCTTTGGAAGCATAATACAGGTTGTTGATATCAATATATCCCTGGGCAGTGAATTCGCCGGGTTTTTGTTGTTGCACTACGGCCAGATTTCCTTTTGCCTGTATATCAGCATTCAGTACTCCGGCGAGGGAGGTACCTTGCTCGAATTTTACCATCTGACCAATAGTGGCCAGGTCAAGCTTGCCTTTGGCGGCCGCATCGATATACCGGTCGGTCATCGGTTTTTGGAACAGCACCCTAAAATCGAAGGGATCAGTGCCAAACTCGATGTGACCTTTGGGAATATCTACAACGGTGTGATCGGTAACGCCATCGGGGTTATCGACTTTCATCTGAACGTTGATATTCTTAACCGGTTTGGGCAGGTCGGGATATTGGAAAAAGCCGTCCTGCACATTGAGGTTGAGATTATAAGCGGGAATCTGCGTTGCACTGTAGGTGCCTTTTACAAACCCGCTGAAAATGGCTTTACCGCTGGTTTTTATCTTGTCGAAGTCCTGCTGATATACGGCAGGGATCAATGATAAAATGCTTTTAAAGTCGGTTGAAGGCGCTTTAAAGCTGATGTCCATATTATAGGTGCTGTCGTTTATCAGCTGGAAAAAGCCTTCGGCAGCGATCTTTAGATCATTCAGTGCTATTTCATCTGTTTTAAAAGAGTATTTGTTGCTTTTATTATCGACCTGTACATCCAACCCAATAGCCGTTTTGGTATTAAGGAGATAAGGAAGTCCGCCATAAATAAAAGTTACGGCATCGGCTTTAGTATCGGTTTTCAGGGTAAACAGGTCTGAGGTAAAATCTCCGCTGCCTTCGTGAGTAAGATTCACGAGTTCGGTGCTCATGGCCATGGTGGCATCGTCGTACCGGATATATGCATTTTTGATAGCATAATGCTGCAGGTTCATCTCAAAGGGTTTTGCTGCAGAGGTATCTGTGGTAGCAACCGTGCTGGTATCGGGTTTTGTAATATTCCAGTTGGCTTTTCCTTCTTTGGTTACTATTGCATGAATACGGGGTTCATCTATATTAACCGAATAAATTTTCATATTCTTGCCGCCGATTACGCTGAACAGGTTCACTGCCACATCTATTTCTTTGGCGCTGATAAGGGTGTCTTTTGAAAATTCGTCGGTACCGATTACCTGCAGATTTTCAAGAGCGCACGATACACGTGGAAAATGACGGAAGAAAGAAAGGTTAAGGTCTTTAAAATCAACGTTGGCGTTTATATGTTTATTGATCTGTTCTTTTGCAATGGCTATGATCTTACCTTTAAAAATAAAGGGCGCCACAAACAGAATAACAATCAGTGTTGCCAGAGTAATGCCTGTGATCTTTAGGATTTTTTTCAGCATGGGTATTTGGTTTACTGGTGGTTAGCCGGGCGTAAGATAGGTTAAGTATTTTAAAGACCCAAGTGACGTGTTAACAGGTTGTCAGGTTAATAAGTTAAAATGTTAGCCTGTCAACTATCAACTTATAAACGAATCAACTGAAACAACATATGACTCCTGAAAGACGTGCCCGCCTGCTGTCGGTGCTAAATAAACGGCAGAACGATTTAACAGTAGTGCTGGAAAATGTATTTGACCCACATAATATATCCGCAGTTATGCGTACCTGTGATGCGGTAGGCGTGCAGGAAGTGTATGTATTGAATACAAAAATTCCCCGCCATAAAAAATGGGGAGCTAAAAGCAGCAGCAGTGCCGCCAAATGGCTTTCTGTTTATCAGTTTACCGATGCGGATGCGTGTTTTAATGCATTGCGCCAAAAATACGACCGTATTTTAACCACGCATTTGAGCAGCGATGCCGTTAATTTATACGATATTGATTTTACGGGTCGTATTGCATTGGTTTTTGGTAATGAACATTCGGGTGTGAGTGATGAAATACGCGCTATGGCTGATGGTAATTTTATTATTCCGCAGGTAGGTATTATCCGCTCACTGAATATTTCTGTGGCTTGTGCGGTAACGTTATATGAAGCACAAAGACAGAAAAGGCTGGCGGGTCATTACGATTCCTGTCATTTGCCGAAAGAACAGTTTAATGAGCTGCTTGATCAGTGGGGATTTGTTGAGGAAGAAGGCGAAGAGCCATAGACAATCAGCGATTGATAGTATAACCGCAGAGGCGCGGAGTCGCAGAGAAATTATAAAGTAGTGTCTGCGTCTCAGCGTCTCTGCGGTAAAATTTCTTTAAATTTGAAATCAAATGAAAGCTTTCTTTCTTACCTCATTTTTCATACTTCTGACTTCACTGACCTTTTGCCAAACGATAAAAAAAGTGAAGATCACTGAAGTGGAGGATTACATAAAAAACAGTAACCATCCGCTGGTGGTTAATTTCTGGGCAACCTGGTGTACGCCGTGTGTGGAAGAGTTGCCCTTTTTTATAGAAACGGTTAAAAGGTACAGCGAACAAAAAGTGGAACTGGTAATGGTGAGTCTTGATCTTTCTTCTTCCTATCCCGGTAAAATTGCAGATGTAATTAAAAGGAGAAATTTCAGTGGCACTTTCTTTTGGCTGAACGAAACGAATGCAGATTATTTTTGTCCGAAAGTAGATGCCAAATGGGATGGAGCTATCCCTTCTACTTTGCTGATAAACAGTAAAACCGGTTACCGAAAGTTTTTTGGCCGCCCCCTGACCGACAGACAGATTGAACTGGAAGTGGGGAGGTTAACGGGGCTTAAGCAATAAGCTTTCTTCAACTTATTGATTATGATGTTCACCGAGGTCTTCGCCGTGGTTTCTTTTCATTATGGCGAAAACGATGAACGCCGCGATAATAGCCAATGCTATAAAAAATATAAAAAACCCAACGAGTATCATGTCATAATTTATTGATTATGCCTTTCACCCAGGTCTTCCCCCTGCTTTTTCTTCTTTGTTGCAAAAACTATAAATCCAACCACAATAATAAATACTATAAAAAATGTAATGGGTAACATACTAAAAAAGGCAATAAGCAACAGGCACCAGGTAATTGGCTACTGCCCGTTGCCTGGTGCCTGTTGCCGGTTCATTAATGTTTTTTACTCATGCTCAAACTTTCCTGAACGGCTTTTGCCGAATCAAGATGTTTTCTTAAAATAGGCAGTTTTTGTGTTGCAAAGTTCTTAACATCAGGATCTGTTGATGTATTGGCTGCTTTTTCAAAAGCATCAATATCTTCTTTATGGTCATCTACCATCATTTTCATGTAAGATTTGTCAAAGTCAGTACCTGTCTTTTTGCTTAACTCATCATAATGATGCTGATGTTTTCCGATGTCGTTTGGCAACGTTACACTCTTATTTTTAGCAATTGATTTCAAATCGTCGTTAGCTGCTGAATGGTCTTTCACCATCATTTCGCCAAAGTTCTTTACACGCTGGCTGGAAGCATTTTGTTCTGCCAGTTTACCAAACTGAACTTCTGCATTACCACCCATGGCAGCTTCATTCATGAACTTGCTTGTTTTTTCGTCAACTGTTGTTTTTGTTCCCTGGTCTGATCTTGTTGCCATTGAAGAACTATCCTTTGCTGTATTGGTTTCAGTATTCGACGGTTCCTGCCTGATAGATGCGGTAGAATCACCGTTGGCTGTATTGTTATTGTTCGACGAACCCTGGCAGGCGATCAATGAAACCACTGCCCACAATGCAAACGAAGAAAAGATTGTTGTTGTTTTCATCTGAAATCATTTTGGTGTTTATTAAAGACGGTCAGCTCGGGGGCTGAAACAATGCAGAAATTATTATGCCCTGAGTTAATACGCTGGTTTAATTACTGGCGCATGATTGGCATAAAAGTGAGGCAGGGGAGTAGTGGGGATTTATTTCAACAGAGAATATCCAATGTACAACATTAAATTTCGAATAAAGAAGTGCCTTCACTTCGACGATTAAAATTCATCATTCAGTATTTGAAGTGTAAGTCGCACACACCGATTTGCCTTGAACATTCAACATTGTAAATTCAATATTGAATATTAACATAAAACCCCGCCAATGGCGGGGTTTGTACAGATTTTAAAAACGGGACTCTATTGGTGTTATGTTGTTCGCTTAATGGAACAGCCAACCGATCTCGATTGTTTAACAGAAACTTCTTTTCCGGCCAGTACTTCATTAATTGCTTCTTTTAAATGCCGGCGTTTTACACTGGCGGCATCAGAAGGACTGTCATCAATAGCGCCATGGTACACTAATTTTCCGGTTTTATCGAACAGAAAACACTCAGGTGTACGGGTAGCGCCAAAGGCATCAGCCAATTCATTATTCCTGTCTTCGGCGTAATACCAGTTGTACCCCTGGTTCTTTGCGTACTGCTGCATAGCTGCTAATGATTCTGAACTACCCCGGTCAGCTTCATTGGAATTCAATAAAACCACACCAATACTTTCTTTCATTGCAAACTGACAGATTTCTTTGGTACGGGCCTGATTGTTTCTAACCACAGGGCAGGTGTTGCAACTAAACATTACCAGCAAACCGTTTTCTTTTGTTGCATCCTTCAGGGTAATTTCTTTGCCGGAAATATCTTTCAGTTTATTGTTTGCTTTCGGCACGCCGGATCCAATTGGCAACGGATCACTGAACGTGAATGCCAGCAAAGCGATTGCCGGCAGTAATAAGGTAACGACGGCTTCTTTCATACAATAGATAATGAAAAATGAGAAATAAGAAATGAAAAATGAAAAAGTCAAATACTTTCTAATTCTTCATTTCACATTTTTAATTTCAACAGCCTATACAAAGTTTACTAAAAAATGATGGTACTACCTACAGTTTTATGTTATATGGATGTAAAATTTTATTAAAAATGGGGATATTTTTTAATATGGTGTTACACCCTGTCGTGAATAATCCGGTCCTCACTCGTAGGATGCGATTGCTTCTGGCGTTCGGTAGCCATAGCTTTAAGAGAGTGAATGCTTACATTTAATTCGTAGCCAATAAGCAATACAAGAGAGTTGATATAGATGATGATCATTAATACAATGATGGTACCTATTGAACCATAGAGGGCGTTGTATTTGCCAAAGTTGTTTACAAACAGCGAAAAACCCAGGGTGGTTAAGATACTTAAAAAAGTAGCCAGTATAGCGCCGGGCGAAACGAGCTTCCATCGCTTTTGTATAGAGGGTGCATATTTATAAATAAAGGCATGCGCATAAAAGATCAGGCTTACAATAAGCAACCAGCGTATTACCGCAATGAATGCCAGTATGGGTGCGCTTTTTATCCCCAGCCATTTTAATACGGCCCCCTGCAGCATTAGTAACAATACACACGACAGTATAAGTCCCATCATAATTACGGTAAGCTTAATAGCAACAAGGCGTGTATTTATTCCGGTTCGTTTTTCAAACCCTACATAATTTTTATTGAAAGAACGCATAAGGCCCATCATGCCATTGGAGGCAAAAAAGATGAGCAATAAAAATCCGAATGACAACAACGCGGCATGATCACGTTTAAAAAAGCTGTCTACAAAATTTATAATTCCCACATTGTATGTACTGGCAGGAATGATATCCTTTATAATGGCATGTAATTGCCTTTGCACCATCTTCGACCGCACAAATGGCAATTGCGGAATAAGCGTGAATAAGAATAAACAGGAGGGTGGAATAGACATGATGAAGTTGTACGAAATAGCCGAAGCTCTTTCGGTTAACCCCACGCGCTTAACCTGTTCTTTAAAAAACACAATTACATCATACAAGGGAACCCCGTCAAATCCGGGTAATATGATCTTTTTACTTTTTTCTGCAAAAAAGCGGATAGGGGGTGAGTTTAATATAATGCGTTCTACGTTCATTCAATGAAATTAGAAATTAAGAATGTGAAATGAGGAATTAGAAAGTGTTTGACTTTTTAATTTTCCATTTCTAATTTCTCATTTTTCATTTCTCATTCTTTTTTCCTGTTCTACATCCTGTGCTTTCTGAAATTCCTTTGCATTCACCAGGTGCTGTTCAAATGTTTCGCTGAACACATGATGTCCTGAAAAATCACTCTTTGCTACGAAATAAAGATAGTTAGTTTGCGGAGATTGTAAAACGGCATCCAAAGTTTGCAGTGAGGGCGTACAAATCGGCCCGGGTGGTAATCCCGCATTCATATACGTGTTGTAAGGCGATTCTACGGTGAGATACTTCAGGTAAATACGCTTTAAACCAAAATCGCGCATAGCGAATTTAATGGTAGGATCCGCCTGCAGTTTCATGCCTTTGTTTAACCGGTTCAGGTAAACGCTGGCAATGGTGTCTTTTTCAGCCAGTGCGTTGGTTTCTTCTTCAACAATGGACGCAAGCGTATAGGCTGTAATGGGAGTGAGGCCATGATCGCGTGCAAGGCGGCGTCTATCTTCGGTCCACACTTTTTTATATTCTGTATAAAACTTATCAAAAATGGTATGCAGGGGAGCGTTCCAAAAGCAGGTATAGGTATTGGGATACACCATCGCCATAACAGTATTGGAATCGAACCCATATGTGTGCAGGGAATCAGGGTCTGAAATAAAGCTCATTACGGTAGCCGAATCAATTTCCATTTTACGGCCCAGCAGGCCGGCGAGGTTTTCCTTCGTGCGCAGCTTGGTAATGATCAGTTTTACGGGCGCCTGGGTGCCATTACGAAGCAGGCGGGCGATATCCATCAGGCTCATGCCGTGCTTTATTTCGTAACGACCTGCTTTGATCTTTTGGGGAAGATCGAGGCGGGTGCCCAGGAGGTCAAGAGCTTCCGGACTTTTGATCAGGTTACTGTCACGAAAAGTTTTTATTACTTCAGGCCAGGTAGCATGGCCGGTATGAATGTAGAGGTATTTTGATTTTTCTGAAAAGGCCGTATTTCCTGTAAAAAATTGCCAGCCGGCAAAGGTGGCTGCCAGCACCGCTATAATCAGAACGCTTATAACCAGTTTTTTGAACATAGGTTTAGATTAAAAATTATTCATCTATAACTACTTATGCAGGTTTTTGATGTGCAAGAACTGAGCCAATGCCAATTCCCAACTGGCAATTGCCTGTTGCTGATTGCCTGGTGGTTTCCGGTCTGCAAATAAATAAAAAACCCTGCCATAAAAACGACAGGGTCGAGCTATTTTATTTTAATCTGTGTTATTATTATTTCGCCGGAGTTGTTTGCAGCGGGCTTGCATTAGGAGCAGGAGCGCTTTGAACAGGGCGGGCATTCAATTCTCTTCCGGTTGTTTTTTCTTTCGGAATAAAGAAAGCCGAGCTCAAACACAAAAGTGCAATAAGAGCAGCCATGATCCAGGTGCCTTTTTCAAGAACGTCTGTAGTTTGTTTTACGCCCATAAACTGACTGTTGAAACCGGCAATGGTACCGGCCAGACCGCCACCTTTGGGGTTTTGGATAAGAATAAACAAACCAATGGCCACAGAAGCAATTATTATAAGTATCAGGAACAAATACATCATGTCACAACGCTTTTAATTGTTCAATTCTGCTCGCAAAATAAGGACTTTTAGAGGGATTAAGCAAACTTAATTTCTCGTATACCCTGATTGCCTTATCAATATGACCCTGTTTGGTCCACACTTCGGCCATAGCCTCAGTTACCACCTCTTTTTCTTCTACCGAATGTTCGGCTATACGCTGGATAGACTTGTTGGTTATTTCGTCGAGCGAAGTGCTGGTTTCCATGGGGCCAATGCGTTTCATACTGCGCAGCCAGTCGGTAAAACTTTTAAGCTGCTTTCCCAGCTTATCTTTAAAGTCTTCCTGCTGCAGCTTAATGCCCTGTGAGGCAAAATAGTCGATGGTATGGTAGGACTCGAAAATGGGTTCGCCCAGGTCTACAGCGCTTTTGGCTTCCTGGCTGGCTGGCGTAAACACAACGGGTTGTGCCGGAGTTACCTGTTCAGGCGCCGATTCTGCTGCTGCTTCTTGCTGAACAGGAGTATCAGTTACTGCAGCAGACTCGGCGGTAACGGCAGGCGGTTCAGCTGCTGCCTGACTGGCCACAACTTCTTCTGCCGGTTGTGTTGCCGCCTGTGCTTCAGTAACTGCCGTTTCAGGCTGGATATTTTCTTCCACTGCTGCCAAAGGCGTTACTACATCTTCTGCAGCAGGAGTGTTTGCTATTTCTGTGTTTACAGGCTGTTCGGCTTGCGGTGTAGTTTCTGCAACAGCTGCGGGCGCCGTTAATGCTTCCTCTGTAATACTTACAGCATTTACAGCAGGCTCGGCCTTACTTTCCTCGGCCAGCTGGCTGATTTCGGCAATAGCAACGGCTGAAGAAACTTCCGATTCAGCCGGAGTAGTTTCTTCTTGTTTCTGTTCTGCCTGCACTTCTTCAACCGTTTGGACTGAAGGAGTGGTATCGGCTTCTTCTGTTACTGTTTCTTCTTTTTGAGGAGCGGGCGACTCTTCTGTAACCAACGCTTCTTCGTGAGAGCCATCGGGATCGGTCAGTTCTTCAGCGCCGGTTACAACGGGCGTGGTTTCAAGTGCTTCTATTTCAGCAGGCCCTTCGGGTGTGCCTGCAGCTTCAACCTGTTCAGGTACTTCGACTTCACCCACGACCTGTTCTTTTTGTACCGGAATACGAAAACCGGGTTGGTGTATCTGTTCAGCCTGGCGTTCAGGCAGAGCGATGGCTTCCTCTTTCTTATCTAAAATG
>Ga0068856_100007910_pt1 | contig 10385 bp, 24 predicted proteins | sample KBSCornC62_FD_66595 | JGI IMG/M metagenome (GOLD analysis project Ga0068856, IMG submission 66595) | Corn rhizosphere microbial communities from Kellogg Biological Station, Michigan, USA - KBS Corn C6-2 | ecosystem: Host-associated > Plants > Roots > Rhizosphere > Soil ... | reverse complement strand
CTTGGCTAATGTTGTTTTACAATCGCAACCAATACAATCCATTTGGTATATTGGTTCTTGTCTTTCGTTATATGTAGTTTCAATAAGTTTTAGTTCTCTTGATTTGCACCCAATATTTATTAAATTATCTATGACAGGTTGCGTATTTTCCAAAGTTGTTAGGATATATTTATGATAAGTCATAATTAATTATTTGGATATGGTTTGAATTTCTTCAATAAAGACTTCTTTAAACTCCTAACTTTACTATTTTTTTTATAAAGTGTTTTGGGGTCATCAGGTCGCTTTTCTAGCAGCAGAGTCTCTAGTTTATCTTTAAAACCACCCTCTAATAATTTCTGTATTTCTGATAATTCCTCATTAGTCCATTCAGATGCTGGCTTAGAAAGAATCGCACCAATATACGAACCAAAATTACTCATAAAAAAACCCGCACGGATGTTTAAACCAATGCGGGCACAAGTTCGGTATAACAGGGGGGCTGTATACTTGTACTAATTTTAAGGGGTAAGAAGTAATTATGAAATATGCTGCGAGTCCAAAAATATAAATGGCCAATAAGGGTGTTTGGCAAATTTTAGACATGATTCGGGTGACGCAACAATCATAGTTTTGCATAATCTGATAAATTGTCAATAGCGAATTATACATTATCTTCTGGCCTGCATTCAGGTAAGTTGTCTAATATGTTTTTAGCTAGGTCTATAGAGTTTCTAATAGAGCTTATAAGTTTAGTGGCTAATGGTATATTCCCCCTATTCCTATCATCAAATATAACCCATAAGCATATGTTTGATTGGTAAGGTAATAGTCCAGTAAGTAGGGCTACAAATGGGTCATGCTTAGGTAGTTTAGAGGTATCAATATCATCACCTATGGTGAAGTTCTTTAAGTGCCCAAACTTTAGAACTGCCCAGGCACTAAGTACTGCACGTTCAATGCGTTTGCAGGTATGCACATCATCACGAGATAAGAGGTTTTGGCCTTTTTCATCAAGTATTTTTGATAGTTGATTAGGGAAGAATGCAGTCAGTGATTCGTAGTAGCCAGTTTCGTTAATTATCACATCACCCTTAGCCGCCCTAAACGCATTAACAACCTGGTAGGGCTCTTCCTTTTCAGTCTTTGGGTTATACCATTTGGTTGGCAGATATTGGCTTTCATCATGGCCTTCTGCGTTGAGTTTATTCATGATACTTCCCTGTTTTTGTTATTTCTATGTTTTCATAGTCACGCATGTATTTCCGTTCTGTAGGTGTTAGATACTCTCCCCTATCCTTCGCTTGGCATAAGGCAATGAAAACTGCTTTGGATAATGGCTCTTCAGGTGGATTAATAATCTTCAGCAAATCAGATGGTGTTGGAATATCGTTATGTGTAAGCACGTAGGTTTTCATGGCATCTAGGATTTTATCCATTGGAGTTCCATCCATTAACCACATGAAACCTTCCACCAGTGTTTCTAGGTTGGCGGCGGTCTTACCGTATTGCTTCTGTAATTCGCATACTTGAGCCAGTGCCATTGTCAATTGCATTTTGTCTTGCTGCTTCTGCGCTGAACTTAGCAATGAGTCGCTCTGCCTCACTTTGGTAGGTAGGCTTTGCAGTGTAGGTTGGTTTTGATAAATTCCCATTTCCATTCTGATTTTCCTGTTTAATTTCAAAAAGTCCTGTGTAGCCACGAAGTACCGATTGGTTTAAAACATCCGTCGGGTCATGGCCAAGATTTGAGAGTTGCCTGAGTTTCTTGACAGCAAGCTCCAAGGCATGAACCGTGTTTGCAGCGTTCTTCCTCCTCCTCGTTTCCATCCAAGCGTTCCATGGCTGCTCTGGAATGTCCTCAGGCCTGACAAAAACATTTTTTTTGATATTTATATTTTTTTTAGGTTGGGGGGGATTAAGGGGGGGAGTTAAGGAAGGGTGTGGGAAACCATCAGAGGGGGGGACAAGGGGGGGAAGGATGTCCTGTGACTGTCCTGTGACTGTCCTGTGACGGTCACGTGACACACGCTTTCTTTCTGCTTGTTTTTTCTTTCTTTCTTCTTCTTTATCAATACCATCAGCTAATATTGCCAAAACACCAGCCATTTGCTCAGGGTTTAGATTTAAATTGGCTAGTTTACGTAAAGCATCCGATGATATATTCACATCACCCTCGCTTTCAATTTAAGCCCGTTAAATTCAATGAATGCAGTCAGGTCTTCAATGCTTCTGCATATGGCACATGGGATGCCCATACGTTCCATGGCATAGAAGAATAGTTTTTGAGCAGGTGATAGCTTACCTAATGTGGTTTTAAGCTCTGCAAACAATACATGCTTACCGTCATCATCTGAAAACAGTATGATGATATCTGATACACCGGCTTTCACACCCATACGCTTAAGACGATAAGCTTCTATCTTGTTACGATAACCTCCGTTAGGGATGGTGAAGTAATAGGCATTGTGTGGAAGTGCCATATCAAGATAAGAAGCTATAGCAACATGCAAATCATCTTCATCGTGCTTACGGCGTTTCTTGCCAATGGTAGGAAGTGATTTTACAATGGTGAATGAGGGTTTCATACTAAACCTCCCACGCTGGATTCTTGGTGAATTGAGGTAGCTTCTGCACCTTGTTTATGTGGTTGGCAGCACGTACTAAATCATCAAAGCGACAAGGCAACCAATTGCCATTAGTTTTAAGAAAATATTGTCCATGTTTTTCCCTTACAGACTTGCCTAGCATAGCCACAACCATGCGAGGAAATTCAGCGGGTTTATGATTAGATTCTTCTGGTAAAGGCTTGCGTTTAACTAACTTTTCATATTCTTTTGCCTTTTTCCTATGCCCTTCCCATGCCATGCTGAAATCAAGCCCATGACGATAGCAATAATTACGCAGTACATCCTCACGACGATTTACAATTTTGGATATTTCAGATAGCCGTTTACCTTGCGCAAGAAGCTCTCTTATTTGCTCTGCTTCTAATCCTTGAATAGGTACTTTACGTTCTTTACGGACAACAAGCATTATGCGTCCTCCGTCCATTTAGGGCGGCGCATGTTAGCAATAGTATTACCTTGTTTCTTTAATTCTAGCTTTACATTCTTAAGTTCAGTGGAGAGATGCACATGGTGCTTGGTAAGTATATTGATGTGCCTTCCATGGAAGGTATCTTCATCAATAAGTGATTCAATAATGTTTAAGAGATCTTGGAAGCCTTCAACCTTATGTTTGGTTAAAAGTTTTAATGTAGCCTTATTAGCTTTAGCCATTCTAGTTCCTCCCTGTAACCCGGTGCTTTGCACTCTTTGGTAAATCGTTAATATCTATATCTTGTGGTCTTAACTATTTATTAATCAACATGTAGAACCTCTAGACAAAATTTTTTTATATATCTTGACGTAATTCGGCTGTAGCTTTAGTTCGGCGATTGGATTTTTTATTAATTAAGTTATTTAAAGCAGTTTCTAATTTGTTTATGCGAGTAGTAGTTGCACCATTAGAATTACTCTTCCATCTAGTTAAAGTGGAACGCGCTATTCCCGCTTCTGTGCATAGCAAATTAAGGCTAATACCAGCCTGTGATGCTTTAGTCTCAAAATAGATAGCAGGGTTTGTAATGCTTAAATCCATATCTGAATATAATATGCGCAATCCTGCTCATGAGTCAAGTGCAATCTTGCATAATGACGTATTGTGCAACAATGCATATTATGGGCCTATGCAAAAAAAGAATTTTTATACAGATCAATCAATTCCTTTAGAGGCCATAAAGGCTTTAGCTGACAAATGTGATCTATCGCCTTCAAATCTGGCAAAAAAATCTAAGATTGCCGCCTCAACCGTTAATCGTCAAATAGCGGGCACAGCTAAAACTGGTTTTACTTATTATACTTTAAATAGTTTAGCAAAAGGAGCTGGTTTTAAATCTTATGAAGATTTTATTATTCATTGGATGGGAAATAAGAGAGAAGGTAAAAATCTTAAAAAGAGCTCTAAGCCTATAGATAGAATAGTTTATCAAGATTGCACAGATATTATACTAGAAACCATTAGCAAATATAAGCTTGAATTTAAATCTGAGAATTTAATGAACGCCAATATAACTTTGCATGATATAGTGACCAGCCTCTCTGAATTGGAAAATAGAAAGGTCTCACCTACCATTGCTTTGGCCTATGCTGTATTGATGCAACAGTAGGTTGAAATAGTTTATTTATATTCTACTTATATAATATATCTCTATCTTTATACATTTTTTATATTAGGTTCGTTATCCATTTAACAGGGAGGGCAACCAAATGGATGTTAAGAATGATAATTACGAAAATGATGAAGATTTTATTATCAAACAAGCTCAACTAATGTTTGGTCTGAAAAAAGAAAAAGAAGAAGAAAAGGTCATGATATGCATAATGTCTGGCACTATTTCCAATATCAAAAACACTTTTAAAACAATAAAGGACTTGATGGGCACCTAATGGTGCCGGGGAGTTGATAAACCTTCTCTAGAGAGGTCGCACGGGTCTTTAGTCGGGCAATGACCTGTTTTATAACCCGTGCCTCCCCGACCAAGGCCGAGGAGTGTAGTAACGTTACACAAACCGCTAGAGATAGGGTTATCAAGCCCTAGGCATACGCCTATTGCGAAAATAGGCGTAGAATTAAAGAAGTCAATTGCTAAAAGGCTTTTTTAAGTCCAGCTTGCTTCATTACAGCATTTGCTGTGTGCCTTGAGGGAATTGCACCATCAACAGTAAATGGTTTATTAGTTAGGGGGCTACACCAAATCTCATGGTCTCCCTTCCCTGCTCTTAATTTATAGCATCCGTTTTCTTTTAAAATCTTTATTACGTCAGGAGTATAGCTCTTAGGCACAATGATTTCTATTCATATGTGCAATATTCTTTATCACTAAATCATAAGGAATATCATCATTTTCCAATAATTCCATATTGGCCTCAAAGAGCTCAGGAATCATTATATCCAATTTCTTTCTTAAGCTTTCTAAGTCTAATGCATACGTTGCCAAACCAGTAAAATTGGCACTTTCCGCACACCAAACATTAGCTTCTGAATCCCAGAATGCCTCAACTATATATAATGAATTTTCCAACATAAATATCCCCTCGATAGCATTTATTATACATTGTCAACCTTTTTGTGTCCATTAATCTTTTATAAGATGTAAAACATTAAGGCTCACCCTTATGTAAATAAAAATGTGCATGATTGCTCATTTTAGTACTTGACCTGTGTGCAGGATTGCGCATATACTAACCTCATAACCAACCAATGAGGTTTTTATGGAACTAGAACATGCCGAAGCAATCTTAGCAAAAGAAGCCAAAGTAAAAAATATACTGGTTAATACCTTATCTATTTTGTGTGATGGCATGTTTTTAAATGCACAAGATTACCGTCATGCAAAAGAATCCATAAGGGAAGTGGTTGGTGAACTATTCTATGAAGAATCCAAAGAAGCCCGTGAAGCAATACGCCAGCATGAAATTGCTAGCGGCATAGCATTTAGGAAAGATACTTCCACCTATAACCCAATCAATGGGAGGGCTTAATATGGCCAAGATAGCTAAAGAAAAAAACCAAGCAGAATTAGAAATAGAAGCTTTAGCCGAAGTATTTGGCATTGCTACAACTGGTTTTGAAAAATTCTATGAAGAAACCAAAGAGAAAGCTAAAGGCAACTCCAGCACGGCTGCATCTTCTGGCTACTCCAGCAAGGCTGCATCTTCTGGCAACTATAGCACGGCTGCATCTTCTGGCAACTCCAGCACGGCTGCATCTTCTGGCTACTCCAGCAAGGCTGCATCTTCTGGCAACTATAGCACGGCTGCATCTTCTGGCAACTATAGCACGGCTGCATCTTCTGGCTACTCCAGCAAGGCTGCATCTTCTGGCTACTCCAGCACGGCTGCATCTTCTGGCGACTCCAGCACGGCTGCATCTTCTGGCTACTATAGCACGGCTGCATCTTCTGGCGACTCCAGCACGGCTGCATCTTCTGGCTACTATAGCACGGCTGCATCTTCTGGCGACTCCAGCACGGCTGCATCTTCTGGCTACTCCAGCAAGGCTGCATCTTCTGGCGACTCCAGCAAGGCTGCATCTTCTGGCAACTATTCTGCCTGCTCAGCATTAGGCTATCGTGCTGCCGTTAAGGGAGATAAAGGAAATTTACTGATGGCGTCAGAATATATCATAAAAGATGGCAATTATATTCCAGTTGGCGGCAAAGCCGACTTAGTAGATGGCAAAAAGCTTAAGGCAAATTGTTGGTATATTGTTGAGGTTGGCGAATGGGTAGAAGTCGATTTTACAGACAATGTTTTCTCACGTGTAATATCTAATAAAAGCGGCATTAAGAAGGTAAAAACGGAAGATTGTAAGATACTTTATATCGTCAGTGATGAAAACGGTAATTCATCACATGGTTCTACCATAAAACAAGCACGAGAAGATTTATCTTTCAAGAACAGCAAGAAAAATGCTGACGAATGGAAAGGATTACCATTAACCACAGTAAAAACTCCTATTGAATGGGCAGGTGTGTATCGGGATTGCACTGGCGCTTGCACAGCAGGAATCAAACAATTTATTGCGTCAAAGGGAAAGACAAAAAAGCAATATACGCTCGAAGAGATAATGGCCGAAACCAAGGGCGCTTATGGGTATGACCAATTTGTTAAAGTTGTTGGGGGAGCGGAATAATGGAAATCAATCCCCTTACCATCATCATGATTGAGCAGCAAAACATAATTGCTAGCCAATCCGATATGGAATGCCCAGCCCCTAAACGTAATGGCAAGCTAAGAGAAATTACTAATCCCGATACTCTAGTGCGTTTGGGTTTAGTTCCTGAAAAAGAGGAGGCTTAGTTATGAGCAAATTATCACATAGCAACGAAGATACTATGCGACAAATTGAAACAGCGAGAATCTACGAAGAGTTATCTGAACATGAAGCGTTTGATATTTTTATAGAAGAAGGCCTAGACCCACTTGATGATATTAAACCCGTGCTTGGGGCATCAATTGCTAATGACTATGCGCAACACATTTATTTTACATTGAAGTAGGGGGATAATCAGATGCGTGAAATTATATGGATAACAGCATTCACCCTCCCCGCTTTCATCACCTTAATGGTCATAAGCTATATGCATGGTTCTATTGTGATGCACGAGCATATGAAGGCTGAGAACGAACAATATAAAACACATTATGAAACACTGGCAAGCAATGTGGATTGGCTAACCTTTGTAGATGCAGAAGCTAAGTATCAAGGGAGGAAGAAATGACCGCTCAAATTTTAGAAATGGAAAACTTTCTTGGCTCTCCTGAAAACCGTGTGGAGTCAGCGGTGTATGAACTGGAAGGAAAGCTGCGTGAATTGCTCCTATATCTACGCAATTATCCTGACCTAATGATTAATCAAAAAGATGACCTAATGCATTGCAGGCAATTGCTAAGGGAGATGACCATACAGGTAAATCTGGAGTCATTGATTAGGAGGGGGAGGTGAAACTCCCTGCTTACGAAGGGTTTAAATCTGGAAGGGAAAGAAACCAATATGTGCGGGAACTTATTGAAGCGTTTGAAGCATGTGAAGGATTGGAGGAATTGGAAGAACTATTACCAGAGAAAGAAGTGATTATTAGAAGGCTTAAAGCGGAATTAAAGGAAAACTTACAGCACTGGATTGATTACGAGGAATTACTAAACGAAGCGTACAACAAACATTTTTATTATTTGCAACAGAAAGAGGAGTTTACATTATGTTATTAGCATCCAAACCAAAAGAAATAGCACCTGCTGGAACCCACACCGCAATCCTATATCAGATAATAGATTTAGGTACGCAGAAAATGGAATATCAGGGGGAAATAAAAATACAGCCACGCATTCGCTTAGCATGGGAATTATGTGATGAAAGAATGTCAGATGGTAGACCCTTTTCAGTAGGCAAAGAATATACCTTTAGCGCCTATCCTAAGGCTAATTTAGTCCAGCATATCAAATCATGGACTGGGCAGGAAGTGGGTAACAATTTCCATATTGAATCATTGTTAGGTAAGGCATGCAATATATCTGTTGTGCACAATACGAAACCTGATGGTGGAATTGTAGCGGCAGTATCAGCGATTGCACCTTTAAAGAAGAATGAGAAAGCTCCCCCACAAGTAAATCCATCGTTATTATTTGAATTAGAGCCGGGCAAGTTTAGCCTAGAAATACTAGAATCATTGCCGGGTTTCTTTCAAGAAAAGATTAAATCATCACCTGAATATATTGAAGCTCTGAATGTGCTTAATTCAATAGACAATATGCCACCTGTTCCAGCTTACCTTAATGACCCAGTAGGATTTTAGGGGAGGGGATATATGTTCTTATTTAAACCTAGATATCCTGAAACACCTGGCTTCAAAGTAGCCGGCCCATCACAACAGGCAGCCAATAAGATTGAGAAGCACCAGAAGAATATGCAAATGCGTGTCTATGAATATGCATTAGCGTGTGGTGAACAGGGTTTTATTCCCGATGAGGCAGCAAAAGCATTGGGGCTTAAGATTATAACGGCTAGGGCGCGTTGTTCGGAAATGTGCACCAAGGGAAAGTTATTTAAAACAGGTATTGAACGTAAGAATGCAGATGGCTGCAATCAGGAAGTGTTAAGGGCTTTATGAAAATATCTATTAATTTAACAAAAGGAGAAACACGTGAATATTAATGAACTAACAATTGGAGAAGCTAAGGAATTAGCAAAATTATTTGGTAGTGCTTCGCAATCTACAAATTTAGGTATTAACAGTCTTGTAGGAAAGAAAGTAATAATACGTACTTTTTCTGCAGGCGTTCATTATGGAGAGTTATCTGAAAAAGATGGCAAAGAAGTTATATTAAAAAATGCACGAAGACTTTGGTATTGGAAAACCACAAATAAAGGAATTTCCTTAAGTGAGGTAGCCAATAATGGTTTAGCTAAAGATAGCAAGGTTTGTGAACCTGTAGATTTTATTTGGTTAGAAGCGGTGGAAATAATTCCCTGCACAAAAGAATCAATAAAAAACATTGAGGCGCAAGATGTCTATAAAGCATAAAATCGATGGCTATGGCTCTGGCTCTGGCGATGGCTCTGGCGATGGCTCTGGCTCTGGCTCTGGCTCTGGCTCTGGCTCTGGCTATGGCTCTGGCTATGGCTCTGGCGATGGCTCTGGCTCTGGCTATGGCTCTGGCTCTGGCGATGGCTCTGGCTATGGCTCTGGCGATGGCTCTGGCTCTGGCTCTGGCTCTGGCGATGGCTATGGCTATGGCTCTGGCTATGGCTCTGGCGATGGCCTATGACCACTCCGGACATCATTTACCTAACCATATTAATAATGGGCTCTATAATAGTAGGCTGTGTATACGCACTGCATAAATGGGGGAAGATATGAAATGGATATGTAAATTATTTGGGCATTATTATTTAGTGAATATTGCCGAAATTGGTTGGGACAATAACGGCCATCATTATATAGCGCATTGTAAATGGTGCGAAAAAATAAAGCGAGTTAGCATATGACACAAAATAAAACCCTGCCCCAAGCAATTGCTGGATGGTTTACTTTTTACTCTTACAAAAAAGAGAGACATGGAGAGACTGCACTTGAAAAAGATGCTGAGGCCATCATCCGCGAGCAAGAAAGGCGCATTGAGTTGCTGAGGGAGGCTGCAAGATTGGCAAAACATCTCATATTCATGTTGGAGAACAATTGTGTAAATGTCGATATAGCTAGAGATGATAAGCGATTTATAGATAGCACCCTCGCCGCCACCTCACAAGATGCGGAATGGAAGGTGTAGGGGTATGAGGGTAAAAGAAAAAGCAACCGGCAGGACGTTTATATATTCAACAGATAATACGGGTAGTATTTGCGCTGAAACAGGCTCGGTATCATTAGAAGGCATTTGGTGGATTACTAGAAATGATAGAGGCGATATAATTAAAAAGGAATCAATGCAATTTTTTGCAACTATTAAGGAGTAAAAACCCATGAACAGTAACGAACGCAATAAAGAAACGTGGACGTGCGCTGATTGCTGCGTGAATCCATGTAAATGTGAAATTTATCCTAATAAAGATAACGAACGCGAGGCTTTTGAGAAATGGTTTCTAGGAGAAAATCCAACTGATACAGATAAACGCTCTATAGCTAAGGATAGATATGGGAATTATCTTTTAATGAAAACTAGAACTGATTGGATAGCATGGCAAGCCGCCAAAGCCGACTCCGCACCGAAGCTAGGAAAAGGCGTTTGGCTATGTACTAATTGCGATAATACTGAATCAAAAGAGCGTGAAGTTTGCTGTTGGAAATGCAGCAAAGGCGAAATGGT
>Ga0068856_100007907_pt1 | contig 10387 bp, 3 predicted proteins | sample KBSCornC62_FD_66595 | JGI IMG/M metagenome (GOLD analysis project Ga0068856, IMG submission 66595) | Corn rhizosphere microbial communities from Kellogg Biological Station, Michigan, USA - KBS Corn C6-2 | ecosystem: Host-associated > Plants > Roots > Rhizosphere > Soil ... | reverse complement strand
CGTAAGCCTGGCTGAAGCGCAAAAGGCTGTGAATTCATTTGTCTTTTATATTAAACCGATAACCGACATACACCTGCATACATCTACCAAGTTTGACCTTGAGCCCAACGGTGACATAAGTTATGTATATATTTTTAGTGCGCTGGCTGTATTCATCTTAATGCTCGCATGTATCAATTTTACCAACCTATCTACAGCAAGCTCGTCCAAACGATCAAAAGAGGTTGGTATTCGTAAAGTCCTGGGAACACTTAAAGAGTGGCTGATCACGCAGTTTCTTGTCGAATCGGTTATGCTTACTTTGCTGGCAATGCTGCTGGCGCTGGGCATGGTCTATGCGCTATTACCTTATTTCAATAACCTGGCCGGTAAACATATCACCATGGGCTTTTTCCTCGATTACAAAGCCATTGGTATCGGTATTATTCTAACCTTGCTAGTTGGTGTCCTTGCGGGTTTGTACCCTGCCTTTTTCTTGTCCTCCTTCAGGATTATCAATGTGTTAAAGGGGAATTCGGGCAGCGAACCCAACAAAAAAAACCTGTTGCAAAGCAGCCTGGTGGTTTTCCAGTTTACCGTATCCACGGCTTTGATCATCGCCACATTTATTGTTTACCAGCAGCTGCATTTTATGCAGAATAAAAAGCTGGGCTATGATAAGGAGCAATTGCTGGTATTGAACGATACTTATACCCTTGGTAACAATGAATATGCCTTCAAGGATCAACTGCTTCGCGATAGCCGGGTAATGAATGCTACGGTATCAACAGATATTCCGGGTAATGGCAATATGAGCGGCACAGAGATCTACGCTAAAGATCACCAGGCTAATGAGAGCAAATCTGAAATACACTGTAATATCTACAGGATCGATGCCAATTACCTGTCTACGTTCGGTATCAAGTTGCTTAGCGGCAGAAACATATCACCAGATTTTCCGGGCGATTCGTCAACGGTGATTATCAACCAGGCCGCACAGCGCGAACTGGGCTGGGATAATACCGATCCGCTTGGTAAAACTATAGTGCGCTCCGGACAAAGGGCCTTTACCGTAGTTGGGGTAATAAGCGATTTTAACTATGCCTCGGTGAAAGAAAAAGTTGCTCCGTTAATGCTTCTTGCTAATCATCGTCATGGCAGTATTGTGCTTAAGATAAAGGCCAGCGATGTAAGCGGATTGTTATCTGATATCAAGAAACAGTGGGGCGACTATAAAGCCAGCGCTCCGTTTAGCTATTACTTTGTGGACCAGCAGTTTGCGTCGCTTTACTCAGCAGAACAACGTACCGGCAAGATATTTACATCGTTTGCCGTGGTGGCCATCATCATAGCAGGAATGGGGCTGTTTGGTTTGGCTGCTTTTATGATCAAACACAGAGTAAGAGAAATAGGTATTCGGAAGGTGTTGGGCGCATCTTCGGGGAATATCACCGCGATGCTCTCGTTCGAGTTCCTTAAATTGGTTTTGATCGCCATCTTGATCTCGTTCCCAATCACCTGGTTTGCAATGTACAAATGGTTGCAGGATTTCGCTTACCGCGTGGATATCCATTGGTGGGTATTCATATTGGCAGGCATTGGGGCCATTGCAATTGCATTTATGACTATTAGTTTCCAATCCATCAAAGCCGCGCTGGCTAATCCGGTGAAAAGCCTGAGAGCGGAATAGTTAACTTGTGACTGGTAATTAGTTAAGTAGGAGAGCCTAATCATCAGTTAACTAATCACTGGTTAACTAGTCAATAAATCAATAAACAACGTAACGTTTTCTTTCGCCCCCACGTCTTATAATTATAAACCAGGGAAGCAATGCTTAAAAATTATCTCAGAAGCGCATGGCGCAATATTAACCGGCATAAGTTTATCTCGTTCATCAACATATTTGGGTTGACCATGGGGTTAACTTGTTGCCTGCTCATTATTACTTACATCATTAATGAGTTAAGCTACGACAAGTACAATGTCAATGCTGATCGAACATACCGCGTTACCCGTATCTTTTATTCGCGTAATGGCGAGGAAAACCTTCATTTAAGCTCTATAGCGCCGCCGTTTGGGCCGCTACTCAAAACCGCGTTTCCAGATATAGAAAAGGTGACAAGGGTGTTGCCGAACGGTACTATTGTTTTCCGTTATAAGGAAAAACAGTTCAATGAGCAAAACGGATTTTTTGCCGACGAAAATTTCTTCAACATATTCACAGTAAATGTGACCGAGGGAGACAAGAAGAATGCACTTGCCGATCCATATAGTGTAATGCTGACCCCCGAAATCGCAAAAAAATACTTTGGCAGCGAAAACCCGATCAATAAAACCGTGATCCTCAATAATACCAAGCGCGGTTTCCGGGTGACCGGTATATTTGAGCCGTTGCCCTCAAATGCCCATATGCACCCTGATATTCTGGTGTCTTTTAATACCTTAAAGGACTCTACCATTTATGGCGAAAAACAGCTTGAAACCAATTTCGGCAATAATTCATTTTATACCTTTCTGCTGATGCCTAAAAACTATAATATGGATATTATCACGAGGCAATTCGATGCCTTTATCGATAAATACTATAATCCGAAGGGCTTGCCACCAGGCATAAAACCGCATCAGACGACGAAACTCACGATACAAAAACTAACTGATATTCACCTGCAATCGCACCTGGATGATGAAATAGAACCCAATGGTGACATCAAGCGGGTTTATATTTTCTCAATTATCGCATTGTTCATCTTGCTGATCGCCTGTATCAATTACATGAACCTTTCCACGGCCCGTTCAGCACTGCGTGCTAAAGAAATCGGCATCCGCAAGGTGATCGGCGCACAACGAAAGGAGATCATACGGCAGTTCCTGGGCGAGTCGGTTTTGATTACATGGTTTGCATTGATATTAGCCGGAGTGCTAACATGGCTTGTATTGCCATACATCAACTCCATTTCACATTTGTCGCTTTCATTCAGCAGTTTATTCCAATGGAATATTTTGATCGGGGTACTATTATTGCCCTTTGCGGTAGGTCTGCTGAGTGGTATTTATCCTGCAATATTTATGTCATCTTTCAGACCCGTGCAAGTGCTTAAGGGTTTGTTGAAAGTGGGTTCGGGCAATTTATCCTTCCGCCAGGTATTGGTTGTCGTACAGTTCTCGGTTTCCATCATCCTGATCGTGGCTACTACAGTGGTGTTCCAGCAATTACGTTATATTGAAAGTAGTTCACTTGGTTTTAACAAAGATTTTATCCTGACCACTAGCTATTCGGGCACGCTTACCAAACAATATGAGTCGTTCAGGAACGAATTGCTGAGAAATCCGGCGGTAAAAGATGTTGGGCGATCATCCCGCATTCCGTCTGGTCGCTTATTGGACGACCAGGGTGCCCAGGTTATCGAAGGCGGTAAGACTGTTCCAACGCAGATCGACCTCAAAATGATCACTACCGATTATGGCTTTATGGATACTTACGGCATGCAGCTCGCTGCGGGCCGCAACTTTTCGCGCCAATTTCTAACAGATACCGCAAATTATGTGATCAACGAAACCGCGGTGCAACAACTTGGCTGGAAAAACCCTCAGAATGCTGTGGGCAAGGACCTGATCTACGGCGGCATAAAAGGGAAAGTGATCGGTATAGTCAAAGATTTTCATTTTGAATCACTGCATCAGCCGATCGTACCTATGATTTTTTTACTTCCCGGTCAAAGCAGTAGTTTTTACAACAATATGTCGATCAAGGTCGATGGCCGGAACGTCCAGTCAGCCATTAATTCGATAACTGCAACCTGGCATAAATTCCTGCCCGATGTGCCTTTCGATTATACCTTTTTGGATGCAAGGTTTCAGAAGCTATATGATGCCGAACAGGAGGAAAGTCAGTTGGTTACTATATTCTCATGCCTGGCCATATTCATCGCCTGTTTAGGTTTATTTGGATTATCGGCATTTACCATATCGCAGCGCGTTAAGGAAATTGGCATCAGGAAAGTTCTGGGCGCAAACATTCCGCAAATCGTGACCGAACTGTCGCGCAGTTTTATGATCCTTGTGATTATCGCTGCAGTGATCGCTTTGCCAATCGCATGGTGGCTGATGCATAAATGGCTGGAAAATAATTTTGCTTTCAGGATAGACATAAGCGGTTGGGTATTGTTGCTGGCCGGGATAGCGGCATTTATTATAGCATTTGTAACCATCAGCTTCCAGGCCGTGAAGGCAGCATCAGTTAATCCGGTGAAGAGTCTCAGGTCGGAGTAGCAGTGGCAGTCAAAATTCAGCTTGAGCTGCTGTTCTCTTTCGGACTTTCGAACTAAACACTGTATCGTAACCGTACACCCGTTGTTCGCTTGCGGACATTGGGTGTATTGGTTTTTATATTAATATACTCATTATAAGTCAATTATGTTATTGGTATAGGTTTTTGTATCTTTTTGAGCGTAAACCGTTCGACCATGTTCAAAAACTACTTAAAAACTGCCTTCCGCAGTTTTAGGCGTCATAAGCTATTCACGTTCATCAATATCATTGGCTTGGCCATTGGCATCAGTGCATCGCTGGTAATATTTCTGATCGTCTATCATGATTTTACTTTTGACAACTTTCATAAAGACGGAGACAGAATATATCGTGTGGTAAGCGATTTTAATTATTCTGGCGAAGTGTTTTACAACCCGGGAGTAAAGGGCCCGTTACCGGATGCAATAAAAAACGAGGTAACAGGTGTTGAGATATCGGCGCCGGCCTTCAGTGAAAGCTATAACGTAGAGATTCCCGGAAAAACTAAGTCAAAATTTAAGGACAATGAAAATGTAGTTTATACCGATCAGCGCTATTTCAATATCTTTTCTTGCCGATGGCTCGCCGGTTCTGTTAATGCGCTGGCCCAGCCAAACCAGGTTGTGCTTTCTTCGCAGCAGGCCAAGAAATATTTTCCATCGCTATCTTATGAGCAAATGCTGGGAAGACAGGTGGTGTATGACGATTCGGTTAAAACTAATGTTGGAGGAATAATTGAAGAATTTAAAGGAAATACAGATTTCACATTTACTGATTTTATTTCTTACCTGACCATTCAGAATATTAAATCTCTGAAAAACGAGATAAGTAGCTGGAGCTCAACTGATGGTAACTCCATGTGCTTTGTGAAGCTTGCCAAGGGTGTTACAGCGCCGGCTATAGACAAACAGCTAAAAGCCCTGCAGGCAAAGTATGCACCAAATCCTTTGGGAAACAAGGGGTATCAAAGCCTTAGTAGGTTACAGCCTTTAAGTGACATACACTTTAATGAAAAATATGGCGCGATAGGCAACTCTGCGGTAAATAAAACCACACTTTATGGCCTAATGGCTATCGGTGCGTTTCTGCTATTATTAGGCTGCATCAATTTTATAAATCTCACTACTGCACAAGCATCGCAACGAGCAAAAGAAATAGGTATACGTAAGACCATGGGCGGAAGCCGCAGGCAACTGATCGGTCAATTTTTGAGCGAAACAACGCTGGTGACAGTGTGTGCTGTGATTATATCTATCGCAATTACACCTTTGGTTATAAAACTCTTTTCTGATTTTATTTCTAAGGATATCAAACTCGACTTGCTAAACCATCCCTCAGTTTGGATTTTCATTCTGCTGCTAATCATAATTGTGAGTTTTGTTTCAGGTTTTTACCCCGCCATGGTGCTTTCAAAATTCCGGCCTGTTTTGGTACTCAAAAATCAGGCTTATGCTGGTACCAGCAAAACCAGGAATGCATTTCTGCGAAAATCGCTGATGGTAACCCAATTCGTAATCGCTCAATTTTTTATCATGGCGACTATTCTTGTCAGCAAGCAGATTTATTACGCGCTGCACAAGGATTTAGGGTTTAAGAAGAATGCGATCGTTTATATCAATCTGCCATGGAAACAAAAAACAGAAGGATTGCGCCTGGTTTTCGCCAACAAAATAAAAGCTATTTCTCAAGTAGAAATGGTTAGTCTTGGCGGTGATGTCCCTTCATCTGCGGGATGGACTTCTAATGACGCAACTTATCATGACGGCAAAAAAGAGGTTCGCTCTGAGCTATATCATAAATCAGGTGATGAAAACTATATCAAAGTTTATCACATTAAATTAATTGCAGGCCGTGATATCAGGCAGAGCGATACTTCAACGGCAATGGTTATAAACAGTACTTATGCTCATGTACTTGGATTTGAAAATGTAGCCGATGCCATCGGGAAAGCTGTTGACTTTGGAAAAACCGAAAAACGTGAGATAGTAGGAATAGTAGCTGATTTTCACCAGGCTTCGTTGCATGCACCGATAAAGCCCATGGCCATATATCCTCAAAATTATGGTTATGGTACAGTGCACATCGCTCTTAAGCCAGAAACAGCCGGAGGAAATGAATGGAAGACAGCACTGGCGGCTATGGAAAAAGCATGGAAAGAAGTGTATCCGGCCGATGATTATTCTTATCATTTTTTTGATGAATCCATTGCAAAAATGTATGATAAGGAACAGCATACTTCTCAGTTGCTCACGTGGGCCACAGGCTTGTCCATCTTTATCAGTTGCCTGGGATTGCTAGGGCTTGCTATGTTCACTACAAGCGCCCGAACCAAAGAAATAGGTGTTCGTAAAGTACTTGGGGCAACTGTTGCACAAATCGTTTCGCTGCTGTCACGGGAACTGGTTTTGCTGGTATTGCTGGCCTTCGTGGTTGTGACGCCGGTAGCTTTTTGGGTAATGAACAAGTGGATGCAAAACTTTGCCGATCATACTTCGCTCAGTTGGTGGGTTTTCGTGCTGGCCGGGGCAGGTATGTTGCTGACAGCATTGTGCACTCTTAGCTTTCAGACCATTAAGGCAGCCATAGCAAACCCGGTGAAGAGCCTTAGGTCCGAGTAGCAGTAGCAGTCTATTCGATGGAGTTTTTAGGGCTTAGCGTTTAGATTTTAGGTTTTAGCGTTTAGGGTTTAGATTTTAGAATTTGTTTATCATGATAAGGAACTATTTGAAAACAGCGTGGCGTAATTTGATGAAGAATAAATTTTATTCGATTATCAATATTGCGGGATTGACCATTGGACTGGCAATTGGTATTTTGATACTGTTGTGGGTTCAGGATGAGTTGAGCTTTGATACTTTTCATAAAAATGCGAAGAATATTTACCGGCTCGATATACAAGGTGGTACGGGCGCAACCAAGCAGATATTCGAATTCGGCGTTGCGCCGATAGCAAAAATGGCTAAAGAGGAGCTGCCTGAAGTTACAAACGAAACAAGGCTTTGCTTCGACGTCAGCTTTTCGTTGTACAAATACCAGGACAAGGTTTTTGGTGACGAAAAAACTATTTTCGCTGACCCTTCCTTGTTTACCATGTTCGATTTTCCGCTTACAGAAGGAAATCCTGCAAAGCCATTTCCTGATGATAATTCAATAGTGATCACCCGGGAAACGGCTAAAAAATTTTTTGGTGACGCCGACCCGATAGGGAAGATGATCACTGTGGATGAAAAGCAGAGCTTTACTGTAAGTGGTGTTATCAACGACATCCCAAAGAATTCGGACTTCCATATGGATATCATTCTGCCCTTGAGCTATCATGCCAAAGAGATATTAACCCAGGACCGGGACATGAATAGCGATTTTGGCACCCTGAGTTATCCGGCTTTTTTGCAGCTAAAACCGGGCGCGTCAATCAAGGATCTTGAGGCTAAAATATTGAAGATACATCTGAAACACAGCCCGGCCGATACCGACGCTTCCTATCTGCTTTATCCTTTAACCAAAATGCACCTGTATAATGCCGACATGACCGACAGAGGTATAGGTACCGTTCGGATATTTATAGCGATAGCATTGCTGATATTGATTATCGCCTGCATTAATTATGTCAATCTGTCAACCGCAAGATCAATGTTGCGCTCGAAGGAGATTAGTATGCGCAAGATTGTAGGTGCTGCGAAGTTTCACTTATTTATGCAGTTCATTATCGAAACGGCTGTTCTGTTCGCGCTGGCTGCCATATTTGCAATAGCAGTAGCTTATGCTTTGATGCCTGTCTTCAATAATATCTCGGGCAAACAAATGGTACTCGATCTGTCTGATTATCACATATGGCTCGTAATCATTTGCACCATTGCCGGTACGCTGATCGCTTCCAGTATTTACCCGGCGCTGCTGCTTTCGTCATTTGAACCGCTCAAAGCGCTAAAAGGTAAGATATCGACAGGGATAGGTGACACTTTATTCAGGAAGATATTGGTTGTAGGGCAATTCTCATTTTCAATTGTTCTTATTATAGGTACTATTGTCATTACCAGTCAATTGAGATATATCCACTCAAAGGACCTGGGATACAATAAAGAGCACGTGTTCAGCTTCTGGATGCGGGATATGGCGCCGCATTATGATGCCGTGAGGGCAGAATTGATGAAACAGCCTGGTATCGCCGATGTAACGCGTTCAAGCCAGAACATTGTGCGGTTTGGCGAGTTTACAGGCAGCGCTGATTGGGAGGGCAAGAACCCTAAACAGAACCTGATACTACATGTTATCGCTATCGACAAGGACTTTGTGCCATTTTTTAAGATGAAAATGCTCAAAGGTTCCACATTTACAAATGCTCCCATTGACACAGCACGTTTTATTCTGAATGAAGCAGCCATTAAAGAAACAGGTCTACAGGATCCTATCGGCAAGCGTTTCAGCATGAGAGGGATCAAGGGCATCATTATAGGTGTAGTAAAGGATTTTCATTACGCTTCGATGCGTGAGAAGATAACCCCGGCAGCTTTTTATTACCGCCCGCAACGTTCCAACACCATCTACATCAAAACCACGGGCAAAGATGCTTCTGAAGCAATAGCTGCCGCTCAAAAGCTATTTAAACAATACAACGGCCAATATCCATTTAATTACGCTTTTCTCGATGAGACATTTAATAGCATTTACACTGGGGAGAGCCGTCAGGCTACCTTATTCGATTATTTTTCCGGAGTGGCTATCTTCATTTCATGCCTCGGCTTGCTTGGTTTGGCTACTTATACGGCACAAGTTCGTGTTCGCGAAATAGGCGTCCGTAAGGTTTTAGGAGCAAGTGTGGCCAATATTACCGGCATGCTTTCGATGGATTTCCTGAAACTGGTTGCGATAGCTATCCTGATCGCTACACCTGCTGCCTGGTACTTAATGAACAAATGGCTGCAGGATTTTGCTTACCGAATCAATATACAATGGTGGATGTTTGCAGTGGCAGGAATACTGGCGATTCTGATAGCCTTCGCTACGATTAGTTACCAGGCTATTAAAGCAGCTTTGATGAATCCGGTTAAGAGCCTTCGCTCGGAATGAGCTTCGGCTCTCGAGGAAAGTCTCCGTTCCCGAGTGATTAGTTAATTAGTGATTAGAGATAAGTTAAATAGTGAAAAAAATAATCATACTTATAGTCGCATTTTTAATACCTGCTGGTGCCTACTGCCAATGGGCGGATACATCTTCGTTCCGGCTTATAGTGGTTGACGAAAAATCGCAACCGGTTGATGGTGCAACCGTACAATTATTGAATGGGGATAAACTGATCAAAGCGGCCATATCTGATGCCAAAGGTATCGCGGCATTTGAGCAGATAACCGCCGGCGATTACAAGTTTCAGGTTACTTCTACAGGCTATGCACAACAGCAAACGAGCATTTATCACTTTCCGTCTAAAATAACAGAGGACAAAATAACGCTTCAGCACTCGGCTAAAGCATTGGGCGAAGTCAGTATCACGGCGCAAAAATCATTCATTGAGCAAAAACAAGGAAAAACAATAGTCAACGTGGCCGGCTCAGTGACCAGTACTGGCTCGACTGTACTTGAAGTGCTGGAAAAATCGCCGGGTGTAAATGTGGACCGCAATGGAGGCATTTCGTTGAAAGGGAAATCGAGTGTATTGGTTTTGATTGATGATAAACCAACTTATCTTTCGGGAAACGATCTGAATAACTTGCTTAGCAGCATGAGTTCTGCACAGGTTGATCAGATTGAGCTTATGCCAAACCCGCCTGCCAAGTATGATGCAAGTGGTAACGCAGGTATCATCAATATCAAAACAAAAAAGAACAAGCAGAAAGGCTTTAACGGTTCGTTTACGACAGCTTTGGGGCATGGCAAGTATCTTAAAAACAACAATAGTCTTGTCCTTAATTACCGCAACGGAAAGGTAAATACCTTTCTGAACTATAACATGAACTATGTGAAGTATTACACTGATCTGTATGCGTTGCGAAAATATTATGAGGCCAACGGAGCGCTTACCTCAATGCTAAGACAGCCTTCAGATTTCTCGGGCAATTACTGGAATAATACCCTTAAAGCCGGAGTTGATTATTATGTGAGCCCGAAAACAACAGTAGGAATGATT
>Ga0068856_100007899_pt1 | contig 10392 bp, 5 predicted proteins | sample KBSCornC62_FD_66595 | JGI IMG/M metagenome (GOLD analysis project Ga0068856, IMG submission 66595) | Corn rhizosphere microbial communities from Kellogg Biological Station, Michigan, USA - KBS Corn C6-2 | ecosystem: Host-associated > Plants > Roots > Rhizosphere > Soil ... | reverse complement strand
GCTAATTAAGCCTTAATTGAAACGTCTTGTGGTTACCATTGGATAGTTTCAATGTGATGATTGAATAGCTAAAACGAAAGAGGGACTGGCGGTGCGCGAGATGCCGAGGGGGAAGTAGTAGTGAATTAGAACGGTGAGCGAAGCGACCGATTGACCTGCCCAATTTCAAGTCACTTCCAGTCGGAGCGCGTCCGTCCTCGACGGCCCGTCGAACAGAGTCACCATCAGTAACACACGAGAGCTCTTCTGTCGGAGCGCGTCCGTCCTCGGCCGCCCCCGTCGAACAGTACCCTGGCGGGTTGCAAGCGGAGCAACGACTCAACAAACGATGCGGAGTTACTTTGGATGGAGACCTAGGACGCGCTCCGACAGAAGAGCTTTCGTGTGTTAGGGGATGAGGGCTTGTGTTCGACGGGGGCGGCCGAGGACGGACGCGCTCCGACCGAAGAGCTTTCGTGTGCCAGGGGGCGGTTATTCTGTTCGACGAGGATGGCCCTCGTCACGAGCCAAAGATTCTTTTGAGATAATCAGTAACCGGTCTTAGCGAAGGGTCCTTCGTGATCAATGCAATGTGATTGTCAGGGCGAAGCAGGACTCTAAAAGATTTGCTGGCACCAAAGATTTCCTTCACCTTCGGATCAAGAGCGATCGTTTGTGTGTCGAGAACATCCGTCGATTGAAGTCCGTCGGACTGTGTCTGCCCGTCAGAAAACGAGAGTAAGTGAAATTTCGGTGCTCGTAGTTTGTCGAAGATACTCTCTCCGTCTACGACAAAGTAGGGCATGCGATCGCCGGCTTTCACTTCGAAGTCACCATCCTCGTCATGTGAGCTCAATGAGTTGTCGCGATAGCTGATTCCTATCTGAGAAATCATAATGAAGAAGCGCTTGCGAATCGCATCGATTGAAAGTATGTACCGGGCCATTGGTGGAAAAATAGTGGTGCGAATCAGGCTGACAAACCAGTCGGTGCCGGCAGCAAGGTTGAACATTCGATCCGTCGTCTCAGTCAACCGTTTTGCGTTGGGCAAGCGCTCTTCGTTATACGTATCCAAAAGATTCACGTGAGCGGAATGTTTCAGCACCATCGCCAGTTTCCATGCAAGGTTATAACCATCTTGAATTCCGGTATTCATTCCCTGTCCACCGGCGGGCGTGTGAATATGCGCTGCGTCGCCTGCAACGAAACATCTTCCTGACGAAAAGCGATCAACGTGACGAGTATGAACTTTATAAGTTGAGAACCAATCCACGTGGGTTATTTCGAGATCCAACTGTGCTTCCTTTTTGATTTGTTCCTCGATCTCTTCATAAACAACGTCGCTCTCCTCTTTCATCACACCCTCGGGAAACGATCCGACAATGCGCCAGCGCTTTTCTCCAGGCAGTGGAAAGAAGGCGACGATGCTGTGCGGTGCGATGCAAACTGTTAGACCATCGTGAGTGAACTTCCAATCGATGTGAACATCAGCGACGTAGAACAAACGTTCAAAGGTGCTACCGGCGAATGAAAGGCCCAAATTGCGCCTGACCAAACTGTGTGGGCCGTCACAACCCACGAGATAACTCGCTTCGACAGTCTGAATTTGTCCATCTGCCGTTTTAATCGATGCGGTGACCGCGGAATCGCTCTGTGAAAAGTCCTGCAACTCGGTTTGCCATCTGACCTCCTGCTTATTCTCTCGAAGCCAGTCGTACATCAACTGTTCATTGCGGCTTTGTTCGAACACGAGCATGTAAGGATAAGGACTTAGACCTTCGCCAACATTGGATAGGTTTACTTCACCCAAAACTTCACCGCGTTCAAGCATCCTGACTTTGCCCGCCGGTGTTCCCTGGGCAATTGCAGGCTTTGCGAGGTCAATTTGTTCGTAGATTTCAAGCGTGCGGGCATGAACACCGAGCGCTTTAGAGTAAGGTGTCACGCCTTCTTTCTGATCAACGATAATGAAGTCGACGCCATAACGAACAAACTGACATGCCAGTGCGAGACCGGTGGGTCCGGCGCCAACGACAAGGACGTCTGTCTTTGTGGATTGCATGGCCAGTATTATAGGACGTATAGGACCCATAGGACCTATATGACCCATAGGCTGTCCTGGTCCGGTTTGGTAAGCTTCGAAGAACCGAGCCCAAGAGTCGACGACAGGCTAACAGCCTGTCGTACAAGCAAAATCATGAAGCACCGCCAAATACTCTTTCTGCTACTTCTCTCAATTCCTTCCATTACGTATGCGCAAACAGGCACGCCACCGCCGACTTCGAATGAGGCGAAGGTCGCGAGCCTTTCCGAGAAAGTGAAAGGGAGACTCAGAGGTTTAATGGCGACGGGAAAATTTCCTGGCGCGCAAGTCGGATTTGTTTACGTTGACGGACAAACGCCTGACGGTAAGCCTCGCTATGTTTCTGGCTCAGTCGCCATCGGCGTTTCTGATCTGCAAACTGGGGCGACACTAAAAACAACTGATCGATTATTGGCAGCAAGCATCGGTAAGACATTTGTCGCTACGCTGACCATGATGTTGGTTCAGGAAGGCAAGTTGAAGCTCGACGATAAGATTCAAACGTGGTTGGGTACCGAGCCGTGGTTCAATCAACTTCCCAATGCCACAGATATTACGCTGCGCATGTTGTTGAACCACTCGAGTGGAATTGAAAACCATGCAGAGATGAGCAGCTTTGAAAAGCAAACCCTCAAGAGTAGCGCAAGAAACATCCACTACGACGAACTGATTGCTTATGTACTCAAGAAGAAACCGCTCTTTCCCGCAGGCCAGGGATACAACTACTCAGACACAAATTACATTCTTGTTGGAATGATTATCGAGAAGGTCACGGGACGCTCTCTATACGAACTAATCGACGAGAAGATTTTGAAGCCATTCAAATTGGAACGAACTATTCCGTCAAACGCTTTGACGTTGCCTGAGATGTCAAATGGTTATCTCGACGACGGACCTGTGATTGTCGACGGCAAGTTCAGAATCAATCCGCAGTGGGAGTGGGCAAGTGGCGGATTTGCTTCGACCGCCGAGGATCTTGCTCGTTGGGGGCATCTCCTTTATGAGGGTGAAGTACTCTCGCCTGGCAGTCTCGACGAAATGATCAAAAGCACGAGCACTGGTGAAGGCGCACTGTACGGGCTAGGCGTAATGATCTCGCGCAGCAACTTTGGAAGGACTTATGGGCATGATGGGGATTTCCCAGGTTACATCTCTGATTTGCGTTACTACACCAAGTACAAGGTGACTGTGGCGGTGATGGTTAACTCGGACCGGGCGTCTGTGACCGATAGTATGTCTTCCGCTACCGACGATTTTGCTCAGATCATTATTCGCGCAACCTCGAGCAGAGAAGTTTCAGCGACCGATCAGATCAAACTTAAGAGCGTCGCTGAAAACTGGTTGGGACTTATCTATCGCGGCAACATGGATGAAGCTTGGAATTTAGTCTCGGATCGGCTCAGTGCCAGGTTTACTAAAGAGAGCTGGGGAGATCGCATGCGCCAGTTCTTAGATCAGGCTGGCCGAGTCAAAAGCAGAACTTTCAACAGTATTTTCTATTCTGATCCCGTGGTTGAGACAGTAACCATTCGGTATGACAGTTCGTTTAGTAAAGTACCTAAAGCCACCGAAACTCTGGTCCTGGAGAAACAGGGCGGAGAGTGGCGCGTAAGTAGTTATTCCATTCACTCGTAAATAAGGAGGGTTTTGCACAAAAAGTCCGTTTTGAAATCAGGAGTGTATATTCCTATTCCCGAGCTACGCCTTAGCCTGCGACAGCTGGCGTCAGCTTAGAGCCTGGGGCGCAAGCCCCAGGAATGTCACCCTTGCGATCTTCACTCAAGTAAGACGCTGGTATGGTGCAAGCCCGTGAAACGGGCGACAGCATGAAGGTTTGCAAGCTTTCGCCCGCTATCGCGGGCTGGTTATCTCAAAGGTCGTGTTGACCTGGGGCTAGCGCCCCAGGCTTTACGCTACCGCCCGCTTCGCGGGCTGACAGATCAGCGGGCTGACAGATCATAAGACACGACTTTTTGTGCAAAGCCAGTAACGAGGGAAGACACGGCGAGTGGGCTATGCGGAGATGGGCGACGCGGGCATACGCTCCGGACTCGTGGATAGGCGTCGCCCGCGTCTCCCCGTCTCGGAACCCCCTTCAAAGACATTAAGCCAACAGTTGGAGTTTGCAACGATGAAAACATATGCGCGCGCAACGCGGAGCACTATTCTGATCCTCCTCGGAATCTTATCTGCCGCGTTTGGTTTGAAAGGCTTTCTTTTGTCGAGTCACTTCATTGACGGTGGCGTAACGGGAGTTTCGATGTTGCTCTCAAATGTGCTTGGGTGGCCGCTCTCTTTGCTCATCCCGGTAATCAACGTTCCGTTTATCGTCATTGCCTATCGACAGATCGGACGTGTCTTTGCAGTTCGAAGCGTACTCGCAATTGCAGGCCTTTCGTTATGCCTGGCTTTTGTGAAGTTTCCAGACGTGACTCCTGACAAACTGCTTACGGCGGTATTTGGTGGCTTCTTCATCGGAGGCGGTATTGGGCTGGCCATACGTGGCGGTGCTGTACTCGATGGGACTGAAATTGCCGCGCTGCTGATCAGCAAAGGCAGTCACGTTCTAAAAGTTGGCGACGTCATTCTAATTCTGAATGTGGTCATCTTTTCGTCGGCGGCATTTTTTCTCGGCATCGACTCTGCGCTGTATTCGATGTTGACGTACTTTGCCGCTTCCAAGACCGTAGATTTTTTAATTCATGGCGTAGAGGAACACACTGCCATAATTATTGTTTCGGAACGGAGTGAGCCGATAAGGCAGGGAATAATTCAACGGCTACAAAGAGGTGTCACAGTCTTCAAGGGCAAAGGTGGGTTAACTAATCAGGACCAGGACATTCTTTACTGTGTGGTAACGAGGTTGGAAATCGGCCGCGTGAAGTCTGTCGTCGAGGACTATGACGAAGGAGCATTTATGGTCGTGCACGGGTTAGCTGATGCGGAGGGAGGCGTGGTGAAGCGGCACGTGCATTCTCATCCGTGAATTGAACCGCGAAGCGGTTACGCCCCAAAGCCCAGGGTTGCTTCAACCCTGGGGAAACGCGGGTAATGTTCCAACCCGGAACGGGTTTGCATCAGAATTAAGCATCAACGAACTCGGGATCGTCACGTTTGTTTTATACGGCTTGGTTCCAGCCTCATGACGCGGAGGCCGCAACCCTTTCAGGGTTGGACCAACCGCGCCCGTGACCCAGGGTTGAAGCAACCCTGGGCTTTGGGGCGTAACCGCTTCGCGGTTGCAATGAGTCAGCTCTTTACAACATTCCCCTCTGAATCGTAAATCGTCACATCACCAAACGGCGTCACTTGATCCTTCACTTTGTCCCAATCGCCGACGATCACGATTGCGGCATGGTAAGTGTCAAAGTATTTGGCAGCCGCGCGTTGAATATCAGCGGTTGTGAGCGCCTCGATCTTTGGACGGAAGTCGTCGATGAACGTCTTGCTTAGACCGTAGGTATAGACGGTGTTGATGCGTCCGGCGAGTCCCAGCTGACTGGCAAGCTCAACCGAAAAGTTTCCCGTGCTGAACTGCTTCGCCGCCTCGAGTTCTTCGTCTGTTACTGGAAGAACCCTCATTCGGTCGAGCTCGTACAGAATCTCGAGGAGTGTTGGGCCAGTAACTTCGTTGCGCACCGACGCGCCGGCAAGATGCGACCCTGTTTTTGCCTGAGTGTTTGATGAGCTAAATGGTGAATAGGTATAGCCCTTGCTCTCGCGAATGTTGCGAGTCAAGCGGGAATAGAACGAGCCTCCGTATATCGTGTCGGCTGTTCTGAGCGCGAAATAATCAGCATTGCTGCGCGCAATACTCACGTTACCGACGTAGATGGTTGACTGGATCGATCCGGGACGATTGACAAAGTAAATCTGTCGTTTATCTCGCTCGGGAACCGCCGGATTCTCGTCAGCAGGAATGGTTCCACTCTTCCAGCTTCCGAATGCCTTTTCAATCTCAGCGAAGGTCTTGTCAACATCAATATCACCCACAACGATCAGATGTGACGCGTTTGGAATGTAGTACTTCGCCACAAACGCTTTCAGATCGTCTCGCGTCAGCGCACTGATCGATTTCTCGTCGGGAACAACAAAGCTATACGGGTGATTTCCGAAGACAGCCTTCTGAAACCGCTCGTTCGCCAGAAAACCTGGATTTGAGCGGCCCGCTCGAATTTGTTGGATGGTGTTTTCCTGGGCCAGCTTTACTTCAGTTTCCGGGAAAGCAGGGTGTTGGGCGACGTCGCTCATCAGATCGAACATTCGATTAGAAAACTCTGACAGCGAGGTTGCGGTAAGTTGTGTTTGATCGGCATCAGTAAAAAGACTAAGCGACCCGCCAATTGAGCGGAGCTCTTCTTTGATCTGTTTACTTGTACGCGTATCAGTCCCTTCATTGGCGATACCAGCCGCGATTTGAGCGATACCGGGATGTGCCGTGCGATCAGTGGCGTCGGTTGCCGCGCGAAAGGTCAGGATCGCTGAGACCTTCGGAACATTTGGCAACGGAGCGAGCACTACCGTCAGGCCATTGGCAAGCTTCTTCTCTGTCAGCTTGGGTAGGTTCAAAGGTCGTGCTGGACCTGGTGGTGGCGGTGTTTTCTGTTGAGCCAGAACGGGGAGACTCGAAACGATTAAGAGAGTAATTGATAGTAAGAGTTTCATTTCGGTGCCTCCTTTACTGACCGGTTTGAGTCTTTGTTGCGGGAACGCGATCGATCACAGTTCGATTGCTCGCGACGAGATATTTCGCTGCGGCCGCTTTCACCTGAGCTGCGGTGACATTCTCGAACGGAGTCAATAGCGAGTTGATTTGATTAGGATCGTCCCTGAAGAGAGCGAGGACGGATAGCAAGTGTGCCTTGCCAAAGCTCGACTCCAGTTGGCTATAAAAGTTTGAACGATACCTGACCTTGGCATCTGCCAGTTCTTTCTCAGTGACGCCTTTAGCTACGACCTCCGCCGTTACAGCATCCATCTCCTTCAACACTTCATCAGCTGTGTGACCGGGCTTGTATGTGGTACGCGTCGTCATGATCATTGGGCCCGTGTAATCAAACTCGTTGCCGAAGTAATTCAGGCCGCCAGTAAGATCGAGCGTCAATTCTTTCTCTTTAATAAGTCGCTGATACCAGCGAGAACTGTCGTCGCCCTGCAAAATCTGAACGAGTAGTGCCATGGCAGGAAAGTCGGGTGAGTTCTGAGCTGGTACGTGATATCCCGTGGCCAGAGCTGGAAGGTTCGCGAGCTTGTCTGGTTGAGAAACACGTTTCTCTTTAATTTGAGCCGGCTCTGTTAAGTCTGGCTTAGGTGGTGCAGTCTGAGAAGGAATGCTTGCGAAATGCTTCTCCACCATTTTCTTCACCTCTGCGGGATCAACATCGCCCACGATCGTCAATACCGCGTTGTTTGGTGCGTAGTAGGTCTTGAAGAAATTGCGAACGTCTTGAATCGTTGCGGCATTGATCTCGTCAAGTTCTCCGTAACCGTTGTGTGAGTTGTTCCAATTTGTAAAAGCGTTCTTCCAGAGTTCGATCCATTCGAAGAACTGGTAAGGTTGATTGAGAACGTTCACTCGAACTTCTTCACTGACAACGTTCTGCTGATTTTTGAGGTTTTCTTCGCTGATATCTAGAGAGCGCATGCGATCAGCTTCCAGCCACAGGCCCATCTCAACGCGATTGCTCGGCAGCGTTTCGTAATAGTTGGTGTAATCGAAATCGGTGTGACCGTTCGTATTGCCGCCGTTGGCTTCGACAAACTTTACGTGATCAAACTTCTTCACGTTCGCAGAACCCTGAAACATCATGTGCTCAAACAGATGGGCAAACCCTGTTCGGCCTTTGGGCTCAACGCGGAAACCAACATTGTAGTAAACGGCAACAGCAACTACTGGCGCGTTATGGTCCTCAGAGATTACGACTTTCAGGCCGTTAGTGAGTTTGTAGTAGACGACAGGAACGTTTAAGGGTTTCGCTTTGAGAGTTGAAGTACTGAGCGTCACTGCAAGAGGCAACAGCAGGAGCTTGATTAGTGATCGTTGCATGGAGATTCCTCGCTTAAGAAACATTGATGCATGGGGCCTGAACACGACTGCAGATCAGACCCCTCCCTTTGTGGAAGATGTTTGATCCGAAAAACAAGAATGAGCTACGCAGAATTGGAACGAGTTTTTAACTGCCAAGAACTTCTACTCGTGGTGAGTTTATTACGCAGGAGAAAGTGAGAAGGTTTCTTTTCGGGCTGGGAATTCTGTGCTTGTACTTGGAACTTTGTAGTTTGATTTTTTGAAGGTTGAACGCGGTTACCGCGAAGCGGTTGCGACCCAAAGCCCAGGGTTGCTTCAACCCTGGGACGCTTGACGCCAACCCAAACAACCGCAACGCGGTTGCGTCGGGTCTCACAACAATTCTGTCCATGGCTAACGATTCGCCGCGGACGCAACCCGTTCAGGGTTGGGATTGCCATTGCCTATCCCAGGGTTGAAGCAACCCTGGGCTTTGGGTCGCAACCGCTTCGCGGTAACTGCCCGAGTTATTTGTTGTCAAGCGACTACCCACTTTGCCATAATGCTTTCGAAGTCAACTAGGCTTCGCTTACCAAACCCCGACAGCCCCATAAAATCCTCAGAAAACCAAGCTGTAGTCGCCTCGACGTCTATTTGGGCTACAGGTTTGGTGAACCCAACAAGAGCTCAGAAAACGGGGGTTGTTGACATGCATTACCGTTTTTTACGGGCTGTCTCAGGCGCTTCGAAGAATGCCTTGAGCATGGTCGTGCGAGCGTTTGTGACGACTCTAATTATTGTTTTTTGCGTCGGTCTTCTCATGCACATCATGGGAGTGCCGATGCCAAACATCGGCGATTTGTGGCATGGATTGGGCCTCTCAAAATTGGAGAAGGCTTTCTCCTAGACGTTGTCTCGTAAAGAGACCCCAGGTTACCCAAACGCCAACCTCTGGCCTTACTGCCGGAGGAATGAATTAATGCCCCGAAGCTGAGACCGCGCGCGTCTCGCCCGCAAGAGCGCTGCCGGGGGCGTGGAAATGTAATGAGGATCGAGGCCCTCGTTATGTGGACACGCGAGCGGCGTTGGAGTTGGGCGAGACGCCCGCGGTCTCAGTGATTAAGAGAGTCCAAAGTCCAAGGTCCAAGGTCAAAAGTCTAAGGCCAAGGATCCAAGAATTCACTTCAGACATTGGACTTTCGACGTTGGACATTGAACTCTAGAATGAAAATACGATCTGTTGTTGCAGTCGATAGGTTGTCGGTACGAATGCGCTGAGTGGAACAAAGAAGTTCGGGTATTGGCCGCTGCTTCGTAATGAATTCTGAATAAAGAATAGACTCTGCAACGTGACCTTTCTCGCGATTCCGTATTCGAACCGGAAGTGATTAGTTCGAATATTCACGCCTGTGCCTGTGCCGAGGTCGTCGTCGGTAACCTGAGATATCAATGCGTTCGCACCTTTGATAGAAAAGACATACAGGAACGAAGTGTCGCCTTTCTTTGTGATTCTTCCGACTTGCAATCCAGCCAGCATCGCATCCCTTTCCTTCAGCCCTGTTGCGACGTTCCGCGCTAACTGTAGATTGAAGACCACAGGAAATTTGTGATCGCCTTTCTCGAATCCTGCATAGTTCAGCCGGTAGGTTAGACGCGCAACCTGAAATCCTTGAGCAGTGTAGATTGCACCTCCCGGTGTTGTGGTCGCATTGCCCGTTCCGGTCAAAGGGCCGGAGAGCGCTAGACCAAGTCCGGGTTGAACGAGCAATACAACTCCATCTGCAGTTGATGCCAGTTGGATCTGATTTGGATTGCGGTACAGTTGAATGTCGCCGCCAAACTGATCAGACCAGCGTTCATTGAAGGTCTGATTGAAAAGTACGCCCTGGTGGAAAAGGTTTGCTGAGCGACCAGTCGTCCCAACAATTTCACCTGCGCGCGCTAACGGACTTCCTGGCGTGATTATCGCCACGTTTGGATTGCTCAAAATGTACTGTCCTGCGCGGAAGTCTATGTTTGAAAAGTGGCCTGCATTCTTCTTTAAGGTAAGCACGTACTTTTCATTGAAGCCGTTGAATCTAATGTCGTCATCAAACAGAAAACGGGAATTGTCCGCGAAGACCTCCTGAACTCGACCTCCCTGAAGTTGAACCGCTTTGATTGGGTGATAGTCGATCCATGCTTCACTTACAAAGAGTGGATGTCGAGTGTTTACGGCGCCGAAGTCCTGGTCTAGTGTTAAGGCGTTGTTGATTGGACCGGTGGCGAGCTGGCTGTGGAAACTGAGGGTTGGATAAAGATCGGTATCGAAGTTGATTCTCAA
>Ga0068856_100007897_pt1 | contig 10393 bp, 7 predicted proteins | sample KBSCornC62_FD_66595 | JGI IMG/M metagenome (GOLD analysis project Ga0068856, IMG submission 66595) | Corn rhizosphere microbial communities from Kellogg Biological Station, Michigan, USA - KBS Corn C6-2 | ecosystem: Host-associated > Plants > Roots > Rhizosphere > Soil ... | reverse complement strand
CGCCGCCTCTCCGAGGGAAATCGGCTTGTCTTCCGACGGGGGGACCATTAGCGTCCTAACTTCCAGATGATGCTGGACAAGGGTGACAATCGGGCCATCCGGGAGGTGAACCGGTCGATCATCGTCGATCTGGTCCGGCGGAGCGGGCGCATCTCGCGAACCGAGCTGGCCCGGCGCTCGAAGCTGACCAAGCCCACCGTCTCGACCATCATCTTCGAGCTGCTCGAGGAGGGCGTGGTCCGCGAGGTCGGATTCGGCGAGTCGGTCTCGGGGGGCGGGCGGCCCGCCCGCCTCCTCGAGTTCAACGAGGCGCGCTCGGCCTATCTGGGCATCCACTTCGGCGTGCGCGCCACCACCGTCGCGGTGGCCGACGCGCGCGGCACCATCCGCCTGGTCCGCAGCCGGCCGTCGGTGCACGACCAGCCCGGCCACAGTCCGCTCGATCCGGCCCCTCGTCGCCGAAGCCCTTCAGGCGGCCAAGGTCCCGCGCTCGCGCGTCGAGGGCGCGGGCGCCACCGTGCCGGGGCTGGTCGATCACGCGTCGGGCGTCTGCATTCTGGCGCCGAACCTGGGCTGGCGGGACTTCGCGCTGCGCGACGCCCTGACCGAAGAGCTGCACATCCCGGTCGTCGTGAACAACCACACGCAGGCGGCCGCCGTCGCCGAGGGGCGCCTGGGGGCGGCGCGGGGCGCGCGCTCATACGTCTGGGTGTACGTGGGCAGCGGTGTCGGCTCGGGCGTGGTGATCGACGGGCGTCTCTTTTACGGGCGCAGCGGGTTTTCGGGAGAGATCGGCCACTGTCCCGTCGTCGAGGACGGCCCGGCCTGCGCCTGCGGGCGGCGCGGCTGCCTGGAGGCGGTGGCGTCATCGATGGCCATCGGCCGGTCCGTGGACGAGGCGATCGCGCGCAAGGAGCCGACCATCCTGCGTGCGACCGACGGCGGCGTCGACGCGGCGGCGCTGGCGGCGGCTGCCGGCGAGGGCGATGCCGTCGCGATGCGCATCCTGGCCCAGACGGGGGAGCACCTGGGCCGGGGCATCTCCTTCCTGTTGAACGTGCTGAACCCCGAGATGATCGTGCTCGGCGGCTCGGTGGCGGCCGCCGGCGAGGCGCTGCTGCGCGAGGTTCGCGGCGCCGTCGCCCGCCACGCCTTGCTTCCCCATGGGGTCGCCATCGTCCCGTCGGCGCTGGCGGACAAGGCCGAGCTGACGGGCGCCGTGCTGCTGGCCATGGAGCGCACCGTCCGCTCGGTTCGGATCGTCGGCGGGTAGGGGCCGGTCAACCACACGCCGACCGGGGAGCCAGGGCAACCGAACAGAGCAGCCGGAGACGAGGAACGCGCATGCGGTCGCGGGCGCCTTCAGATCCGTCGCCGCGGTCGACGGAGTCCGAGGGCCGCCAGCAGCAGAACGAGGGTTCCGAGGCTCGAATCGCGGCGCCCGCCCACGTCGCACCCGCTGCACCCGGCCTCTGATCCGGCGGGGCCTTCCATAGGCATCGCACCGCCGCTCCCGCTCCTCGATCCGCCAGAACCCGTTCCGCCGGTGCCCGCGCCCCCGGTGCCGGCGCCGCCCGTGCCCACGCCTGCGCCGCCCGTGCCCACGCCACCGCTGCCCGACCCTCCCGTGCCTGATCCACCGGTCCCCGCGCCGCCCGTCCCCGCTCCACCTGTGCCCGTGCCTGCTCCACCCGTGCCCGCGCCGCCCGTCCCCGCGCCGCCGGTCCCGGCGCCGCCCGTCCCTGCTCCACCCGTGCCTGCACTACCGCCGGTCCCCGCGCCGCCCGAGCCCGCGCCCCCGCCGCCCATCCCGAGGTGTCCGGCGGCTCCGCCGTTGCCTCCTCCTTGGCCACCACCGGCGCGTCCGCCGGCGCCGCCTCCGCCACGGCCGCCCGCGCCGCCGCCGCCGCCCCCCCCGCCGCTCGCGAGCAGCCCGTCGTGCATGATCTGCGCGAGGACGACGTAGCCGGCGTCCGTCGGGTGAACGCCATCGCCGAAATACTCCGGGTGAGCGGTGGGCGTGTACACGTCGATGATCGGAAGGCCCTTTTGCGTCGCGACCTGCTTGAGCGCGGGGATGACCTCGCCGGACATCACCGAATCGGTGATTCCGTAGGTGTTGGTGTAGATCTTGGGCGGAAGCGCCAGGTAGACCACCGGGTGGGTGGACAGATTCGCGAAGTGGTCGACCATCGCCGCGCAGTCCGTGATGAACTGCTGCATCCGCGTTCCGCCGCCGCTGGCCATCCAGTTGTACGACTTGGTGTCGTTCGTGCCGAGCATGATGATCACATCCACCACCGCGTTCGCGCCCGCGCCGGACACGAAGGTGGTCGCGGCGGTGTATTCGGACTGGTTTTGATAGGGCAGATCCCCGACGGACAGCATCGTCGCGCCCGAATGGCCAAAGTTGCTCACCCGCACCGACGAACCGAGCAGCCCCTGCAGATCGGCCGGATAGGTCTTGGTGCTCGAGGAGGACCCGTTGCCGGCGGTGATGCTGTCACCGACGCAAGCAACATGGGTGGGCATGCGAGGCTGCTGCGCCGCCGCCGGCGCAGCAAAGACTCCCAACGCCACCAAGGACAGAGCCGCTGCGCCGAAGATGAGCTTGATGAACATGGATCTCCAATCTGGACGGAGGAGGCGATGGAAGGACGGAACGCCGCTGCAGGGGGTTCGGGACCGGCGCGCCGCTGGCCAAACCATTCGCGAGGTCACGGGATGAGGTTGTTCGTGCGCAGCCAGGGCAAATATTTGTCAGGCCAGTTGCGGCCCGGCGCGTTCGGATCGCCGACGTGGAACGCGGAATGGCCGCCCGTCGGGTAGACCTCCAGGTGCTCGAGGATGTGCAGCGTCTGGAGCTGCTGGTCGATCTGGTTCGCGACCGCGATCGGCGCGGTGGTGTCGTCCTGCGCGTGGCAAAGATAGACGGGCGGCGTGTCGGCCGTGAACTTGTACGGTGACGTCGTGCCTCCGTGCGCCCAGGTGCACATGGAGGCCACGAAGTCGGGGCGGCTGCTCTTTCGCTCGACTGGATCGGTCGCGGTCGGCTTGCCCGGGTCGGAGCCGCCTGCCACCAGCCGCATGTCCAGATCCGATCCCGCCGAATAGCTGATCACGCCGATCCGGTTTTCGGCGATCCCCCATTCGGCGGCGTGGCTTCGCACCAGGCGAATGGCCCGATTGGCGTCGAGGAGCGCATCGCGTTCCACGTTGCTCGATCCGCCTCCGACCCGGTATTTGAGGCCGAACACCGCAAACCCGAGCGGGCCCAGCCGCTTGGCGAGCGCCGTGGCGTGTGTCTCGAAGTCGAGGCCCGTGTATCCGCCACCCGGAAAGACGACGAACGCCGCGCCCGTCGACTTGCTCTCGTCCATCGGATAGCGGCGGATGGTCGGGACGCTCACGTTGGTGATGCTCCCGTTGCTCGAGACCTGCTCGGCGGGCGCGTTGCGGAGAAGATTGGGGGGATCGCCGTCGTAGAGCTTCATCTCCACGTAACCCGTGGCCGGCGGGGGCACGTGCGCCGGGCCATCACCCGCCGCGTCGGGCGCGCCGCTGGCCGCGTCGGAGAGGCCGGCGTCGGCACCTGCGCCCCCGGTCCCACCCGCTCCTGCCTCGGCCCCGGCCGCGTCCGCGCTGGGGCCGGGCGCATCAGGCGTCCCGCCCTCGGGCGCCGTGCCACCGACCTCGGCCGGCGGCGAGTCGCTGGTTCCCCCGTCGGTGGCCCCGCCAGGCGCGTCGGAGGAGGCCGAGTCGATCGTTCCGCCGTCGGTCGATACCCCGGCCGCGTCGGAGGGCGCCGAGTCGACTGTTCCGCCGTCGGTCGGCCCGCCTGCCAGGTCGGGCCGCATCGAGTCGGACGTCTCGGAGTCGAGCGGCTCCTTCGCGTCGTGAGGAGACACGTCCGACATCAGGTCGTTCGAGGTCGCCTCCACGGACGCCCCGTCGTCGGAGGAATGCGGGCCGTTGGCCGCCTTCATCGACGAGGTGCAGCTCCCCAGCGCGAGCATCAGAAAGACTTGTCCCAGCGCGGCGGTTTTCATGCGACTCCTCGTCGAGCTCTGGCCGCCAGGGCGGCGTTCCAATCCGACCGAGCTCGGAGTCTAAGGAGTCTACTGGCGTTCGTCGATCTCCGACGTGAGACACCTCGATCGGCAAGAGTGATTCGCTCTCGCGCTTCACCCCGACGCCACGGAGTCCTCGTCCCCGCCGCCCGGATTTGGAGCGGCGCGTGAACGGCCGTCATGCCGGCGGCGAAGTTCGACGCTCTATTCTCGAACGCCGCCGCCGTCCGACTTGCGTTTCTGGCCCCTGCGACGTCGCGATCCCGTCACGGCGAGCGTCGCCAGCGCGCCGCCGAGCGCGACCACGACGAGACCGCCGAGCCGGGCGTGGCCCGGGGATGGCCCGGCGCCGATCTGGCAGCCCGAGGACGGTGGCGACAGTATGTCGTTGCAAGCGGGAATCGGGTAGCCGGAACGCGAGAGCTGGTCCTCGCAGGTGCTGGTGCCGGCCAGGGTGGCAATCGTTTGAGGCGTGGCTCCATGGCCCGGCGCAGGAAGCTGACTCGAGTCGACGAAGGCGCAGCGCACGAAACCGTCGTTGCCAATGGGGAACCATGCCGGTGGCGTGCTCGCATAGACGAGGAAGTGCGATCCCGAGATCGGCTCCGTCGCCGCGATCGGGTCGCCCGGCTGGAGAATCGGCCCGCTGCTGCCTTCGCGCAGGACGGTTTCGACGGTCAGGACGCCCGGCACCGCCGCATCGTACGTCGCCGTCACGATGCTGGGCATGGCCCCGGCCGTCCCCGTCTCCGTCCCCGGCGCCGTCCCGGCGCAGAGCTGGACAGCGCAAGGAGTTTGGCAGCTCGCGAGGACGGGCCGCGCGGTCATCTCGAGACATGGGACGATTCCCGTGGCCACCACCAGGCCGACGAAACCGATACGCTTCATGCGCGGGCACGAAGCACGCCCCGTGCCGGAGGGCCCAGGTCGCGCCGTCCCGCGCACGGGCCCACGGGACGCGACCACGACCATGACGCGCCCGTCACACCGATCCGAAATACCGACGGGTCGCCCGGGATTGGCCCGATGAACATGGATTGGGCCGCGCCGAGCAGGACCGCCGCACCCTTCTCCCTCCCTCAGTACACCGAGAACCCGAGCATCCCGACCAGGTTGTGCGGGGTTCTTCCGTCGATCGCGGCGTCGAAGGTTTCGCCGATGCGGCCGACGATGGCCAGGCGGGTGGTCAGCGCCAGCTCGAGGAGGCCGCCGACCCCCGCCGACCAGGCGTCGCGGGTGAGGGCGGCGCCGCTGCCGTCGGGGGCGTCGGCTTCCAGCCAGGCGTGGCCGATCTGGCCGTAGCCGCCGATGTGGAGTCGTCCGACGGCCAGGGGGAAGGCGTTGGCCTCGAGGCCGAGGCGCGTGTCGAGGACGTCGCGCCCGTCGAGGGTGGCGCCGCCGAACTGGCAATGCAGCAGGAAGCCGAGCCAGTGGAGCGGGAAGTAGCCCAGCCCCATGTTGACGCCGGCGCCGCTGGCGGTCTCGCCGGTCGGCAGGGTGGTGCCCATCAGGCCGCCCTCGAAGCGCCAGGTGAACCCGGTGCGGTCGAGCGGCGCGCGCTCGCCCCGGACAATCGGGCCCTCCTTCTGGCTGATCACGGCCTCGTCGAGGTTCGCCAGGTCGGGCGGCTGCAGCTCCCACAGCGTGGTCACCCGGTGCTCGCCGTTGTCATAGAGGAGATGCAGCGGCTGCGCGGGGTTGGCCGCGGCCACGCCGTCGAAGCGGGCGCCTTCGGTGACGACGCTGCCGATGGTCACGCCAACGGCGGCGGCGGCCAGCAGGACGACGGCGTCCTTGTCTCCCGAGACCTTGCTTGGCATGGAGGGCCCCAGTCCGCCTCGCGGGACGGGCGCGCGCGGCCCAGCCAGTGCCCCGCCGGGCGTCCCGCGCACCACCGGGCCCACGACCGGCGGCGGGGGTCCGGCGAAGTGGTGAACGGGCGGTCCGATGGGGCCGCCGATCGATGCGCCGACGAAGACGACGACCGGCGGCCGCTCGGGCGCCGGCAGCGGCTGCGGCATATCGGCGGCCACCTCCGGCGAGAACGAGGTTCGTTGCACGACCCGGATGGCCTGCCCGCGCTGCTCGGGCGGCAGAGACGTCAGGCGCTGGAGATCCTGATCCGGGATGCGGTAGCTGTCGGAAAGGCACCCTGCGCTGGGGGCCAGCGCCCCCGCCGCCCCTATGATCAGGCACAGCCGAGCGAGCTTCGTCTGAAGGGGCGGGATCTCAGGCATCGAGGCGCCACGATACAAGGTCGGTGCCAGCAACCGCGAATCCATGGTGGGGCCGCGGCGGGGCAGGAATCCGTCGCCCAAGCCAGGGTCGAGGGTCCGGGCGAGGTCCGGTTCTAGCCGCCCGAGCGCAGGCGGAGAGAGCCGAATCGGCACACCCGTGGCGCGGCGGCCACTGCGGTCACGGGAACTGGATCTGCCGCATCTTCCCGAGCGCGCTGATGATGTCGAGGTGAACGTCGAAGACCGGCTGGTTCGCCTGGATGCGCGTCAGGATGGTGCCCGGATAGGCGCTGACGCAGGACTCGGTCTCGCGGCGGTACACCTCGAGCCGGTGCTGAATGACCGCGTCCGAGGCATCGTCGGGCCGGTTCTGAGCGGCGGCGCGCTTGCGGAGCCGGTCGATCACCACCCGCTCGTCGTAGACCGACAGCTTGAAGATCTTGATCACCTCGACCACCTTGCCCAGAAGGTCGACCTGCGGCCGGTTGCGCGGCAGCCCGTCGACGATCACGAAGTCCGACGACGACAGCTTCAGCGACTCGACGTGGTTCGCGAACAGATCCATGACCAGCTGGTCCGGGACCAGGTTCCCCTTGCTGATGCGCTCGTGGACAGCGGCGTAGAGCGGGTTGGCCGGCGTGAGCCCCCGCAGGATGTCGCCCATCGCGACATGATGGAAGCCGGGCAGCGCCGCCAGGATGTGGCCCTGCGTGCCCTTGCCGCAGCCGGGGTAACCAAAGAGAAGGATCGCGCGATTCATCGGTCGGTTCATGCCCCTCCCCTATCCCGGTTGGGCCCTGCCGTCGAGCCCCCGCCGCGAGGCCTCATTCGGCGCGGCCTCGGGGGCCCGGGCTCGCCGGGCACTTCGTCACGTGCACGGCGTCGAGGGCCGGCGGCACGAACTCTCCGGCGCCCTTCGGGTCGGCGCGCCGCGCGGCCAGTCCCTGGGCGATGGTCTTCAGCTCGCGCGCGGCGATGGCGCTCGACGGCTCCAGCTCCAGCGATTTCTCGTACGCGAGACGCGCCGACTCCAGCATGCCCATGTCGATGTACGTGGAGCCCTCGTGGCGGAGCGCCGTCGCGATGAGGCACCCGTCGTTCGTATGCTCGATGACGGCGCGGTCCTGGGCCAGAGACTCCTCGTAGCGCTTGGCCATCGTCAAGGCGAACGCCAGCTCGAGCCTCGGGTGGTTCTCGAGCGGCATCAGCCCCACCGCTCGTGTCAGCAGATCCGTGGCGCGCGGCCAGTCCTTGGCCTCGATGGCGCAGAAGCCCTCCAGAAAAGCCAATGTGCCCACGCGCCACGACACCCAGGTCACCCCGCGCGCCAGATAGGTCGGATCCTTCTTCACGCGATCGAGCGCCACCGCCAGCTTGACGGGATCCATCGCGGCGATGGGCACGCCGCCCAGGCGCGGCGCCAGCGCTTCCCACTGCTGCCACGCGGCCGCGCGCTCCTCCCGGGCCTGACCGCAGCCCGCCGGCCCCTTGGCCAACGTCTCCGAGTCAGGGAAGTCAGCGCCGGGAATCGCCGGCATTTTCCCGCCCGACGGCGCCACCACGGTCACGGCGATCTTGTTGTCGTACTCGCCGGGGAACTTCTTGGCGAAGGCCGCCATTCGCAAGGCCTTGATCGTCGCACCCGGGATGGTCCAGCCCGGGCGGGCGTGGACCGAGACGACGAGCTCGGGCAGGAACCCGGCTTGCCATATCTCGACCTGACGATCGAGCGGCTCGTACGCCGGCGCGCCGCGCGCCCGCGCCTCTTTCCAGAATTGGCTCTGCGCCTCGCGGCCGGCGAGCTCGAGCAGGTAGTCGTCGGCGCTGCGATTCTCGGGCGGCGGCGGCGTCTTCTCATACGCCTCGATCCGGGCGGCCCCGTACTTCATCCACGCACCGAGCACGTCGACCCCGTGCTCGGTCGCCTCGGGCCCGAGGACGAGCTGCGCGCGCTTGTCATCGCCGGGTGGGCCCTGCGATGTCCCACCGGCGCGCGCTGCCGGCCCGCTCGGACCGGGGCTCGATGAATGGGCGCACCCCGCCCCCGCCACCACGAGGACGATGAGGACTCTCCCCACGATTGTGCCGATCATCTCGCCATCACCTCGCCTCTCCAGTCACCTCGCGCATGTTCGCTACAGCGCCCACCGCGCGATGATACCCGGACCAGCCGCTCGTGCGCCACGGGTCGGGGCGAGGTCACCCCGTCGACGAGGATGACGCCGGCGGCAAGGGGACCGGCACGGGATCGATCTTCCAGATGTCGCGGGCGTACTCGGTGATGGTGCGATCGCTCGAGAATTGCCCGGAGGCGGCGACGTTGAGCATGGCCTTGCCGGCCCACGCGTCGCGCTCGGCGAACAGCGCGCCCAGGCGCTGCTGCGCCGATGCGTACGCGCGCAGGTCGGCGAGGTGCATGTAGTAGTCGCCCTCTTCCAGCAGCCGGTGGCGAAGCGGCGCGAACGTCTGGGCGGCGCCGCGACCGAAGTGGTCCGAGAACAACAGATCGAGGACCTGCCGGATCTCGCCGTCGTTCCAGTAGTGCCACATCGGGTTGTACCAGGCCCGGCTGCCGGCCACCTCGGCGGCGGTCAGCCCGAACAAGAAGAAGCTGTCCTCGCCGGCGGCGCGCGCCATCTCGACGGTGGCACCGTCGCGCGTCCCGATGGTCAGCGCGCCGTTCATCATGAACTTCATGTTGCTGGTCCCGCTCGCCTCGAACCCCGCGGTGGAGATCTGTTCGGAGACGTCGGCGGCCGGAATCAGGCTCTCGGCCAGGCTCACGCTGTAATCGGGCAGGAAGACCACCCGCAGGCGGTCACGAATGACGGGCTCGGCCTCCAGCCGCGCGGCGATCGCATGAATCAGCCGGATGATCAGCTTGGCCAGCGTGTAGGCCGGGGCCGCCTTCCCGGCGAAGATGAAGGTTCGGGACGGCACGGCCGCGGTCGGGTCGTCGCGCAGCCGCTGGTAGAGCATCCCGATGTGCAAAAGGTTGAGGAGCTGCCGCTTGTACTCGTGAATGCGCTTCACGTGACAGTCGAAGATGCTGTGGGTGTCGAGGTGGATGCCGAACGCGTGCTTGAGCCGCTGGGCCAGGTGCAGCTTGGCCTTGTGCTTGGCGGCGCGGAAGCCGTCGCGCAGCGCCCGATCGTCGAGGAGCGGCCGCAGCTGGGCCAGCTGATCCAGATCGGTGATCCAGCCCGGCCCGATGGCCCGGGTGATCAGGGCCGACAGCTCCGGGTTCGCCACGTGCAGCCAGCGACGGGGGGTCACCCCGTTGGTCTTGTTGTTGAAGCGCTCGGGGAAGAACGCCGCCAGATCCGGCACCAGCTGCTCGCGGACCAGGTGCGAGTGCAGCTCCGACACGCCGTTCGTGCTGTGTGACCCGACGATGGCCAGGTTGGCCATCCGCACCGAACGCACCGGCTCCTCCTCGATCAGGCTCATGTGCCCGAGGTGCGGCCCGTCGCCGCGCCTGGCGCGCACGTCGGCCAAGAACCGCGCGTTGATCTCGTAGACAATCTGGAGGTGGCGAGGCAGGAGCGCCTCGAACAGTTGAACCGGCCACTTCTCCAGCGCCTCGGGCAGCAGCGTGTGGTTCGTGTACGCCAGCGTTCGCACCGTCAGGTCCCACGCCGCCTCCCACCCGAGCCCCGCCGTGTCGAGCAGGATGCGCATCAGCTCGGCCACCGCCAGCGCGGGGTGGGTGTCGTTCAGCTGGATGGCGACCTTGTCCGGCAGCGACGGCCAGTCGTTCCCGCGGCGGCGGAAGCGCTGGATGATGTCGGCGAGTGAGGAGCTGACCAGGAAATGCTCCTGCATGAAGCGCAGCGAGCGGCCCTGGGGACGCGAATCGTCAGGGTAAAGGACGCGCGTCAGGGTCTCGGCGATCACACGCTCGGAGACGGCGCCGAAGAAGTCGCCGCTGCTGAAGTTGCCGAAGTCGAAGTTGTCCGGCGCTCCGGCGCCCCACAGCCGCAGGGTGTTGATGGTCCGCCCCCCGTAGCCGACGACCGGCCGATCATAGGGCAGGCCGATGAGCTGCATCGGCTGGCCCGGCACCGGCACGACCTGCCCGTGGCG
>Ga0068856_100007894_pt1 | contig 10394 bp, 12 predicted proteins | sample KBSCornC62_FD_66595 | JGI IMG/M metagenome (GOLD analysis project Ga0068856, IMG submission 66595) | Corn rhizosphere microbial communities from Kellogg Biological Station, Michigan, USA - KBS Corn C6-2 | ecosystem: Host-associated > Plants > Roots > Rhizosphere > Soil ... | reverse complement strand
CTATAATTATTAAAGCAATTATGGTTATCAATATTGCCTCATGTTCTCTCCACCTGACTTTCATTTTTTGTTTTTTTTTGATCAATATTAAGGCAAGTTTTAAACAGTATTTTGAAAATGTGACGAACAGCGCGGAATATGGGATAGAAAGGCGAATTTGGTTATAGGTATCTATTTGGTGGGTTTTTGATAACGCTGGGTTTCGAATACTCCAGACTTCAAACCCATGGTTATTGGGTAAAGCCCGGCCGATTTGTTTTTCAAACGCCCAGATTTGATAAAAAGTCATTCCCGCAAAACTTTTCCACAATTACAACCCCTGCGACCTTTTCAACTCAATTAAACTTATTTTTGGGCCAATGCTCACCGAAGAAAACTTTGAAATAAAATTGCCCCAGTTTGAAGGCCCCTTCGACCTGCTGCTTTTTTTTATTGAAAGGGATGAGCTCGAGATCCACGAAATCCCTATCGCGCGCATTACCGATGATTTTTTGAATTACCTGCACCAGATGGTGATCTTGAACATGGAGATAGCGAGCGAGTTTATCTACGTGGCCGCCACCCTGATGCGCATCAAAGCCAAAATGCTGCTTCCCAGGTATGATGCCGGCGATGATGGGAACGAAACGGATACCAAGGAAGACCTGATCAGGAAACTGATCGAATACAAAAAATTCAAAGAGATCTGTATTGAACTACACCCCTTTGAGGACGAGCGTTTTAAACAGGAAAAGCGCGGTAATATCCGCTTTGATATTGAGCAGGCAGACTCGGTTACGCTGCCCGGCGAAGAGCTGTCGGAACTGAATCTTTATAAATTAATGGTAGTGTATGGCCGCTTGCTGAAACGCTACATGACCCGCAGTGAAGAAGTGCACCACACCGTTGTACAATACCCTTACACCATTGAACAGCAGAAAAAAGCCATTGAAGAGTTGCTCAAGATAAATAAAATGATGGATTTTAAGGCCATTGCCGGTCAATCCGAAAACAAAGTGCATTTTGTATACAATTTTTTAGCCGTGCTGGAAATGTTGCAGCAGGAGCTGATTGATATACAAGTGGGGCTGGGATACAATAATTTCAGGATATCGGCGAGGTGAGATTTGAGACGTGAGATAGGAGACAGGGGATCATTTCTCAAATCTCATATCTTTTCCCGCGTTAAAGATGGTGCATATACCGTCCGCTGATATGATTGGATCGTGGAGACGCAATGCGTTGCGTCTCCGGTAAACATACTTCCAACACAATCAAATTTTTTCTAATCTCTAATCTCCGGCCTCTAATCTCTTTTTACTACATTTGCCCCGTTTTTAAATACATACATGAAAAGAGACAAACTGATTTTTAAGCTATTGGACGAAGAGCAGCAACGCCAGGAAGAAGGCATTGAACTGATCGCGTCGGAAAATTTCGTGAGCAAACAAGTGATGGAAGCCGCCGGTTCGGTAGCCACTAACAAATATGCCGAAGGATTACCGGGCAAACGCTACTATGGCGGCTGCGAGGTGGTCGACGAAATTGAAACAATCGCTATCGAGAGGGCCAAACAATTATTTAACGCCGAATGGGCAAATGTACAGCCCCACTCGGGCGCGCAGGCCAATGCCGCAGTAATGCTGGCATGTTTACAGCCCGGCGATAATATTTTAGGGTTCGATTTGTCGCATGGCGGTCATCTCACCCATGGTTCGCCGGTAAACTTTTCAGGTAAATTATACAAGCCTCATTTTTATGGGGTAAAAAAGGAAACCGGCATGGTTGATTATGACCAGCTGAAACAAGTAGCCCTTGAGGTAAAGCCCAAAATGATCATTTGCGGCGCTTCGGCTTATTCACGCGATTGGGATTATGAGTTTATCCGTAAGGTCGCTGATGAAGTTGGCGCGCTGGTGCTGGCAGATATTTCGCATCCGGCCGGATTGATAGCAAGGGGTTTGTTGACCGACCCGATGCCGCATTGCCATATTGTTACTACTACAACGCACAAAACACTGCGCGGGCCGCGCGGCGGGATGATATTATTGGGCAAGGATTTTGAAAATCCATGGGGTTTAAAAACGCCAAAGGGCGAAGTGCGCATGATGTCGGCATTGCTGGATATGGCCGTATTCCCGGGTACGCAGGGCGGGCCGCTGGAGCATATTATTGCTGCGAAAGCTATTGCTTTTGGAGAAGCTTTATCCGAAGAATATATGAAGTATATCCTCCAGGTAAAAGTTAATGCCGCTGCAATGGCAAAATCCTTTAACAACCGTGGTTATGAAATAGTTTCGGGCGGGACGGATAATCATTTGATACTGATTGATCTGCGTAATAAAAATATTACCGGCAAGGCTGCTGAAAACGCTTTGGTTTCGGCTGATATCACCGTTAATAAAAACATGGTGCCTTATGACGATAAATCGCCTTTTGTGACATCCGGAATAAGGGTTGGCACCGCTGCCATCACCACGCGCGGGCTAAAAGAAAAGCACATGGACGAGATTGTTGAACTGATTGACCAGGTTATAAGAGACCATGAAAATGAACATACTTTAAAACAGGTGAAGAAAGAAGTTCATAAATTAATGGAAAAACATCCTTTATATAAATAACCATAAAACAGCCGATTTATTTGCGTTTTAAATTGAAGTTTTTATAACCTTTTTACGGCTGCTAACGTTTAACGTGGTGACTGCATTAATAATAAAAATACCTTGGAAACTGATCTGAAAATAAATGTGCTTGTAGTTGACGATAACAACATAAACAGGTTATTGATCAATAAGGTACTGACGAGGTGGGGCGCCACCGCTGATTTTGCTGAAAATGGCCTGCAGGCTGTTGAAAAAGTGACCGCCAACCAAAATTACGATGTTGTTTTAATGGACGTTTATATGCCCGAAATGGGAGGTATCGAAGCCACGCAGATTATCCGCGCAAAAAAAGAACCTTACTTTCAGCAATTGCCCATCATAGCCCTTACCGCTTCGATGCTAACCAGCGAACGCACCGAGATCGAAGAATCGGGCATGAACGATTATATACTAAAGCCATTTGACCCTCAAAATTTATTTGAAAAGCTGAGTGTATATCAGAAAGTGGAGTAGTTTTTAGTCCATGGTCGATGGTCCATGGACCGTGGTAAAAGCTATTCTATTGACATTAAGTGGGACTATCGACCATCGACTATCCACCCTGGGGCATCGACCATTAACCATCGACTATGGACCATGGACTATCGACTACTCTGCATAAGCAATCGCAGCAATACTCAATTTTAATCCTTCAATTTTTAATAATTCAATTCCGCAGGCTTCAAGGGTCGATCCGGTGGTGATTACGTCATCAACCAGCAAAACATGTTTATTTTTCAGTCTTTCGGGATGCCTGATCGAAAAAACCTGCTGCATGTTATTAAACCGGTCGAATCGGGATTTATGGGTTTGCGTTTCGGTTACCGCGACCCGTACCAGGTTATGCTCTTCAACCGCCGCGTTTAACTTTTCCGCAAGGCCCGCGGCAAAACAGGCGCTTTGATTATAACCGCGTTGCCGCAACCTCTTTGCATGCAAAGGCACCGGTATAATCAGGTCAGCGCTTTTAAATACCTCGTTTTGAACCAGTTGAGCCCCTGCAATATTGCCCGCCAGGTTGCCTATCTCTTTCATGCCCTTATATTTAAATCGATGCATCAGGTTTTGAATCTTACCGCCTTTGGTAAAATAGTAAAGTGCGTAGGCGTTTTCCAGCTTTATTTTGCCCCAAAACTGTTGGGCTACGATGTTATCGGGGTGTAAATGAAAATTAGTAAGGGGGAGGCTAAAACGGCAGCCGGTGCAAAGTAAGTGTTCATTGGCCATCAAGCTTCGCCCGCAGGCCACGCAAAGCTCGGGGAATAATAGGGAGACAAAATCAGAAAGGTAAGTGCCCTGGAGCTTCATCGGATGGATTTAACGTGGATTTTAGGATCATCAAGCGAACTATCATTTAAGAATTCTGACATTGTGACAATTTTTGTTTCTGCAAACTTCTCCAGAACCAGTAAGTCCTTATCACCTGTCAACAAGAAGTCGGCTCTTCCATCTAAGGATAATGACAACAAGAAATTATCCTTTGGGTCTCTGCAAACTTCGGTGGTGGAATAAACTGTTACAAAATCGGCAAACTCATCAATGGTTTCAATAGCATTCTCGATGTCTGTTTGAGAAAAAAATCGCCTGAATTTTGGACGTTTTGCAACTTCTAAAAATTCCTCAAGCAATTCGTTACTAAACAGTAAAACACACTGTTTAGTAAAAATTATTTCATCAAGTTTCGAGAAGTCTTTAGTAATTAAAAAGCTGATCCACAGATTAGTATCGAGTACAACCCTGCCAACCTTATTTTGCATAACGCCTAGCTCTTACCAGTTCAACTTCTTTGGTGATTTCATCGAAGGTGGGTGCCGATTTAGCTTTTGAACGCAATTTTTTTAAAACACTTGCGAATCTATTTGTTGGCTTATCCTCAATGGCAATAAGATCCATTTCAGCAAGATCCCTTAATAGTTTTTCAGCCTTGGGATTTAATATGTTGACCATTATCGTGTTCATAATATCAAATTTAAACAAAGAATCTGATAATATATCCTTTTTTGTTGTCGCCCTATTTCACTTGATTCTTGACTCCAAAATCTTACTTAAAAAGAACCAATAGTCAAGAGCCAAGACTGGAGAGAGCAAGGTTTTTAAAACCAGGAAATAAGACAGGGAATCAAATGCCGACTGTTTTTAATCCTGGTTCCTGGCTCTTGATTCTTGACTCTAAAAATCTTGCTTCTCAAACCGCCGCTTCCTTGATGGCCAGCTGCCCGCAGGCGGCGTCGATATCTTTACCGCGGCTGCGGCGCAGGTTGGTGTTAATCCCCTGGCTGCGTAAATATTCGGCAAAAACCTCAATTTTATCTTCGCCCGCGTTTATGTAGCTGGCAAATGCAATGGGGTTATATTCAATAATGTTTACTTTACAGGGCAGGTGCTTGCAAAACCCCGCGAGTTCAATGGCATCCTGAAGGGTATCGTTAAAACCATCAAAAACAATATATTCGTAGGTTACCGGGTTTTTAGTTTTGGCATAGTAATATTTTAAGGCCTCTGCAAGCGCTTTTAACGAGTTTTGTTCATTAATGGGCATAATGGTGTTTCTTTTTTCATCGTTCGCCGCGTGGAGGGATAAAGCAAGGTTAAACTTCACCTGGTCGTCGCCCAGTTTTTTGATCATTTTGGCGATCCCGGCCGTTGAAACGGTAATTCGTTTGGCAGCCATATTCAGGCCTTCTTCCGAAGTGATCTTTTCAACCGACTCCAAAACATTTTTGTAGTTCAGCAAAGGCTCGCCCATGCCCATATAAACAATGTTTGATAAGGGGATGCCGTAATTCTCCCTCGCCTGCTGATCGATCAGCACCACCTGGTCATAAATTTCATCCGGATTTAAATTGCGTTTGCGCTCCATATAACCCGTCGCGCAAAATTTACAGGTTAAACTACAACCCACTTGTGACGACACGCAGGCGGTCATTCTCCCGGGGGTGGGAATTAATACGCCCTCAATTAAATGGGAATCATGTAAAATAAAAGAATTTTTTATAGTTTTATCCGCGCTGTATTGTGATTTATGTATTTTAATATTGTTAATAATAAAGTATTCATCCAGTTTAGTGCGTAGTTCTTTGGAAACATTACTCATCTCGTTAAAAGAGAAGCATGATTTTTTCCATAGCCATTCATAAACTTGTTTGGCCCTGAAGCTTTTTTCTTCGCCCAGCAGGCGGGTAAAATGTCCCTGCAGGGTCTGAAGATCAAGGCTCCGGATGTCAATTTTTTCTTTTGCGGTATTCACACCACAAAGGTACTAAAAATAAAAAATTATGTTTAAATGGGCATTCTTTTTAAAATTTAAAACAATAACTAAAAGTTAATAGTTTTAAATACTAATTGGGTCCATTTTCAACAATACGGGATTGTTATACTTATTGAATGAAAAGTTTTAAAGCCGATTACGTTTTTCCTGTTTGTGCCGATCCAATTAAAAATGGAATTGTTACTGTTGATGATGCTGGTAAAATAGTTGCTATTGCCAGCCAAAGTTCTCCCCCTGCCGATGTTCCCTTGGAACAGTCGAGTGGCATAATCTGCCCCGGATTTATCAACACCCATTGTCACCTCGAGCTTTCGCACCTGAAAGATAAAGTTAAACAGCACACCGGGCTGGTTAACTTCATTATGGACGTGCAGAAATTAAGAGGGGCCGACACCGGCCTTGTTGCAGATGCTGCCCGGGCCGCCGAAAATGAAATGATTGAAAACGGTATAGTAGCCGTGGGCGATATCTCCAACACCAATATCACCATACCCATTAAAACAGCCGGCAAGCTGCATTACCATAGCTTTATCGAAATGTTTGCATTTTTGCCGTCGCAGGCCGAAGAAACATTTCAAAAAGCTGTGGATCTGCTCAGGGAATTTAAACCTTTGTCGTCCTCTTTAACCCCCCATGCGCCTTATTCAGTATCAAAAGAATTATTTAAGCTGATAAAAAATATACGGATGCCGGGCAAAATCTCATCAGCATCCACAACCAGGAATGCGAGGACGAAAATAAACTTTACAGGTACAAGCAGGGCAGCTTTATCGATCTGTACAAATCATTTGGCATCGATATCGGGTATTTTAAACCGATGGCGCGAAATTCCATACAATCCATCATTCCGCTGCTAACCAATAAGCAGGATATTTTGCTGGTTCACAATACCTGCACCAATTTAAAAGACATTTATTTTATCAAACGTTTTGATCATCGTATTCACTGGTGTTTTTGCCCCAACGCAAACTTATATATCGAGCATAGGCTGCCTAAGATCGAGCTTTTTATTGGGCAGGGCTACAACATAACCCTGGGAACCGATAGCCTGGCCTCAAACAACAAGCTTTGTATATTAAGTGAAATGCGCACCATTCAGCGGAAGTTCCCTTTGATAAGCACGGCCATGCTGATAGAATGGGGCACCCGTAACGGCGCTAAATATCTTGGCATTGATGATGAAAAGGGCACACTTGAAGTTGGTAAAACCCCTGGCCTAAACCTGATCACCGGCCTTGACGGGTTGATGCTAACGCCTGAAAGTAAGGTGAGGAAGTTGGTGTAAAGTTGAAATGTTGTAAGGTTGAAATGTTGTAAAGTTGAAACGGTGTAAACCTTAAAACAATTTTACAAATTCGTTTATTTAAAAAGCGGTATGGCTGTCGTAACATTGCAATATTGAAATAATTAAAATTTCGAAACAATTTTATACCACACATCATTCAAAAGCAACATTTCAGCTTTGCAACATTCCAGCCTCCCAACATCATAACAACAAAAAATGAAACACCTCCATATAACCGTGAAAGGCAATGTACAGGGCGTATTCTACAGGGCTTCAACCAAGGCGGTGGCCGATCAGCTTGGGATTAAGGGTACTATTAAAAATACACCTGGTGGTGATGTGTACATCGAAGCCGAAGGCGATAAGCTATCCCTCGAAATGTTTTTGGATTGGTGCCGTGAAGGCCCCGAACATGCTATTGTAACTTCTGTGGAAAGTATTGAGGGCGAATTAAAAAACTATCGTAATTTTGAAATTGTAAAGACGAGATAGAAATTCCCTCGCTATTTAAAAACGAAATACGTCGGGGGTACCAACACTACAACATTAAATTACATCATTGTCAACTGCTAAAAAGTTCGCCGGGCAAACAGCCGTTTATGGCATCAGTACTATTGCCGGCCGTGTATTAAGCTTTTTTTTAACCCCGGTTTATACCCATGCTTATGTTACCGGGGTCTACGGTATCCTAACCACCATGTTCAGCTGGGCCTCTATTTTAAATGCTGTTATGGCTTTTGGAATGGAGACCACCTTTTTCAGGTACCTTAACAAATATCCCGAAAACAAGGCTAAGGTGTATAATAATGCCTTTGCATCGGTGTTTTTTATCACGATCATTTTCCTGGTGCTTACGCTGCCTTTTATAGGGCACATTGCCAGCTTTATAAAGGTGGGCAAAGAAACAACCCACAACGATTTTGAGCGGTTTATCATTTACTTTATTGCCATTTTGGTGATTGATGCCTGGTGTGTGATCCCGTTTGCCAAACTTCGCGCAGAAAACAGGCCGGGAAGGTACGGCGCAATCAAGTTTGTCAACGTAATTATTTTTATTACGCTTAACCTTATTTTTATTTGGGGCCTGCCTTTTTGGATAAAACACCAGTTACCTGGCACCACCTGGATAACTGGGTGGTATGTAAAGGGCTGGGTAGGTTATGTGTTTTTGTCGAATCTTATTTCAAGCGCTTTAACCTTACTGCTTTTGCTTCCCGAATTCCTGAAAATAAGGCTTAAACTGGACTGGAAGATGCTTGCCGAAATGTTTGCCTATAGCTGGCCGGTGCTGATAGCCAACCTTTCATTTATCATTAACGAAAACTTTGATAAAATTATCCTGGGCCAGTTGCTGCCTCAAAATATCAGTGCACATGATGTGGGGATCTACGGCGCCTGCGCTAAAATATCGTTGTTCCTCAGCATATTTATCCAGGCCTTTCGCCTTGGCGCCGAACCTTTCTTTTTCAGTCATGCCAAAAACAAAAACTCGGGCAATACCTATGCCCGCATTATGGACTATTTTGTAATTGCAATTTGTGTAATATTTGTCGGGCTGATCACCAATATCGAGCTGCTCAAATATTTTATCCCCAATAAAACCTACTGGGTGGGCCTCCCGGTGGTGCCCCCGCTGGTTTTTGGCTATGTTAGCCTGGGGATTTACATGAATTTATCCGTGTGGTATAAGTTGTCCGATCAAACTAAATACGGGTTGTATATATCCGGCGTAGGGGCTATTCTCACCATTATAATCAATGTTTTGTTTATACCGAAATACAGTTACATGGCATCGGCATGGGCATCGCTGATTGCCTATGCTTCCATGATGATATTATCGTACGTTTGGGGCCAAAAAAATTACCCTATTCCCTACAACCTTAAAAAAAACCTGGCCTATATCATATCGTCAATAATTATCGTTTATTTATCGTTCTACATTTTTAACCGTAATATATTTGTGGGGGACACTTTTTTAGTGTTATTTGTATTGGGAGCGCTTTATTTTGAGTTTAATAATTTAAAGGCTATATTTAGTAGGAAATGAACATCAGCATCATCAACAAATCAAAAAATTCATTGCCTGCTTACGAAACGCTGCATGCCGCCGGTATGGATCTGCGCGCCGAACTGGACGAAACGATATTATTAAAACCGATGGAGCGCAAACTGGTACCTACCGGCCTGTATATCGAGTTGCCCGAAGGTTTCGAGGCGCAGATACGGCCCCGCAGCGGCCTGGCTTTTAAATATGGGATCGGAATAGTAAATTCACCCGGCACCATTGACGCCGACTACCGCGGGGAGATAAAAGTGCTGCTCATTAATTTTTCGGACCAGGCATTTGAAATAAATTCGGGCGACAGAATAGCCCAAATGATAGTTTCAAGGCACGAAAAAGTAAGCTGGAAGCCGGTCGAAGTATTAAATGAAACAACACGCGGCCATGGTGGTTACGGTCATACCGGGGTGGGATAGAGATTTTAAGAGCAAGAACCAGGATATTGGAAACAGGACATGTGTGAAAAGAATAAAATAAACAGAAATTTATCACCTGAAACGCAGCGGCATGGCGATGGCAGGCGGCAAGGGATTTTTTCTTCTCTTGCTCCCTGGCTCCTGGCCCTTGACGCTAAAATCCTCCGCCTTTTACTTCTCGGCTCTTGCGTGCTGACGCTTGGATCATCATTAAAAGCTCAAACCAAAATAGTGGTGGTTGCGGCCAAACCGATGACGAACGCTGATAGCGGAACGGTGAAACAGCTTTTCTTTTCGGCACTGCGCGAAAAAACGGTTGAAAACCTGGGCCTTGCATCCGAACTATTTGACCGTGTACTACAAATTGATCCCGCTAACGATGCCTCGATGTTCGAGCTGGCAAACCTTAAAAAGTTAAAGGACGATTACGATGGCGCCAGGCATTTGCTCGAAAAGGCGGTTACCGTTAACCAGGATAACGAATGGTATTGGACCGCTCTGGCTGATTGCTACGAAAAAAGCAACGAAATTGACAAACTCGAAAATGTTTTTAACGAACTGATAAGATTAGACCCCGATAAGCCCGATAACTATTTTGATAAAGCAAATGTTTATTACCACCAAAAAAGATACGATGATGCTTTAAAGGTGTATGACCAGGTGGAACAGCTGACCGGCCCTACCGATGACCTGCTGGCCGACAGGCAAAAAATTTATCTGAAACAAAATAGGGTCGACCTTG
>Ga0068856_100007893_pt1 | contig 10394 bp, 8 predicted proteins | sample KBSCornC62_FD_66595 | JGI IMG/M metagenome (GOLD analysis project Ga0068856, IMG submission 66595) | Corn rhizosphere microbial communities from Kellogg Biological Station, Michigan, USA - KBS Corn C6-2 | ecosystem: Host-associated > Plants > Roots > Rhizosphere > Soil ... | reverse complement strand
TGGAAGTGAATCGCCTCGCGGATGCCGCGCAATTGTCATCGCTCGCCGACGAAACCCCTGAGGGTCGCAGCATTGTGGTGCTGGCGAAGGAACGCTTTAACATTCGCGGACGCGAAGTGGTTTCCCCGCCTGCGCATTTTATTCCGTTCACGGCGCAAACGCGCATGAGCGGGGTCGATATTCCCGCCGTCAACGGTTTCCCCGCCCAGAGCATTCGCAAAGGCGCGGCGGAAGCGATTCGTGTGCACGTGGAAAAAGCGGGTGGCCAGTTCGCGGCGGCAGTCACACAAAGCGTTGAGCATATTTCCCGTTCCGGCGGCACGCCGTTGGTGGTTTCTGAAGGGCGCGATGTGCTGGGCGTCGTGCATCTCAAGGACATCGTGAAGGGCGGCATCAAGGAACGCTTTGCGCAGCTTCGCAAAATGGGAATTAAAACCGTCATGATTACCGGCGACAACAAACTGACTGCCTCGGCCATCGCAGTGGAAGCCGGTGTGGATGATTTTCTCGCGGAAGCGAAACCGGAGGACAAACTTGCGCTCATCCGCCGGGAGCAATCCGGCGGCCGCATGGTGGCGATGATCGGCGACGGCACCAACGACGCGCCCGCGCTCGCGCAGGCGGATGTGGGAGTGGCGATGAATACCGGCACGCAAGCCGCCAAGGAGGCGGGCAACATGGTTGATCTGGATTCGAACCCCACAAAGCTCATCGAGATCATTGAAATCGGCAAGCAACTGCTCATCACGCGCGGCTCGCTCACCACGTTCAGCATAGCGAACGACGTCGCGAAATATTTCGCCATCATTCCCGCCATGCTCATGGGCACCTTCCCGGCGATTGCGCCACTGAACATCATGCGCCTGCACAGCCCGACGAGCGCCATCCTGAGCGCAGTCATCTTCAACGCGCTCATCATCATCGCGCTGATTCCGCTGGCGCTACGAGGGGTGAAATTCAAGCCCATTGGCGCGCTCGCCATCTTGCAGCGCAATCTGCTCATTTATGGCGGCGGCGGCGTGCTGTTGCCTTTCGTCGGGATCAAAGTCATCGACATCCTCATCACGGCTCTCCATCTCGCATGAACTCTCTTTGTAATGCGGTGGCAAAGCGCAGCGACGACACCGCTTTAGAGCAACCGGGTGGGGATTTCGTCCTCCTCATCGTCCTCGTCCTCGAATTTTCGATATTCCCGAGGCGCGACCACGACCAAGAGGACGAGGACGAAACTATTCCTCACCCACTTCCAATCACATCCAGAGCAACCCCTCGCGTAAATCCAATCTTAACGTTTAGCCAATCAAAACGCGGTGTGGCGCTTCGCTTCCCACCGCACTGCAAAATTATTATGAAACGACTATTTGCTGAACTTCGCCCGGCCATCATGGCGACACTTGTCTTCGCCGTCGTTTGTTGCGGCTTGTATCCGCTGGTGGTGTTTGGAATTTCCCAGGCGCTCTTTCATGACAAGGCGAACGGCAGTTTGATTGTGGACAAGGACGGAACCATTCGCGGGTCGCGATGGATCGGCCAGCAATTCACCGCGGATAAATATTTTCATTCGCGCCCCTCCGCGGCGGGGAACGGGTACGACGCGAGCAATTCCGGCGGCAGCAACCTTGGGCCCACGTCGAAGAAACTCGCGGACACCATCGCGCAAAACAGCGCTGACTATCGCTCGCAAAACGGATTGCGCACGAATGAGGTCGTTCCCGCCGACGCTGTCACCGCTTCGGGCAGCGGCTTGGATCCGCACATCAGCCTGCGGAACGCGGAACTCCAGGCGCCGCGCATCGCGAAGACCCGTGGCCTGCCGCTCGATAAAGTTCTGGAACTTGTGCGGTTCCACACCGACACGCCGAGCCTCGGCCTGTTTGGCGAAGCGGGCGTGAACGTACTCACGTTGAATCTTGCGCTGGACAAATCGGAACCGCCAGGCCGCTAAGTTTTTAACTGAATCCGCCATTGAATTGTATAAGTTACCTGCATGACTGAGCCGCTGCGCCCAAGTCCGGATGCCTTGCTCGCCGCGTTGCAAAGCGACGCCGCCCACGGCACACGCGGGCGGCTCAAGGTTTTTCTCGGCATGTGCCCCGGCGTGGGGAAAACCTATGCCATGCTTGAAGCGGCGCAACGCGAGTTGAAAGCCGGGCGTGATCTCGTCGTCGGTTACGTCGAAACTCACGGGCGAACGGAAACTTCCGCATTGGTCGCGGGCTTGAAAGTCATTCCCCGCGCGGAGAACGATTATCGCGGGATGAAATTGCAGGAGATGGATATCGACGCCGTCCTCGCTCGCAAACCACAACTCGTGCTCGTGGACGAACTCGCGCACACAAACGCGCCTGGCTCGCGCCATCCCAAGCGCTGGCAGGACGTGCAGGAATTGCTCGAGGCCGGCATCGATGTTTTCACCACTTGCAACGTGCAGCACATCGAAAGCCGCGCCGATACCGTGCGACAGATCACCGGCGCCGAGATTCGCGAGACCGTGCCGGATAGTGTTCTGGACACGGCGGAGATCGAACTCATCGATTTGCCTCCCGCCGAACTCCTGCAACGGCTCAAGGAAGGCAAAGTTTACGTTCCTGAACGCGCCACGGCGGCGGCGTCGCATTTTTTCCGCGAATCCAATCTTACCGCGCTTCGTGAATTGGCCCTGCGATTGGTTGCTGATCATGTCGGCGAGGAAACGCAGGAGTTTCATCGCTCGCAACTCGATCCCGGCCCATGGAAAACCGGACATCGCCTTCTGGTTGCCGTCAGCGCGAGCCCTTTTTCCGAACCGTTGATCCGCTGGACACGCCGAATGGCCGACAGCCTGAAATGCCCCTGGCTCGCCGTTCACGTGGAAAGCTCGCGCGAATTGAGCGAGGACGCCAAGGCTCGCCTGGAAAAAAACCTCGCGCTCGCCCGCACCCTGGGAGCGGAAGTAATCGCGACCAGCGACGAAGACCTTGCGCGCGGATTGTTGCGCGTGGCCCAGCAGCACAACATTTCGCAAATCGTGGTCGGCAAACCTTCGGCGTCCAATTGGATCGAATGGCTCCGCGCCGGAAAGTTGCTGCGCCGTCTCACCCGCGACAGCGGCAATATCGACCTGCACGTCGTGCGCGCGGAAAAGGCGGAGGCCGCGGTGAAACAACCCCGGTGGCGATTGCCCACGCGCACCGGTTGGCGCCAATACGGCATCGTGGCCGCCATCATTGCCGCCGTCGCATTCATCAGCATCGCCATCGATCCCTCCTACAGCGCGCCGCGCGTTCCGGGTCTGCTCTTCCTCCTGACGGTCGTCGTGCTCGCGCTGTTCCTCGGGCGTGGACCCGTGTTGCTCGCCGGTGGATTGAGCGCCTTGGTCTGGAATTTCTTTTTCCTGCCGCCGCGTCACACCTTCGTCATCGCCCGCGCTGAAGATGGAATTTTGTTCGCATTGTATTTCGCCGTCGCCATCGTCCTCGGCCAGTTAGTGTCACGCATTCGCGCGCAGGAAATTGCCGAGCGCCATCGCGAAGAACGGGCCACCGCCCTCTATCAACTGAGCCGCGAACTCGCGCAGGCGGGCACGCGCGATGAGGTGGTCTGGCAGCTCACCGCCGAAATCAACCGTGTCTTCCACACTCCCGCCGCGGTTTTGCTGCCCGGCAAAACCGGTTTGGCGGTGCATCCGGATAGTCCGCTGGCATTGACCGAAAAGGAAATTCACGTCGCCGAATGGGCGTTTCAGCATCGGCAGGCAGCCGGTCATTTCACCGACAATTTGCCGGGGGCGGATGCTCTGCACCTGCCGCTCGCTTCCGAACGCGCACAACTCGGCGTGCTTTCCATCAGTCCGCCCGGAGCCACGCTGACACTGTCGCAACGAGATCTGCTGGAGGCGTATGCACGGCAAGCCGCGCTGGTGCTGGACCGCGTCGCGCTGCGTGCCAACGCTGAGCAAAGCAAACTCGTCGCTGAATCCGAGCGCTTGAGCAATGCACTGTTGAATTCCATTTCCCACGAACTCCGCACGCCGCTCGCGGTCATCACCAGTGCGACCAATTCACTCGCCACCCACCAGAACGGCGAAACCCAAACCTCTTTGATTGCCGAAATCCAGGAAGCCTCCGCGCGCCTCAATCGCCTCGTGGGAAATCTGCTCGATGTCACGCGCCTCGAATCCGGCCACGTCCAGCCCAAACTGGAATGGCACGATCCCGCGGACATCATTCAAACGACCGTGCGCACTCTGCAACGCGAACTCGCGGGGCGGACGCTCAGGCTGGAAATTGAGCCCGGCCTTCCGCTCGCGCGTTTGGATTTCACCTTGATGCAACAAGCGCTCTCGAATCTTCTCCTCAATGCCGTCATGCATACCCGGGCTGAAGCCGCCATTTCCCTGCAGGCGCGGAAGCAGGGAAAGGAGTTCGTCATTCGCGTCTCGGACGACGGCGCCGGCCTGCCGCCGGAATTGTTGCCCAGGATCTTTGAAAAATTCGTGCGGGCACAAGATGCCCCGACCGGCGGCAGCGGCCTTGGACTGGCAATCGTGAAAGGATTCGTGGAAGCGCAGGGTGGAACGATCACCGCTGAAAACAAACTCAGCGGCGGTGCTGTGTTCACAATTCGATTGCCCCAATCTGAAGCTCCCCCAATGCTGGAGCCCCAGGCATGAGTCCGCCGGAAAAAATCAAAACCGTTGCGCTCGTCATCGATGACGAGCCGCAAATTCGCCGCCTGTTGCGCGTGACGCTGGAAGCGAACGGGTATGAAGTCGTCGAAGCCGCCAAGGGCGAGGACGGATTGGTGCAAGCCGCTCAATGCCAGCCCGGGGTGGTTCTGCTCGACCTTGGATTGCCTGATATCGATGGTCTGACCGTTCTGAAACGAATGCGTGAATGGAGCCGCGTGCCCGTTATCATTCTCAGCGTGCGCGATCGTGAAAATGAAAAGACCGCGGCGCTCGATGCCGGCGCGGATGATTACGTGACCAAGCCATTTGGCACCGCGGAATTGCTGGCGCGATTGCGCGTCGCTCTGCGGCATTCCGACAACGCGCGCGAAGAGCCGATTTTTCACAGCGGGGCGCTGGTGGTGGACCTGGCCGACCGCCGCATAACGGTGGCGGGGAAGGAAATTTCTTTAACCGCGACCGAATATAATTTGTTGCGGTTGCTGGTGCGCCACGCGGGCAAAGTGTTGACGCACCGGTTTCTTTTGCGGGAGGTCTGGGGGCCAAACGCAGAGAACCAAAGCCACTACCTGCGCGTGTACATCGCGCGGTTGCGTGAAAAATTAAGAACCGATTCAACCCAGTCCGACATTCTTCTAACCGAACCGGGCGTCGGCTATCGACTCGTTGAGGCCAACGAAAAATAGTCGGCTCCGCACATCAACTCGCGGAAAAGCGATAGCCAATTCCGGATTCGGTCAAAAAGAAAACCGGCGCGTCGGGATTCGGCTCGAGCTTGTCGCGCAAACGCTGCACATACACGCGGAGATATTGCGTCTTCTGCTCGTGTTCCGGCCCCCATACTTCGCGCAATGCCTGCCGATGCGTCAGCACTTTCCCCATGTGTTGCAAAAACAGGCGCAATAGCGCGTATTCGGTAGAGGTCAACTTGACCGCCTGGTCCTCGCGTTTCACGAGGCGAGCCGCGAGATTCACTGTGATTTTTCCGAAGCGCAGCACCGGCTCCTCCGTTCGGCCGCGGTCCGCCCGGCGCACCACGGCCCGCAAGCGGGCGAGCAGTTCTCCGCTGCTGAACGGCTTGGCCAGGTAATCGTCCGCGCCGCTGTCCAACGCCTCAATTTCCTCCGCCTCCGAATCTTGCACCGTGAACGCCACGATGGGCGTTTGCGTCCATTCCCGAAGCTGCTTCAAAACCGTCATGCCGGCGATGTCCGGCAGGCCCAGATCGAGTATGATCAAATCGTGCCGTTGCCGGGCTATGGTGGACAACCCCTCGTGCCCCGAGCGGGCGGTCGTCACGCGGTAATGATTCGCCTGCAACACCGTGGCGAGTTGCTGCTGGCTTTGCGGTTCGTCATCGATGACGAGCGCGGATAGTTCGGGTATGGATGATACGTTGTTCATGAGAGTTCCGTGAAAAATTGGAAATATATTTCTTCGCTTCGCATTGTCGGCAATTAACGCACTTGTTGGTTTTCGTGCCAGCGCACGGCTTCGCGCAGAAGCTCCGTCGCGCTGGTGAGGGTGAGCTTTTCTTTGATGCGCGCGCAAAATGCCTGCACCGTTTTCATGCTGATATTCAGCGACACGGCTATCTGGCGCGTCTCATAGCCCTGGCCGAGCAATTGAAACACTTCGAGTTCACGATCGCTTAACTGGTCGACCGGCAAGCTGGTCGTCGGCGGATTTCCGCCCACAAATTTTTCCGCAATGGACGCCCGCATCGGTTCGCTCAGGTATAATTTGCCCTGCAACACCTGCCGAATGGCCGCGATGACTTTCTTGGCCGTCTCGCGTTTCATGATGTAACCGCGGGCCCCGGCCCGCAGCGCGCGCTCCGCATAGAGACCTTCGTCGTGCATCGAAAGAACGATCACCGCCACCTCGGGCGCCACGGAACGGAGGTTTTTTATCAGCTCAATTCCGGAGCCGTTCTTGAGCGAGATGTCCACGATGGCGATGTCCGGGCGAAGCTTGGCAATGGCATCCAGAGCCTGCGGCGCTCCTTCCGCCTCACCGCAAACCTGCAGGTCCGCCTGTTGATGAATCAGATTGGTCAGCCACTCGCGCACGAGTGGGTGGTCATCGACGAGAAAAATTCGGGCCTTCGTTTTCATTTCGTAGCCTTGGCCGAGGGTTGTAAATGCGGCACTTCGCAGGAAATAATTGTTCCGCCTTCCGGGCTTCGCCGCGCATCGAACGTGCCGGAAATCATGCTGGCGCGGTGTGCCATGATTCGCAGGCCCATGCCACCATTGCGCTCCGCCGGATCGCGCAGCCCGATTCCGTCGTCTTTCACGCGCAACGCAATTCCGTCATCGAGCATCTCCAGTTGGATGATGATATTTTTGGCGCGACCGTGCTTCACCGCGTTGCTCACGGCCTCTTGTGTGATGCGGTATAAATGGCCGGACGTGACGGTGTCGCGAATGAGCACCGGGGAATCGCATTCAAAACGGCAGGACACGCGAAACAAATCACTGCTGATCGCCGCAAACTCTTCCAATCCCTGCATCAAACCGTCCGCCTCGATGTCAATGGGATGCAGTCCTTTGGCCATTTTGCGCGAAATCGAAATTCCCTCCTGAACAAGTTCCACCATGTGACTCGCGTCCCTGGCTTCGGGCAAATCTCGCGCCGCGAGCTTCTCCTCGAGCACCTGGCCGGCTAGCGCCACGCCCGTCAAATGCTGCCCGAGGCTGTCGTGCAAATCGCGACCGATGCGCCGCTGTTCGCGCTCGCTGATTTCCAGCAGCTCGCGCTCGATGCGTTCGCGCTCAGCCATTTCCTGCGTCAACGCCAATGTCCGCTCCTTCACCCGCGCTTCGAGATGTCCGTGGATCGACCGCAGCTTGACCAGCAATGCAATGACAACGAGGTAAAACGCCATCGCAATAAATGCATTCCACAAAGGCACCAGTGGACTGGAGTAACGCCGTCCATTTGCCAGATCGCCAGCCAGTGAAACGGCGACGCTCAGCGCGGAGATGAATAATGCGAAACGAAATCCGACAAACCACGCCGCAAGCCCCAGCGCGAGCAAATAGAAAACCGAAAAGGAATATTCCCAGCCGCTGCCGAAATCCACGAGGCCCACCGCGATGACAATGAACAGCGCCAGCGCGACAACCCATGCGCGGTGTTTCTGTTCAAATCGATTGGTCCAGGCGGACATAAATTTTGGTGTAGTATAGCCGAACTGCATCCCGGTAAGGAAAGCAATCTTCGTGTACGACTTGGCCGTACAAAATAAATCGGTGCGGACCTACAGACAAAGGTCGGAGAAGCGAACTAAAATGGGATGATGTCTTTTTCAGACTTCATTTTTGCCGCATTCAGAGTGGCGCATGTGCTTTTTCTATTTCTGTTTGTTGCCGCGGCCAGAATCATCACGCGCACCAAGGCGCGCTGGATCAAAAAGGAAAAGAATAGCACTGTTGGTGATTGACCCGCGCCACCGCCGCCTTTCTACAACCCCGGATTTCTCGGAAACTTCGCATACGGCAACCTTGTCCCCCGGAAAATAATCTGGTCCGCGCGAATCGCATTCGGCGCGAGAAAATTGACCGTGCCGGAAGCCGCAATCAAATCGTCCTGATCCACCCCGTCGCCGCTGACGCCGATCGCGCCAATCAGCACGCCGTTGCGATAGAGTGGAAATCCCCCGGGAAAAATGGTGATGCCGTTCGGAAGATTTGGGTCCGGCGCGGATATCGGGGGGGTTGCCGTTGTGAAGAAAACGCCGTTCAAAATATTCGTCACGCCGATCGGCAGCAGCGAAAAATTTTCCTGCAACCCCAGCAGCGGCCCCGGCGGTTTGTTTTGAATCCCCGGCGGATAAAGGCTCTGCGCGAGAAAACCAACCGTCCGTGTCGAAAGCGCTTTACCCTGCAATTCCGCGGGCAAAACTCCATTCGCGAGCGGGCTGGAAAAATACAGCGCGGTGCGCGCCTTCTGCACCGACACATCCCAGCTAAAAATCGTCGCATCCCCCGTCCGAAAGGTTCCGAGCACCGTCGGCGGCATGCCCGCCGAGTCTGGGTTGTTCACGACGGTGATAAAAACCTGCGCCGCCTGCCCGCGTGGCAAACGGATTCCTGCGCGTGTCCTTGCCGCGCGCGCCGCCGCGCGCGCGACAATGTTCGTCACCTCACTAGCCGTCAATCGCGGCTCCCCGCTGATCGTTCCCGGGATCGGATCATCAATGATGGGCGCGCGCAATTCTCCCGGCACATTGCTCAAAGCGAGCGATGGATAATTCACCGGTGGCGAGTTTGTTATTTCGTAAGGCGGCACGGCCGCGCCGACCGAGCCCAGCGCCAGCGTGGGGCCAATTTTTGTTTTGCTGTTCGCGTACGGCAAACGAATCCCATTGATCGTCACTTGGGATCCCTGAAATTTTTTCGCCGGCGCGAACCCGTCCTGCCCCGCCAGCGCCACGTCCTCGTCGATATCATAACGCTGCTTCGTCGTGGTTTGAATATCGTACAGCTCGGGAATCGGCGGCGTCCCGGCAATGGCGACGCCAACTCCCCCCAGTAAATTTCCATTCGCGTCATACAGCGGCATGCCGCCGGGCGAGCCGGCCAAACCCGAAAGAGCCGACAGGACCAGCGGAGTCAACGGCGCGCCGTTCGTCCCGCCGCCGCCCGGGGCCAGCGGATCATACGTATGCGGATCCTTGAAATGGTTCACATCCGAAAACGACAGGTTGGAAAAGTTTACACCGACCAGCGGCCCAGGTTCGCGGTTCCTGATTCCCGGCGGAAAATGTTGTTGAACAATAAACCCCGCTGTGCGCGAGGTAAGCGCCTCCTCATCGCTGCTGAGAAATGCCGCTGTGCCCGCCTTGGTGATTGCGTCGATGACATCCAGCGCGGAAGGACTCGGCGTGAGGCTCCAGACCCCCAGCACAAAGCCTTCGCGATCCACCACCGCCACCGCGCCGTTCGTCGCCTGGCCGGAAACAACAAAGTCATTCGCGCGCGTCAACGCCTGTGCCATGACCGTGGCGACCTGGTTGGATGTCATCTGCGCGGGTGTGGAAAAGCTCGCGGTGAGCAGCAGGGCGAAGAAAATTCCGGCGCGTGGCTTCACGTTTCGGATTCTGAAACAAACGGCAAATCAAACAAGAGAAAAGCGCCGACGAATCTCAATGACCAATAGCGAATGGAATGGTGATGATTCGTTCCATTTGTTATTCGTCATAGCAGGGCCGACGCATCTTAATTTCTCAAATGCAAATTTCTTCAAGGGCTATTTGGTTTGACATAAAAATCATCATAAATAAAATGCGCCTAGCCATTTGCCACAGCATCAAATGGCTAGGCGCATTGTTAAGGTCGAGCTTCGGAAGGTTTGCTGGTTCACCTCTGAAGTCATTTTGGAAAAATGCGTTCTTCCGGTTTTCATATAACGAGTTCCTTCCGGCTCGATTCTCACGCGGATATTCATCGAATCTTTGGAAATTAGATGCGTCTGCCCTGTTCGTCATTGGCTCGCTTCTGTGAATGCTTTCGATAGAATTGCAAAGTGCAAACGCAGGACTACAAATTTGGCCTGGTTATCCTCGCGGCGGGTGCCTCGCGACGCATGGGCCAACCGAAGCTGCTGTTGCCGTGGGGGCGAACCTCCGTCGTCGGGCATCTGTTGCGAAAATGGACTGAATTGGGTGCGTCGCAAATCGCTGTTGTTTGCGCTGCCGATGCCGGACCTCTCGCCGCTG
>Ga0068856_100007881_pt1 | contig 10399 bp, 14 predicted proteins | sample KBSCornC62_FD_66595 | JGI IMG/M metagenome (GOLD analysis project Ga0068856, IMG submission 66595) | Corn rhizosphere microbial communities from Kellogg Biological Station, Michigan, USA - KBS Corn C6-2 | ecosystem: Host-associated > Plants > Roots > Rhizosphere > Soil ... | reverse complement strand
GAGATCGACGCGCTCACGAGGGCGCTGCGCGACGAGATCCTCGAGGTCGACGAGGTGGACCGCGTCGAGCAGGCGTCCGCCGGTCCAGCGCCGGAGGGCGCCAAAGGTCTCGATATCGCGGCCATCGGGGCGCTCGTCGTCGGCGTGGGACCGGGAGTCCAAGCGGTCGTGAAGGTGCTTGAGGTGGTCCGCAACTGGCTGGCCGGCCGGTCGTCTTCGACCCCCCCGCTGCAGATGACGATCGGCGACAAGAGCATCACCGTTGTGGCCGACAAGAAGCAACAGGATGCTCTGGTGGCCGCCTACGTCGCCGCGTTAACGAGCCGGGACGCCAGCGAGGTCGGAAACCCCACGGAGTGAGTCAGCGGCAGCCTCACGCCGACGCGCCGTAGACACCAGTGTTCAACTGGGTCTGAGAACAACCTGCGTTCCCGACCAGGCTGGATGGCCGTCCAACCCGCCCGCGATCAGTCTCAGGCTTGTCGAGTGGTCTCCAAGCCTGAGTGCATTGAGCCTCCGAGCCGAGCGTCCGAGGCGGCGCTGTCGTGCCCTCGGCGTCGCGCGCCTCAACGCGGACCCCACCCCAGGGGGGCGCTCGCAATCTTCTCGTCTGAAACTGTCGATGCGTCACCGCTCGTCAAGTCGATCATGTGAACCGTGTACCCGGTGCCGTCATCGGCCCCATATGCGATCGCGGCACCAGTCCAGGACCACGACGGGTCCTGAACGGATCCATTCGAGGGTGTCAATTTGCACAGCTGGGTGCCGGTGCCAGGGTCCGACGATCTCTCGCCCGAAGGACACGGTGGTTCTCTGGTGTCGTCGAGGGACGCCACGTAGAGAGCCCCATGGCGCACAAAGGCGACCAGATCCTGGGTCGGGGACGGCGCGACATCGAGGTCGTCCTGAGTGGTGAGAGGCTGTGGAACGCCGTTCGCGTCTGTCACGTAGACGCCCGGGTTCTTGCCGTTCGTGAAGTCGGACACGATATTGCCGTCGCTCGTGTACCCGACATTGTCGATGCCCGACCCAGGAGATCCGGCGTCGCCGGCTTCGAACTCTTTACTGAGATGATCGGAGTCGATATGACCGTCAGCATCGATGTTCGCTGTGTAGACGATATCCGTCTCGGGATGGTCGCGTTTACCGTCTCTGTCCTGATCCAATTGACAGGCGAAAACGACTCGTGTGCCGCTCGGGCTCCAGCCCACGCGTGTCGTGCACAGCAGACCGTCTGGCGGTGCTGTGAAAAGACGGGAGGGTTGCTTGCCGTCGGCGGCTACCATCAGCTTCCCGCTGTCTTTGGGCCAGGCTTCGCCGTCAGGGGGCCCCCAGCGGTAGACGAGAAGGTCGCCGTCACGGCTCTGGGAGGGCATTGATTGCGAACCGTCGAGGAGACCCGTCACGGGTCCGCGGTCCCCTCCAGACACGGCTGAGATCCCGTGGAGCTTCGGGAACTTGTCTTCCACGATGGAGACGAGGATGACGTCCTCAGGGACCGGGACCGATGTCTGGCCTGCTGTCTCCTGGCCATCATCGCGCAAGAGCGCGTAGGCCGAGCCTGCGAGGACCGCGACGGCCGCCACGCCGCCGAGGCCGAGCAGGAGTGGTCGCTTGTCCGCCAGGCGGCGTCGGAGGCCTGCGGCTGGCTCGGGGGTCCGCTTCGCACGGGCCAGGGCACCGGCGCGAATGGTCTCGGCCGGAGGACTCGTCCGCACCCCGCCCTGCCGTTCCTCCCGCGTAGGGGACGGAGGCTCCCTGACGGTTTCCTGCTCGTCGCGTCCTGGCGTCGGTGTGGGATTCGCTGGCGTCGGGTTGGAAGGGGTCAAGTCCTCCGACGGTGACTCCATGTCGGTGGTGTCGGTGTCCGTAGCATCGTTGGTGACTGGCGCGTCCTCGACGGCGGGCGCCCCACGCGTGACCGCCGTCGGCTCGTAGTCGGGTATGGCCGGCGCGGGCACGTCGCCGGCGGCGTCCAACACCTTCTGTGCCGCGCCGCGCACCGACAGGCTGTCGTCGTCGCCAGCCATCCGGGCCAACTCCAGCCGGGCCGCGAGCGACCGGCCGGGGTGCCCCTCATCCAGAACGGCGCGCAAGCCCGTCACGGCACCTAGGCGCTTGTAGACCACCTGGGCGCGTGCGTCGACGAGCAAGTCCGGGTCCAGCGGGGCGGGCCTGGTGACCGGCGTAGCACGACGAGCCACGTATACCTCGCCCTGGACGTCGAAACTCTTCACCGGGGTCTGGTTCGGATTGCGCGAGGTCACCTGCTCGTGCACGAAGCTGTACAGCTCGTCCAGCGAGACGAGCCCGTCGAGGTCGCGGTCGGCCTCACCGCTGCGAAGACCCTCGATCACCGCATGGGTGAATAGGGACGGCTCCTCCTCCCCGTCGAGAGCCAGCTGCAGCGACGTCGACGCGGTGATCACCGCTCTGCCCTTCCCACCGAGCCGCTCGGTGAGGTCGACGATGTCGGCCGCCTTGGCGAGCTTGACAAATGCCCCCGAGTAGCAGCAGTCGACCAGGCAGAGGATCAGGCTGGCTCGGGACTCTTCCATGGCGTCGCGAACCAGCGCGGAAGGGACACTGGTGACCTTGAGCTTGAACGCGTCGGACAGGTTGGTGTCCCTCGTCGCGAAGTACAGCTCCCCGGTAGGGGACTTCACGCCATGGCAGGAGAAGTGGGCGAGGAGGGTGTCTCCGTACTTGCCGGCTCCGAAGAACTCCGCGATCGCGAGTTCGACCTCGTGGCTTGGTCGGTTGAGGACGGTCTGGACCTCGAAGCAGCCGACCGTTTCGTCGCGGAGCACATCGGCCAAGGCTCGCGCATCGTGGGCGGGCGCGTTGAGGCTGGTCAGCTTCGGATCGCTGTATGCGTCCATAGCCACCATCAAGGCCCTTCGTACGCCGGCCATGGCGCCTCCCCGCTCGGGTCTCCCGCATCCCACGGTCCTCGCCTGCCGATGGAGGTGTCAACGGCATCTGAGTGCGCACGGACAGCGGCAGGAGCGTGCGTTGCACGTGAGCCACAGCCCCTTGCGCGACCCCCGTCATGGTCGCTCAGTTGCGCGTAGGGTTGTGCGCACCTCGGGGAGGGAGGTTTCGACATGGTGGCCTGGTTCGAAATCGTGTTCCTGATCGTCTTCGTGGTGGCCGGAGTGTGGTCGTTCAGCCGGACGAGTACGTTCCGGGCGCACCTGAGGTCCGGTGTCGACCCGAGTCGGCGTCCCCGTACCGATCGCGAGCGCCAGGTGCCCTCCCCCGATGCGTTCGCGACGTTCAGGCTGCGCAAGCCCCGGGTGCGACCGTACGACGAGAAGTAGTCGCTCGACCGTCTTCGCACACGCGGACGAGGGAGAGACCTCCACCTGGGGGCTATGCCACGTCCGCTCATCGCATCGGCATGAGCGATCCTGACAGCGCGTAGGTTCCGCGAGATTTCGGGAACCTCTGCATGTGGCGGTCACGCCCACTGAGGGTCGCCCGGTGACCGCACAGCAAAGACTTTCGGGCGGAGCACGCCATCTGGCCGTTGCCGAGCGGGAGACGGGCCCGGGCTCGCCCGATGGCAAGGAGCCTGGTCCGAAGTCCTTGGCCCTCAAGCTGCCGTCCCGCACCTTGGGTCCGCTGACGGAATCCGGCTGGAGTTGTGCGGGGCCCACCGCATGTCACGGCAGACTGCTTGCGGCATAGGCGCCCCCCGGAGAGGGCCACGATCAGCGCCAGCGTCGAGGTGACGTTCGCGTACGTCGGACGGAGCTTCCCGGGCAACATCGTCTCCTTCAAGCGGTTGTCGCGGGCAAGTACCCACGAACCGCAGAGGCTGAAGGCAGCGAACGGTGAAGCCGGCGCTTTCCGGGAGCTTCCGAGTCACGCCGAGGACGAGCAGCTCCTTCGGGCGTCGAGCCGAAACTCGCACTCACACTCCGGAGCGCCGGGGCATCTCGTAGGAGACGGAAGCGGTCGACCCGGACGAGTCACGGCCCGCCGAGGGCGGCGCAGAGCAGGACGAGGGCCGACGTCAGTCCGGCGAGGAGCAGAAGCCGCTCGGCTACCGAGAACCCGTGCTTGACGACGGCAGGAACGGGCGCGCGTTGCCCGAGATCATGCATGGCTGACTTCCCCCAGATGACAGGTGGAGCCATCCCCCCTTGGCGACTCCGCAGGGGAAGCATCGCATCGGGTACCTATGAGCGGCCAGACCCCGCGGGACCCCTCCGCGTAGTCGATTCCGACCACGGGACATCGTTTCGCGACTCCGGGTCGGCGCCACCCGTTGTGCCACGACGACCGCCTCGCGGGCGACTCGTCCTGGGCGGCCGACGTCGCCGGAGCCTCGCGGCGTACGGCGGGACTGCGGGCCGCCGGCATCCTCGTGGTGCATGGGTCCTGATCCCCCGGGTACGGCATGTGCCACGGCGCGGACCGACGACCGCGCCACGGGGAGGGAGAACCACGTGGCACACCACACGCATGGCGCCACCGGAGTGTTGAGCACTCTGGTCTCAGGGGCGAAGGACATCCCACGCAACGCCTCATGGCTGGCGGGCAAGGCCCTGCCGCATGACGGTACGACGAGCGGGAGCACACGCGGCAACACGTCCGCCGACAACGGTGACCCGAGAAGCCTGGTCCAGCGGGCCGGCGACGCGGTACGGGAAGCGATGCCCGGTCAGGACTCGGTCGAGAACCGGCTGACCCAGGCTCGCGAGGGCGCCGATCGGGCCCAGGAGGCGGAGGACCGTGCGGTCGAGGCCGCGGAGCGGGCCCACGAGCTCACCGAGCGCGCCGAGGCCGTCGAGTCAGAGGAGCAGCAGCGGCTCCAGGACGTCCGGGAACAGTTGTCCGCCGAGGTCGAACGACGGGTGGGCGCGGCCGAGAAGGAGGCCCAGGAGCACGTGGCCCAGGCACGCCGCGAGGCCGAGGCGGAGCGCGAGCGCGCCCTGGAGCAGCAGGAGGAGCTGTCGGCCCAGCGTGCGGACGCTGCTCGTGCCGAGGCGGAGCGGGCGCAGCAGGAGGCGCACCAACGCTTCGCGGAGGCCACCGAGCGCCTGACGCGTGCCCGTGAGCTCGCCGAGGAGGCGGCCGCCCTCGCCCAGGGTGCTGCCGAGCGCGCCCGGAAGGATGCCGAGCGCATCAGCGCGGCCACCCAGTCCGGGCTGAAGCAGGCCGGCCAGGCGGTCACCCAGGCCCGTCAGCTCCGTGACCGGACCCAGAAGGAGGCCGCCACCGTCACCCGGAAGGTGAACCGCAGCTCCAAGGGCGGGACCCTCTCGACGATGTCCAAGTCCGACCTGCTTCACCTCGCTCAGCAGCGTGACGTCCCGGGACGCTCGTCGATGTCGAAGAAGCAGCTGGTATCCGCATTGGAGAAGAAGCAGTGAACCCGACCGACCTCGCCAGGCAGGCATGGCAGCGTCTCGGCCCCGACTCCGTCACGGATCACCTCCCTGATGTGGTGCCACATCCGGAGCGGTCGAGCCTCGTGCGTTCGGGGGTCGCGGCCGGCGCCACCCTTGTCGCGCTCTCGGCGGCCAGTGCCGTCACGTCGGCGATCAGGCGGCGCGTGGAGGGCTCATGAAGCTCTCGGCGCTCGGCGCGCTGGCGGTCGGCTACGTCCTGGGGGCTCGAGCCGGAAAGGAACGGTATGAGGAGATTCGGCAGCTCGCGAGCCGGGCGGCGCAACGCCTGGAGAGCTACGGGTCGTCGGGAAGCCTTGCCACCTGGGTCGCCGAGGTCGAGAAGCGGGACCGCGCTCGCGCCTGACGGCGACGGCCGGCTCTCGAGTGGCGTGCTGGTCGAGACCCACCTGCTGGCGCGGCTCCTCGGTATCCGCCTGCTCCGCGTCGATGGGGTGGTCACCGTGGCACCCGCCCGGGTCGCGGCCTCACCGGTCGACCCGCGGTCGGTGCCGATGACGTCCACGATGGAGCTGGGCGTCGGGCTGGAGCGTGCGGCACACCTGCTCCGCGACTGCGAACGGCGCGCCGACTAGAAGGGCACGCCGCGTGACAGAGTGATCCGATGCTGCGTCAGGTGGCCGACGGCGTCTGGGTCCGGCAGAGCGCGTGGGTGTGGAGCAATGCCATCGTGGTGCGCGGGGAGGCCGGGTTGACCCTGGTCGACCCGGGAATCGATGGTTCCGATCTGGACCAGCTCGCCGATGACCTGGACCGGCTCGGCCTTCCCGTGGTCGCCGGGTTCTCCACCCATCCCCACTGGGACCATCTGCTGTGGCATTCCCGGTTCGGCGACGTGCCGCGCTACGCCACCCACGCCGGTGCCCGGGCTGCCGGTGAAGCCCGGGAGCGGGCGCAGGAGATGGCGGCACAGAGCGCGTCGGGCATCCCTGTCGAGCTGATCGGGCTCGTCACCCCGCTGCCTGCGGACCCCGTGCCCGTGCCGGGCGAGATCATCGAGCACGGGGCGCACGCCACCGGCCACGCCGCCGTCCTCCTCGCGGACCGTGGCGTCCTGCTCGCCGGCGACATGCTCTCCGACGTCCTGATCCCGCTCCTCGACCCCCGCCGCCCCGGTCAGGTCGGCGCCTACGAGACGGCACTCGCCCTCCTGGACGAGGCCGCCCAGCACGTCGATGTGCTGGTCCCCGGCCACGGCGCCGTTGCCGAGGGTCCCGAGGTGGCAGCTCGCCTCGCCGCCGACCATGCCTACATCGACGCGCTGCGTCGAGGAGAAGAACCGGTGGACGCGCGTCTGGATCAGGACTGGCTCGCCGGACCCCACCGGTCGAACCTGGAGCAGGCCCGGTCGAACCCGGTACGGTCCCGTCGTGACCGCGGATGAGTTCGTGCCGGTCGGCTTCGATCCGCCGACGTCACTTGCCACCGACCGGTTCCGCCTCGAGCCGCTGGGACCCCAGCACAACGAGGCGGATCATGCCGCGTGGATGTCGAGCATCGAGCACATACGTTCCACTCCCGGCTTCCGGGACGGCGGCTGGCCACCTCCCAGCGGCATGACGCTCGAGGAGAATCTCAACGACCTCCGGCGTCACGCCGACGACTTCGCGCGGCGTACCGGTTTCACCTTCACCGTCCTCGACCCGACCGACAGCGACGTCATCGGTTGCGTCTACGTGTATCCCTCGACCTCCGAGGAGTGGGACGTCACGGTCCACTCCTGGGTGCGGGCGGACAGGTCGCGGCTCGACGTGCCACTCGCCGATGCCGTCGCTCGCTGGCTCGCCGGCGACTGGCCCTGGGAACGGGTGGATCGCCGCGGTCGCTGAGTGGGGACGGCACGCCGACCGCTGGGCGCTGACGGCGAGTCCGGGACCTCGGTCACCTCGCGCGTGGCCCTTCCGGACTTCTCGACGGGTGCTCTCGTGAGATGTCCTGGTCGTGCACGAAGGAGTGGCCATGCCGTCGACGTCTCGAGCCCCCGTTCGACCTGCTGCCACCCCGGCGCGGTCGCGGTCGCACTGGTGGACGTGGCTCGCCGTCGGCGAAGTGGTCCTCGCGACCGTGGCGGTGCTGCTCGACGTGCTCATTCCCTCACTCGTGCTGGTGCTGCTGGCCGGAGTCTCCTTGGCGGTACGTCGTCAGCCGCCGGCCACGTTGGGTCTTCGCCGGTCACACGCCCGTGGGCTGGTCGCCAAGATGTTCGCCGTGGCGGCCGGTTGGTCGCTCGTCCAGCTCGGTCTGACCATGCCCGTAGCCAGCCGACTGTCGGGCCGCCAGCAGGACCTCAGCCAGTTCGACGACGTCCAGGGCAACCTGCTCCTGCTGCTGGTCCTCGTCGCGGTCAGCTGGACGCTGGCGGCGTTCGTCGAGGAGGTCGCCTTCCGCGGTTTCCTGCTGACGCGGCTGCGCGAGATCCTCGGTCCGTCGAGGATCTCCCTGGTCCTCGCGGTGCTCCTCACCTCGGTCCTCTTCGGGGTCATGCACAGCGAGCAGGGGCCGGTCGGCGTCCTCCTGGTCAGCCTGGATGCAGTCGTGCTGAGCATCGTCCGGATCCACTACGACACCGTGTGGTCCTCGGTGCTCGTCCACGGTTTCAACAACACGTTGGGCTTCGTCGCGTTCTTCTTCATCGGGCCCGTCTACGGACTGTGGTGACGAGATGGTCGCTCGCGTGGACGGCGCCTGGGTCGACCTCTTCTGGCTGCCACTCGGGGCCGGTGGACACGTCGTGCGGTGGAACGGCCGCGTCTACGAGTGGGTGGCAGCCCACCGGGAGCGCCGCGCTCCCGTGGACCTGTACCACAGCGGGCTCATGGTGCGACTCGGCGGGATCACCTACGCCGTCGAGATGGGTCCGGTGTGGAACATCTCCGACGTCGGCCGAGGCGTGGTCTGTGAGGGACCGGTCGGGTCGACATGGCTCGGCCGCTTCAGCGCCTTCCGCTACGAGCTGCGCTGCTGGCCGGGCGGACACATCCCTGACCTCGCCGAGGCCGTCGAGAGCCCCGTGCGGACGACCGAGGACCCGTCGAGGGTCAGCGCCGTCTTCGAGGTGCTCCACGACGCACCCGCGCTCACGTGGGGAAGGGACGAGCTGGGCATCGGCGAGATGTGGAACTCCAACTCCGTCGTGGCCTGGGCGCTGGCGCGAAGCGGCCACGACATGGGCGCGATCGCGCCTCCCCGGGGAGGGCGTGCGCCGGGATGGCACGCCGGACTCAGGCTCGCGGAGCGGCAGGCTGCGGCCTGACGGCCGGCGAAGCCGCGAGACGCCGCTCCCGTCCTGACGCAGGCCCTACTCCCTCCAGAACCGGCGGCCGGTCACCTCCGAGGGACGGATCCGCACCACCACCGGACGAGAGCCCGGCGCCCATGGTTGATCCAAACGCGGGAACACCGACGCCACCTCGGCGAGGTCTTCGACCTGCTCGGCATGACCCAGGACCACGACGCTCCACCCGGACGAGAGTCGGTCATCCAGCTCGTCCGCCTCCAGGGCGACCAGGCCTCCGTTCGCCGCGTCCGCCAGGCTTCCATACAGCGCGGTGCGGAAGAACACGTTCCCGTCGAGTACCGAGTAGTTGACCGGAAGGATGCGAGGGCCGGCCGGCCCGGTCCAGGCGCATCGCCCCCACCGCGCCGACCCGAGCAGCCTCAGGGACTCGGTCTCGTCAAGAGACTCCATGCGCGCCCAGGTCGAGGTCATCCGCGACACCTGCCGGCGCGCAGCTGGCTGCGACGAGCATGGGTACGGCGGCGACCGCGGATCATGCTGGTGTCCACCCGGAAACTCTCACCGACCGCAGACGTGGCCGCAACCACCGGGCACAGCTGGCTGCGGTGGAGCATCCGCGGTGCGCGTCGGGGCACGGCGCCGTACGAGGCTGTGGTCCGGCTTCAGGCACGGAGAGCCTGGAGCGTCTGGAAGACCAGGTAGGCCGGCCAGAAGATCCCCTCGAAGATCGCATAGGCGTGCTCCCAGACGCCGTCCGCCTGCTGCCAGAAGTAGAACCAGGCCCCGAAGATACCGAGGCCGTAGATCGCACCACTGCCGGCGGCGGCGCCCCTGTTGTTGGTCGAAGCCATCGCTGTCTTCCCTTCCGTGCCTTGCGAGACCTGGTACTCGGCGCACCCTAGTGGTGGCTGATGGCGCGGAGAACGTCGAGATGCGTCGCACGGCGGGCCGGTGCCGCCGCGGCGACGACGCCGGCGAGCACCGCCAGCACGCCGACGATCGCCAGCTGGGACACCGGCACCGAGAGCCGGGTCACGCCCTGCGACTCCAGCGCGGTGACGACGGCCCACCCGAGCAGGACGCCCGCGACCAGACCCTGGACCGTGCCGAGCAGCGCGATGACGACGGACTCGCCCCGCACCACGGCGCGGAGCTGACGTCTGGTCATGCCCACGGCACGGAGCAGCCCGAGCTCGTGCGTGCGCTCGTAGATCGACAGTGCAAGTGTGTTGGCGATGCCGATCAGGGCGATCAGCAGGGCCAGACCGAGGAGGCCGTACATCAGTCCGAGCAGCTGGTCGATCTGCGCCTCCTGCGCGTGCTTGTACTCGGTGCGGTCCATCAGCGTCGCGTTCGGGTAGCCGGAGAGCACCTGGTCGATGGCGCTCCGGCCGGTAGCGGCGGCGACGCCGGGGGCCAGCCGGGCATAGACCTGGAAGTCGAGCTGCGACCTGAAGTGACGTCGCGCGGCGGCCACAGGAAGCACGTAGTCGCCGGCGAGCGACCGGGCGCCATAGATCGCCTGGACGGTGAAGTCGTGGGTTCCGGAGGTGGTGAAGGCCACCGGCAGCCGGTCACCGAGGCCCAGATGATCGGCGTCGGCGATCTGCTGGGAGATCGCGATGCCGGTCGATCCCATCTCGGTGAGGTCGCCCTGGCGGAGATCGATGTCGAACAGGTCGTCGACGTGCCGAGGGTCAACGGCCAGGACCACGCTGGTGGAGCCGCTGATCCGGACCGC
>Ga0068856_100007880_pt1 | contig 10399 bp, 8 predicted proteins | sample KBSCornC62_FD_66595 | JGI IMG/M metagenome (GOLD analysis project Ga0068856, IMG submission 66595) | Corn rhizosphere microbial communities from Kellogg Biological Station, Michigan, USA - KBS Corn C6-2 | ecosystem: Host-associated > Plants > Roots > Rhizosphere > Soil ... | reverse complement strand
CCGAGATGCTCAAGCGCCCGGTCAATGTCGGCTTTTCGGGCGGCGAGAAGAAGCGTGCCGAGATGGTGCAGATGGGGATCATCGACCCCAAGCTCGCGATCCTCGACGAAACCGACAGCGGGCTCGACATCGACGCGCTGCGCAGCGTCGGCGCGGGCATCAATACGATCATGCGCAAGCCCGACAAGGCGGTATTGCTGATCACGCATTATCAGCGGCTGCTCGACTATGTGAAGCCGGACTTCGTCCATGTGCTGGCGGGCGGGCGTATCGTGCGGTCGGGCGGGCCGGAGCTGGCGCACCAGCTCGAGGCTGAAGGTTATGCGGAGATTGCGGCGTGATCCTCCCCGAAACGGGGAGGGGGACCGCGCCGCGCAGCGGCGTGGTGGAGGGGGCGTGCCACCAGCGCATCGCCTCGCCGCAATGCCCCTCCACCATGCTGCGCATGGTCCCCCTCCCCGCAAGCGGGGAGGATCTATGACCGCGCTCCCCACCAAGCGCGACGAAGCCTGGCGCTATAGCGACCTGGAGGCGCTTGGCCGCGTGTGGCCGGTGCCCGTGCCGGACAAGATCATCGTCGCCGCGGGCGAGAGCCGGCGTGTCAACCTGGTGCAGGACGCGGCGGCCGATCAGGTGGCAGTGCGCGATTTTACGATCGAGGTCGGGGTGGGCGCGTCCTTCGCGATGCAGCTAGTCAATAGCGGCGGCAAGCTCGGCCGCGTCGCGCTCGACGTGACGTTGTATGAAGGCGCAGCGTTCGAACTGGATGCGGCGCTGATCGGCGGCGAAGGCCAGACGATCGAACTGGTCACCACCGTCCGCCATTTCGAAGCGAATGCGACCAGCCGTCAGACGGTGCGCGGCATCGCGGGCGCGAAATCGACGCTTTCCTATCTCGGCAAGGTCGCGGTGTCGCGCGACGCGCAGAAGACGGACGCGGTCCAATCGGTGAAGTCGATGCTGCTCGATCGCAGCGCGACCGTGAATGCAAAGCCCGAGCTCGAAATCTTCGCCGACGACGTGAAATGCGCGCATGGCGCCACGGTCGGCGAGCTCGACGCGCAGGCGCTCTTCTACCTCGCCAGCCGCGGCCTGCCGCCGGCCGAGGCCAAGAGCCTGCTGCTGCGCGCCTTCGTCAGCGGCCTGTTCGACGGATCGGACGAGGAGGCCATATTCACCGCCGCGATCGACGCTGCACTGGAGCGGCTGCTGTGAATATCCTGACCCAGATCCAGCCGCTCGATCTGGTCGCCGATTTCCCGGCGATCCCCGATGGCTGGGCTTATCTCGATACCGCCGCCACCGCGCAGAAGCCGAAGCCCGTGATCGACGCGATCGCGCGCGCTTATGGCGAGACCTACGCCACCGTGCATCGTGGCGTCTATCAGCGCTCCGCCGACATGACGTTGGCTTATGAAGCCGCGCGCCGCCGGGTCGCGCGCTTCATCGGTGCGGCCTCGGAAAACGAGATCGTGTTCGTGCGTGGCGCGACCGAGGCGATCAATCTGGTCGCGTCGAGCTGGGGCGGGACCTTCCTGAAAGCCGGCGACCGTATATTGCTTAGCCAGATGGAACATCATTCCAACATCGTGCCGTGGCAGCTTTTGCGCGACCGCACCGGCATCGAGATCGACGTCGTACCGCTCACGTCGGACGGCAAGATCGACCTCGACGCGGCCGAGGTGATGCTGACCGAACGGCATAAGCTCGTCGCGTTGGCGCATGTCTCGAACGTGCTCGGCTCGGTGCTTGACGTGGCCCGCGCCGCCAACATCGCGCATAAGGTCGGTGCCAAATTGCTGATTGACGGCTGCCAGGCGGTGCCGCGGCTGCCGGTGGACGTCGCGGCACTCGGTTGCGATTTCTACGTCTTCTCCGCGCACAAATTATACGGCCCGACCGGTTTCGGCTGCCTGTGGGCGCGGCCCGAATTGCTCGACGCGATGCCGCCCTACCAGGGTGGCGGATCGATGATCGACAAGGTCACCTTCGAACGCACGACCTACGCGCCCGTGCCGACGCGGTTCGAGGCAGGCACGCCGCATATCGTCGGCGCGCTCGGGCTGCATGCCGCGATCGATTATGTCGAGAGCATCGGGCTGGAGGCGATCCACGCGCACGAGACCGCTTTGGTCCGCCAGACGCGCGACGCATTGCGTAATCTCAACAGCGTCACCCTGTTCGGGCCGGAGGATTCGGCCGGAATCGTCAGTTTCGCGGTCGAGGGGGTTCATCCCCACGATGTCGGCACCATATTGGACGAGGCGCAGGTCGCGATCCGCGCCGGCCACCATTGCGCGCAGCCGCTGATGGAGGCGCTGGGCGTGCCGGCGACCGCACGTGCGAGCTTTGGCGTGTACAATGGTCCTGCGGACGTGGACGCGCTGGTCAGAGGCATAGAGCGGGTAAGGCGTATCTTCGGATGAATGAGGAACGGAAGATAGAGATCGAGGAAGTCAGCGAGGCCCCGCCCGCGCCGCCCAAGGCGCGCGTCGAGGATGCGGAAATCCATCCCGCCGACGCCTCGATCGAGCGCGCCAAGGATTACCTCACCGGTTTCCTGAAGCCGCAGCCGGCGCAGGCCGCGGGCGAGGTGGGCAGCGATCTCTACGAACGCGTGATCGACGCGCTCAAGGAGATCTACGACCCCGAAATCCCGGTCAACATCTACGATCTCGGCCTGATCTACGGTGTCGACATCACCGACGACGGCCATGTCGCGGTGACGATGACGCTCACAACGCCGCACTGCCCGGTCGCGGAATCGATGCCGGGCGAGGTCGAGCTGCGCGTCGGCTCGGTGCCGGGGGTGGGCCTGGCCGACGTCAACCTTGTCTGGGATCCGCCATGGGATCCGCAGAAGATGTCCGACGAGGCCAAGCTCGAACTGGGGATGCTGTGATGACCACCACGCTCCGCCCGCGCCCCGCCGCGCTCACGTTGACGCCGTCGGCCGAGGCCCGCATCGCTACTCTGATGAAAGACGCGCCCGCCGACGCGATCGGGGTCAAGCTGTCGACCCCGCGCCGTGGCTGCTCCGGCCTGGCCTATTCGGTCGATTACATCGCGAGCGCCAACCCGATGGACGAGAAGGTCGCGACCCCCGGGGGCGATCTCTATATCGACGGCCCGAGCCTGCTTTACCTGATCGGCAGCAATATGGACTGGGTCGAGGACGATTTCACCGCCGGCTTCGTCTTCCAGAATCCCAACGCCAAGGGCAGCTGCGGCTGCGGCGAGAGCTTCACGGTCTGATCCGCCTACCGGTTCAGGCTGGCACTTCGGCCTCCTCGTCATCCGCGACCGGGCCGGCCGCTACGGGTGAAGCCGCCCAACCCGTCATCGTCACATAATCGAGCTTGCCCGTGCCGAGCACGGGCAGCGCCGCGACCACGCGAATGTCGCGCGGCAGCGCCAGTTCGGTCACGCCATTGGCTCGGCCCCAGGCTTGTAGCGCGCGCGCATCGGCGTCCCCCTGCGTGGTGAACAGCACCAGTTGTTCTCCCTTCCGCGCGTCCGGACGCGTGACCACCGCATGCTCGGCCGCCGGCCATAGCTTCGCCGCATAACCCTCGACCGCCGGCAGCGAGATCATCTCGCCGCCGATCTTGGCGAATCTCTTGGCGCGGCCGCGGATCGTGACGAAGCCGGCTTCGTCGATCGTCACGATATCGCCGCTGTCGTGCCAGCCCTCGACCGGCGGCTGTAGCACGCCCGGCGCGTCGACCTTGAGATAGCCCGCCATGATATTCGGCCCCCGGATCATGAGGCGGCCGCCCTCCTCGATGCCAGGCATAGGTTCGAGCTTCGCTTCGATGCCCGGCAGCAGCCGGCCGACCGATCCCGCCTGGAAATGCATCGGCGTATTGACCGCGATCACCGGCGCGGCCTCGGTCGCGCCATAGCCTTCCAGGATGCGCAGCCCGAACTTTTCCGCATAGGCCTTGCGCGTCTCGTCGCGCACGCGCTCGGCGCCGGCAAAGATATAGCGCAGCGAATAGAAGTCATAGCCATGCGCCATCCGCGCATAGCCCGATAGGAAAGTGTCGGTCCCGAACAGGATCGTCGCGTTGGCATCATAAGCGAGCGCTGGCACGATCCGGTAGTGGAGCGGGCTCGGGTAAAGCAGGGTCTTCACGCCCGACAGGACCGGCAGCAATGTGCCGCCGGTCAGGCCGAAGCTGTGGAACACCGGCAGCGCGTTCAGCACCACATCCGAACTGTTGAAATCGATCCGCGCCGAAAGCTGCAGGCAATTGGCGAGCAGGTTGCGGTGGGTCAGGACCACGCCCTTGGGCAGGCCTTCGGATCCGCTGGTGAACAGGATCACCGCAGGCTCGCTCGGCTGGACGCGATGGCGGCGATGGATGCGCGCAGCCCAGCGCGACGCGACCAGCGCACGCAGCCGTGCGAGCGCGCCGATGCCGGCGCCCAGATCCTCGAGATAGACGAGGCGCAGCCCGGCCTCTTCCAGCCCGGCGATCGTTTCGCCCAATTTCGCCTGCGCGACGAAGGCGCGCGCGGTCAGGATCGTGCGGATTTCGGCGGCGGTGCAGGCGGCCTTCAGGTTGGTCAGGCCCGCGGTGAAGTTCAGCATCGCGGGTACGCGGCCGATCGCCTGCAGCGCGAAGAAGCTCGCCACAACGGCGCTGACATTGGGCAGCAGCACGCCCACCGCCTCGCCGCGCGCGCTGGCTCTCTCCAGGGGGCGTGCCAGCGCGAGGCTGCCGGCCAGCAGGCGACGATAGGTGAGCGGCTCGCGCTTCACGTCTTCGACGATCGGTGAGGATGCGCCATTGACGTGCGCCGCGTCGATCAGTGCGTGGTACAAGGTGCGATCGATCGCCGAGGTGGCGAAGATCATGTCACTCATCACGTCATAGAGCTTGCGTCCCGCGGCGGCACGGCGGGCGCGGGCGGTCTCCCCTTCCACCGCGAAGCGGCGCGGCGGAAGAATCGTCAGGTCGATCTTGGGGAAACGGCGCAGCCGCACCTTGCCGCGCAACCGTGAGAAGGGTGTATATTGCGCGCCGGAGATGCGGACCGGGACGATCGGCGCGTCGGCCTTGTCGGCGACCATGCCGGGTCCGTCGAACACCTTCATCAGCGCACCGGTGACGGTGATGCGGCCTTCGGGAAAGATGACGAGCGTGCGCCCTTCGCGCACCGCCTTGATCATCGCCTTGGTCGCCATCGGATTGGTGGGATCGACCGGGAATGCGTCGAATAGGCCGAGGAATGGCTTCACCCAGCGCGACCGGGCGATCGAGGTCGCGACCGCGAAGGTCGGTCGTCCGGGTAGGAAGGCGGCGAGCAGGAGGCCGTCGAGGAAGGAGACGTGGTTGACGACCACCACCGCGCGCTCGCCCGGCTGCGGCATATTTGCGCGCCCATGCACTTCGACCCGATAGAACAGGATCAGCAGCGCCCGCACCGCCGCCTTGAGCAGGGTTTCGGGCAGCAGCCAGCACGAAATGAGCGCGACCACGATCGTCGCGGCGCCGAGGATGCCGATCACGGCGGGAATGCTGGTGCCGCGCGCGATCAGGACAGTGATGATCGCCACCATTACCACGGTCACGCACGCGTTGATGACATTGTTCGCGGCGATGATCCGCGATCGTTCGGCGGGCGCGCTATGCGTCTGCAGGATCGCGTACAGCGGCACCACGAAGATGCCGCCGGCAAAGGCGATGCCCGCCAGAGCGAACAATATGTGCCAGCTGCCGCGCGTGCCGAGGAAAGCGCGCACATCGGCATGTGGCGTCACCGGCACGAACAGGTGCGCCGCAACCGCCAGATCGATCATGAAGAAGGCCAGCAGCAGGGCGGAGATGGGCACGTAGCGCGCCGAGACCTCGCCACCGAGCAGCTTGTTGACCAGCACCGACCCGAACGCCACGCTGACCGAGAAGACCAGCAGGAACAGGGTGACCACGGTCGCGCCCGCGCCGAGCGTTCCGCTCGCGAGCGGGGCGAATTCGGCCAGCAGGACCGCGCCGACCGAGAAGAACCAGCTGATCCCCAGGATCGAAAGCCATACGCCGCGCCCGCTGTGCGCGGCGGCCATGATCTGCCAGCTGCCCTTGAACAGATTCTTCTCGATCTTGAGGTCGGGCGCCGCGCTCGGTGCTGGCGGGATCGCGAAGCTGGCAAGAAAGCCAAGCACGGCGATCCCCGTCGCAACCAGCCCTGCCTGCCAGGGCGGGATCACCCCGCCCAGCAGCTGCCCGGCGAGGATAGCTAGGAACGTGCCCGCCTCGACCAGGCCGGTGCCGCCCATCACCTCGTGCGGGCCGAGATGCTGGGGGAGGATCGAATATTTGGCCGGGCCGAAAATGGTCGAATGCACGCCCATCAGGAACAAACAGGTCAGCAGGATCGCGACCGACTGGGCCCAGAAGCCCGCCAAAGCGAGCGCCATGATGCCGATCTCGGCTGCCTTAACCAGCCTGATCAGACGGGCTTTATCCCATTTGTCGGCGATCTGGCCGGCAAGCGCCGACAGCAGGAAATAGGGAAGGATGAATAGGCCGGTCGCGATCGTCGCCAGCATCTCCGCCTTGTGGGGAGCGGCCGCATAAAGCCCGAAATTGGCCAGGAACAGCAAGGCGAACTTCAGCAGATTGTCGTTGAACGCGCCCAGGAACTGGACGACGAACAAAGGCCCCAGCCGGCGCTTGCCGAGCAGCGACAGATCGGGTGCGGACATTATCTCTCCTCCACGGGTGGGATAAGCGCGAAAACTTAACAGGATTCGTCGGGCAGATAGCGGCTGTAGAGCCAGCCGATCCCGATCAAGCTGACCCCCAGAGCGGCGAAGGCGCCGATCCGGAGCAACCCATCGAGCCCGCGCGCGTCGAACAGGAACACCTTGCCCGCAGCGAGCAGCATTAGCCCGAGCGAGGCCATCCGCCAGTCGCGGGCGGCTCTCGCGATGCCGAAGCGGAGGAAACCGACCGCCAGCCCGATCGTCAATACCGATCGCGCAATATCTTCGCGCCCGTCCACACCCAGCCGCAGCGGCATCGGGTCGTGTGCGATCTGGCGCAAGGCGGAGAAGGCGAACATGCTGATCAGTACCATCATCCCCCAGCTACGTGGCCGCTCCATATCGGGCAGCAGCCACGCCGATGCCAAGGTCAGGAAGAAGGTGGTGGCATAAGCTGGGACCAGCCAGACGCCGACATCCTGATAGGTCCAGAGTGGATTGTGGATCAGCATCGTGAACCACGCGAAATGGGCGAGCGCCGCGCCACCCAATGCCAGCGCGATATGCGGCCCGCGCAATACCCAGGCGGCAGTCGCCAGCGCGGCGAGTGCCATTTCCCAGATTGTGCGTTCCATCATGCCGCGCACGACGAAATCGGACGGACTGTTGATCACCAGGACGTGCCGATAGGCGATATGCGCGGCCACCAGGCCGAGCAGGGTGGCGAGGACACCGGCAATATTCCGTACGCGCTGCGCCATGGGCAGGCGTATGACGACCAACCCCAGGGCCAAAGCCGGCAAAGCGAGCTGGCGCAGCGTCGGCCAAAGATCGCCCGCCGGCATATAGAAGGGCTCGGTCAAGAGCGTGGCATAGCCGCCCGCCAGCAGCCATTCGATCAGGGGGTCCGCCGCCCAGCAGAGCATGACTGCGCCGATTGCCGCAGCGGCCGGTCGCAGCGCCGCCCGCCCCGGTGCCGCGACCGCCGCAAGCAGCAGCGAGGCCACGACCGGCAACCAGCCATCCGGCACTGCCTGCGCGCAGGCCCCATAGAAAAGCAGGGCCGCCAGCGCTTGTGCTGCCTGCGCAACGCGGCGCGGCGCGGCGCAGGCAATGCCAATGGCAGCCGCCGCGGGAATCGCCCAGCGGAACAGCGCGGTCCAATCGCCCGCATCGATCAAGCCGGCCCACCGCATATCCTGATCGATGTTCGAGAAAAGCAGGATCAGCGCGACACCGCCGAACGTCCAGCCGGCGCGCTCAACCAGACGGTTGGCACTCGCGCGCCCGAGCAGTTGAAGCCCGAAGGCGAGCAGCGCGACCGCGCCCGGCAGGGTCCAATCCGCCAGCCCGAATGCATCGGCAAAGCCGAGCGAGGCGGCTGTGGCCGCGGCAAGGGTCGCGAATCGGCGTCCGGTGCAGCGCGCTCGGTCGCGCCAGCCCCAGACAGCAACGCCGCCCGCCAGTGCGGCGCCAGTCAGCGCCGGCCAGGCGCGCAGCAGCGGTGCAATTAGCGGGAAATGGAGAGCAGGCAGGATTGCGATCGTCAGCGCGGCGCCGGCCACGACTGGCGCATCGATGGCGCGTGCCGCCGGGGTCCAGACGCGGAGCGACGCGGGCAAAGCATGGATCAAGGCGATCCCCGCGAGGACAAGCGCGAGCGCACCGGCAGAGGGTTCAGGCCAGGTCGCCGCGAGTAGCGCGGCGACACCCAGCGCCAGCGCAGGCACCTCGGCCAGTATCGCCTCGCGGCGCGACAGCCACAGTGCCGCGATCGACAGCAGGCCGAGCAGACCCCAGTCTAGCAAGGTATGATGACCCAGTGCGACCAAAGCCGCCATCTGCGCACATCCGGCGAGGCCGGCGATCAGGCGGACCACGGGCGCTCGCTCGCCCGTCAGCAGCAATGGGAGGCCGGAAGCCAGCGCCAGTGTGAAAAGCCCGACCGAGAGCGTTTGCGAAAGGTCGATCAGGCCGCCGAGGATCAGCAGCAAACCCCAGCCGAAGCCACCGACCAAAGCTGCGGCGCCCAGCCACCACCAGCCCCGGTGCCGCGCGACCGAGGAAAGGCCGCCGACGGTGAGTGTCAGATAGAGCGAGAGCAGCGGCACGTTGGGCTCGGCCGACCCCACCAAAGCGGGCGCGGCGAGGCCGCCAACCAGGCCCAACACCGCGCTCGGCGCGCCAAACCGGAGCGACAGCAAGGCGGCGATCGCGGTCACGCCGGCCAGGCCGGCAAAGGCGATCGTCGGAGCGATGAGGTGGTACAGATCGGCAGCGACCAGGATAGCGGCAAACCAGGTGGCGAGCCCGGCGCCGCTCAGCGCCTGGGGCACACGCACATCGCGCACCACGGCCTGGGCCCGCAACGCCATCTCGGCGCCGATGACCAGCACGGTACCGAAGATCAACCCCAGGATTACGCGCGTGGCGGGCAAAAGCAGCCCCGCTTGAATCGAATATTTGACGATCAGGAAGCCCGCGACCGCGAGCGTGATGCCGCCTGCCCAGATCGGCAGACGCCGTCCGAAAATATCTTCGAAACCAAGCCCCGACCCCGTCTCGGCCCCAGCCGTTTCTTCGGTATAGGCCCAAGGCTCGACCGCAAAAGGCTCCGGCGCGGGATCGGCCGCCAGTAGCATCTCCGCCACCGGTTCGGGCACGAGTTCTTCTTGTATGTCGGGGATCGGTGCGGCTTCGGCGACGCCGACAGGCTCGGCCGTCCAGGACGGCGCCATTTCGAGCAGTTCCACGCGCCTGCGCAGCTCCCGCATCTCGCTCCACAAATAGGCGATCAACGCGGCCAAAAGGACTGTCAGCAGCAGGCTCATGATCCGAAACTCCCCATTCCGGGATCTGGCTAGCGTCAAATTGATCAGTGTTCAATAAATAAATTAGACACTGTTCAATTTCCAGCCTAGGGCCGCCTCATGGGCAGGCGATCGGATCATAGCCGGGAGGAACTGGAGGCAATGATCCTCGACACGGCCACGGATTTGATGGCCGAGGTCGGCCTGGCGCGTTTCTCGGCGCGCGAGGTGGCGAAGCGGATCGGATATTCGATCGGCACGATCCATAACCTGTTCGGCAGCTACGACCGCCTCGTCGCAGCAATCAACACGCGCACCTTCGGCCTGTGGGCGGCGCATCTGCGCGCGCGGCTCGCGGAGGCGGGCGAAGACCGAATCGCGGCGTTGGTGATGGGCTATTTTGGATTTGCGCGCGCCAACACGAATCTGTGGAATGCAATCTACGACCATCATCTGCCGCCGGACTTCGAGCTGCCGCAACAGGATCAGGACGCGCGCGCGGTTCTGACCGAAATCGTGGTCGGCGAGGTCGCGCGCGCTCTGCGCCGCGCGCCCGATGAGGCGGTTGCCAGCTTGACCCGTTCGCTCATCGCCACGGTCCACGGCCATTGCTCGTTCGCGATCGGCGGCGCCTGGTCGCTGATGGGTGAGCAAGCACCCGAATCGGCGGCACTCGCCCGCGTGCGGGAGGCGCTGGCCGGGCAGGGCTCGGCCTAGGCTGGCATTTTTTGCCTATCTGCCGCATGGGCGGGAAAGTTCGATGCCGACCTGATTCACGTCCCGCTTCGCGAGACAATCAGGATCGGTGGGGCCGACCTAGCTCAGCTGGTAGAGCAACCGCCTTGTAAGCGGTAGGTCGTCGGTTCGAGTCCGACGG
>Ga0068856_100007878_pt1 | contig 10400 bp, 6 predicted proteins | sample KBSCornC62_FD_66595 | JGI IMG/M metagenome (GOLD analysis project Ga0068856, IMG submission 66595) | Corn rhizosphere microbial communities from Kellogg Biological Station, Michigan, USA - KBS Corn C6-2 | ecosystem: Host-associated > Plants > Roots > Rhizosphere > Soil ... | reverse complement strand
GGGCCAAAGTTGTTGGCAATGGTGACTTCGCCCGCGCCGAGACTGCGTGGATCGAAAACCAGTTTCTGCAATTGTGGTGAAAGCAGGGCCCTCACGTCCGGCCCGAATGGATGCGCAGGCAGGATCATGCTGGGCGTGATCTGCGAACCGGTGAAGGTGTTCAGGAAAACCACCGGCGCGGAGTTAGCGATGTTGAGGTAGATGTTGTAAAACGGCGGATCATAAAGGAGACGATAGCCGCCGCGGAAGACGGTCTTGCCGTGCCCTGTCAGGGCCCCGCCCCAGTTTGGTGTATATGCAAAGCCAATGCTCGGACCAAAACTCTTGGTCGGGGCGTCCAGTTGGGGAGAGGTGCGCTCCGAAAGCGGAATGTCCTGGCGCCAGAACGCTGTAGCAGGGTTGCTTTCGCGCTGCGTGGTCAGGTCATTGAACAGATTCGCCGGCTGTCCGTAATAGGTCCAGGTCAGGCCCAGATTCACAGTCAGGTTCTGCAATACCTTCCAATCATCGCCAGCATAGAGGAAGGTGTCATGCTCACGGAAATCCAGCGTCGGAGTTCCCGCGGCAATGCGCACACGGTTTGGCGTGTTCGCCGCGAACGCTTGCCAGTCAGCAAAACGAAACGCTCCGTTCAGATTGGGTAGGAACGTATTGGGCGAGCGTTGATACGTATAGTTCACGCCGGCTTTGAACGTATGCTTGCCTCTTACCCAGTTCAGATTGTCCTGCCCCTGCCAGGTGTTTACGATGCGGCCTTCAGGAAACGCGCCGTTCAGGCCGAAGGGCAAGAGACTGGTGTCAGTAAAGGTGGCGCGGCTGATTGCCTGATCAACTCCGGTATCCGACGGCACAGTGCCGATGGTGTTGGTAGCGAAAACAACATTCAACCGATTAAAACCAACGCGTAGTTCATTGACGATATGCGAGCTGAAGTTGTGAGTGTCACCCAGAAGGACGGCCTGGCTCAGGGCAGGCACGCTGACGGGAAGTCCCGCCGCGGCGTCGCCAAAGTCAAGATTGAAATTGTTGCCACGATTAAACAGGTAACGTCCCATAATTGAGTCGCTACCCAGTTGCCAGTCCATGCGCGTAACCCAGTTGAAATTATGCGTATGGGTGGGCAATGTGCGTTCCACGCCGCCAAGCTCCACTCCCGGGCAGGATGGATCGCTATTGTCCACGAATGTGCCGAACGGAGTGGGATTGCCGGAAGAAATCGCATATGGCCCAAAAGACTTCAGCGCAGCCATGCTCTGGCTCCCCGGGAAGCAGGCTGAAAGCGTGGCGATGCCATTCGGTGTTGGCGTATTTCCTGCGCTTGTATAGAGAGTGCTTTGCGAGATGATCTGCTGGTTAAATCCACCGAAGAAAAACAATTTGTTCTTAATGATCGGCCCGCCCACAGTGAACCCGCCAAATTCGTCGTTGGCGCGTGGAATCGATGTGAGAGGATTGCCGGCCGCGTCAGTCGCGAACCGCTTTTGGAAGTTCGTCATGGAATTGAGGACTGTGTTGTTCTCATGCGCATAGACACTTCCGTGCCATGCGTTGGAGCCGGATTTTGTGATGATGTTCACCACGGAACCGGCGTTGCGTCCATATTCCGGACCAAATTGGCTGGTGACCAGAATGTATTGCTGAACGAATTCGGTGTCTGAAACGAAGAGACCCGGGCCGCCCACGCTGTTGTCATTATTATTCTGGCCGTCAATCTGCTGGTCATTGTTGCGGCCGCGCAGGCCGTTCACTGAAAATCCGGTGCCGCCGTTGGTATTGGAAAATCCATTATCGCGTGCAGCGACCACGCCGGGAATGAACAGAGCCAGGTTGTCGAGTCCCTGATTCTCAGTGATGCCGGCAAACGTAGTCAGCTGTGTTCCGGAAAAAGTGTTGGTCACCTGTGACTGCGTCGTCTCGATCAACGGCGCATCGGCGGTAACTTCCACCGCGGTTGATACTTCGCCCACGCTCAAAGGAATCGCGCCCAGGCCGCTGTCACGTCCTGCAGCTACCACAATATTGTTCTGGACGGTTGTTTTGAAACCTGCTGCGTTCATTTCCACCCTGTAAGTTCCAACAGGTATCAGGTTGAAATGGAATGAGCCAGAATTATCGCTTGTAGTAGTAAGCGTGGCTCCGGTAGCGTCATTGATCGCTTTGACCGTAGCTCCGGCCACCACCGCGCCCTGTGGGTCAGTGACTGTGCCGGAAATGGATCCCTTAACAACTTGTGCCATGGATGGGATGGCGCATAACAACGCTAATACCACAATGGCAATCATCAGTCGCTGGACTGAGTGTTGATGATGATTCATGTACTTTCTCCTACTCCTAGGAATGCTGCGCCGTTGCATGGATGGGTTGCGCAGTTATGCGCTTCAGGAATGCAATCGCCATTCCAATGCCCGTGCTCTAAAAAAATTCTTAGGCGCTGTGACGAGGAGGAAATTCGCGATGATGAAAAGTATTGGAAGAGTGTTCAGCAGAAACAACGGAAGCTTGCAAAAATCACATTGCCATGCATCTATGGCGTGAAGTGATGAGATGCTCTGATTTTCGGGAAACTTGCTCAACCTCATCTACGCATTTTTGGAAATCCCGATTACCTGTCTCGTGTTTCTCTCCTTGTACTCTGAGTTCGCAGCCCACTATCTAAGCTCCTTAGAAAAAAGTTGTGACAATTTGTTATCTGGTTCGTCTAATACGCCAGAGAAAGCAAACCAGGTGTAGTGTATGAGCACATTAGAAAACGCAGTCACGAGCGGCAGACTACCCATCAAAGATAGCGGACGGACAGTATTTGTTCCGCTGGATGAAGTCGAATACTTTGAGGCCTCCGGCAATTATGTGCGTGTGCATGCGGGTGAGGCACACTATCGGGTGCGTGAAAAACTCAGCACCATGGAAACACGTTTGCCGGAGCGCGACTTCGTTCGCATTCATCGTTCCGTCATCGTGAATCGCAACCGTATTCATGAGCTGCGACGGTCTTTCAGCGGCAAATACCTGGTGACTCTGGTCTCCGGCAAGCAGGTCACTCTCAGCCGCAGCCATCGCCAGCAGCTTTCCGCGCTGAAGGAACCGTACTAAGGGCGACAGGCAAACTTTGTTTGTTGGCGCCCGATTAGCAGTTTTGAATCAGGGCCAAGTAAGTTGAGCAATGCTGCCGGTTAGTCTGCGGCACTCCCCCTTCCGCCTGCCTTTGCGAAGTCCAGGAGCGCTCGAATGCGATGTCCCAGATCAGGGAACTCGAAGGGCTTTTCCAGGACCTCCAGCGAATGGTCAATGGTGGTTCCATCGGCGAATCCTGATATAAGTATCGCCTGGGTCCCCGGTCGGTCCTGGCGAATGGCTTTGACTACGGCATCGCCGCGTACACCCGGCATCATCACGTCAGTCACCACCAGGTCGATGGATCCGCGATACTCCTGCGAGAGCGTGATCGCGTCAGCGCCGTTGGCAGCTTCCAGCACCCGATAGCCGAGCCCTTCCAAATAGGTGCGAGTCATGGCCCGGATTCCCGCTTCATCTTCAGCAAGAAGGATCGTCTCATGCCCGCGGGGAGCCGGCAGTTTTTCCGGGAGTGCGTTTTTTGTGCCCGGCGCGACGGCAGCCTGCTTCAGGTACACACGGAAGCTGGTGCCATGATCAGGACGGCTGCTGATCCTGATTTGCCCCTCCGCACGTTGTACGATTCCATATACCGTGGCCAGGCCAAGTCCTGTGCCTTTGCCTGGCTCTTTGGTAGTGAAGAATGGTTCGAAGATGTGCGACTGAATGTCCGGGGTCATTCCATGGCCGGTATCGGACACTTCAAGCACGGCATAATTGATCACCGATGTTTTACCACCTGGTTCCGCAGCGGGAAGCGTCTCATTAAACGTGCTGATGGAGAGCGTTCCACCACCGGGCATAGCGTCCTGGGCATTGACAGCCAGATTCATAATGGCAAGCTCAACCTGATTTACGTCAAGAAGAGCGTACAAAGGATCGCTGGAGAGCGATATCTCGAGGTGGATGGACTCGAAAAGAAGACGCCGCAGCAGTCCTTCCATGTTCAGAACAATCGAGTTGAGGTCGGCCACGGTAGGAGCGGTCTGGTCTTTGCGGCTGAAGGCAAGGAGTTGCCGGGTCAGAGACGCGCCGCGCTTTGTGGTTGCCAGAAGTTGTTCAACTACGTCTCGGTGGTCGGCGGTCAGCGTGGGATCGTCGACGAGCTGGCTAAGATATCCTGAGATCAGCATCAGGAGATTATTGAAATCATGCGCTACTCCGCCGGCCAGCCGGCCCACGGCTTCCATCTTTTGCGATTGGCGCAGTTCCTGTTCAAGATGCCGCGCCTGGGTAACGTCACGAAAACTCCAGACGCGCCCCACAACTCGCTCATCAATACGTTGCGGCTGTGAGTAACGTTCGAAAATGCGTCCTTCTTTGAGGTGCAAGACATCAAAGCTGGTGGCTTCTGGGCTGGAGTAGAGCTCCCTCACTTTCGTCAGAAATTCGGTGCTGTCTTGCAGCTGCGGCAAGGCATGGGCCAGCAGATCTTCGTCGCGGTGACCGATTGCCATTCCGCAATCTATGCCCCACATCTCCAGAAACCTGCCGTTACAACTACTGATCTTGCCTTCCCTGGAGACCACAAGGATACCGTCAGCAGTCGCATCGAGCGTGGCGTTCAGCAGAGAGATTGCCTGCTGAAGTTGCTTCTCGGTTTGCAGGCGAGTCTGGTTTTCAATGCGCAAAGAGGCGTTGCGCCTCGCAAGTTCGCTCGTCCGGGCTTCCGCGCGTTCGTGCACATCCATGTTGGCCGAGCGGATAGCGTCCTTTACCTCCTCGCGGTAACGAACGTCGCGCGCTGTAAAGATTACGCCCTGAATCTCGGGATCGTTCAACTGGTTGTTGGCAATGATCTCAAAAGGCACCCACGCTCCAGCAACGTCACGAAGCCGCAACACTGAGGGAATGCCTTCCCCCTGCTGCTGCATAGTCTGCGAATATTCGAGAGCCACGCGCTGAATGTCTTCAGGATGGACGTAATCAAAAACATTTCGGCCCAGCATGCTGTCGCTTGTGTACCCGAGCACCGTCTCCATGCGCGGGTTTACGAAGCGCAGGATTCCCTCAGCATCAGTCAAAGCAACAATATCGGAAATATTGTGGATGAGAGTGCGAAACCACTTTTCCCGGAGTACCATGTGGCACCTGGGCGCTCGCTTGCCCGCAGCACCCGTGCCCCAGAACAAAAGGACCGGTACTCTCTAAGAACTGCCTGACCTCTCTCTGAAGCATCCTTCTGTTATGCATTCTAGACCATTCCCCAACGTTGCGTATGTGAAAACGCTACGCTTATTATGGGTCCTTAGATTTCAACGTTGGCCGAGCTAATATCACATATCTTTCTACCTTCATCGAGCATAAAAATTAAGAGAAGGACACGCCCTCTTATCGCCGGCTTCACTACCTTGGCCTCACCGCCGGTGGCGCCTGGCACCAGCCCGTCCCACGGTTGACAATTCCAACCAGAGCGCGTCCAATGCCCCATAGACTATCTATGAAGGAGACCTATGGTACGCTCCGCTGGTAAGAATGAACTGCTTCCTGGCACGCTGGAAATGCTGATCCTGCACACGCTGAAGAATGGCCGCAGGCACGGGTATGGCATTGCTCAGCGCATTCAGGAGATTTCTGAGGACGTACTACAAGTGGAAGAGGGATCGCTGTATCCCGCATTGCAACGTCTCCTGGTCAAAGCGTGGGTCAAGGCGGAGTGGGGCACTTCTGAAAATAATAGGAGAGCCCGTTATTACACCCTGACACCTTCCGGACGGAAGGAGTTGGGAATGGAAGCTGAAAACTTTGATCGCGTTGTTGCGGCGATTGCCCGTGTGATGCGCACCGTCTGAGGAGGGCGTCATGTCATTCATAGGAGAAGCCTGGCGTCGATTCATGTTTCTGCTGCGGCGCGGGCAAATGGACCGAGACCTGGCGGAGGAAATGCGCCAGCACGCCGCTTTGAAAGCGGAAAAAAATATCGCGTACGGCATGGCCCCTGACGAAGCGCAACATGCGGCGCAGCGCCAGATCGGCAACGTGACCCGGCAGATGGAAGAAAGCCGCCAGAGCTGGGGATTCCCTGCTGTTGAAAGCGTGTGGCAAGACATTCGCTACGGACTGAGGGGCCTGCGCAAATCGCCCGGTTTCACCACGATTGCCATGCTGACCCTGGCACTGGGCATCGGCGCCTCGACCGCCATCTTCAGCATCGTCAACACGGTATTGCTGCGTCCTCTGCCTTATAAGGATTCTTCGCGGCTGGTCCATGTTTGGACTGTGAGTTCGATGTTTCCGGAGTTCACTCTGGGCCAGTCGATTCCCAATCTTCAGGACATTGAAGCACGGTCTCATTCTTTTGAAACTCTTGCGACCTTTGAGGTGCGTGCAAGAAATCTGACGGGAAGTGGCGAACCGGAACAGCTTCGCACCGTGGAAGTATCACCCAGTTTTCTGACGTTGTTCGGGGTTCATCCGATCATCGGCCGCGATTTCCGCCCCGAAGACGAGCAGAGAAAAGACGGCGATGTCGTTCTGTTGAGTTATGGACTATGGCAGCGGCGATTTGGCGGAGACCGAAGTATTATCGGGCGGACGATCATGCTGAGTCAGCAGCCCTGGACTGTTGCCGGTGTTTTGCCCTCGGGATTTTCATTTCCCGGGAACATTGATGCCTTGGTACCCAGGAACATTCCGCCGGGAAACCGGACGGAGCGGCAGGCCTGGATGTATACGGCCCTGGGAAAGCTGCGGCCGGGTGTTTCGCTTGCCAAGGCCCAGTCCGAAATGAACGGCATTGCCGCCGCTTTGGCGCATCAATATCCTCAAGACGCCACGGGCATTCAATTTCCTTTGGTAACGCTCCAGGATGACGCAACCCGCCGCAGCAAGCCACAGTTACTGGCCCTGCTGGGCGCGGTGGGATTTTTGCTGCTCATTGCCTGCGCCAATGTGAGTAACCTCGTCCTTTCACGGGGGCTGCGGCGGCAACGGGAGATTGCCGTGCGCGCCGCCCTGGGCGCGAGCCGCAGGCGCATTCTGCGCCAGCTTCTGATTGAAAGTCTTCTCCTGGCCATGGCTGGCGGAGTGGCCGGGGCGGGCCTCGCGATCGCCGGTGTACGGCTTTTTCGCGCCCTGGCCCCTGCAGGCTTTCCGCGAATTGAGGAGCTGCGCACGGAACCCGTCACGCTGCTGATTGCCCTGATCGTATCGGCGCTTGCCGGTATTCTTTGTGGTCTGGCCCCGGCCCTGACGATTACTCGCGGCGACCTGAATCTGCCGATCAGAGACAACAGCGCGGCATCCTCTGCGCCTGTCCGTCTGTTTTCCCTTCGTAGCTTTCTGGTGGTCGCTGAAGTGGCTCTGGCGCTCGTTCTGCTTACCGGATCCGCACTTATGGCGCAGAGCATGATGCGGCTTCTCAGGGTGGATACAGGCCTTACCACAGACCACTTGCTGACCGGAGAAATGACGCTGCCGAAAGCTCTGTACGATTCAAAAGATTCCCAACATCTTTTTCTGGAGCGGCTACTTCAGGCGCTGCAGGCAAGGCGGCAGTTCAGCGGAGCCGTACTGACCAATAGCCCTCTTCTTACCGGAAGCGTCACGGTAACCAGTTTCAATCCGGCTCTACTGGGAAGCACCGAAAAGAAAACCACCATTGAAATACGCTCCGTCACCCCTGACTATTTTTCGACACTCGGTATTCGCATTCAGCGGGGGCGCATTTTCAATGAGCGTGATACAGCCGGCGCACTCTCCGTCGCGCTCATCAATGAAGCCATGGCGCGGCGGTTTTTTCCGGGCCAGGACCCGCTCGGTAAGCCGCTGAAATTCGACGCCGATGATAAAACGCCCTCTCAGATTGTGGGCGTGGTTGCCGATACGCGCGATTCCGGCCTGAATGCGCCGCCACGTCTCCAGGCATATTTCCCACTTCTGCAGAATCCTTCCGAGCGTGTCTATATTCTGGTAAGAAGCTCGCTGGATCCGGCCGCCGCCATCGCAGAAGTGCAAAGGACGGTCTGGTCCGTGGACAAGGACTTGCCTCTCAGCAAGACGCGTACCATGGGCGAGGTCATTTCAGAATCGGTGGCCGAGCCGCGCTTTCGCACATGGCTGGTCAGCATATTCGCCATCGCCGGATTGACCCTCACCTTGATCGGAATCTACGGCGTCATTTCCTACTCGGTGCGCCAGCGTACCCGGGAAATGGGGATTCGCATTGCATTGGGCGCACAGTCGGGAAGCCTGCTTGGGCTGGTCCTGCGCCAAGCGGTTGTTCTCACGGTCACGGGAGCGGTCATCGGCATTATTGGCTCTCTGCTTCTGATGCGCCTGCTGGCCAGCCAGCTTTTTGAGATCAAACCGGGTGATCCCGTTACGCTGATCGGCGCAGTCTTGCTGATGATGATCGTCGCCGTGGCCGCATCCTGGGTTCCGGCCCGCCGGGCAACGAAGGTCGACCCCATGATCGCTCTGCGCTATGAATGAATCATTGAAGAAACGGCGCTAGAGGCAAGCTGCGTGTCAACCGAAGTCTCCCAGAATCTAATTGGGGCGGAATACCTGCTCTGTTTCGGCCGTGACTCAATGCATCAGTAGATCAGCTCTGGCCACATCCAGAGTTGCCGGCTTGAGAATGGCCTGAGGGAAAAACGCGCCTCAGGCAACTAGTACAGTGCGATGTGAATCCGATTTCACCGAGGTGAATCAATGCGATTGAAGTTCTTATTCGCGATAGTGGCTGCCTTTGCACTTTCTCTGGGCGCCATCGCACAACAAACCGACAGCGGAATCAAGCAGGATACGAAAGACGCAGCCCACTCCACGGGTAACGCCGCCAAGAAGACCGGCCACAAGATCAAGAAGGGGACCAAGAAGGTGGTCCACAAATCCGCCGATGCTACAGAGAAGGGCGCCGACAAGGTAAAAGATAAGAGCGCACCGACGCCGACGCCGCCCCCACAAAAATAAATATCAGGTAAAAGCGGATGGGCGGTTTATTTCGATTGACGGCTTACCGTTATCGGACTTAATATCCGCTTATCCGCTTCGTCCGTGGACCACATGCATAAACTTGCAAAGACGCCCGCCCGGAAACCCATTTCCGGCGAAGTCGTAATTCCGGACAAGCTCTATTTTCGCATCGGCGAAGTCAGCCGCCTTTGCGGCCTGCCCAGCTATGTACTACGGTTCTGGGAAACCGAGTTCAACCAGCTTAAGCCCTCCAAGAGCAGCACCGGCCAGCGGATGTATCGCAAGATCGACGTGGAAAGCGTGCTCCGCATCAAGAAGCTCCTTTACGATCAGGGCTTTACCATCGCGGGAGCGCGCCAGCAGCTGAGGGCGGAAACCAAGCGCAAGCAGTCGCCTCTACCCTTTGCCGTTCCCCCGCCCAATCGCGGCGAGTTAAAGCAAGTCCGGCAAGGACTTAGAGAGATACTGGGTATCCTCAGCTCACGCCATTAAACCGCAAAAATTACCACTCTCTCCGTTCTTCAAGTGGGACGGACTGCATTGGGGCAGTAACTTAAGATTTTCCTGCGCCTGGGAAAGCTGAGCTGCATCCAAAAAAGATAGCTATAATAGGTGTTTACTCACCTTGCAGGCGTTCTTTCGTCGCGATAAGGAATATAAAGGTCGATCTGATGTCGAAAAAGATCCAAGTTCTCCTCCTGACTACATCCATGTTGATCATCGCTTTTGTCATGGTTGGCAGCTTCGGCGTTCATGCCTCCGGCGCCAGCAGCAGCGGTGACGTTACCCTCAAGCACATCGGCGTTTACAGCGAAGTTCTTTATCGCGTCCGCGCAGAATATGTGGAAGAACCCAACATGAGCGCGGTCACCAACGGCGCGCTGCATGGCCTGCTGGAATCGCTGGACGCTGACTCCAGCTACCTCTCTCCCTCTGAATACAAAGTTTTCAAGCAGAAGAAGGCAGAAGGCAAAGCCAATATTGGCGCAAGCGTTTCCAAGAGATTTGGCTATGCCGCAATCATCTCGGTGATTCCTGGCGGCCCTGCAGACAAGGCCGGCTTGAACTCCGGGGACATCATTGAAACCGTGGAAGGCCTGAGCACGCATGATCTTTCTCTGGCTGCTGTGAAAAATCACCTGGTCGGCGAGCCCGGTTCGCGACTGGAATTGACCATCATCCGCACGCGCAAGATTGAGCCGCAAAAGATTACTGTTGTTCGCGACGTCGTAGCTCCTCCGGCAGTCACAGAAACCATGGCTGCGGACAATACAGGCGTGGTGAAGGCGTTGGTGCTGACCAAGGGCAAAGCCGCCGAAATCGCCGAAAGAATTAAGTCGCTCCAAAAGAAGGGCGCAAAGAAGCTGGTG
>Ga0068856_100007873_pt1 | contig 10406 bp, 12 predicted proteins | sample KBSCornC62_FD_66595 | JGI IMG/M metagenome (GOLD analysis project Ga0068856, IMG submission 66595) | Corn rhizosphere microbial communities from Kellogg Biological Station, Michigan, USA - KBS Corn C6-2 | ecosystem: Host-associated > Plants > Roots > Rhizosphere > Soil ... | reverse complement strand
CTGGTACCGCGCGCTCGGCGTCGGCACGCGCCCGTCGCGGGTGTTGCGGCGCGGACACGTTCAGGTGCTCACCCGCCGCTCGCCGGTTGCGTCCGAGAAGCATTCGCTGCCCTCGTCAGTGATCATCATCGAGTGCCGCTCGGATGAAGGGCCGTTTGCCATGGCGCTCAGCGAGGGCGCCTACACCGGCTTCGTGTCATGGCTGGAGTCATCAGCGCCCATGCCGTAGCCGTCAGGAATGGGTCACGTAGCGGGGGTTGGCGACGAGGAGTTTGGCGAGGACGTGCCGCGCAAGCTCATCGACCGAGTCATCGGCCGGCGCGGGCACGTCACCCAACGCCAGTTCGCGTTCGACGATCCCGACCGCATTGGCTGCGACGCGCGCCCGGAACGCGAGCTCGCTGGGCAGCGCCGGCATCGCATCATTGCTGAGGAACTCACGAACCGCTTCAAGCAGCTCAGCCGCAGTCGGACGTCCGTGCTCATTGCGGTACGCATGCGTAGCTGGCCGAGCACTACGGCCAGGCGGGTTGCCGACGGCCCGCTCGACGGCCTGCGGCTCGAGCGTGGCCAGCAGATCCCACTCCTGCTCGCTCACGCGCCGTCCGATGGCCGCCAACTCGACCGACCGCAGCGCGCCCGACAGGTGCGCCTGCGCCTGCCACATGCAGATCGCGCCCCAGCGCAAAGTCCCGTAGAGCTCCCACCAGCGCAGCTCGTCCTCGTCGATGTCAGTGCCACCCGCATCGCGGTACGCAGAAAGGAGTTCGGCGCGCGTACCAAGCCCGGCGACGGCAGGCTCGGCGCCGAACCGCCACGCCCGCACGCAGAGCCAGCCAAGGTCTTCGGCGGGGCTTCCAGCGTGGACGAGTTCCCAGTCGAGGACGGCACGCAGCCCATCGGCGCCGACGATCACGTTGCCGAGGCGCAGATCGCCGTGCACGATCACTGGCCGGCGCACCGGCGGCCGATTCGCCTCGAGATGCGCAAGCGCCAGGTCGAACACGGCACTCGAGTCCTCGACCTCGTCGAGCATCGAGCGCACCACGTCGAGTGGGTCGGGATTCGGCAGGTCGAAGTCCGCTGAGATCGCGTGCAATCCTGCGGCGAAGTGTCCGAGCTGCGAGACGAGGACGGCACGGGCGTGGGCATATGCGTCATTACGCAGGATGCGACGGGCGAGCGTCTCGCCGGCGATACGGCGCATGACGAGCCCGGCCGAACCCCACTGCGACGCGTCCTCGGCGAGAGCGAGCACGCCCGGTACGGCGAGCCCGGCCGCCGACGCCGCGCCGATCGTGCGCGCCTCCCTCGCCATCGACCCCGGCTCGCTCGGCCGCCCAGGCGGATCACGGCGCAGCACCAACTCCTCGCGCGTCCCGTCCTCGTGCACCGCATCGAAGGCCCAGGTCTCGCGAGACGCACCACCCGAGAGCGGCGCGACGTTCTCCACCGCAGCCACGCCGAGAGCCGTCCGCAACTGCTCGGCGAGCGCTGACGTCACTCCTGGACGCCCTTCGGCGCGCGCTGATCCATGAACCCGAACAGGTACCCGGCGACCCGGCGCATCTGAATCTCTTCGGCGCCCTCGGTGATGCGATACCGGCGGTGGTGGCGATAGATGTGCTCGAACGGCTTGTGGCGCGAGTAGCCCAGCCCGCCGTGCACCTGCATCGCGCGATCGGCCGCCTCGCAGCACAACCGGTTGGCCCAGTAGTTGCACATCGAGACCTTGTCCGACACGGCGAACGGCCCGTACGTATCCATCTCCCACGCGGTCTTGTGGATGAGGACGCGCAGCATCTCGCACTGCGTCTGCAGTTCGACGAGCGGGAACTGAATTGCCTGGTTCGCAGCCAGCGGCTTGCCGAACGGGCTGCGCTGCTTGGCGTAGGCAATCGACTCGTTGATGCAGTACTGAGCCGCACCCAGGCTGGATGCGGCCTGCCGGATGCGGTTCTCGTTGAAGAAGTGCTGCACGACCCCTAGGCCGCGCCCCTCGCCGCCGAGGATCGCGGCATGCGGCACCCGCACGCCGTTGAGGCGAACGTGCGCGTGATCAGTCGGCATGTTGAACGTCCAGAGATATTCCTCGATGACGAAGCCCTCCGCGTCGGTCGGCACCAGGAACGCGGTGATGCCGCGCGCGTCGCCAGGTGAGCCGGCCGTGCGCGCGAAGACCACGTCATGCGACGCGACGTGCACGCCCGTGTTCCACGTCTTCTCGCCGGTGATCACCCAACTGTCGCCGTCGCGGACGGCTGCGGTCTCCATGTACGTCGCATCCGAACCGTGCGCGGGCTCGGTGATGGCGAACGCGAACGCCCGTCGACCCGACGCCAGATCCTCGACCCAATCGGCCTGCTGCTCCGGAGAGCCGTACTCGAGCATGAGCATCAGCGCGACGTTATTGCCCACGATCGCGTGCTCGTTCTGCAGATCGCAATGCAGCCCGAGCCCTTGTGCGGCAAGGTGTTCTCGGATCACGGCCATGCCGAGGTTCGTGCCGTCGCGGCCGCCGTACGCCGCCGGAAATGCGTAGCGAAAGTGCCCGGCGGCATCCGCGCGTCGCACGGCCTCGCGCAGCAAGTCTTCCCATTCAACGTTGGGCAGACCGCCCCGATCCCAGTCGGTGCGGGCGTCCTCACGACGGTGGTCGAAGAAGCGGATGTTGTCGTTCTCGTTCTCGAGAGGACGGATCTGGGCGTCGATAAAGGTGTCTAGTTCGGTGAGATAGGCGCTAAGTTCGGCAGGGATCGTGAAGTCCACGGGGGATCCTTTCGCATCGAGCAGCCGTGGCAGTTCGGCTAGGCACCTCGGTTTTGCAGTCATTGCCGTCGCGCCGGGCATCGCCGGATAGTGATCGTGTCATAGCAGTGCACAACGAAGGGGATCGAAAATGCCGCTTTACATGGACGTACACGAGCACGTCGAGGGTCTGACTGCCGACGCCGTAGCGGGTGCCCATGCACGAGACCTCGAGGTGCAGAGCGCGCACGGCGTGAACTACAAGCAGTACTGGTTCGACGAGGCCTCAGGCAAGGTGTTCTGCCTGGTCGAGGCGCCGAACGCCGAGGCGGCCATCGCCGTGCACCAGGAAGCGCACGGGTTGCTGGCCGACAACATCACCGAAGTGCAAGAAGGCAGCTAGCGTTCGCCGCCGGGTCGCCAGAGGACGTCGCCATCAGGGTTGGCGACCCGGCTGAGGATGAACAGCAGGTCCGAGAGCCTGTTCAGGTAGAGCAGCGCCTCGCGATTCGTACGCTCCGGGTCGTCCTCGTAAAGAACCCACGCCGAGCGTTCGGCGCGGCGGGCGAGGGTTCTGGCCTGGTGCAGCAAGGCCGCCCCCGGGGTGCCGCCCGGCAGGATGAAGCTCGACAGCTTCGGCAGGTCGGCGTTGAACTCGTCGCACCATGCCTCGAGGCGTGCCGTGTAGGCCGCCTCCACCCGCAACGGCGGGTACTTGGGGTCGGCGACAACCGGCGTACACAAGTCGGCGCCGACATCGAACAGGTCGTTCTGGATCGTGCGCAGCACCGCGACAATGGCGTCGGGTAGCTCGCCGAGCGCGAGAGCCACGCCGATGGCAGCGTTGGTCTCGTCACAGTCGGCATACGCGCCGACACGTGGGTCGGTCTTGCGTACGCGCGACATGTCGCCGAGCGCGGTGGTGCCGTCGTCGCCCGTCTTCGTATAGATGCGCGTCAGATGCACACTCACAGGTGCGACGATAGCCGTAAGCGACGACTAGCCTGGCTTCGTGCAAGTCTTGCGAGTTACGGGTGGTGCGCGCCTGGCCGGCACGGTCGACATCGTCGGCGCGAAGAACAGCGTCCTGAAGCTCATGGCAGCGGCGCTGCTCGCCCCAGGGGAGACCACCCTGGGCAACCTGCCCGCCATCTCCGACGTGCACATCATGCGGCAATTGCTCGAGCGGCTCGGGTGCGAAGTCACCGAAACGACCGACGGCGCAACGGATGCCGTGCGCATCCTCACGCCCGACATCCCCCTGTCCGAGGCGCCGTACGAGCTGGTCCGCAAGATTCGCGGGTCGATCTGCGTGCTCGGCCCCCTGCTGGCGCGCACCGGGCACGCCCGAGTGGCCGTGCCCGGCGGCGATGCGATCGGCTCCCGTCCCCTTGACATGCATTTCGCCGGGCTCGAACGCATGGGCGCTGACATCCGCACCGAGCACGGCTACGTCGTGGCGGAGGCGCGGGAGCTGCGTGGAGCGCCGATCTGGCTCGACTTCCCGAGCGTCGGGGCGACCGAGAACATCATGACGGCTGCTGTCCTCGCCAAGGGCACGACGGTCATCGACAACGCCGCGCGCGAGCCAGAGATCGTCGACCTCTGCACGATGCTCGTGAACATGGGCGCTCAGATCGATGGCATCGGGTCGTCCACTCTCGAGATCACCGGCGTTGAGGCGCTCCGCCCGACCTCGCACGATGCCGTCGCCGATCGCATCGTTGCCGGCACGTGGGCGATGGCTGCGGTAGCGACGCGCGGCGACGTGACCGTGCGCGGCGCTGATGCGGCGCACCTGCAGATCGCGCTGCACAAGTTGAGCCGGGCCGGCGCGGAGATCGAGGTGCTCGCCAACGGCTTCCGCGTCGCGATGGACGATCGGCCGAAGAGCTTCGACGTCGTGACGCTGCCGTACCCCGGGCTCGCCACTGATCTGCAGCCGCAGGCCATCGCGCTGCTCGCCGTCGCTGACGGCGTCTCGATGATCACCGAGAACCTCTTCGAGGCGCGCTTCATGTTCTGCGACGAGATCGCGCGCATGGGGGCCGACGTGCGTACCGATGGCCATCATGCAGTGGTGCGCGGCAAGGAGCGGCTGTCCGGCGCACCCGTCCGTGCGACCGATATCCGGGCCGGCGTCGGCCTCGTCATCGCCGGGCTCGTGGCCGACGGCATCACGGAGGTCGCCGAGGTGCACCACATCGACCGCGGCTACGTGCGGTTCGAAGAGCAGTTGCAGTCGCTCGGTGCGCAGGTCGAACGGGTCGAGTCCGACAGCTTCGGCGCCTAACCGTCGAGCAGCGCGCGGGCTTGGTCGACGTCGGCGTGGAAGACGAGGACGTCCATCGTGCCGTCGCGCCGCGTCGACATCGACGAGCGGATTCCTGCGTCGCCGAGCCGCCCGCGTTGTACCAAGGCGTCGTGTCGCGACAAGCCGGAGGCGACCACGCTGAGCAGGCCGAGATCTGGCGCCTCGGTGGCGTCGATCGTGCGTGCTTGCTTCCAGCGAGGACGCGACGGTGCGAAGACCCACCGCATGATGAGGACGAGAACCCCGACGACGAGCAGGGCAATCACGGTCGCGGGCAGCTCCGTCACCCCACCATCATGCAGCGGCGACGGCCTTCCGTTGCTGGTGATCGTGTCGCCATCGAGCAATCGCGAGCGCCACGAATGCTCCGCTGCCCGTGTAGAGCATGATGCGGACGAAGTAGTAGTGGTGCGGATAGGTGAGCGTGCCGACGATGACGCCGCCGATCCAGAGCACGGTGATGAGGATGATCCACGGCCGCGCCCACTGCGCGCGGGCGATATGCGGGTACGGCATGTTCGTGAGCTGCCAGGCCGACAGCATCAGGGTCAGGACCACTCCGACCCAGGTGCGCGCCTCGAGCAGGAACATGATCGGGGCGACGATGTTCCACGCTGCGGGGAACCCGCGGAACCAGTTGTCCTCGGTCATCATGTCCTTGCGGGCGAACCAGATCGCCGAGGTCAGCACCATCACGCTGAGCACCGCGATTCCCCAGTTGTTCTGTGGCACGACCCCGAACGCGTACATGAAGCTCGCGGGAACGATGACGCAGGCGACGTAGTCGATGATCAGGTCGAGCAGGAAACCGTCGATGCGTGGGATGACAGCCTCGACCTGAACTGCACGTGCAATCGGGCCGTCCACACCGTCGATCAGCAACGTGATGAGCATCCAGCTGATCGCGTAGGAAGGGTGACCGGTGAGGACGTCACGCAGCGACAGCATCGCGGCGACGATGCCCATCGTCGTGAAGACGTGCACCGCCCAAGCCCGCCCGCGTTGCACCGGGCTGTAACCGGCCGGGGCTTTGTAGTGAGAGTGCGCGGGAAGGGTCACGCCGAGAAGGTAAACACACCGCGAACAGGATCAAAGTGAGGCTCAGCGAGGTACGGCGTCCAGACTCTTGCGCAGGCCGGCCTCGCCCGACCGCATCATCAGGCCGTGGTTGAACTTCAGGGCAGGTCTCGCGATGCGGCCCGCGGCTCGAATCATGCCCTTGCTCACCGTCACGTCCTCGTCGAAAACCGCGACCGTGTGCCCGTCCTCTGATTCAACGATCGTCCATTGGCTCTCGCCAGTCAGGTCACCGCGCAACTTGCCCCGCAGGACCCGATCGAGCGGATCCTCGATATCGCGCTCGATCACGAAGGTGAGGTCGTAGGGGAGCAGGCTGCGGCAGGTCAGCTCGCCCGATTTGTCATCAATCCAGCGCGCGGCGCGGATCTGGTGCCACCACGACGGGTAGTTCTCGACATCGTGCAGGGCCGCATAGACGGCGTCGGCGGGGGCATCGAGGCGCCACTCGCTGCGGAACACATACCGATGCGGGTCGCGCGTGGCCATGTGCCCAGGGTGCCAGATGGCGGCAACAGGCCGATGAAGTCGGCCACAGTCCGTCCTCGCGGACAAGACCTTTGGACGTCCAAGCAAATAGGATCGCCATAGAACCGGTGGATTGCCCCGGCGGTGTAGCCCCGGAGAGGTGAGCAATGCCGTTCCCGACAGACGACAAGCGCGACAAGCCGTGGCTGATGCGCACCTATGCCGGCCACTCGTCGGCGAAGGAATCGAATGCGCTGTACCGGCGCAACCTGGCCAAGGGCCAGACCGGCTTGTCCGTCGCCTTCGACCTGCCAACGCAGACCGGATACGACCCTGACGCCGAGCTCGCACGTGGTGAGGTCGGCAAGGTCGGTGTGCCGATCTCGCACATCGGTGACGTGCGCGCGCTGTTCGACGGCATCCCGATGGACGAGATGAACACGTCGATGACGATCAACGCGCCGGCGATGTTCCTGCTAGCGCTTTACCTGAGCGTCGCTGAGGAGCACGGCTCGGACTTTGCCAACCTCGCTGGCACGACGCAGAACGACATCATCAAGGAATACCTCTCGCGCGGGACGTACGTCTTCCCGCCCGCGCCGTCGCTGCGGCTGATCACCGACATGATCGCCTACACCGTCGCGAACGTGCCGAAGTGGAACCCGATCAACGTCTGCTCGTATCACCTGCAGGAGGCCGGCGCCACGCCGGTGCAGGAGGTGGCGTTCGCGATGGGCACCGCGATCGCCGTGCTCGACTCGGTGCGTGACTCGGGCCAGGTGCCTGAGGACCAGTTCGGCGAGGTCGTCGCGCGCATCTCGTTCTTCGTCAACGCCGGCGTGCGGTTCATCGAAGAGATGTGCAAGCTGCGCGCTTTCGGGCAGCTGTGGGACGAGATCACCCTTGAGCGGTATGGGGTGACGGACGCCAAGCAGCGTCGTTTCCGGTACGGCGTGCAGGTGAACTCGCTCGGCCTGACCGAAGCGCAGCCGGAGAACAACGTCTACCGCATCCTGCTCGAAATGCTCGCCGTGACGATGTCGCGCGATGCGCGTGCCCGCGCCGTGCAGCTGCCGGCGTGGAACGAGGCACTTGGCCTGCCGCGCGCGTGGGATCAGCAATGGTCGTTGCGCATGCAGCAGGTGCTCGTCTACGAATCGGATCTGCTGGAGTACGAGGACCTGTTCGCGGGGTCGCCGGTCGTCGAGGCAAAGGTCGCCGAGATCAAGGACGGTGCGCGCGCCGAGATCGACCGCATCCTCGAGATGGGTGGGGCCGTCGCAGCCGTCGAGTCGGGCTACCTCAAGTCGGCCCTTGTGTCGTCACATGCCTTGCGGCGTCGGCGGATCGAGGCGGGCGAGGACATCGTCGTCGGCGTCAACAAGTTCACCGAGAGCGAGCCGAACCCGCTGGTGGGTGGAGCCGATGGCGGCATCCTCACGGTTGACCCGGCGGTCGAGGAGTCGGCCAAGGCGGCGATCCGCGAGTGGCGTGCCGGTCGCGACGCAGGAGCTGTTGAAGACGCGCTCACCGCGCTCCGCGATGCCGCGAAGACCGACGAGAACCTCATGCTCGCCTCGCTGGCCTGTGCGCGAGCCGGGGTGACGGTCGGCGAATGGTCGGGCGTGCTGCGCGAGGTCTTCGGTGAGTACCGGCCGCCGACGGGTGTTGCCGGCGCGTCGGGTGGCGGCCACGAGGGTGGGTTGTCAGACGTGCAGGCCCGTGTGCGTGCGTTGGGCGAGGAGCTCGGCCGGCCGCTGAAGTTCCTGGTCGGCAAGCCCGGGCTGGACGGTCACTCGAACGGTGCCGAGCAGATCGCCGTGCGTGCGCGCGATGCGGGGTTCGAGGTCGTCTACTCGGGTATCCGGCTGACGCCGGCGCAGATCGTCAACGCTGCGGTTGAAGAGGACGTCGACGTGGTCGGCCTGTCGATCCTCTCCGGATCGCATCTTTCGATCGTCCCTGACGTCCTCAGCGGGTTGCGCGAGGCGGGACTTGATGACGTGCCCGTCGTCCTCGGCGGGATCATCCCGGAGGCCGACGCGGTGACGATGCGCGAGGCAGGTGTCGCGCGGGTCTTCACGCCGAAGGACTTCGCCATCACCGACGTCCTCGGCCAGATCCTCGACGCGATCGAAGAAGCCCGCGCCTAGCCGAACGTTTCGGGGTTGGGGCCGGTCCGCTCGTTGCGGTTGAGTGCGCTGATCGCGGCGACATCATCCGCCGCGAGCTCGAAGTCGAAGACGGCGAAATTCTCCGCAATCCGTTGTGGCGTAACGGATTTCGGGATCGCGATGTTGCCGAGTTCGAGGTGCCAGCGCAGCACGATCTGAGCCGGCGTGCGCGCGTACTTCTCGGCGATTGCGGCGACGGTCGGGTCGGTGAGGACGTTGCTGCGGGCAATGGGTGACCACGCCTCGGTGACGATGCCGTGCTTGCCGTCGAACAGGCGCAGGTTGTCCTGCGTGAGGTACGGATGCAGCTCGATCTGGTTGACCGCCGGCACCGTGCCTGTCTCGTCGAACAAGCGCTGCAGGTGCGACTCGTGGAAGTTCGAGACACCGATCGCACGGGCGCGTCCGTCGCCCGCGATCTGTTCGAGCGCGCGCCACGTTTCGACGTAGCGGTTCTGCTTCGGCAGTGGCCAGTGGATCAGGTAGAGATCGAGGTAGTCGAGACCGAGCTTCTTGAGGCTGTCGTCAAAGGCACGTTGGGCGGCATCCGTGCCGTGTGCGTCGTTGTTGAGTTTCGTCGTGATGAACAGCTCGTCGCGAGGTACACCTGACTCGGTGATCGCCTGTCCGACGCCTTCCTCGTTGCCGTACATGGCCGCGGTGTCGATGCTGCGGTAACCGGCTTCCAGAGCGGTGAGGACGGCGCGTCGAACCTCCGCGGGTGGCACTTTGAAGACGCCGAAGCCGAGCTGCGGCATCGCGGCGCCGGAATTGAGTGTGACGGTGTTCATGCGATCTCCACGGTGATCGGTGTGCTGAGTTCGACTGTGCGGCTGACGGTGCACAGACGGTCGTGCGAGCGCTGCACCGCAATGGGCAGCATCTCGCGTGCAGCATCCCCAGCCTCGCCGTCGGGGAAACGAACGTGGAAGGTGATCTCCATATTTGTCAGGTGGTTGCCGTGCTCGTCGCGCACCTTGTCCGACGTCATGTCGACATCGAATTGGGTCGGCTCGGCGCGCTTGTTCGTGATGTAGTCGACGTCCATGGCCGTGCAGCCGGCGATGGCGGCGAGCAGCAGATCGATCGGCGAGAACTCGCCATCGACGCCTTCGCCGAAGGCGAGTGTGTTGCCGCGCGCATTCGTCGCGATGAAGCGGGCGAAGCCGTCGCGTCGCAGCGTGATGGATCGTCGGGAGTCACTCGGCATGTTGCCATCCTGCCTGCTGCGACCGTCTCACCCGGCGCCGGGAGCGGGCAGCAATCGCGAGGACGGCAGCGCAAGCCGGCGCGATCACCACGTTGGGCAGGGCGATCGGGAGCCGGTTAGTGGCGAAGCCGTAGATCGTCCACAGCACGGCCTGCACCGTGGCGGTCGCGAAACTCACGATGCTGATGCTGCCGAGCGCCGCGTCGTCGACCCGACGCGCGATTGTGCGCGTCAGCTGTGGCAAGAACTGGCCGACGTCGATGATCGCGGCCAGATAGCCGATTAACAGGATCACGCTGCCCGCCTGGCCCAACTGACTGTCGTGACGATTTCGATGGTCAGGAGGACGTTGATACCGCCCGCCAGTACCACCGGGGTGCTGTGCGTTCCGATGCCGTAGACGAGCAGAAGTGCG
>Ga0068856_100007864_pt1 | contig 10412 bp, 12 predicted proteins | sample KBSCornC62_FD_66595 | JGI IMG/M metagenome (GOLD analysis project Ga0068856, IMG submission 66595) | Corn rhizosphere microbial communities from Kellogg Biological Station, Michigan, USA - KBS Corn C6-2 | ecosystem: Host-associated > Plants > Roots > Rhizosphere > Soil ... | reverse complement strand
TCACCATCAGCAAGACAGTGGCTCTTTCAAGCAACGTCATCTGCAGATTCGTCATCGAGTTTCCAAGATCGACGATGATGAATTTATAAATGTTCGAAAGAGTTTCGATTTGTTTAATTGCGAGATCAGGCGAAACCGTCAGCATCTCGTCGCGATTGCGAACCGCTCCGACATACGCGAGGTTTGTCCCTGGATGTACGCTAACAACCGTATTTACGTTTTGCGGCGTGATTGCGCCGGTATAGCTGCAAAGATCTTGCATCGTCTTCGGTTCGCGAAGACCCAAGATCACGTTCTGATCGCCACAGCTTTGCGAATCAAGATCGATAAGAAGTGTCGGAGCACGCATCTCCATCATGAACGCAAAAGCTAAGTTCGCGCTGAAGACAGATTTTCCCACTCCGCCTTTTCCGCCGGCGATCGCGATGATGTGGGAATTTGGATTAACAGCCATTGAAAAATCCCTCTTTCTAACCCCTTCTTATCGGCACAAAATGAGGCGTCTATAAGGGGGACAAACGTCTAGAGTGCCACCTTCCTATTTGTAGCTCTGCTGCGTTAGACGCATTGGGGTTACAAAAGGGAAGCGGGCACCTTTTAGTCGCGGAGGCGGAACTTGTCTTTGATCTTCTCGGCACCCTGAGACGCCGAAGCTTTGATCGAAGGTGTAACGAAGACCACGAACTGAGATTGATCGCGCTGGAACGCTTTCGAAGCGTAGAGCGAGATAATCGGGTCGGTCGCCGCGTTCTTTGGAAGCTTGTTGTAATCAGTCGACGTCGAATTCGAGATCAGTCCGCCGATGGCGGCTGATTGTCCTGAGCGAACGACGATAACTGTGTTCATGGCGCTCTTAGAGATCAATGGACCTGCATCGGTTTGACCCAGAAGAGATGACATCGAGAATTCGATCTGCAAACGGATCGAATCCGAGCGGGGATTCAAGATCGTTGGCGTAATCGTAGTTTTCATTCCGGCCTCGGTGAAGTTCGTGATCGGCTGACCCGTCGTTTGGTTCGCAGTCACGTACGGAATGGAAGTCGTGTTATCCAAGTTGGCTTTCTGACCATCGAGTGCGATCAAAGACGAAGCTTGAAGAACGCGCGCGTGACCGTACTGCTTCGCCCAGTTCAATTTCGGGAGAAGGTTCGAAACAACACCCGTGATCGTCGAAACGATTCCCGACGGCTGGCGTGAGTCTTGAGTAAACGAAATCCCAGATTTATCTTCAAGAGTTGGCGTGAACTGGAATTTGAACGATTTCTCGAAGTTCTTATTCAGTTCGACGAAGTGAACAACCATCTGAATGATCTTGCCCGGCTCTTTAGGCGGAGCGGCCTTGATCTGAAGAAGGTTCAACACAAACGTCTTCTTCAACGTAACGATCGTCCCTTCTTTTTCACCTGTTGTTTTCACGATGTCGGGAACATACATCTGCGCGATCGCTTCACAGCGATCGGATTCGGCCTTCGAGTCGACCGTGCCCTGCAGAATGAATTTATCGTTGATTGCGCGAACCTCTACTTCCGGCAAGTTAATGTCGTTATAGATGGCTTGCGCGATTTTCTTTTGAGCGATCGGTGAGAGCGTCACGAGCGACGAAGCGACTTTGTCGCCGTATTGAGCGACGACGGAAATAATGCGGTTCATTTCACGAGGCAAGAGAACCTGACCGTCAACAACGACACGGTTATTGATGATCTTGATCGTGATGCCTTCGATATCCGAGAGAAGCGAACGAATTTCTTGCGCGACTTTCGCGTGATCGTTTCGCTGAACGTCTAAATGGAACTCATAGATCTTACGATCTTTCTCGTCGTAAATTTGCAACGTTGCATAGCCAGCGCGAATCGGATTGAACTTTAACGTATCCGTCGAGCGTTCGATGGAGAGCTTAGTGACCTTCTTGAAGTCGCCTTTGAACTTCGCGCCGGCCGGAATGTAAATCAGCTGTTCGGTTTGCTCGACACCAACGAAGAGAGGAAGCGACTTTTCGCGTTTCGGATCGACGGCTTTCGTTTCGCCCGTTGCACGATCTGGCGCATCGGCCGGCTTGTTTTGGTCGAGCGGAACGATTGGAGACGTCAACTGCTCTTTCGAATCCTTTTCAGAAGCCTGAGCGGGAGGTGTGTCGACTCCTGTCGGAGGCGACAGCGATGGGGGAGCGTCGTTGGTTTTGTCCTGGGCAGACGCCGGCACCGCGCCGATAAGCGCGAGAACCGCAGCTGCGAGGATCAAGTTCTGTGTTTTCATAACCCCGTCCTTCTAATCACGTTCGCCGAGCCGTTGGCTCGGCATCCCCATTTATAAATCTTCGTACCGCGACTTCTTCACCGGTAAACGGGAAGGGAGTCGTCCGCCGTTGCGCGCTGGCGCTTGATACGCCGGCGCTTGCGGAAGTGTCGGTGCAGCCGACGCCATCACAGGTGGCGCAATCGGAGCAGAAGCCGTCGGCGCCGGTGCGCTCGATGCTGGAACTCTTAAAAGCGATGGCTTTCCAAGAACATCTTCAACCGTCGTCGCCCGAGTCGGTGCTTGCAAGCGATCGTTCGGGTGACGGAGAACGGTGAAGAGCGAGCCAGGTGACGTCGCTAAGATGTAGACCAGCTGCTGGACTTCGTCAGGTTTCGACTCAATCGTAATTGTCGAGAAGTTCACGCTCGCTGAAAGATTGATGCGGTTTACGGTTTTTCCGTTCGCATCAAGTTCGAAGCGGCGAGGAATCTTGTTTACGATATTCACGCCCGTCGCGAGAACGACGACGTCTTGAAGAATCGTACGAACTTCACGGTGAGCATCGGCTCCTTTTCCATAATCCAAGGCCGCCACGATATCGATTCGATCGCCAGGGCGAAGGAGGCGTGAAACTCCGCGCATGTCATCGACCGGCAAAGTGATCGCGCGCTTACCAGGTGATACTTCCATCGAAAGACCCGTGTCGGGTCCTGGCGAGAGGAGTTTCGTCTGGAGAATCTGTTCGTCTTTTTTAATCGGGACGGCTGCAACCTGGCCGACCGCAAGCTCCGGTTCGCTGATCGCGTCAGGTTGAATGAAGTCGACCGGTTGCTCGATGTAAGAGAGCATCGAATCGTCGATCGTCGCCATCTCATCGATGTTTTGAGCCGCCACAACGACACGCTTGGTTGCGCCGAATTTCTTCGCGACACCAGCCTTCTGCTCTTGCGACCAGCTATATAAAAGGAAGATCGAAAACAGCGCTGCTGCCACCGAAATCCAGAGTGTTCGACTTTGTGAGCTTCCCATTTACTCGCCCCCGCAATTAACGTTCAGACACATCCCGTACTGAACTTGAATCCAAACCGGATTCACTTCGACCTTTTGGTTTCTCTTCTGTGGTCCAACCAACGCTTGGTCGAAGACCTTAATATTATGTCGATCAAGATCCTTCCGCGACGCCTGGTCGGGATCGAAAGGAATGCCCACGCGAAGCGGGCGCTCGGCTGCGATCCCGTCGGTTCCGTCATCGGCATCCGACTTCGCTTCAGATGCAATTCCGTGAGTGCGGTCACCGGAACCGCGGAAGAAGTTAAGTTGCGGATCCTGCGATGGAGTATCGCGGAAATAAACGAGGTTTGATCGGTTCTTGAATGTCTCAAACGCGTAAGCGCGCGCTGAGATTGATTGCATGATCCCGGTGTGGATGATTCCGAAAACACCGAACTCGTAGCAAATCAGGAAAACGAAAACCATGATGAGCGGAATCGTTTCGATCGTCGCCATGCCTTTTTCGTTTCTGAGAGCATTCTTTTTGAGGCCATTACGTAAGTGCTTCATGCTCAACACCCATTATCCGTAATGACGACTTCGTTGCTTCCGAACGACTGATACAAGCTGTTCAACTCTTTCAACTTCGAAAGACGTTGCGAATCAAAAGCCTGACACTCTTGCGTAGACACTTCGCGCATCAAGAACGCATTCAAAGTGGCTTGACCTGTAGTTGAATTTTGAACCGTGCGTCCTAAGAAAGGAATTCGGAGGTCCAAAACTTTTGCGTTGAACGGAATGCGAGCGCCGACAAAGACGGGATCGCTTTCTTTCGGGCCTGGAGGAAAATCGTCGGAAGCATTTCCAAGCTGAACGTCACCAAGAGTGATCCAGCCTGTTTTCAAAATAGTTTTGAAGGCACCTTTGCCTTTGAGTTCATCGTACTTCTGGCGTGCGATGTCTTGTTGCGCTTGTTCAGAAACGTTCGCTGCGTAGTAAGTGCGCGCAACAGAGAAAGTGATGTATTGGCAAACTTCAACCATCGAAAGAGTAAACGAGACGGCGAAAAAGAGAATAGAGAATCCAAACGCGATTGAAAGCGCAAATATGAAATCAAGGGTGATCACCCCTGACTCATCCGCCAATCTGTTTGTCTTCCCCCGAAGCTCTTTCACTTACTTCCCCGTTATGTCTTCGCCTGCGTTCGACGAGTGACGCGCAAAATGCGAAGGATGTTGCGCCTTCGCTTTATCTCCTGAAGCCCAAACGCCATTTTCGATCATGCCCTGAACCGGTTTCCACGGCCCCTCGATCACGTCTGCCAGCAACCCTTGGTTCTGGAAGTACCGAGACAGCGCAATCGAGACCGCTGTCAAAATCGTCATGATCAAAATCGCTTCGATCGTCATTTGACCTGACTGGTTGCGCGCGCGTCTCATGCGACACCTCGCAGAGTCAGTACCGTCAACCAACCCATCAAGATCGCTACCGTGAAAGGAATCTTATGGAGCGTGAGCCCCTTTCTTTCACGGAAGCTGACAATCGAAACCATGTTGTAAACGAGAACACGGCCTTGCCCGCGAAACACCGTCGCGAGAAGTCCGAAAAGTCCTCCCCAAATCAATCCGTACAAAGCGACTTGCAGAACCGCATCCCAACCGGCCGCGAATCCGAAAGCCGCCATCAGTTTCATGTCGCCCGCACCGATGATCTTCATCAGAACGAGCGGCAAAAAAACCGCTACGCCAGCGACAAGTCCAAGAAGCGCTACAGGAAACGCTTGAACTCCGCCAGCGACCAAAACCGAAAGCGCGGCAACTGCCACGCTCGCCAGAAAAAGCCAGTTGTGGTACTTGCGCGTGCGAAAATCGTCGACGACACCAGCCACCAAGATCGCTGTCGCGGTCACGGCTGGAATCGCTACGTTGAAGTTCGCAAACGCAGTGCTCATAACTTCCCGTTCGGTGCGGGTGCCTGTGGTGGTTGCCACTGAACCGCATTTAAGTTTCCGTTCGGGTCTCTCACTCTGAACGAATGTCCGATCGCGAGGTTTTGCTCTAAGCGCGCGCCCAAGCGGGGCGTCGTGCTTTTCAAAACACCGAACGGGCCCTTGTCGCCGAAGATCGCTCCGGCGGTGACAAAAGCAAATACGCAGAGAAGAAGAACCAATTCCGTGGTCATTTCTCAAACCTCTCTTTGAAGAGAAAAGGATTAACCGTCCGTCGGCTTGATCGAGCTCATGCCGGTTCCGAGTTCATCCATTTTTCCTTTTACGAGTTCCATGATTTTGCCCTTGAACAGAACCGCAATCGCGACAACGACTACGAGGAGCAAGATGTACTCGGTTGATCCCTGTGCTGATTCATCATTCCAAAGTGCTTTCAATGTCTTCTTGACCATGGAGGTCCCCCTTTTCTTCCAGTCTTTTTATCGGCGCTAAATAGGCTCAAGTTGAGGCTAGGCCTCACCTGAGTAGAGTTCGAATCCCTCGATTTCAGGACTGGACGTCCTAGGAAGCAACGTGCGAGAGGGAGAACTGAGACTTTAGGATAACACTGTTGATTCAGAGCGAAATCGAAAACGTCTGGAAGCGATTCTTTGACAGAGCGATGTCTCAAATTGAAACATCCTCGCATGGGAAATGATCTTCTGATTCTCGAAGCACCATCGATCACCGCCGGTTTTAAAATTCTAAATGCGCTTCCGAAAGTGAAGCTTTTAGATGCAGAACCCGTCGGCGGAAGCCGCTATTTGGTTGTCGTGCAGGGTGCGATTTCAGACCTGGCGCCTTTCGCAAAAGAGATGAAAGTGGCTGACGATTTTGAACTCATCGAATCTTTCGATCAAGGCGTCCTCGACGCAATTTACTCCCTCGCTCCCAACAAATTGAACGGATCACTTGTTTTGGTTGAAACCGAGTCAGCCGTCGCGATGTATGCAATCGCTCATCTTGTCGTGAAACATCACGGACTTCGCGCCATTGAAATAAAGATTCGCAAATCAAGTAGCGGAGCTTACGCTTACTTCACCGGCGAGATTCGCGCATGCCAATCAGCTGCGGCCGATGTGATGTCGCATCTCGCTTCGAAATCGCGCAAGGGAACAGTCGAAGTCTTCGATCGCCCCAGTGAACACATTCGATCTTTGTTCGGAGATTAATTGCAGCGATCGTCGATCGCGTCTTGATACTTCATCCACTTAGGATCTTTGTTTTTCTTAAGCGTGTTTGCCGCTTGTCTGAAATCAAGAGTCGTCTTGCGATCGAGATTGCAGGCTTTAACGAACGATTCAATCGCATCGGCGTGTTTCTGTAGCTCGAACTCGCTTTTCGCGAGACCCACATGAGCGCGCGCCGAGCGTGGATCAGCTTTCACCGCTTGCTGATAGAAATGATACGAGTCGGCGAAGCTCTTGTCGCTGGCCTTAATTTCTCCAGCGAGACTTTGTACATTTTCAGAAGCTGGAAACCGGCCCGCCGCATTTGAAATCGTTTTGATCGCCTCGTCTTTTTGATCAGTGTCGCGCAAGGCTTGCGTGAGATAGACGTAGTTCTCAGGATTTTTCGGATCGGTCGAAATCGCTTGCCGGCAAGCGCCTTCTGATTTTTCAGGAACGAAGCTTTCGCCTGAGTAAAGTCGGCACAACGTCGACGTCGATTTCGCATCGGGCCCGAACGCTTTGATGATGTCGACAACGAGTGTGCGCGCTTCGTAAGTTTCCTGACTCATCTCAAGTAAGGTGAGGGCGCCTTCGTAGGCGGGACGGTAACGAGGATTGTACTCACGCGCGTTCCCAAAGGCCGTTGCGGCATCTTCCAGGCGCTTCAGTTTAATGTATGCATTTCCAGCCTCAACAAGCGCGACGTAATCTTTCGGGTTCTTTGCGATCACAAGTTCGATCGCATGAATCTGGCCTATCACATCGTTGGTTGCGCCGTAGGCACGCGCGAGTTGCAAAAGTCCGCTGCGCGGCAGTTGATCGACTTTGGGTTTCAAAGTCTGAATGACTTTCGCGTAGTCTTTGTCTTTTTCGTGCATGTCGGCAGCTGCGAGAAGAAGTCTGATCTGATCAGATATTTGATCGCCCGACTTATTTGCACTTTGAGCAGGTGTTGCTGGTTCATCGTCTAGCTGAACATCGGCAACCGATGCGGTAGTCCGGCGTTTTTTCACCGAACTTTTCACGGCCGGCTTTTTCGCGGGACCATCGTCGAGTTGAATGTCATCAAGCGACACCTGTTTTTTTGCAGACGCTTTAGCATGAGCGACGCTCAATTCGGCAAAAGAAAATCCCGCCATCACCGCCAACATGGCGACGAGACTCAAATTTCTCATTTTGAAACAAGTGGATGACCACTTCATTTTGAGACCCTTTTTGCCGATAGGTGCTCTGATATGTCCCTTATCGGAACACGTTCGATAAAACTGAATGAATCTGGACAAGGTGTGATCGAGTACATTCTCGTTCTCACCATTACTGTTCTTTTGATCGGGACGTTCATCTACCAATTCTCATCGGCGTTCCGAAAATACGCTAACAACTACTTCGGCGATTACATCATGTGCTTGCTCGAAACCGGTGAACTTCCTGGCCAAGCGGGTGAGTGCAAAGAACTCTTCTCCGCCTTCGACATCAATGCGGGCAAAACCTCCACCGGAGGAAATTTCAATAACAGCACCGGCGGCATTGGTGCAGGCCAGGGCGGTTCGAATTCCGGTTCAGGCGGAACGGGCTCCAACAGCTCATCATCGAAGAACGCGAAAAACTCTCGCTCCTCAAAGAACTCCTCGAGTGATTCCGGCGGAACTTCGACGGCATCAACCGGCGGCAGCGAGGTTGGCGTGAGCGGCGGCGATTCCTCCGGCGGATTGAGTGGGAAAAGGCGCACGTCGACTCCAGTCAAATCAACATCGGGCGATGGGGCGGGCGCGGGCGGCAAGGGACGTGAGGCTTTAAAGCCGGTTGCGCAATCTTCCGGTGGCGATTCATCTTCAAGCGCTGACGGCGGGCGAGGAAGAAAGAAAGTGCTCGAACGGGGCTTCGGTTTTGCCGGGCAAGACGAGCAAAAAGAGCGAGAAGAAGAACGACCCGCGACGAAGGCTGTTGCGAAAGATGAAGGCGAGGGACTTCGACCTAAAAAGGTCGCAGTTGATACATCTCGTAAGCCAGCGGCGGTCGCGTCTAACGACTCTGGGAGCTTCACGCTCGGCGGATTTTTACGCATCCTTTTGATTGCCGGAATTTTGATCGCGATCTTCGTGGTCTTCGGATCTCAGATCCTCGCGATTTCAAAGGGCGGGGAAAAATAACCCTGCATTTTGGAACCTGTTTTCTCGTTTTTCCATGCCCGGGATTTAATGTTTAACTTCGAAATCTCGACGTGATTATGTCCGGCCCACATCAGAGGGGGCTAGGGGAATGGGGATGGATCGAACGGATCTCATCATCGAGATCAATCGACAGAGCGTGTTTTCGCTCGAAGAGGCGCAAGAACTCCTCGGTGTGATCTTCAGAATTACGAAGCAATACAGCGAAAAGGTCGAAGGTCTGATCTCTCGTCTCGATACGCTCCCCCCTGGAAGTGACGCGCTCGCCTCCTCCCTCGAAACCCAAGTCAACGGCCTCATTTCAGAGTGGCAAACGAAGGTTCAAAAGCTCGGCGCTATGCCAAAAGGGCTCTGGATCGCCGATTTCGACTCGGGCGACGGGTACTATTGTTGGAAATATCCTGAACGGAAGATCGAGTTTTGGCACAAATACACGGATGGGTACTCGAAGCGCGTGCGCGTGGCCGAAATGGCGTCACCGATCCCGCTTCATGACAGACTTCGTCAGAGGGTTCTGTCGACTTTGCGCCCGCCAGAAACTTAAGTAAACTCACGCACCCATGCGTGTAGCACTTGCTCAAATCAATTCGACTCTAGGCGACTTCGCGGGCAACCGCGAAAAGATGGTTCAATTCACCAAACGAGCTCTCGAGAAGCGATGTGACCTTGTCGTTTTTCCTGAACTCTCGCTCATGGGATATCTTCCCAACGATCTTTTGGAGCGTCCTTCGATCGTCGATCTCCAGCTCCGTGAATTCGAAAAATTCTGTAAGCAAATTCCCGAAGGCATCGCCGTTCTCTGCGGCTTGATGACCTACACGGGGCTTAAAGTCGGAAAGCCGTATTACAACTCGGCTGCTTTAATTCAGCGTGGAAAGAAGCCGAAGTACTTTCACAAGCAGCTTCTTCCAACGTACGACGTCTTTGATGAAGCTCGTCACATTGAACACGGCTCGATCTCTGAGGGCTTTTTCAAATTTAAGGGAAAGCGGATTCTTCTCACGATTTGCGAAGACATCTGGGGATGGACTCTGCCGGATCATCCGACGAATTATCTCGCAAATCCGCTTGTGGCCCTGAAAAAAGAGAAGGTCGATCTCGTTTTGAATATGAGCGCCTCTCCGTTCACGTTCTCAAAGTCGAAAGATCGCCGATCCGTCGTCTCGTTAACAGCGAAGAACTTTAAAACGCCGATGATTTACGTGAATCTCGTCGGCGGCCAAGACGAGATCATTTTTGACGGAGGATCGTTCGCCGTCGATGCGCGAGGAAAAGAAATCGCGCGCTGTATTTCGTTCGAGGAAGATCTCAATGTCGTTGATTTGTCGACGGGTGAAGGAGGCTTTCGCGATGAACCGACTGAACAAATGGAATTGGCTCGTCGAGCTCTCGTCCTCGGGATTCGCGATTACGCACGTAAAACCGGGTTCTCAAAGCTGCACTTGGGTTTGAGCGGCGGTATTGATTCCGCCGTGGTCGCCTGTTTGGCGGTTGATGCGCTAGGCCCCTCTAAAGTGATTGGCGTCACGATGCCGGGACCGTTCAACGAAGCGCGCTCAAAAACTTTGTCCGAAGATCTCGCGAAAAATCTTGGCATTCGTATTCACGATTTGCCGATTGGTAGCGCCTATGATGCGACCCTATCGGCGTTTGAGAAGGCATTCGGTAAGGCGGACTTCGGCGTCGTAAACGAGAATATGCAGTCACGACTTCGCGGACTTTTCATGATGGCACTTGCGAATCGCGAGAACTCTTTGCTTCTGACGACGGGAAATAAATCTGAGTACGCAACCGGCTACGCCACACTTTATGGCGATATGTGCGGAGGACTTGCGCCTATTGGCGATTTGCTAAAAGGCG
>Ga0068856_100007863_pt1 | contig 10412 bp, 8 predicted proteins | sample KBSCornC62_FD_66595 | JGI IMG/M metagenome (GOLD analysis project Ga0068856, IMG submission 66595) | Corn rhizosphere microbial communities from Kellogg Biological Station, Michigan, USA - KBS Corn C6-2 | ecosystem: Host-associated > Plants > Roots > Rhizosphere > Soil ... | reverse complement strand
GTGATCTCGGCGTTCCCGTCGATCGCCACGGCGTTGCCCGACCTGGTCATGGGACCGCTGCAGCGGTCCCATGACCAGGTCGGGCAACGCCGTGGCGATCGACGGGAACGCCGAGATCACGACCACGGTCACCAGCATCAGCGCGACGAACGGGATCACGCCGCGGATGATCTCGCCCAGCGCGATGTCGGGCGCGATGTTCTTGATGACGAAGATGTTCAGGCCCACCGGAGGATGGATCAGGCCGGCCTCCATCACGATGGTCATCACCACCCCGAACCACACCAGGTCGAAGCCCGCGGCCTTGAGCGGCGGCAGGAAGATGGGCGCGGTCATCAGGATGATGGAGACCGGCGGCAGGAAGAAGCCCATCACGATCACCATGAGCAGGATCGCCGCGAGCAGCACCCACTTCGACAGCGCGAGCCCGACGATCCACTGCGCCATCGACTGGCTGATGTGCAGGTAGCTCATCACGTACGAGAACAGCAGCGACATGCCGATGATGAACATCAGCATCGTCGACTCCTTGAGCGTGGCCGACAGGATGGGCGCGACGTCGCGCACGCGCCAGACGCCGTAGATCAGCGCGATCAGCACCAGCGCGAGGATGCTGCCGAGCCCTGCCGTCTCGGACGGCGTGGCATAGCCGCCGTACAGCGCCACCATCACGCCGGTCAGCAGGATCAGGAACGGCAGCACGCGCGGCAGCATCGCGAAGCGCTGGCTCATCGTGAACTGCTCGTCCACCAGCAGCGGCGACGGCTTGCCGCCCGCGTCGAAGGCCTGCTTCGCCGCGCGGTACTCGCGCTGGTACTGGAACGCGGCCCACAGCGCGAACAGCCCGACCAGCAGCACCCCGGGCCCGATGCCCGCGAGGAACAGGCGCCCGAGCGACTGCTCCGCGGCCACCGCGTACAGGATCATCGTGACCGACGGCGGCAGCAGGATGCCGAGCGTGCCGCCCGCGGCGATGATGCCCGCCGCGAAGCCGGGCGAGTAGCCGCGCCGGCGCATCTCGGGGATGCCCGCGCTGCCGATCGCCGAACACGTCGCCGGGCTCGAGCCGGCCATCGCGGCGAACAGCGCGCAGGCGAACACGTTGGCGATGCCCAGGCCGCCCGGGATGCGCCCCATCCATGCATGCATCGCCGCGTACAGGTCCTGGCCGGCGCGCGTCCGTCCGATCGCCGAACCCTTGAGGATGAACAGCGGGATCGACAGCAGCGTGATGCTGGACATCTCCTCGTAGACGTTCTGCGTGACGGTGTCCAGCGACGACGCCGGCATGAACAAGGCCATGAACAGCACGCCCACCGCCCCCAGCGAGAACGAGATGGGCATGCCCGAGAACATGATCACCAGGGTGACCACGCCGAACAGCAAGCCGAGCGTGACCATGCTCATCGCGCGCCCTCCCGCACGGACGGCCGCAGCTTGTTCACGCTGACGACGCTCTGCACCGCCAGCTGCACGCTCAGCAGCATCATGCCCAGCGACATCAGCAGGTACGGGATCCACAGCGGCGGCGCCCACGACGACGACGTCGTCTGGCCTTCCGACCAGGCTTCGTGCAGCAGCGTGCACGATTTCCAGGCGAAGAAGGCGCAGAACGCCAGGCAGCCGATGTCGACGATGGCGATGCGCACGCGGTTCGCGGCCTCGGGCATGACGGACGACACCGCCTCGATGCCGATGTGGCCGCGGATCGCCTGCACGAACGCGCTGCAAAGGAAGGTGGCGCCGACCAGGCAGAACACCGAGGCCTCGTCCTGCCAGTCGGTCGACGCATGCAGGAAGTAGCGCGTGACGACGCTGGACGTGAGGATCACGGCCGACGCCAGCAGCGCCAGCATGCCCAGCACCATGACGCCGCGGTTGACGACGACCAGCGCGCGTGCCAGCGGCAGCAGCCAGCGCGGCGTGGCCGCGTCGACATGCTGGTGCAGCTCGGCGCCGGCGGGCGCGGCGGCCAGCCCGACGGGCGCGTGCGGCAGGTCGGCGTTCATTCGGAAGCCTCCGCGCCGCAGGCTGCGGAGCGTGCGCCTGCTGGCGGCCGGGCGGCGCTCATAGCAGCTTCTGCGCGGCGGTGATCAGCGCCTTGGTCGTCTCGTTCTTCTCGGCGTAGTCCTTCCACGCCGTGGCCTTGGCGATCGCCTGCCACTTGGCCAGCGTGGGACCGTCGATGTCGTAGACCTTCGCGCCGGCCTTCGCATAGACCTCGGCGACGAGCTTGTCGTCGTTGCGGGCGGCTTCCTGGGCGAACTTCTCCTGTTCGGCGCCGACGGCCATGATGATGTCCTGGTGCGCCTTGGGCAGCTTGGCGAAGACCTCCTTGGAGATCATCAGCGGCTCCAGCATGAACCAGTACGACCATTTGCGCGCGGTCGTCAGGTGCTTGGCGATCTCCTCGAGCTTGAACGAGATGAAGCTCGTCGACGAAGTCATCGCCGCCTCCATCGCGCCGGTCTGCATCGCGGCGTAGATCTCGTTGGACGGCAGCGAGATGACCGAGGCGCCGGCCTCCTTGAGCATCATGTCCATCTCGCGGCTGCCGCCACGCACCTTCATGCCCTTGGCGTCGGCCGGCGCCACCAGCGGGGCGTTCTTGCTCGCCACGCCGCCGCCCTGCCAGATCCAGCTGACGATCATCACGCCCTTGTCGTCCAGCACCTTGGTCAGCAGCTTGCCGACCTCGGCCGTCTTCCAGGCGGCGCCGACCTCGTAGTTGGGCACCAGCGCAGGCATCAGGCCGATGTTGGTCTCGGGCACCTCGCCGCCGGCATACGACAGCGGCACCAGGCTGAGGTCCAGCGCGCCCTTGCGCATCGCCGAGAACTGCGCGTTGGTCTTCATCAGCGAAGAGCCCGGATAGACCGCCGCCTTGAGCGCGCCGTTGCTGCGCTTCTCGATCTCGGCCGCGAAGCGGCGGCACAGGCGGTCGCGGAAGTCGCCCTCGGTGAGCGAGCCGCCCGGGAACTGGTGCGATATCTTGAGCGTGCCTTCCTGGGCGCGCGAGAGCGAGGTCAGCGGGGCCAGGCCAGCAACGGCGGCGGCCTGGACCAAGGCACGGCGGGTGATCGTCATGAAATCTCCTTGTGGCGGGATCCGCAGCGGCAAAGCGCCGGTCGGGCGTCTTGGCAGCGACTGTCTGAATACAACTTTGGCTAGTTTGCATCCAAGATATGACAGCCGGACGAGTGTTTACCCCAAATTCGAGGGATGCTTTCCCTCAGGCCGCACGCAAAGCCTCAATCCTAGAATGCAGCCATGTCATCGATGCGATTGTCCGAACGCCTGCGCGAGTCCATCGAGGAAGAGATCGCCACGGGCAAGCTCCTGCCGGGTTCGCGGCTGGACGAGGTCGAGCTGGCCACGCGCTTCGGTGTGTCGCGCACCCCGATCCGCGAGGCCCTGCGGCTGCTGCTGGGCGAGGGATTGGTCGAGACGCGGCCGCAGCGCGGGGCGGTGGTGGCGCAGGTCACGCCGCAGCGGCTGATCGAGATGTTCGAGGTCATGGCCGAACTGGAGGCGATGTGCGCGCGGCTCGCGGCGCGGCGCATGTCCGACGCCGAGCTGGCCGCCGTCGAGGCCGCGCACGAGGCCTGCCGCGGCTCGGCCGCCGCGCGCGACGCCGACGCCTATTTCTACGCCAACGAGCGCTTCCACTACGCCATCTACGCGGCGTCGCACAACAACTTCCTGTTCGAGCAGGCCGCCGCGCTGCAGCGCAAGCTGCGTCCGTACCGCCGGCTGCAGCTGCGCGTGCGCAACCGGCCGCAGCGCTCGTTCGAGGAGCACCAGGCCATCCTCGACGCGCTGCGCGAGGGCGACGCCGACAAGGCGCAGCTGAGCATCCGCTCGCACGTGGTCGTGCAGGGCGAACGCTTCGCCGACCTGGTGGCCAGCCTCGGCCAGATGACGGGCCAGCCCGGCCCCGACGCGTCCGCCGAGCCCGCCCGCAGCGCCTGATCCCGCGCGCCTGGTGCCGCGGCGTGTCGATTCCGGCCGCCGCGATTCGTCGTACGCTTGCAACCCGCGCCGTTCCTGCGGCGCGGCCCTTCCCGCTGTCCAGGAGACCCGCATGAACTACGTCGATGGATTCGTGGTGGCCGTGCCCACCGCCGACAAGGAGACCTACCGCGCGTACTGCCAGCGCATGGCCGCGGTATTCCGCGAGCATGGCGCGCTCAGCGTGGTCGACACCTGGGGCGACGACGTGCCGCAAGGCCAGCTGACCTCGTTCCCGCTGGCCGTCAAGTGCGGCGCCGGCGAAACCGTCGCGTTCGGCTGGACGACCTGGGCCTCGCGCGCCGCGCGCGACGAGGCCTGGCAGAAGATCATGGCCGACCCGCGCATGAAGACCGAGACCAACCCGATGCCGTTCGACGGCAAGCGGATGATCTACGGCGGCTTCGAGGTGATCTCCAGGGCCTGAAGGCGCGCCGTCGAGTTGAGGCATCATCCGGCGCCATGAGCGCCGTGCCGCAGGTCTATCGCTACGCCCATCCGTCGTTCGTCTCGGACGAAGCGCGGCCGCGGCTCACGCTGTGCACCAGCGCGCCGGACGCCGGCGCGCCGCCACGCTTCTTCGAGGGGCGCATGCGCGCGCCGCGACTGGTCTCGGAGCTGCTGACCGCGGTGCACCTGGTGGTGGGCGCGCGCTTCTTCACGCCTGCGAACTCGGTGACGCGCGCGATCGCGCTGGCCGACCCGGTGGTCACGTCGGGCGGCGGCCTGCTGCGCTTCGAGGGCTTCTCGTCGTGCTGCAGCACCTACGTGCGCGTCGACGTGCTGCCCGCGGCCTACGACGGGCAGGTCATCGCCCGGGGCACGACCAACGTCGATTTCAATGCGCCGATGCGCGCGGCCCTCGCCCGCGTCCGCGATGACGCGGGGCTGGAGCTGGCGGTCGGGCCCGACGAGCTCACGCTGCGCACTGGCGCCGCCGCCGTCACCGAGCGCAAGGTCGACCTGCCCGCGCGCTGGGTACGCGGCTTGGTCGAGGTGCAGTCCTGCCAGGCCGCGATGCACCGGCGCTTCGAGGTCTCCGCGCTGGACGCGCTGCGCTTCCTGCGCACGCTGCCCAAGGCGTCGACCAGCCGCACGCCGCTGTGGGTGGCTCCCGGCCCCGCGGGCCTGTTCACCAGCACTCGCGCGAGCGAGCGCGGCGTGCGCGTCACCGACACCCGTCGCCTGCGCGTGCTGGAGCCGTTGCTGCCGCGCGCCGCATCGCTGGCCGTGTTCGCCGACGACGCCCAGCAGGCCAGCGCGTGGGTGCTGGACTTCGGCCAGGCGCGCTTGACGCTCGCGCTGAGCCCCGAGGTGTGGCGCGGCTTCTCCGGCGAGGGCCAGGCGCTGCGCGCCCTGCTGCACGCCAGCACGCGCAGCGAGGCGCTGCTGGCGCGCGTTCGCGCCGCGCTGGCCTGGCAGTCGCGCCTGGACGCCGGGTCGCTCGCGGGCGAGCTCGCGCTGGCCACGGGCGAGGTCGAGGACGCGCTGCGCGTGCTGGGCGCCTGCGGCCTGGCGGGCTTCGACGTGGCCGACGGCCACTACTTCCACCGCGTCCTGCCGTTCGACCTGTCGGGCGTGGAGGACATGCACCCCCGCCTGGCCGCCGCACGCGAGCTGATCGCCGGCGCTGCGGTCACCGTGCTCGCCGACGAGCCGTTCGAGGCCACCGTGCGCAGCGGCGGCGTGCTGCACCGGGTGCGCGACAAGGCCGGCGAACTCCACTGCACGTGCCCCTGGCATGCCGCGCACCAGGGGACGCGCGGCCCCTGCAAGCATGTGCTGGCTGCCGAGGCCAGCCGAAGGCGCTGAATGGCATTCGTCCCGAAGACCGATCTCGAGAAGACCGTCCACGGCGGCGACCCGGACGCCACGCTCGCGCTGCTGCGCGCGTGCACGCCGGCGCAGCGGGCCGCCGAGCGCGCGTCGGTGGCGCGGATGCTGGAGCTCGCCAACAGCGCGCGCTGGAGCAGCCCGCCGCTCGAGTGGGGCGGCCGGCCCACCGAGGCGCAGCTGCGCGCCGTCGACATCGCCATCGTGCTGTGCGGCACCGCCCGCGACGTCGCGCACAGCCTGGTGCGCGACGAGATGCTGCTGTCGCTGTGCGAGGAGTTCAGGCCGCGCGCACTCGACGGGCTGGCCGACGCGATGCTCGCACGCTCGCCGATCCTGATCCGCCCGGTCACGAAGCTGATTGCCGCCGGCCTGGCCGAACGCCCCGACACCGAGGCCTACGCGCTGGGACTGATCGCGCTGCCGCAGGCGGTGCACAAGCCGGAGCAGCTCGCGCAGCTGTTCGCCGACGACGCCGGCCTGCGCCCCGCGCTGCTGCGCGTGTTCGAGGTCGAGGGCACCGCCGACTACAGCCTGGCCTCGTCCGACAAGTACAGCAAGCAGCCATGGCAGCACTGGGGCAAGCTGCTCAGGGCGCTCGTGGACGACGGCATCGTCACGCGAGCGCGGTTGCTCGACCTGACGCTCGGCGCGCTGGAGAAGGACTGGCCGCAGTACCGCGCCGGCTGGTTCTCGCGCTTCCACGCCGAACTCGAGCCGACGCTCGACGAGCTGCGCGCCAACCTGCCGCGCTACCTCGCGCTGTGCGCCAGCCGCATCGCGCCCAGCGTCACGCTGGCGCTCGACGTACTCAAGCGGCTGGACGCGGCGGTGCCGATCGAAGGCGGCGCGCTGCTGGAGGCGCTGCGGCCCGTGATGGCCTCGCCGGTCAAGGCGCAGCTCGACGCGGCGCTGAAGCAGCTCGATCGCCTCATGGCGCGCGAGCCGGCGCGCGGCACGGCCGCGTCGGACGTCGCGGCCATGGGCCTGCTGCACGAGAACGCCACGGTGCAGGCGGCGGTGATCGCGCGGCTGCAGAAGTGGGGCGTCGATGCGGCGCTGCGCGAGCGGCTCGACGGCCTGGCCGCGGCCATCGCCGCGACGAACCGCGCCGCGTTGCAGGCCTTGCTGGGCACGACCGCCGTCGTCGCGGCGGGGGCGCCAGCCGCGCCACCGGCCGTCGTGGCGGCGCCAGGCCCCGCGGATCCGCTCGCGGCGGATCGCCGGCTCGCGCCGATCGCCGACCTGAAGGAGCTGGTGGACACCATCGCCCACGTGTTCGAACACGCCGACGATGTCGACGCGTTCGAGCGTGCAGCCGCCGGCTTGGTGATGGCCGCGCCGACCCGCGACGCGAAGGCGCTGTTCGGCCCCGTTCTCAAGCGCGCGGCGCGCGTGCAGGCGCTGCTGCCGCGCGAGCTGGCACGGCTGCTGCGCTTCGTCGTCGCAGGCGAGGTGATCCCGGGCCAGCACGGCGTCGACCGGGGCGGCCAGCCCAGCGCCGGCGACCGCCTCCTGATCGCGCGCATCGACGACCTGGCACGCTCGACGATCGCCGGCCACCGCCTCGAGCCGCTGGCCACTCCCACGCATCGCGACGGCTTCATCGCGCCCGAGCGCCTGGTCGTCCGCTGGCGCGAACACGTCGCCGCGGGCACGCTACCGTCGGACGACGAACAGGAACGGGCCCTGCTGCGGCTCGCGACCGGCGCCTCGCCAGCCGCGCTGGCCGACGCGCGCGCCCTCGCGGACGCACCGTTCAGCCGGGCGCTGCGCTACGCGCTCGGCGACGACATCCCGCCCGGGGCCGAGCGCCGGCTCTTCGCGGCGGCGGCGCGCATCCGCCATCCCGGCGCGGACGACGGCGCGCTCGATGCCCGCCACCCCGGCCTCGGCCCCGACGGCGCGCTGGCCGCGCGCTTCGCGTGGCGCCTGCACACGCACGGTCACACCCACGAAGGCCGCACCTACACCTTCCACGGCTGGGAGCTCGACGTCCTGCCGCCGCGACCAGCCGCCATCGACGACCCGGTCGCGGTGCAGCGCCACCCGCCGGAGAGCGCGTCGGCGCGCACTCTCTGGTGGTGGGCCTTCGCCGGTGCCGATCCCGGCTCGATCCGGCACGCCGCGACGGTGCTGCCGTCGGACCTGCAGGCCTTCTTCGCCGAGGGCACGCGGGCGATCGGCAACAACCTCGACTGGAGCGAGGCGCGCTGGCACGACCGTGCCTATCTCGAGCCGCTGCTCGCGCCCACGACGCGCATGGGCGCGATGGCCAACCTGCTGCTGCTGCTCGCGCTGTGCGGCAAGGAGCCGGGCCAGGCGGCCGTCGCCGTGGACGCCCTCGTGCAAGCGCACGCCGAAGGCCGCATCGACGCGACGGCGCTGGCCGCGACGCTGCGCGAGCTCGTCGCCAGTCCCTTGCCGAAGCTCGCCCGCCTGCACAAGAGCCTGCAGGCCGCGCTGCGCGCCGATCCGGGGCTCGGCGACCTCGTGTTCACGCTGCTGGGCGCCGCGACGCAGGCCCGCCCCGGGGATCCGCCGCGCGACACGGCGCTGCTGCTGGGACTGATGCTGGAATTGCACGTCGACGGGCGGCGCGAATTGCCGCCGGCCGTGCGCGAGGCCGTGGCCGCGATGAAGCTCGGCGGCAATGGCAAGGCGATTCAGAAGCGGCTGCTGCAGGAGGCATGAGGCGTCGGGTCACCTTGCAACGATGCCCTCCTGCCGGCATCGCAGGTCATGCGCGCGCGGGCGGCATCTCGACCGGGATCTCGCCCAGCACGGCGCGCCGCAGCAGCGGCCACAGTGCCTGGTGCGACTGGCGGAACCAGTCGAGATGGCCGATGGCGCGCAGGCCGTGGTCGCGCGGGCGCACCTGCAGCGCGGCGCGCGGCGACGCCGGCAGCGTGCGCAGCAGGTCGCGCACCGTCACGGGGTTGGCGATGTCGTCGTCCTCGGCATGCAGCACCACGATGGGCGTGCGCACCTGCGCGTGGAAATCGTCGGCCAGGCCCGTGCGCACCGCGTTGGTGGCGTATCCGCCGGCCGCGCACCACTGGCCCCACTGGCGTGCGACCTGGGCCGGCAGGTTCTCGCCCAGTCCCAGCCACGAGGTGGGCGCGTAGCCCTTGAGCCGCGTGCCGATCGGCACCAGCAGGCGCAGGCCCAGCCGCGCCCTGAGCGCGAACGCGAGCCGCATGCCGCCGAACCAGCCCGTCGACGCGGCGACGCCGACGACACGCTCGAGGCGGTCGTGGTTGGGCAACAGGCCGATCATCTGGCCGCCCGCGCTGTGGCCCACCAGCACGACGCGCGCGGCGCCGCTGCGCGCGAGCAACCACTGCAGCGCGGCGACCTGGTCCTGCCGCCCCCAGTCGACCAGCCGCGCGCGGCTGTCGGCGAGCCGGCCGTCCAGCGACAGCCCGATGCCGCGATAGTCGAACACCAGCGTCGCGTGGCCCTGCGACGCCAGCCAGTCGGCGAAGCGCCAGTAGAACTGCTGGCGCACGCCGGTGGCCGGCGAGATCAGCACCGGCGTCGCGACGGCGTCGCCCCGCGCGGCGAAGAAGTGCCCTTGCAGGCGCTGGCCGTCCGCGCAGGTGAGGGTGACGGGCTCGGGCCGCAGCGTGGCGGCGTCGGAAGGGCGTTGTTCACTCATCGGGGTCTCCCAGGGTGCGGACATGCTCCAGCCAGCGCCCCACCGTCTGCAGCTCGGCGGGCGCGAAGTCGCCGAGCAGGCGCTCGTTGATGCGCGCCAGCGCCTTGTGCAGCGCAGGCAGCAGCGCGCGGCCGGCCGGCTGCAGCCAGACGTGCTGCGTGCGCGCATCGAGCTCGCTCGCGCGCCGCAGCACCCAGCCGAGCGCCTCCATGCGCTGCACGAGGCCCGACACCGCCGACGGCGCGAGGTCCAGGGCCTGCGCCAGCGCGCCCATCGTCGCCCCGTCCGCCTTCGCGAGGACGAACAGCACGCCGCTCTGCGCGGGCGACGGCGGCGTCCCGCCCTCGCGCGCGACGAGTTCCTGCTCGGCGGCGACGAACTGCTGCAGCCGGCGCTGCGCGCTGTTGAGCAGGTAGATGAGGCGGGGCGGCTTGGACATGGCGTCGATTTATTTCGCATGCGAAATATATCCGCAAGGCCGTGCCGCGGCAAGCACGGCAGTCGGGAGGCGACTCGACGCCGGGAAACGGTCGTCCGTCGATCCGGTAAGTCCGGAGCAAGACCGTGTCGGCGAAGATGGCGCGCTGGAACACCAAGAGACCACACCTCCATGGCCCCGCCCTCCGCTTCCGCTGCCACTTCCGCCCCCGCTGCCGCCTTCTCGCCGTACCAGAAGTTCGTGGTGGGCCTGCTCGCCGTGCTGCAGTTCGCCGTCATCATCGACTTCATGCTGATGGCGCCGCTGGGCGTGTGGATCATGCCGGCGCTGTCGATCACCCCCAAGCAGTTCGGCGTGGCCGTCTCGGCGTACGCGTTCAGCGCCGGCATCTCGGGCTTCGTGTCCGCCAGCTTCGCCGACCGCTTCGACCGCAAGAAGCTGCTGATGTTCTTCTATGGCGGCTTCCTG